>Ga0074044_10005165_pt1 | contig 10672 bp, 14 predicted proteins | sample BogForMeECP23OM1_FD_94443 | JGI IMG/M metagenome (GOLD analysis project Ga0074044, IMG submission 94443) | Bog forest soil microbial communities from Calvert Island, British Columbia, Canada - Bog Forest MetaG ECP23OM1 | ecosystem: Environmental > Terrestrial > Soil > Wetlands ...
CATACACGTATTATATGATACCTTATATTTAGTTATTATGTTCTCTTTTTAAATTAAATATATTATATAATTTTTTCTGCTTGAAAGAATTAATGAGATATGGAAATTATATTTAATGAATAGTATTTTTATTATAAACGAAACTTTTACTAATGGCTATAGCATCGAAATATTGGATATTATCTCTGTGGTTTCTATAATATCTGGTATATTTGTTATTATTAGCAAAAATCATATAATATCTGTATTGTTTTTAATTGGTTTATTTCTAAGTATATCTGGTTATCTAATAATATTAGGTATAAATTTTATTGGTTTATCCTATCTGTTGGTTTATGTTGGGGCAGTTTCTATATTATTTCTTTTTATATTAATGTTAATTAATGTTAGGATAAGTGAATTATTTAATGATGCTAGTAATAGTATTCCCTTAGCAGCAATAATTACCATTGTATTTAATTATCCTGTTTATCAAATATTACCTTATAGCATTACAGCTTTTAGTAATTATACTATTGATTTAAATAATATATTAAATAATATTATTTATAATAACCATGGTGATTTTTTTATTAAAGAAAACTTTTTTAATAACAGTAAAATAAGTAATAAAGAAATATTATTTGTAACAAGTAAAATATGAGATGGTAACTTAGCAGAAACTAGTCATATCGCCACTATAGGTAATATAATGTATACTAGTTATAGTATATGACTTATATTAACTTCTATTATATTGTTATTAGCGATGGTAGGGGCTATTGTTATAACAATAAAACAGAAAAAAGTGTAGTATAATATATTATGTAGAAAATACATAGAGAAATTAGCTCAATTGGTAGAGTGACCGTTTTACACACGGTAGGTTAGGTGTTCGATTCACCTATTTCTTAAAAGAGGTTCACTAAACTATACAATCTATATATATAGATTGTATAGTTTTCTGATATTATAAGATATTAATAATATCTTGTATAATTATATACCTAAAGGTATGAATAAAATTATTTAAATTTTATAATTAAATTTAATTATAAGATTTTATAATTAAATATAGATATATTTTAAAATATGTGACAAATTTGATTAGAAGTATTTTTCAAGCACATCCCTTTCATTTAGTATCTCCTTCGCCTTGACCTATATATACAAGTATATCTTTATTAACTTTAACTACGACTGGTGTATTATCAATACATGGGTTTAATCATGCGGAGTACTTTTTAGCATTAGCATTTATGCTAGTTATTTCTTCTATGTCTTTTTGATTTAGAGATGTTATAAGTGAGGCAACATATTTAGGTAATCACACCTTAGCGGTACAAAGAGGATTAAATATGGGTGTTGCTCTTTTTATAGTATCCGAAGCCTTATTCTTTTTAGCTATATTTTGAGCATTTTTCCACAGTGCTTTATCACCAACTGTTGAATTAGGAGCCCAATGACCTCCTATGGGTATTGAGGCAATTAATCCCTTTGAATTACCTTTACTTAATACGGTTATATTATTATCAAGTGGAGTTACAGTTACATATGCTCATCATTCATTAATACAAGGAAATAGAAGTGGAGCTCTATATGGTTTAATTGCTACAATAATATTGGCTATAATTTTTACTGCTTTACAGGGTATAGAATATACAGTTTCTTCTTTTACAATAAGTGATGGAGCTTTTGGTTCATGTTTTTATTTCGGTACAGGTTTTCATGGATTACATGTTATGATAGGTACTGCTTTTTTAGCAGTAGGTTTATGAAGAGTACTTGCTTATCATTCTACTGAAAATCACCATTTAGGATTAGAATCTGGTATATTATATTGACATTTTGTAGACATAGTCTGGTTGTTTTTATTTATCTCAATATATTATTGAGGTTCATAAAATATAATAGAATGTGCTTATAGTAAAGAACTGGTCTTTTTTTATATATTATAACAAGAAAAATTTGTGATTAAAAAATATAACATCTTAAAAGAATACAACAATGTATGTCTAAATTATAATACTTCCCCTATTTATATGATATGAAGTACTTCTTATTTTTGAAGTTTATTTATAAGGGAATAAAAGTTAATTTAACACTAATTTTTTATATAGCATTAGTATTAATATTAACTACTATTTTATATTATTTATTACTTATTTATAAGGAAATTTATGAAGAATATGTTTACAACATGAACAGTTTTAGAGTTAGTAATTGAAGGTGTTTGTTAGAATATGCTTTTAAGTCAGATAATTATTTATTAAATCATAGATTAAATATATCTAACAATAAAATAGGTAAATTTGTTGAGGGTATTGAAGTTAATAAAGGATTAAATATTATAGCCAATCTTGGCATTTATCAATCTATAATAAGTTAGGTTAATTTGGATTTTAATTTTGTATACAATCCTTCATTAATAAAATCTAATTATTCAAGCCCTATTATAGAAAGAATAGATCTTAATAATGTGTTTAATAGTATGGTTATAAAGACAGCTCCTATTATAGAAACTATGGATAATAACTATTTAAGTATAAATAGTAATAGAAATAGCCTTACATTAAATACTTTCATTGATTTATTACAAGGTAGATCTCGAAGTAAAGAATTATTAAATTATCAATCAAATATTTTATATTTATTGATAAACAATTTATCTCCTAGTGTATATTAAAATAGTGGTATTTATATATTTTGTTGCTGCCTTATTTAAATAGGGTTTATACATATACCTAGCTGTGTATAAGGAGATTTTAATTTAAGGGTAAAATACGAGACTTTTAATCTCCGTTATAAGGGTTCAAATCCCTTAGATCTTAAAAATAGGATAATTATTGTTAACATAATAATACAATAGTAATATATAAGTAGTCATAGGTTAATGGTAAACTCATCGCCTTCCAAGTGAAATTTGTCGGTTCAAGTCCGACTGACTGCATTTTAGAGAACTTTGTCTCTTTTTAATATAATTGAGACATCAAATATATTATAAACATATGTAATTACATATTATTACGTTTTTATTTAAAACGAATTGTTTTAAATTACTTTTTTCCTTTATTATTTGGTATGATATTATTTATACTTTATCAAATATCATTTGATTCAGTTATTTTGTGTGATGATGGCTCTGGTGGTATTAACAATACAGCTTGTGTAATACAAGAAACAATAGATAAATTAAAAATTAGTCTGTCTGATGAAATAAAAACTTATAAGGAGGCTTTTAATTCTTACGAGTTTTGAAAAGATGGAAAAAGTAGGGCGATTAAAGAACCTGGATCTACCAACTATAAACTATGAACCTATCTTGGTAATCAATCTACTGATAGCTTGAAAACTTGTAACAGAGTATTGAAAAATATTCGTTTTATTGAGCAATCTATTAAAGACATAGATCCTAATTTCAATAGTTCCTTTGAAAAACAAGGGTATGAAAAAATAGTGTTTAATTACACGGATTATCAAAACTAGTTATATGGTATAATCTTTTTTTTAGGGAAGCATGTCTCTTTTTAACAACAATTTTTATAAACATATATGAATAAAATACACTATGAATATTATGGTATTATCTACCCGTTAATTTTATTATCTTTTGTTCTACTTGTTATATATCATTATTTATTTATTAGTATTGTTTATTGTGATAGTTCTATAAATGATATTGCTGTCTTTGAACCCTTAAGTGGAGAAATCCCTAGCCAAGAAAATTTATCTAATAGTTCAAGGGATAGTTTTATTGAAGCAATAGAACCAAGAAGGAATACGGCTTGTGGGTTAAAATCAAGTATTAATTGTTTTACAGCTTATAGTAAGTATAAAAACATAGGTAAGCGTAAATTATATTGATATAGTTGTATTAAAAATAAAGGTGCTTTTATAAGCTATGAGGATTATAAACCTTATTGAGATCCTAATATTAAGGTATTGTCTGAGATTAATAAAGAGTTGAAAAGAGAAGTTCATGATGAATTTAAAAAATTTCTCTTAGTTAGACGTACTTTTAATTGATTTTTCAAACCAAGTAATTCAAGTGGAGGTAGAGGATTATAATCTACTTCCTTTAGTCTTAGAGGGTATTGCCTCTTTTCATAATAACATTAAAATAAAACATGTTTTTAAAAATACAAGATTGTTTGTATAAATTTTTATACATAATGAAAAGTAAATTTACTTTTCCTGGTTTATTATCTAAAATTTTTAGTAAGTCAAACTTTAATAAAGTTATAATAATATTTGTTATAGGTTTTATTTCCAGAGCATTGATTTCTTATATTTATGGAATCAACGTTTATATAGAATATCATAATAAGATATCTATTATATACTATATGATAATGGCCTTATTTGTAGTTATGGTAAGTGAGATTGTAAGTTATTTCGAATTTAGCTTAATACCATCTTTTATTTCGAATTCTTGTTTTTTTGTTTCTAATTTAATAATTAAAATGCTTAGTTCAGCGTGAAAATCGTTATTAGCTATAAGTAAAAATATAAGTTTTATTAATAATAGGATATATTCTCTTATATTCCATAATTATGTTTTCTATAAAGATATAAATTTGTCTTCCATAATTTTGTCAGTGAGAAATATCTTTCATACTATAAAAGATAGTAATAAATTAACTGTAGGTATAAATAATAATTCAATTGAAAATAAGGTGTTATTAGAAGATGGTAAATCTAATAATGTTAAAATAAAGACTATATTTAATAAAGGCAATGATAATGGGGAAATATTATTGCCTAATACCTATAATCCTAATAAGGTAAGAGAAAATAATGATCCTAGTTATATGAATACTAATGAAGTCATTTCTACTAATAATAACAACCCCGGTAGAGCTGATAGTGGAATTCCTGCCTCAGAAATAGGGTTTCCTTCAAATCCTTCACAGGCTGTAAGAAGAGGTGATGATATTTTACTTACTAGTCCTGATAGAAATATAGAAGATTTAACCAATAGTCATCCTACAGAAATGGAAAGAGATTTTTATTTATACGATTATCCAGATTCAGAAAATTCTAGTTTTAAAACTCCTTCTACTATGTCCCCTCTTTTTGATAATCCTCACACACCTCGTGAACAAAGCTATGTTAATTCTATAGGGTCTAATAGAAATAGGGTAGAATCCCATTTAAGTTATAGTTCTTATGTTGCTTCAACTGGAGCTAGTAATTATCCCGTACCTTTAGCTATAAGAAGTAAAGTAATTAAGCCTTCTGAAATGTGATCTCGCCTTCCTTTAGCTAGTTATAGTAAGAATATATTATGTACAGATTCTAGTCCAAATTTATCAAAACATTCGGTAACTGGATACTCAGAGTCTGTTTATTCTAAATCTATTGGTTTAACTAGAAATCTTAGTAAAGGCATTAAGGTTCCTACTATTATTCGTAATACAGAGGATGTATTATCATCAAATAGTCGGATATCTAGTAATAGTACTAGAAGTTCTAATAATCCTGTTTCTCCTAACTATAAAAGTAAACATATGAGAGATATTAATTATGTGGAAGCTAGAGAAGGTGTATTAGCTAAAATGAGAGAGAAATATGCAAAAGGTAATTTAGGATTACATGATAATGAAGTAGTTGTTATTGATGATAAGAGAATAGGTAAAGTTAAATTAATTTTTAAAGACCTTGGTGGTAGATTTAATAATGGAGTACGGAAGATAAAAAGTCTTTGTATTAAATACGAGGGGATAGGTAAACGTAAGATATATTGAAATGTATTTGAAGAAGGTACAAATAATTATGAATCATATACTGATTTTAAGAAATCATGGGATAGTAAAAAAGGTCTTTGAAAATTAATAAAAGATAGAGTAAAAACAGATCTTAAGAGAGATATTGAGGAACTTTTAGGTATGAGAACCAATACTAATGCTATTGGTAATAGACCAATAGATAATTTAATAGAACAAAAGCGTGCTTATGAGAGACTTAAGGCTAAAAATGCAAAGCTTAGATCTAACAATCTTGTTAATACTAATAATGAAATTAGATCTGATGTTATTAATAGTCAAGAGGAATCTAATAATATTCAAGATAAAAATAAGGGAAGAAGTAAACATAGACATGGACACAAAAGTAGTAAAAGTCATGTGCATTCTAATGGCCGTTCTCATGGCCATAGCCACCATCACAGTAAAAGAACCTAATTAGAGGATTAACCTCTTTTTTACCACTAATTAAAAATTAAATGAAACTACTTAATAGATTAAATATTAATTTTTCAATATATTTTATATTAATACTGTTTTATATGTCACTTTTTGTTTATTTTGCGGATCCTTCTTTATGTGAAGGAAGTGAAACAATATATAGCTTGAAAGCTAATTTAATAACTGAAACACACAAACACCGTCTTTATATTATAAATTATGAAATGTTTATGGACACTTATAATTTAATGGTTGGACGCCCTACTATTGAGAGAGATTTTAATGCAGAATTACATTTTTTACAAGCAACTCGTAGAACTACTAATGATATAAGAGATAGTTATAGCACAATTAACCACATAGTAACAAGAATTAAGGTGTTAGAGCCAACTTTTCAATCGCCTATTCAAGGTATAAATCTATTGCGTGTCACAAGATAATAAACATATAAAAAGGGTTTATTAGAGGATTAGCCTCATTTTAAACCTTTAAATTTTTAAAAATAAAACAATTAAATTTTAATCTATTAAAAAGGATAAATAATAAACTACTTATTTTTATATTTACAGTGGCTTCATATCCCATATTGTTATATTTAATAACAATTATTACATACATTTTTATATTTATATACTTTTTTGCAGATCCTGTTTTATGTCAAGATGAAAATTCAAGTCTTATAACTCAAGTTTTTAAGGCTTCTACAGAAAGTTTGGGTGATTTGAAAACTTGTTTAGATTCTACTATAGTTCAATATAATAAGGTTTATAACCAATACCTTAATTATGTTAATTTATTAGAAGAAGGAATGAGACGTCCTACCACAGATTTTAATATAATAATGTTTCTTGAAAATAATAAAACAGTTAGTTTACATTATGCTGAGGAAGATATGAATAAAATTCGTAATATAGAGAATAAGATTATGGCTTTAAATCCCAATTTTAAATCGAGTCTTCCCATAAAATGATTTGAATTTAAATAAATTACTAAAGTAATAAATACTTAACTTAATTAGGTATTTAAATCTTTAAAATATATATATATATTTACAGTTTCATCTAGAGGATTAGCCTCATTTAAACCTTTTTACTTAAAATAATGAAACTACTAACTAAATATGGTTATATTACTTTATTAATAATATCTAATCCCTTATCAATATACTTATTAACAATAATAATATATATTATATTATTTACTTGATTTGCAGATGTTTGCATGTGTCAAGCTGATTATACAAACTTACAAACTGATGGAATCCCATCTAATAATAGTAGCTATAACTCTATTACTGAAAGACTAAATGAATTAAAAGCTAATATGGAGCATTATAAAAACCTGGGTGGTAAATCTATTAGAGATTACAATTATTGGTTTGAATTACAAAAAGAGGCTTGTTGTCGTCCAGAGAGACATGAGGATATAGACAAATATTTACATTTAAAGTCAATGGAATGTCTTGAAGATTTCAATATTTATTGAGGAAAAACTATATTAATTAATTCGATGATCAAAGAATTGGAAAAACAGCTAAAGTAATTTAATTATCGTTTTTTATAATTAAATTACTTTAATAATTGTATTTATTGTTTAATCCTTCCTATTTTAGAGGGTTTGCCTCATTTTTAATTAAAATAATTAGTTATAATAATATGAAATTTAAGAATTTATTTTTTGTTGGGGAAAATATTATTATTTTCTTTTTTTTAGTGTTGTTTGCTGCTATATGTACAATATTAATATTCTTTGGTTATGATTTAATTTTTGGTAGTTATAGTATAATTATAGAAGAAGACTTTTCATTAATTACATATAATAATAACCAAACAAGTAAATTCTATACTTGTTTACCTAAGGAACAAGAGTTAAATAATAATAAGGTATTTATATTTAATCCTTTTATAGATTTATTTAATAGAAGCCATTCAACTTATAGATATTACCCTAGTTATTTTCAAATATTAGTTTTAGTAGAATATAAATATAATATCAGTGTTAGTGAAAATACTCCTTGTTATAACTTGTTGATAATAAAGGAAGTTATAAGTTATAATAAATATTTAATGCTTGAGCATCATAACAATTACTTAAGTGATGTATTAAATGATTTATATAAAATAATATTGGATTACAAACAAAATGATGACTTGTAGATACACAATGATATATATGTGTTATTATACCAAATTATTAGGGAACTTTGTCTCTTTTTATTAGTGTATAACTAATAAACATAATATATTCAAAAATGAATTTCTTTAAAGATATAAAATATTTAGACTTTCCTATAATGCTTAGTGACTACATAAATACTGATTTTAAAGAATTTAAGTCCATTTTATTAACAGGCCTAGAACCCAAGGTTACCTACGGGATGCTTGTCACGCACGGCTGTAATCTACTAACTAGAAGTGGTGTTCCTTTTGATCCTATACTATTTACTTTAAGTAGTTATGATAATAAACTTTGTTTTGGGTTATCTTTAGATGAAAATATACAATACTTTATTAATCAATTAGAAAATAATGTTAAGAAGTCAGATATAATATTAAAGGTATACAATAACTTTGGGAATAGTTCTAAAAACTTAATAATAAATAGAAGTTCTATTGTTTACGATATAAGATTTAAAATATGTTATTTTAAATCCATTTATTAATATAAAATAAGTTTTATATTTTATATGTTTAGAGAATTCGTCTCTTTTTAAATTTGCATTTAACTCAATAATGTATAGCAAATTAAATTTTTATTTAATGTATTTTCATATTTATGACCTTAGTTTAAGTAATTTCAGAGATGAAATTATCTCAATTTTCAAAAACAATGACCCTATTTATAAATACGATTTTCAAGTAAGCTCTATTTATTATTTACACTTATTTCAGCCTAATGGTTTTATTATAGGTAAGCTACCACTAAAGCTATTAAGTACAGAAGATAATGAAGACACTATTGAAGACCTTTTTCTTGATTTGCTTCCATGTGTAAATAAGTATTTAAAAAGCTTAGAAGAACAGGAAATTATTGAATTTCCTTCTTATATAGGTATATACGTAAGTGCATATGCAGAAAGTAGGATAGATCCGAAAGAACTTGCACTTATTAAAGATAAAGGGCTTGATAGTAATCTTAGAGCTTATAAAAATTTTTATATAAATAATCATTTAAAGATAAATTAAGTTTTATTACTTACTATAGAGAGAGAATCCAAAAAATTATATTTATAGGGTAATATTACAAACATATCTTATTTTTTTTAATATGTAGTAATTATATATGCATATATAATAATATATATTATTAATAGTAATGATATATAAGAAAAAAAGTTAGAGAGCCTTATTGATTGATAAGGACCAAAGGGTTAGTAACTTAACTGGTAAAGAACTTTCTTGTCACGAAAGTAGATGTCGGATCGAAGCCGGCCTGACCCGGGGGTTATCCCTAATTTCGTTGTTTATTGCTTAATATATCTCTATACCTCTTAATGGGTATATATAAAGACACTGTTTAGTGTTAATTGTTAAGAGGAAATTGCCTCTTTTTAAAAATATAATTATAACTGTATGAAATTAAATAAACAGGGATTAAGAAAAACCATAAAATCGAAGCACATTACTTCCATGTAATTATAATACCTTATCTTTAGTCTATTATAAAAGTCATCTATATACTAGACCTAATTGTTCTCTCGCACAAAAATTAGAAAATGAAGTATTATCGCAAGAAATGATAACTGAATATAATAGTCTAACTTATTGCTCAGAAACTATATTAGATAAAAGAATAAGAGACGATTTTAATTTCCCTATTGATAATGAGGATATTTTATTTACTTTAACATTTAACCCTAGTATATACAGGGAAAATGTTAGTAATTTAATAAGCAAAATGGTAGTTATAAGAGAACCTCATTATATCAATCTCGATATTTTGAGCAAGACATTAGCTGCTATGCATATAAAGGAGTTAAACATCTTTTCTATTGATAATCAGTTAGAGAAAATGAAAATAGTAAAGAGAAACAGTGGTTGTTCCATAACTTATACGGAAATGGATATTAAGCATTTTACTGCGCTTCTAAATTATAAAAAAGAGCAGGCAGATTTCTTAGATTATAACAAATACAGTTTGTATATTTTAAGAAGTGGTGGATTCTTAGATATTAAAAATTTGTTTAATAATATAAATGGTTATGAAGTTAATGTAGGTAGAGGGGGAAGCCAAAAGGCCCATATATTAAGCCCTTTAGATTTTAGATTGAGTTCATACATAATGGCTATATTTAACTTTGATTGTAATAAGATAGCTTGTTTGAATGCATTTAATGATTTAGCAAAATACAAATATCTGAGTTATAAGGATAAAACTATTAAGATATATAGAAACTAAGAGTTTAAAGGTTTATTTTATATCTTGCCATGACAAAGTCATGGCAGAAGGAAAGGTCGCTACTGGTAATTTAACGGCGGAAAAGAATAATTTAACGGCGGAAAAGAATA
>Ga0074044_10005166_pt1 | contig 10669 bp, 7 predicted proteins | sample BogForMeECP23OM1_FD_94443 | JGI IMG/M metagenome (GOLD analysis project Ga0074044, IMG submission 94443) | Bog forest soil microbial communities from Calvert Island, British Columbia, Canada - Bog Forest MetaG ECP23OM1 | ecosystem: Environmental > Terrestrial > Soil > Wetlands ...
CTCCCGCGCGCCGCGTTGACAAGCCCACCCCGCTAGTCTTAAATGTCCTCCGTGAACGTTCACGGAACCAGATAACACTCCGTTTTGTCCGGCTCTGCGAAGTGGAAATTTCCTTCACCGAGTGAGTGTCGGAAATTTCACCTCCGCGAGGTCTCGCGCAATTCCTGCATTAGAAGGAGGCCGTATCTCCATCCTTGGCATCGACGTCGGAACCAGCGGAACCCGTGCCGTCATCCTAGACGAGCACGGCACGGTCCTGGCCTCAGGCACGGAAGAGCACGCCAACTTCGCCAGCCCGCAGCCCGGATGGGCGGAGCAAGATCCGCGCGACTGGTGGCGCGCCGCCACGCTGGCGGTTCGCAAAGCGCTACAAGCTTCGGGCATCGCAGCTGAGTCCATCGCCGCCGTCGGCTTTTCCGGCCAAATGCACGGCGCCGTTCTGCTCGACGAAAACGACGAAGTCATCCGCCCCGCCCTGATTTGGTGCGATCAACGCACCGAAGCGCAATGCAAAGAGCTCGAACGCACCATTGGCCTCGACCGCCTCATCCAGTTGACCTGCAATCCCCCTCTGACAAATTTCACTCTCACCAAACTTCTCTGGGTGCGAGAGCACGAACCAAAGAATTGGCAACGCGTCCGCAAAATTATGCTCCCGAAAGACTACGTGCGTCTCCGCCTCAGCGGCGAATTTGCCATCGACGTCGCCGACGCTTCTGGTACGCTTTTGCTCGATGTCGCGCACCGTACTTGGTCCAGTGAAGTCCTCTCCAAAACTGGCATCGACGTGAAGCTGCTCCCAAAGCTTTTCGAATCTCAGGATATTTGCGGAAAACTTTCGCAAGCTGGAGCCGACGCAGCAGGTCTGCGCGCGGGAACTCCCGTTGTAGCCGGTGCAGGCGATCAAGCTGCTGGCGCCGTCGGCATGGGCATCACTCGCGCCGGAGTCGTCAGCGCCACCATCGGAACTTCCGGCGTGGTTTTCGCGGCCACAGATCGTCCCTCGCTCGATCCCAAAGGACGCTTGCATACTTTCTGCCACGCCATCCCCGGGCGTTGGCACGTCATGGGCGTGACGCAATCCGCCGGACTTTCTCTGCGTTGGTTCCGCGATCGTTTTGGCGCGGGATCCGATGACGGACGCGATCCCTACGATCGTCTCTCCGCCGAAGCCGCCACGGTTCCAGCCGGTTCCGAAGGAGCCTTCTGGGCGCCCTACCTCATGGGAGAACGCACACCTCACCTCGATCCATTTGCCCGCGCTGCGTTTGTCGGATTATCCGCCTCGCACACTCGCGCCCATCTGATTCGCGCGGTCCTCGAAGGCGTGACGTACAGCCTGAAAGATACATTCAGCATCTTTGACGAGATTCACGTTCCCGTTGAACGCATCCGCCTTGGTGGAGGAGGCGCTCGCTCGCCGCTCTGGCAGCAAATGCAAGCGGACGTCTACTCACACGAAGTGGAAATCTTGCAAGCGGAAGAAGGCGCGGCCTACGGCGCCGCAATTCTCGCAGGAGTGGGTTCAGGATGCTGGAAGAGTGTCGATGAAGCCTGCGACGCCACGGTGCGTGTCGCCAAGCGCGTTAGCGCAAACAAAGAAAACAGCGCCACCATGCAGCGTGGATATCAAATCTATCGCCGGATTTATCCGGCGTTACATTCCATCTTCGCGGAAAATAAATCTACATCGGCTGACTGAGCGGCGAATACGAACAACCTCATTTCTCAGCTGAAATAAATGCGGCAGTCGCTCATCTTCAAGCTTTTTTCCGCCCGGGCTTGAAGTAGTAGCAGTATGCCGCTCCTATCACTGTCATCAGCGCGCCCCACCATACGCTCGCGTGCAGGCTATACAGCACGACTTGCTCCGCGGGAGGATGCCAAATCTCGTAAACGCCAGCTCCAAGGATCAGCAATCCATTCACAAGCAACGAAATCCCGATAAAAAACCAGATAGAAACCATGCTTACTACCTCCGGCTGCAGGAACTACCAGAATATGAGGTTCAAAATTAGAAATACGAGAGCGACCACACCCGCCCAGAAAATCGGCTTCTGATAAACGGGAATATCCCCGACGGACGGAACTGTGGTCAACCCGTAAACTAGGCCGGTTAATTCCGTGTCCGTTTTGGGTTTCGTCGCCAAACTGACCACAACAGTGACGATTACGCAAACAAGAAAAGACCACAGAGCCTGAAACATATCCTGCGCCAAAGCTTTAGCGTGCGGCGAAAGCGCCACGTAACGCAGCGCCGAAGGATCTGCTTTCACCCAGGCCCACATGCCGATGGAAGATAACGTGCCGCAGAGCAAACCCAGGAATCCGCCCGGCCCTGTCGCTCGTTTCCAAAGCATGCCGAGAATGACGGTACCGAATAGCGGAGCAATGAAAAAACTGAATAGCGCCTGTACATAATCCATGATGCTTGCGAACTGCATCACCAGATAAGCCGTGCCGACGCTGATCAGCACGCCAATCACGGTGGTCCAGCGACCCATGTTGACGTAGTGGTGGTCCGTGCCCTTGCTATTGATCAGCGGCCGGTAGATGTCATACGTCCACACGGTAGTGAACGCGCTCACATTTCCCGCCATGCCAGACATGAAGCCCGCAATTAGCGCGGTAATTCCGAGGCCAAGCAAACCTGGTCCGCAGTAACGCGCGAGCATTAACGGAAGCACGTCGTTGTAGCTATGCATTCCAGTGGCGGCGGCCACCGATTCGGGCACCAATTTCATCGGAAGCACGGCCAAGCCCAAAAGTCCCGGCAAAATGACGATGAGCGGAACAAACATCTTGAATCCCGCTCCGATGATGGGCGCCATTTCCGCGCTGCGTATATCCTTCGCCGCGAGGATGCGCTGCACGACTAGAAAATCCGTCGTCCAGTAACCCATGGAAATGACCGCAGCTAACCCGAACACGATGCCAATCCAGTTGATTCCCATCGGGTTGTCCGTGAAGGAACCCAGACCGGACCATAAGTGAACGTACTGATCCGAAGCCCTCTGGGCAATTTGCAGTTTCAGATTGCTCCAGCCGCCGGCTTCATAGAGCCCAAGAATAGGAATCAGCAGCGCCCCAGCCCAGATCAAAAAAAACTGCAGCACTTCATTAAAAATGGCCGACCGCAGCCCGCCCAAAGTCACATAAACCGCCACCGTCAATGACGACACCCAAATGCTGAAATTGATGTCCCAACCCAAAACAATTTGCATGACTTTCGCCATGGCAAACATGTTGACGCCGCTCATCAGCACCGTCATGAACGCAAACGAAACTGCGGAGACCGCCCGCGCCGGTTCTCCGAATCGCAATTTCAGATAACCCGGAACGGAGTGCGTCTTGGAAATGTAATAAAACGGCATCATCACCAGGGCGAGAAACAGCATCGCTGGAATGGCGCCAATCCAGTACCAATGGGTCGCCAGAATGCCGTATTGATATGCCGAACCCGCCCAGCCCATCAACTCCAACGCGCCGAGGTTCGCCGAGAGAAAGCTCAGCCCCGCGACCCAGGCGGTCATTTCCCGGCCAGCCATGAAGAAATCTTCGCCAGTGTTCGCGCGGCCGCGGAGATAGAAGCCGATAGCCAGCACCAGCGCAAAGTAAAAGACGACGATGACAACGTCAACAGCCGAAAGATGAACGAGGCGAGTGGGTACGATAAGCGCGTAAGGAATAGTCATAGAGTGCCGAATCGCTTCTCCTCTGCGAGCGTCTTACAACTCCAGACAACCGACGATGTCCCGGCTAAGAACAATCCAACTCCAGCGAGACGTCACTTCGCCGAGAACTTGTAAATCGTTTCCGAATGAAATTTCGTCCCAGGCTTCAACTCCGTCGACGGAAAATTAGGCCGGTTCGGCGAGTCCGGAAAATGCTGCGTCTCCAGACACAACGCCCCATATTTCGGATATGCAATACCGCCCTTCCCGACGATGCTCCCGTTCAGACCAATCGCCGAATAGAACTGCACTCCCGGCTCCGTCGTCCACACTTCCATCTGCCTTCCCGAGTCAGGGTCGGTTACCCGCGCCGCAATGCGCATCGTTCCCATCTTCCCGTTCACAACAAAATTGTGGTCGTAACCGCCGATATCCTTAATCTCCCCGATGTGCAGCCCGATCTCCGTGGGTTTCCGGAAATCCAGCGGCGTATTATCAACGCTCGCGATTTCGCCCGTTGGGATGAGCGTCAAATCCACCGGAGTGTACTTGTCTGCGTTCAGGTAAAGCACTTCCTTCAGAATATCTCCCGACCCAGCCAGATTGAAGTAGCTGTGGTTCGTCAGGTTCACAACCGTGTCTTTATCCGTCTCGGCGGAATATTCGAGCTTGAACTCATTCGTGTTCGTCAGTGTGTAAGTCACACTTACGTGCAGGTTTCCAGGAAAGTTTTCCTCTCCATCCTTACTAAAATATGTAAACCGCACCGCCGCTCCATCCTTCACCGCAAGCGGCTCTCCTTTCCACACTCGCCGGTCAAAGCCAGTGGGTCCACCGTGCAAACTGTTCGGCGCGTTGTTGATCGCGAGCTGATACTCCTTGCCGTCCAGCGTGAACTTGCCCTTGGCGATCCGGTTGCCGTACCGCCCAATCGTGCCGCCGAAATGCGGATGATTTCCCAAGTACCCTTCAAGATTGTCGAATCCCAGCACCACGTCGCCCATCTTGCCGTTCTTGTCGGGAACGTGAAGCTCCGCCACCGTCGCGCCATAGGTAATCAGCTTCGCCGAAGCGCCTTGCGTGTTGTAAATCGTGTAAGACTCGATCACCGTCCCATCCGGCATCTTCCCAAACTCCGCCTTGTCCACATGCGCACCTTTTTTGGCGGCCGTCTGCGCCTCACCCCCGGGCTTTGACGACGCAAATTCCGGACCAAAAGCCATTAGAAATGCCAGCATGCAGATTCTCCCCCTGAGCACCATTCCGCTCCTCCTCTACCCTCGACACTCTTGGAATGCATCGATTCTTCCCCACGCCTTGTATCACAAAAATTCATCAATCGCGAATCTTCTCCTTATTTTTCTTAGACTTGCCGAACCCAGCCTGCCTGGCCTTCCGTTCCTCGCCCATTGCAAAGGCCATTGACAACCCCTGAGCCACGGTGCCAATGTTCCCCGAACATTCGCCTCAAATTAACGTTATCGTACACGGAGTTCGATAATATTCATGCGACCAATTTCCTTTTTGCGTTCTAACAAGTACATTGCTCCCCTCTTGCTCCTTCTTTTTCTGGGAGCCGTTCCCTCCCCCCTGCTCGCCCAATGGGTACCCCTCAACCCCGTTCAAGCCGTCGGCGTGGAGCCCGATGGCGCCCTCGTGGTTCTCCAATCCGGATTCCTGCGATTCCAGGTCTGCTCGGACTCCATCGTTCATGTCGTGTACTCCATCGAGCGCGACGTCCCGCAGCACGCCGACTTTCTCGTCACTAAAAAAGAGTGGCCCAAAGCCGACTTCGCTCTCCACACCGACGACCCCAAACTCATCACCCTCACCACTTCTCGCCTCAAAATCGAAATCACTCGCGCCGACAGTTCGATCATTTTCTATGACTCCGCTGGTCACAAACTCACGCAGGAAAACACGCGAACGTTGACACCAACCGAAGTCAACGGCGAAAAAACCTATCACTCTGAGCGTTTCGTCAACATGTGGGATACGCAGGAAGCGTTTTACGGTCTCGGCCAGCACCAAGCCGGCGTCTGGAACTATCGCGGCGAATCCATCGACCTCTCGCAAGACAACACGAACATTTCCATTCCTTTCCTGCTCTCCAGCAACGGCTACGGCATCTTCTGGAACAACGGCTCGCGCAGCCGTTTCACTAACCGCTTCGTCCATGCTTTTTATCTGAGCTCGGCAGTCTCCGATTCAATGGACTATTACTTCTTCTACGGCCCCGATTTCGACCGCCTCATCGCCGATTATCGCGAACTCACTGGGATCGCGCCCCTCTTTGGCAAATGGGCTTACGGCTATTGGCAATGCAAGAATCGCTACGACTCGCAACAGGAACTCCTCGCCATCGCCCAGAAATATCGCGACCTGCACATTCCGCTCGACAACATCGTCCAAGATTGGTTCTGGTGGAACACCATGGGCGAGCCCGTCTTCAACAAAAATTATCCCGATCCCAAAGGCCTGGTCGACGGGCTCCACAAAAACAACGTCCATCTCATGATTTCCGTCTGGCCCTACTTCCGTCCCGGTTCGCCCGTCTACGACGACATGGACAAGCGCGGTTTCTTCATCGATCGCACCAAAGTGCAAAGCTTCCATCCACAACGCATGGCGCTCTATGACGCGTTTAATCCCGACGCTCGCAAATATTATTGGAATCTCATGAACGGAGCCCTCTTCAAGATTGGCGCGGATGCCTGGTGGTTAGATACTACTGAACCCGAAACCGAAGGCCGCGAAACGAACCTGCTCGTCACCAATAAAGTGAACGGCGGCGAAAATGGCGCGCGCTACGCCAACGAGTTTCCGCTGATGACCACCACCGCTGTCTACCAAGGCCAGCGCGAAGCCTCCGACAAAAAACGCGTCTTCATTCTGTCGCGTTCTGCCTATGCAGGATCTCAACGCAACGCCGCTGCTGTCTGGTCCGGCGACGTCGATCCCAACTGGGAAACCTTCCGCCGCCAAATTCCCGCCGGCCTCAACTACTCCGTCTCCGGCCTTCCCTACTGGACCACCGACATCGGCGGCTTTGTCTCCGCCAATCCCGACGATCCCGCTTACCGCGAGCTCTACATCCGCTGGTTTCAGTTCGGCACGTTTTGTCCCATCTTTCGCGCTCACGGCACGCGCACCACAAATCAAAACGAAATTTGGTCCTACGGCCCCGACGCTCAGAAAATTCTCACCGCGTACGACAAGCTCCGTTACCGCCTGATGCCCTACATCTATTCGCTCGCTTGGAAAACCACCAGCGAGGGCTACACGATCATGCGTCCCCTTGTCATGGACTTCCGCGAAGAGATCCGCGCGCAAAATATCGGCGACCAATTCCTCTTCGGCCCCGCCATTCTTGTAAATCCCGTCACCGAGCCCGGCGCCGCCACTCGTCATCTCTATCTTCCCAACACAAGGTGGTACGACTTCTGGACCGGGGCCGCAATCCAGGGCGGCCGCACGCTCGAAGCCCCGTCTCCCATCGATCACCTGCCTCTTTATGTCCGCGCCGGCTCCATTCTTCCGCTAGGCCCCGATGTCCAATATGCTGCCGAAAAATCCGCCGATCCGATTGAAATTCGCGTCTATCGCGGCGCGAACGGCACATTTACCCTCTACGAAGACGAAAACGACACCTACAATTACGAAAAAGGCGCTTACGCCACGATTCCCTTCTCCTGGGACGACTCCGCGCACACGCTCACCATCGGCGATCGCGCAGGCTCTTTCCCCGGCATGCTCGAGAAGCGAACTTTCCGCATCGTCTTTGTGACGGAAAATCACGGAACCGGAGGCGACCTCACCGAAAACGCGGACAAGACGGTTGCATACTCCGGCAAAAAAACTTCCGTAACCCCGTAGCCGATTTTTCAACTCATGTCTCAACAGCAGAAACAAAACGTTTTGCTTGACGTGGTTGGTGGAGGGGTCTAGGCTCGCGCCAATTGGTCGAGGCCCTCATGCGTTGTTCCTACCGGGCGGCCCCAAATTTGGCGCAGGTGCGGGCTCGCGGACGAGCCCCGAGAGACGCGCGACCGTGCATTCCGCGAGTACATCTGCACTTCAGGCGATTTTTGCTGCTGATGGTATTTTGTGTTTTGTTGGCCCGCCCAGCTTGCTCCCAAGACAGCGGAAGTGAAGTAAATGAGTTCCACGGAAAAGGATCGGAAATCACTGTCACGGTGCGCGATCGTTCGGGAGAGCCGATCTCGACGGCGGCTATGGTGAAACTCTACCGGGATGGAACAACGCTTAGTAGGCAAGGAGAGACGTCGCGCGGGAGCGCCGTCCTGGTGGTGAATAATTTTGGCGAGTTTACCCTGATTGTGGAGGCCGCTGGATACGAGAGCGTACAGAGGCAAATGTCGGTTCAAGTATCCGGAAGAATGCAGGTGGATGTTTACCTCCGGCGACTTTCAGATGCCGGAAGTGTTGCGGGAGTTCCGGGGAGACCGGTGCTCGCACCGAAAGCGAAGGAAGCACTTGAAAAGGGATTGCGCGCGCTAAGCGCGGACAAAATTGGCGACGCGGAGAAATATGTGGACGAGGCGATGCGGCTGGCGCCCGGGCATCCGGACGTACTGTATGTGCAAGGGGTGCTGTTCCTGAAACAACGCAGCTGGGTGCAGGCGCAAACCGCGCTGGAAAAGGCCACGCAGATCGACCCGAACCTTGCGCGCGCGTTTGCGGCGCTGGGGATGGCGCTTTGCGACCAGGGGAAATGCGACGCGGCGATCACGCCTCTCGAGAAGTCGCTCCAATTGGATGCTGGCGCCGCGTGGGAGACGCGCTGGACGCTTGCGAAAGCGTATTACCAGCACGAACAATATGACGAGGCCCTTAAAATGTCGGAGGACGCGCTAACTGGATCGAATGGGAAGGCGCCAGAGATCGCTCTGCTCGTGGCGCAATCGCTGACGGCGGTTGGGCGATACGAGGACGCAGCGCAAATGTTGCGCGAATTTCTGAAGGATCACGGGGATCAGCGCGAGGCAGCAACTGCGCGGAAGTGGCTGGAACGGTTAACGACCAGCGGGAAAATCCACGCTAACTAGAAATTATAGGTATCGCAGGCTGACGACTCTCTCTTTAAACACCACAGTGAAAAGAAATCCGCGACGCTGTTCGCTCTCTCGGATTGCGAAGAGCTCTGGCGTCAATTCCCTGCAGTGGCGTAGCGACGGAAGAACGAGTCGCTATTCCAGTGCGGCCGCGCATCGGCGTTCGTGGTATCCACGAGAAGTCTCAGGACGATTTCTTCAAATAGGGCGGCAGCTTGCAAATCAACGGGCTGGTTTAAGTCATCCGACGGCGCATGATAACGCGTGCTGAGCCAAGTCTCGAATATCTTGTCCTCCGGCGATCCCGGTTCGGCCCAGACGCTCATCATCACGGATGGCACCCCGTGCAGAATAAAATTGTACTGATCGCTGCGGATGAAAATATTGCGCAAAGGCATGGGGTCGGGAATGGCATGCACACCCAGCGATTTCGCTATCGTGGTTGCACGCGCGCCCAAGGTGGACTCGTCGATCCCCAGCACGAGCAGCGTCTTTAGCGGAACGATGGGAAGAAACATGTCCGTGTTGATGTCCGCGACGATCGAGTGAATATCCACCGTGGGGTGCGCCGCGAAATAGCGCGACCCCAGTAAACCTTTTTCCTCCGCGGTAACGAACACAAAAAGGACCGATCTCCGAAGCTTTTCCGGGTGGGCCTTCAACTGGGCCGCGATATCCAACAGCAAAGCACTGCCGGAGCCGTTGTCCATCGCGCCATTATAGATTTTGTCTCCGTTGATCGGAGCGCCGATGCCAATGTGATCGATGTGCGCGGAGAGAACTACATATTCGTTTTTCAGTGCGGGATCGGAACCTGGCAACTTGGCGATAATGTTGTCCGATTCGATCGTCTTGCTCTCAATTTCGGCATGCGCTTTGAGCGAGACGGCCAGAGGAAATCGCGGCAGCGGCTTGCGATCTTTGGCCAGCGCGGCCAACTCCGCAAACGTATGGCCCGAACCTTCAAAGAGCTTCTCCGCGTGCTCCGGGTTGAACCCAAGGACGACTTTGGTCCCCGCGAAATCTTGCATCTTAGGATCGGCAAGCTGCATGGCAGGAGCAGTGCGATTCAGCGAAATACGAGTCCATGGAAGATCCATCGCAGCGGGATTGAAGATGCGAATCAGGCCGACTGCTCCCGCCGCGCGCAAAGACTTACCTCGTTCCGCGCCTGTTTGGGAATGTGCCGAAAGCGCCGAGGGGAGGTCCGCCGGCGACCCGCTGATGTAGACCACTACCTTTCCTTTCAGGTCGAGCCCCGCGAAGTCGTCGTCATTTTTCTCCGGCACTTTCAGTCCATAGCCGATGAACACCAAAGGCGCTGCAACTCCCGTCGAAGGCATGTCTACGGCGGTCGAAAAGTAGGCGTCCTCGCCCAGAACGATTGGGACCATCTTTCCGTCGCTAACCAGAGTGGCAAAGGATTTTTTTTCGTCTACCTGGCGCTGATCGAATTTCACGGTTTGATAAAAGCCGTTCTCGCCGGCGGGTTCCAGCCCGGATTTCTTCAATTGCTCCACGGTGAACGCTTCCGCCCGGCGCAGACCGTCGCTCCCCGTGTCGCGGCCTTCCATGTTGTCGTCCGCAAGCACCTTGACGTAGGTCCACCACGAAGACCCGTCGAATCGAGTTGTCGACGTTTGCTGTGCCCCAGCCGTCAGAGCCAGGGTGAGCGCGCCAATTAGAACGAACATTCTGTGCAGCATTAGGAAGGGGCTCCTTTGGGTTTTGTAGAGAAGGAAGACTGTACTCCGTTTTCGGATTCGGAGGAAGTCACCAGCCCCCCCCTCCCCCTGTTTTTTGTAAGTGCGGATTCTAAAGGGCTTTAAGTGGCTCTGTTTACATGCTCGGCACGGGAGTTGGTTTTCGAGGAAGACAGGCGAAGTGCAATGATGTTTTCTACTGGAGCAGGAGGTGGGA
>Ga0074044_10005167_pt1 | contig 10668 bp, 11 predicted proteins | sample BogForMeECP23OM1_FD_94443 | JGI IMG/M metagenome (GOLD analysis project Ga0074044, IMG submission 94443) | Bog forest soil microbial communities from Calvert Island, British Columbia, Canada - Bog Forest MetaG ECP23OM1 | ecosystem: Environmental > Terrestrial > Soil > Wetlands ...
GGTGAGGGCGGGCGTAAAACACAGAATAAATGGATTAAACGACCGTCCTCACCCCGGCCCTCTCCTCCGAGGAGAGGGAGAATCGTTCGCCGGCCTCTTGAAAATCCGCGCGCCGGGATTTGCCGGACAGTCAATCGAATCACCGGGAACGTGATTGGTGAAATCCTCTCCCTGGGGCAGAGGAGACAGGTGAGGGCGGGCGTAAAACACAAAATAAATGGATTAAACGACCGTCCTCACCCCGGCCCTCTCCTCCGAGGCGAGGGAGAATCGTTCGCCGGCCTCTTGAAAATTCGCGCGCCGGGATTTGCCGGAAGGTCTGCGGGGCGAACTGAAGGATGAGAGTGAAGTGACAATGGAGCGAATCATGGCTGGACAGTCAACAAGCCGGGAAATAAGCTCGCATCGCGATTCCGTATCCGATTTGCCATGCGATTCACCGGCGGGCCGGACGAGGAAAAACCGACTAGATAATTTCAAAATGAATTCATTGACCATCGCCTTGATCAGCGCCGCCTGCATTTTCGGCGGGGTGTTGCTGGGCATGTTTCTGCGCAGCCGGTTGCCCGACCATCATTTGAGCAATGACTCCAAAGACACCGTGAAGCTGGGCGCCGGCATGATCGCCACGCTGTCCGCCCTGATTCTGGGCCTGCTGGTCAGTTCGGCCAAGAGTTCGTTCGACACGATGGGTTCGGAGATCACGCAAGGCGCCGCGAGAATCATCCTGCTGGATCGCGTGCTGGCGAATTATGGCCCCGAGACCAAAGCCGTCCGCGAACAACTGCGCCGCACCGTCGCCGCCGGCATCGAGGCGGCCTGGCCGGAAAAAAAGACCGGGGTGTCGGGCCTGACGGCCATCGAACGCTCCCATGGGATGGAACTGGTGCAGGCGAAGCTGCGCGAACTCACGCCGGCGACCGACGCGCAGCGGCAGTTGCTGTCACAGGCGCTGCAAATCAGCAACGACCTGCTGCAAGCTCGCTGGCTGGTGATTGAGCAAACACAGAACGGGCTGCCCATGCCGTTCCTCGTAATGCTGCTCTTCTGGCTCACCATGCTGCACATGAGCTTCGGCCTGTTCGCGCCCCGCAATGCGACGGTCATCTTCGTGCTGCTGGTCTGCGCATTGTCCGTGTCCGGCGCGATTTTTCTAATCCTGGAAATGAATCATCCGATGACGGGCTTCATCAGGGTTTCCAGCGGGCCGATGCTTAAGGCCCTCGAACATCTCGGCCAGTAGATTGCGGAGCGAAGGTTGCGGGGGCGGTTGCGTCGTGCGCGCAACCGGGCGCGATGGCAGGGAGGTTTAGTTCGGGTCATGGAAAAAATCTGCCCGTCAATGCCCGGCGAAAACAGCCCGGTTAACGGGTTCAGCGCGGGGGTTCAACCTCTCAGTTGACCGATTGCAGCCAGCCGGATTAAAACCGCACCCCCAAACCCACGGTCAGATAGCGATCGCTTTTTTCAGGTATGGTGCCGTCGGACCGGATTTGAGGGTTTTGGAGGTAATCCCAGATGAACGAAACGTCGAGGTTGAGATGCCGCTTGATTTCAAACTCCAGCGTGGACACCGCGTGATGCGTGTACTGGCCCGCCTCCCGCTTGGTGAACGTGCTCTGCCACGTCTGGATGAACGTGAGGCGGCTGGTGAGATCGTATTTGAAGTTGGATTCAAACACCGCGGCCGGCGTCGTGGCAGTGTCCGCCTGACCCGGCTCGACCGTCTCAAACCGGGTGTACTGGTAGCTGGGGCAGGCCGATACAAACCACTCCAGCCCGGTGCGGTCAAAAATGTAGTAGCCGGCACCCACGCCCGCCGTGCCGCGAAACGAGATGTTGGCCAGCGGATCCTTGTAGTATTCCAGTTGGACCGGGCGCACAAACCAGTCACGATTGAGCCGGATGTCGTAGGATGCGTTGACGCGATCATTGTTTGCGCTCTGGACGTTGTTCACCTGGCTGTAATTGCCAAGGTAATTCAGCAGCAGAGTGGTATTGGGGGTTCGCCGGGCCAGTTCCGCGCTGCTGGTCACTGTCGTCTGACTGTTGTTGCCGGACTGCAAGGTGATGCCCACGCTGGCGTTGCCCGACCAGTTGCGTATGCCGGTTCTGCCTCCGCTCGGAGTGATGCCCATGAGATCATCCAGAGGCTGACTCAGAGGCTGCGGTCCGTTGACGAACACCATCTTGTTGCTGATCACGGCGGTGCCGTAGGCCGGCTCCCGCCCCTCGAACTGTGTGAACACGCGGTGCGCCGTGTAAACGCTCCGGACATCCTTCAACTTCAACGTCTGTTCATTGAGTTCGTCGCTGTCAAACTCGACCTCCTTGTTCTGGATGTATTTGAGCTGGCCCCGCAGCCATTCGCCCGACTTGAGCTGGACCCAGTCGGCACCGTCGTGGCCGACGCCGGGCGGCTTCCAGGAAAGGGGGTTGGTGGATGTTTGCGTGGCGGGAGTGTTTGTGGTGCCAATCGCCGGAGTCGTCGGACTCCCGGCTTCAGCCGGCGGTGTTCGCTGGAGTTCCCGAACCTGCGCCAGGGGAAGGGTCAACCGTCCGCCGAGGTCAGACTCGAACACGACGGTGTTGGTCGTTTCCTCAATCACCGTGCCAACGAACCGCTCACCGTTCGTGCCAATCAACACGTCGGCCCGGGCCGGCAGCACGAACACCGCGAGAACCAGCGCGCCGACCAGCGGCCAGACCCACAACTGGGTGCGGAGGAAACCCCGGGTATGCGTCAGGACACTGGCGACGCTGGACGACCGGGAACGGGAGTGAGATGGGTTGGGTTGGCTCATGTTGATTGCCGGGTGGCTGCGCCAATTTCAGCCAAACCGTCGCTGAAAATCCAGTCCGAAATGGCACGAAATGACTGGCATTGCACACGTCGTCTAAGCCGGAAGCAACTCGCAGCCGTGGACGAAACGCGGACGATGATTCCCCCTCTCCGCTCTGGGGAGAGGGCCGGGGTGAGGTGCTCGTTCCGGCAATGGGTGGCCGATTTTGAAATTTTCCGGCAGGTCGCGGAACAGGGCGGGACGTTCCTTAGCCAAAACTCCGGCCAGCCAATGGCGCATGGCCGTCAGGATGGCGTCGCGTCCGAGCTGGCTTTGGAATTTGCGCTGCCAGAAGCGATGATGGGCAAACACGGCCTCGGCGCGGTGGGCGAGTTCGTCCGCGAACGCTTCCGGGATGGGTGTCCGAAAATAATCGCGCGCCTCGTCGAGGATGCGCCAGGCCAGATACAACGGGCAATAACTGGTCTGCCGTTCAAATTCCGTGACCGGCACGTATACTTTTCGCGTCTGCTTCATGTGGATTAGCCTTTTCCATATCTCCAACGGATAGTCCCGCACTGACATTGAGTCCATTCCTTCGTCTCGGCGTCCGCAAACGCAACACTTTTGCCACATGAAAGGCATTTGAAAAATCCAAGCGCGTGTTCACACGCTTCTATGAGTTTTATTGCTTCGCTTGGGACCAAATCAAAGGTGTGCGATGCTCGATTGGCCCACGCTAGTAAGAGTTGATCTGCATGTCTGAACGCTTCGATTGCCTCGTTGTGGGCCTCGTAGTCTTTCGCACCCTTCTTCTGAAAGCAATTTCTACCATCCGCAATAAACCGCTCCAAAAAGTCGTGAGCCATTCTCCTGTCGTTTTTTTCAGCACGCAGGTAGGGCATCCTGATTTGAAGTCGTTCTGCGAATAGGGCTAGTTCGATGTCCATGATTTTCCTGACATCATTTCCAGCCGCGTCTGGCCGTTCCTTCAGTTGAGCACGGGCGTCGTCGAAGGTTGAAGTCTTCGCCGACCAGCGTATGCCGATGGTTGGCGATTCCCATGGCATCAGCACCTTGAAAACCCAAGTTGTCGCGTCGAGTTGATGTCGCAGCTCAGTGTACCATTCCAGAACATCTTTCTGTCTCTTGGCTTTGATTACCTCCCTCGCCGTCTGTGCGACGTTTTTGTCAGTTGAAAGTTGTTGAACATCTGGCGGGGCGTCTTTGGAGGCCGACGCCGCAACTTCAATCAATGGCAGTAGCTGTTGCTGGAGGCTCGTCAGGTCATCGTTGGTGCAGGACGTCCGAAGGCCCTCTGCGTTTACTGCGTCGAGATATTTCAGATTTTCAACGTGATCGCCTTTTGCGAGGGAGTCACGCCATGATTTCAAGTCCGCCTTCCCAAAAGCGGACTTGAGCGACTTTACACTGTCAGACAGCGTCCCGACTGCCGCCGTGCGGGAGTTAAAGATTTCGAGAATATCGCGAAGGCGCTTTTTTTCTTCGCTCACGTGTTCTTGGAACACTTCACTTGAAATCAGCCTGCCACACGCTGGGCACTTCACCTCCTTTTGTTCGCCAAGCTTGTTCGCGAAGGCGGAAGCTGATTGAAGCACTGTCAGCTTCTCTTGGATCATCGGCTCGACTGCTCCTGCCAATTTGGCGTTGGCTGCCTGAACGGATTCAATGTCCGCTTTGAGGTTAACCGCCGCCGCGCTCTGGATGGCAAGGTAGCGTCTTTGTTCGGCGTTGAATCGCGCAATTCGGTTTTCAACTGCTGCGGTGATCTCCTCGCAGCGAGTCTCAGAATCCACTGTCGCTGCTTTGTTAGGCGCATACTTCGCGTGGAGCGCATCTACTTTCGCCAAGATTTCGACCTCGTCATCGTCACCGAAGATCCGCTTTCTGTTTGGCTCGACCTGACTGAGTAAAACCCTGATTTCTGTGATCTCAAATTGCCGTTCAATTTCCTTCGCCAGTTGCCGAACATTCTGCGCTGCCAGTTCCAACGGGTGCAGGCCGAACAGAGGAAGGAGGGCTGAATACTTTTCACCCTTCGTGCCATGAATAAAGTCCGCAACCTCATTCTGCCTGAGAATCGTTCGTCCGTAATCCCAGCCGCTCACCACCTCAATTCCAGAACAACTGTATTTGCCGTTTTGCTCTATTTCAGCCCTCACTTGAGCACCACCGGCTACTGAGACTGCTAGTTTTGCTTTCTCACCTTTAGGTGTGTGCGTGTTGATGATTGCTTTCTCCTGACGTTTGCCGCTGTACTCGTGCGCGAGATGGCGAATCTTGCCGCCGCTCATCAAGAATTCGACCGCATCAACAAAGGATGACTTGCCAGCTCCATTCTCACCGTAAGCGACGACCGACTTCAAAGCCGTGTCGAGACTGACTAAAACAGCCGAGCCTCTGAACCAAGTCATTTTGACCGATTCAATCCGCATTCGCGCCTCCAGCCTTCGGCGCATCTGGCTTTATCATGTCGTCCATCAGTTGCGCAGCAGTCGCTAACAGTTCTCCCTGCGTCAATAGGCGTTCATGTGCTTCGCCTTCAAGTAAGCCTTTAAGTCGAGCGACCGCGGCGTCGGTCACAGATGCGTGCGTCTTCACGCACTGTTGCAGTCGCTCGTCAATCCATGATTTGTTTTCACCCATCTTTTATAAGCAAGTGGTTAATTGGTGGTTCCTTCCACGATTTTGATTTCGGCGGGGGTGAGGGCGTAAAGGTCATAGACCAGGGCGTCAATCTGGCGGTCGAGGCCGTCGCAGCGGTTGGTGTAAAAATCCTTGTCCTTGTCGCTCTGCGCCCCGGCCAGTTGCTTCTTGGCCGCCAGCATTTGCTCCACCAGCTCAACCATCCGGTCGTGCCGCGTTTTGCCGACAGGTTGGGAAAATTGCAGCTTATGGTTTGATCCCGACCAACACAAGCGGCACAGCGGGAACACCGCGACCATTTCGAATGATGTTATAGAGTTCACCTTCGTAATAACCCGGACCAGACGACATGTTTGACTGTAGCGACTTCATGGCCAGAATTTCAATTCCAACATCAATCTGATCGCGAACGAAAAATGCGAGATGTTTCACAAACAGATCGTAGGCAACGAACGAGTATTTCCCGAATTGCACTTCAATCGCCACCCGGTCTTTTACAAAATCGGTCTGGTTGTAGCTGAAGATGGGCGTTTCTCCGGCTGCTTCGATTTCTGCCTTCTGTTCGTCAGCAGATTTAGTAAGCGTTTGCCGGATCAATCGCTCGCTTTTGGTAACCCAATAATTTACCCGACTTTCAGACCAACCACGCTTGGCAAGCAACTTCGAGAACGCGCTGTTCATGTCTATCGGGCTGTAGAGGAGTTCCCCGGACATGGTTTTTTCCTTGCTGACCTTGGTTCTACAGGCGTTGCCGTTCACTGATTGAATGACCTGCTGCACTTCGTTCCAAAGCTTTTTCTTGTGAACCAGCAAATACTCCAAACCGTTTAAGTGCGAGTAGGTTTGAACGATTTTCATTTGCGGGCGCGGTATGGGGTTGTTTTTTCCAAGAGTGCCATTTGGTCAACGGGCTGCTCCTCGGTCAACCAGGGTGCGGTTAATAAATTGCGACCGGCATCTTTTGGGTCAAAAACCGGACGATCCATCGGCCTGACCGGAAGTTCATCATCAGCCGCCAACTGAATTCGCGACTTTGCCAGTTCGATGTATTTGCGAACCACCTCTGCACCGATGCCACGCCGCTGATGGCGCAATGCCGCGATGATGGAAGTCCCGGTCCCAAGAAACGGATCCAATACCCAATCTCCTTCTCGTGTGAGTGCCAGCACCAAACGTTCGATCAGTTCCACTGGAAACTGGCAAGGATGTCCTGTCTTTTCCACGTGATTGCTTTTCACGTTGGGAATTGTCCACACGTCTCCGGGGTTCTTGCCGAGCGGGTTGCACGAGTACTGCCCCGCTTTCGGCCCCTTGAAATACTTTTTCCCGGGATATTTTTGCGGCACCCGGATTGAATCCAATTCAAAGACATAGTCATCTCCCTTGGTGAACCACATGATTGTTTCGTAACGTCCTGAGAGGCGACGCGAGCAGTGCAGTCCATGCTCGAAATGCCAGACGATACGATTTCGCATTTTTAAACCCAAGCCGGCGAAAATCGGATAAAGCAGTGAATCGAGCGGTATGATCGCTCCGGCATCAACGTAGTTGCCGACCTGCCAGCAGATGCTTCCGCTATTTCCCAAGACACGCACACATTCAGCAATCACCTCCCGCTGTTGAGCGAGGTAGTCATTCAAGTGAAGACGGCTTTCGTATTCTTTGCCCAAATTATAGGGCGGGGAAGTAACGACCAATTGAACGGCGCCCGAAGGAATCTCCCTTAGCATTTCACGGCAGTCACCTTCAAAAACGACCACGCGGGCGTTGGGTTTGAACCGTGATGCAATGTTGAAATCGTTTATCATTATCTGTCCCAATTTTAATTCGACAACCGTGTGTTACGCAATCTCCGCCTAGCGGCTGACCGTTTCAAACCCGGCTGGCATGGTGGGAACGAGTGTGCGCCGGAGCGGTGGCGGCGTCAATGATGCAAGGTTACCAGGCCAGGACGAGTTGGAGTTGAAAGACTGTCGCGTAATTGGTGTCCTTGTGAAAGGCCGGGTCCTCGATCAACTGGAAGTCGGGCTGGATTTTGATCGTGGGGGTCAGTTGCAGGGCATAGACCGTTTCCCACACGAACTCGTTTTCATGATACACGGTTTTCTTCGTGGCCGCGGGCTGGACCCAGACGAAACCTGTGCCGAGAAGATCGTTGCTCCTCCGCTGCAACAGCAAATGTTTGAACGGCCCCTGCACGACAAACCCGGTGGACGCCTGGGCGGCGGCGGCACCCGACACCGCTTCACCGCCAAAACCAAACCGTCCGAACCAGCCCAGCGGCGAATCCGAACCCAGTTGTTGCTGGAGGTCGAAGCACAATCCGCCGCCGGTGGCACCGTTCGCTTCGGCCGCGAATGGCTGGATTCGATAAACGCCGGGCCCAAGGCCAAAAAAGTCCCGCGGCGCGTAGCCGATTTCCCCGGGCAAAGACCAGTTTTCCGCGCTGAAATCCGTCCAAGGCGTATCCCCGGCCGGGGCGTTGCCCATGGAACCTCCGGCCATGGCATACCATTCATCCAGTGGCTGCCATTGGAGGTTGAACCCGAAATTATATTGCGCCAACGGCAAGACCTGGCTGTTAATCAAAGCCGAGTTGATGAACTTGCTGCGGCCGCTGTCGGCATAGGCGTTGCCGTCAATGTAATTGCGCTGGCTGACCACGCCCGCGACCACGACGATTTCACCGTTGCGCGCGGACTGTTGCCACGCCAGTTCCGGCACGCGGACGCCGTTGTCGGACGACCAGATGCCGGTGGGATCGGTCACGGTGCCGAGATTGGATTGGGCGGACTGCGTCTGGCCGGCGGATTGGAAGCTGTTCTTGCCTTCAACCTGGGAGCTAAACCAGCCGGCAGTGCCGGCATCGGGCGCGTCGAAGATGGCCCACTTCGATTTGAGATCGAGGGTGTGATATCCCAGAGTGCTGTCACCTTTCTTCACGTCGGTCATGCTGACGAACGTGACCGTCTGTTGCAGCGAGTAGCGGAAACCGTAATCCGAAAGCCAGTATTTTGCGCCCTGCACCGGCCCTTCCAACGGTTCAAATGAGGGAAAGAGCGCACCGGGGCGGTAAGCCGTGTTGCCGTAATCATCCTGGCTCGCGAGATAGGGCATGAGCGGCGGCGGCGTGGCGGGGAAAAACTGGAATCCAACCGTGCCTTCGCGCGCTCGTTGTTCAATTTCCCTCGGCATGCTTGTCCCCGCGACCGGGTCGGGTGTCTGGCGTGCCATCCCGTTTTCTGCCGCGGGCCGCAGGGCTGAAGGCACTTCATTCGTCGGCACCGTCACCACACGCCCCATGCTGTCGAGCAGCAACATATGATTGTTGCCGGGCACGGAGTTGGATTCGACGGGCGCGGCCCGGCCACTGGTGATGGACGCCGTGAGCGCCACGGCGACCATCGCATACAACCCACCTTTGATCTTGGTTTTGCTCATGGGTTCTTCGCGGAGTCAGGTTGCGGGTTCGCTCCGGTTTTCGGATTCTTGACTTCGTCAGTCAAGGCGCGGGTGGCAGGGCTCCATTCCTCCAACAGGCGGAATCCCACAGCCAGCAGTGTCGGTCCGAGGAAGACGCCAATGAAGCCAAAGGTCAGCGCGCCGCCCACCACGCCGAAGAAAATCAGGATGAATGGCATGTCGCTGCCCTGGCTGATGAGCCACGGCTTGACGAAGTTGTCAACGTTGGCGACGCCCACACCCCAGATGAGCATGAAGATGCCCCAGCCGGTCGAGCCTTGATGAAAGAGCCAGATGGCGGCCGGGAGCCAGGTCAGCGCCGTGCCGACGACCGGCACGACCGAAGCAAAAAAGGTCAGCAACGCCAGCAGGGCGACGCCGGGCACGCCCGCGATGAGGAAGCCGATTCCCGCCATGACCGCCTGCACCAGGGCCGTGCCCAAAATGCCATAGACCACACCGCGAACCGTCTTGCCGGCCACGGTCAGGAGGTGTTTGCCCCGTTCGCCGCCGATGCGATCAACCATGTCGATCAAACGTTTGGCAACGGAGACGCCATCGCGGAACAAAAAGAACGCGATGAAAATGCTCAAGGCCAGTTGCATCAGGCCGCCCCCCAACGCCAGACCAGCCTTGAGCAACCAGCCACTCACGGGTTCAATCAGGCGCTGAGCTTCCGCCCACAGTTTCGTGTTGTCGGCCGCCAGGCTCTGCCAATATTCCGTCGCCTTCTCCCCGAGCACCGGGACCCTGGCCAGCCACGCGGGAGGGGCGGGCGGCCCCGCTTCAATCCAGGTTCGCACCGCCGCAGTGAGTTCCTTGACGTTGTCGGCGAGGGTCATGACGACAATGAGGAACGGCAGCAGGATGATAAGAATCATTGCCAGGGTCATCAGCAAGGCCGTCAATGTGCGCCGGTTGCCGAGCAGCCCGAGCAATCGGCGGTACACGGGCCAACTCGAAACGCAGAGTACCACCGCCCAGAGCAACGCGGACACAAACGGGCGGAGCACCAGCAGACAGCCTCCCAGCAGGACCAGGACAATGATCCAGCCGAGGTTTTGTTCCAGTTTGGAGCTTGGCTTTTGCATGGTTGTCTTCGCGGTTGTTCCTGGAGCCTCATCTTCGGCTTTCCATTTGGATCCCACAGATCCCGGCGACGGTCATCCGCGGAGAACTTCTGTCCGCGCCGATGGGCGGCGTCACGCATCCGTCTGGAACAACAGCCGCACAACCCTCAACCATCCCCAAGCCCACGGAAGCGCGCCGCTTCCCGATGACGGTCGCCGCTGACCCTCGCGAACGCGCGGCTGCACGCGGAATGTGTTCACCGCCTGCTTCACCAACGGATTGCTGGCGGAACCCATCGAGCTGACGGCCCGGATTGGATTCATAATTGCTACGGGTCGCGTGCTGCCGCTGGTTGCGACGGCGGTGGCGATCATGACGCGTCGGAGGTAAAGTGGAATGAGCGGGGCTATGGCTTCTCATCGGCTTCCACCCGGACCGCGGCGGCGATGTCCGAGCTTACCTTCGCCAGCGCGCGGCTGTGCGCGGCGGCGAGCACGTCAAAGCCGTTACCCGACACCGGCTCGCTCGCAAGGGTGCGACCCGATTGCGCGGCGCCACCCGCCGACTTGCGAACCACCCACAACGCTTCAACCAGCACCGACTTGCCCGGCACCGACTCGAATCGCTGGATGTTGATCGTCACCCGATAATCGGGATCGAAGTTCGCCAGCGGCGCCGTGGCCAC
>Ga0074044_10005168_pt1 | contig 10667 bp, 11 predicted proteins | sample BogForMeECP23OM1_FD_94443 | JGI IMG/M metagenome (GOLD analysis project Ga0074044, IMG submission 94443) | Bog forest soil microbial communities from Calvert Island, British Columbia, Canada - Bog Forest MetaG ECP23OM1 | ecosystem: Environmental > Terrestrial > Soil > Wetlands ...
ACCAGGGACGAGGGGAGTTCCTTGTCCATCAGCCACTGGGTCTCGAAGGGAACCTCGACCCCGGCGGCACGCAGGGCAGCGAGGGCCTGGATCATCTGGATCTGAGTGGTGGCACGCTCGGTGCGGGTGACATTCACCCTCGTCTCATCCGGGGTGAGAGGGATGGACTCGGGGGTGCTGGACCAGAACGGGTCAGCATCCGCGACCCGCTCCTGCTTCGCGGCAATCCCGTTCCTGGGATCACCCGGGGTGTTTTTCAGTATCCTGGACTTGCGGTCACCCCGGAGATAGCCTTCACAGGGCGGGCAGTCAAGTTTCCATTCTTTCGCTGGTGCTCCCAGGACTACGGGTCGGCTGTGCGATGCGCCGCAACCTCCGCTTGCCCCGGAGACGGAGATCATCTGAAGATCCCCCCGGGCATAAAGTGCCATGACATACCTCTCTTGAATTGTTAAGATACAGCCTTTACGGAATGTACTGCCCTTCTGGCAATATGAATTCCATTTCGCTTTCGGGAATAGTGTCGCTACCGCATTTCGGGCAGGTCTTCGTCCAGCTGTGGAAGATCGTATTGCAGGGACACTCCGGGCACCAGCGTCCCTCGGGGCCTGCCTTGATGAAGTACTTCTCGGGACCCGCGTCCACCAGTCCAGCAGAGGCGTAGTTCTGGTTTTTCAGTGCAGGCATATGATGATCCGCCACATCTACGAACGTTCCCGGTTTCGCCACGTACCGTGTCCCGTCGGAAGCCTTGAATCCCATGCATCCAGGCGGAAGCTGAACCCGTGTCATATTTTCCCCAGAATCCAGGTGAGGTCCTTGTTGAATTTCCGGCGCAGTTTCGCCGCCTGCAGCGGGAAAGCCTGAGCGCACCATTCCCGGTAAATCGCCTCGTCTTTCATGCCCTGCATCCCGTCATTCTGGTGCATATCCTCGTCTTCCCCGGGGATGTGCCGGTGCTCCAGGACCACCTCCGGGACGTACCGCAGCAGTCCCGAGGCTTTCCCCAGGTCACCCCAGGCGTTATCGAAGTAGTACTGGGACAGGTGCGGCTCCGCGAAAAACCCCATCTCCCTGATCACGTCGGTGGTGATCAGGATGATCTCCGGGATGTCGCGGCGCCTCCTGTTGTCCGGGAGCAGCATCCCCGAGCCGCCCACGAGATACTCCAGCAGGATGGTGTCCCAGCCCTGGGTGAGGAAAACGTTGTCATCCCTCGCGAACATGATCGCGTCATAGTCGTCAAGGAACGCATCCGCGGTCCTGTTCAGCTTCCCCGTGACCGTTCCCCGCGGGGACAGGACTCCTGCGGTAGCGTCCTTCCAGTCCACCCCCTCGTAGGTTTCCTCATCGTCAGGGTCGAGGATGAACATCAGCTCCGCGAAATCACTGGTCTTCTCGAAGCTTTCCAGCAGGGCTTCCGCTTGCTTGCGGTGCCCCCTCGCCGGGACTATCACCAGCAGGGTCATGAACTTCCTTCCGTCAGGTCAGCCCAGATTTTCATGGCATCCGATAGCGTCTGCCAGTAGCCTTTACGTGCGGTGTCGTGCCTGAAATGCCCTACGGCATCAGCCAGTTCCCGGTAACATCCTGCAGGGGTCTCCTCGGTGAGCCATACATCATGAATGTAGTCCCAGAAAAACTCATTCACTTTCATGCCTTCAGCTTCCAGCTGCACGTTCCGGTGCGGATCGGAAGCACGGGAGTGATGCACCGAAGGACTCCCGGAGGTGACCGCCCACCCGAGGTGGTCCGCGATCTTCTTCATCATCACCCCGCCCCAGATGTCATCGAAGCGGTCGAAGCCCCAGGGGTTATCCCTGCTGTCTTTCCCCATCAGCAGCATGTACAGCAGCGGGGTGGCTTCGGGACGGAACGCGACGTTCATGATGCAGAACGGGAAGAACAGGGTGCCCGGGACGACATCGCTCCCCTGGCACCATCCCAGCCGGAACTCGGGGTTAGCAAGCTGGGTAATCCCGTCCAGGTCGGGGATGTTGCTCCACAATCCGTGGTGCACCATCACCGGGCGAGTCCTGCCGCGGATGTCATACGGGTACCCGCGAGGGTAGAGCCCGGTCCCGGAAATGGTATTCCACCACATCCCGTCATCGGGGACATCGCGGAAATTCATCCGGATCAGGTCCGCGTAGCGACCTTTACGGTGCTCCTCCGGGTAGCAGTCGTCATCCGTGGTCCAGATGAGGTCCGTCTCCCCCTGGAGAGCCTTCAGGAAGCCGTAGGACCGGCAGGCTGAGGTTCTGCGGGGGATGATCCAGGAGTCCTGACCGAGTTCCTGGTCAATATGCTTCCAGGCGTAGTGCTCAACCCCGGGGAGGTTGAATGTCGGCTCCGGGTTGTCCTCGATGATGATGACCCTGGCGTCTTTGAGGTCATCTTTCCATTCCTGCACCCACTTGACCGCGCACTCCTCGCGGATCGTGGGAACTACCACGGTAAATGTCACCTGCTCACCACCATGGCGAACGAGGTCATTCCCCTATTCGGACCGCGCACCCAGTCGGGGGCGAAATACTCGTCAAGTTCAGGGCGCCGAAGCCAGCCAAGCTCAGCCATTCTCCCCGTCCACCAGCTTTCATCGTGCACAGTCAGGTGATACTCGTATCCTTCCCAGGGATCTTCCTCCTGGGAGATGGAGCAGATGAACAATCCTTCCGGGACGAGATGCGCCTGCACATTGCTCATCATCGCCTCGATGAGCGGCTCCGGGATGTGCTCCAGCACCTCCCACGCGGTCACCACGTCAAAAACCAGGGGGTTATCGTCGTCGTCCTGCAGGGTGAACGGGCGGGTGATATCCGCGGTGAGCAGGTTCCCCCCGTATGTGCCCCATTCAGCGTGCGAGCGCTGCTGGCAGTAATCCGTCCCGTCAACCCCGATCGCGAAGCCCCCGTCCTGCAGGATGCTCGCCACCAGCCCCCCGCCTGCGCATCCCAGGTCCAGCAGGCGCAATGCGGGGATTTTCTGGAAGAGCTTCTTGTTGAACGCGGGGTTCTTGGTGTTGTCGGTGGCGGCGCCTTTAGGGTGAACATGATCCGCGGACCAGTCTGCGAGAGGATGCTCCGTGAGAACCTTCACTACTTTCCCCTGGAAAGGATCTTGAACCCGGATTCTTTCCCCAGCACGCTCATGACGGTCGCCACGTCCGCGTCCATGCGCTCGTCGCGCCACTTCTTGAATGCCGCGTAATCCGCGAGCCCCAGCTTCTCCGCCTCGGAGTACGTCTTGTCTTTCTTCCCGCCTTTGCCCATCGTGTAATGGAAGTTCTCGAAGAGAACCTCCTTGCACATTTTCAGGCAGGTGGCGCGGGTCCCCAGCTCCCCCCAGGCGTTATCGATGTAATAATGCTCCATCGAGGGCTCGCAGAACCACCCGAGGGCCTTGATGATGTCGCTGGAGATCAGCACGTTCTCCGGGACATCTACCCTGCGGTCATCGTTGGGGTAGACCATGCCGCTTCCGCCCATTTTCGCCAGCTCATCCATCAGCATGGTGTCCCAGCCCCTGGGGCTGAACGTGATGTCATCTTCCGCGCACATCACCGCGTCGTAGTCATTGACCAGCAGCATCGCTGCCATGTTTCTTTTCGGTCCGATCATGCCCCTCGGATCGAGGACAAGCTGCCTGGTTCTCCCCCAGTCCACACCCTCATAGGTGTCGAGGTCGTCAGGATCCAGGATGAAAACCATATCTGCGTTCTCTGTGGTGTCCTCATAGGACTTGAGCAGTCTCTCGCAGTTAGCCTTGCGACCCCGGATGGGGACAATAATAACCAGGCTGGGCATTCGCGCCTCCGATGTCATAATCCCCAGTTTATCCCAGAGGAATAGTTTTCGCTATTCCCCTGGGATGCAACTGAATTAAATAACGCCCGCGGAAACGCGGATCTGCCCGTAGGTGGGGGTTGCCGCATACACGACATTCGTCGTGTCGTGCTCGAAGACGGTGACATTCGTCGTGGTGTTCGAGGTGGTGCTTGCCGAGGTCGCGACCACCAGCACCTCCTGGTTGGAGGTGTTGACGGTGCTTCCCAGGATGAACGCGCTCCCCACCGGGAGGCTGGTCGTCGGGGTGCTGCTCGTCCAGGTGAGCGTGGTCGTCCCTGCGGTCGCCGCGGTCTGCACGGTACCCAGGAGACTTCCCACAGCGACCGCGGAGATTGCGTACAGCGAGGTGAGGACGTTGACCAGCTCAACTGGCCTGCCCCCGGGGGTAATGGGAAGCCCGGTGTTCACCGTGACATCCGCCTGTCCTACGTAAACAACATTCTGCCCGTTGTTCCACAGCCGCACGTTGTTCGTCGCGTTAGTGGAAGGGGTGAACAGCCATGTCGGGGTGAAAGACAGGTTGACGTCGTTAGGGGTGCCCGGGGGAAGCGGAAGCTTCAAAGTAGACATACAGCCGTCTCCTTTCCAGAGATGTTAGTCTCTTAGATGACGGAGACGTTGGATGCATACCCGATAGAGGCGGAAGAAGTCCCGCCGCTGGTGGCGATGCAGGTATACACGATCGCCGTGGTGGTGGGGACTGCCCCCATCAGCACCAGCGACTGCCCCGCGGGGATCTGGAAACTAGAGGTGGTGACAGCGGAGGTAGCCTGCCCGAAGGCGACATAGATGTCCTTGGTCCCGGCGGTGATCACCAAGTCACGGACGTACCCCGTGGTGGGGGCGGTCCAGGCTGCTGCGCTGGTGGTAACGGTGACCGTGGTCTGGTAAGACTCGGCAAGAGCCACACAATTCCTCTCGTGTGTGTTGTTCTTGATTGAAATGAGCGGCTCTCTGCCGCGTAATAAAAAGCCGGGTGCCCGTGGAGAGCACCCGGCTCTCTTTTAGCTGAACGGAGTGGTGTCGGAAACCTGCAGACCCTGCAGGATCCCGCTGTACATCGGGGCGTGCGCCACCAGAGACCCCAGCAGGAAGATGCTGTAGCGGAAGGTCGCGTCGATGACAGGCCACGCGACACTCACGTAGTCCTGCACCACGGTCATTTCCCAGGCATTGTCCACGTGGCTCCAGGTCTGCGGGAGCTGATAGGACATCAGCAGCGCAGTACCCTGGGACATCCAGGGGTGAACCGTCAGCTTGACGGTGCTCCTGGTCACCGGGTTGACGAATTCCGCGACGGCAGCGCCTGCACGGATCCCGCCAATCTGGTTCTGGTCGATGTTGAGCAGGTAATTCAGTGCCGCACCCTGGGTGAGCATGTCATTCGCGAGACGCATGAGGTCGCCACCGTCGGCAACGATCTCAGAGGGATCCGCGCGGAAGACGCCAGGAGTAACCTGGTTCAGCCCGTTGTTCTCCCAGAGAGCGTCCAGTGCCGTGAAGATGGCATTGGTGCTCAGGTGCGTCCCGACAGACTGGTTAACGTACCCGCCCTGCCAGACGGCGCCACTGGACTCGAACCCGACGTTGGCGTAAGGCCCGGTCCCGGTGTCAGACAGCCCGGAGAGGACGGGGATCAATCCCTCCATCCGGTTGTTGCTGCCAGTCCCGGTGTCGGCGCTCGGGGGGGCGTGGTTGGTGCCCGTCGGAGTTGCCCCCTGCAGGGTGAAGCGGGTCCCGCCGACACTGCTGGAGGTCTGGCTCCCGGTGTAGGTCACCCCGGACTGGACGGAAGTCCCTGCCTGCAGGTAAATGGTGGAAGTAGCCGCGGCGTAGATGTTGTACTGCTGCGCCCCGGGGACGGGGGCAATAGTGACATCGATGACGCAGTTGGCAGTGGGGGTTGCCGTTGCCTGGGCGCTCTTGATCGTCTCCCCGAAGTAATTCAGCGCCGTCACGTTGACGTAGTAGGTCCCGGAGGTCGCGGCCAGCGCGGTCTCGTTGGAACCCGCGGTACGCACAGTCAGGGTGGGGACAGCAGGGGTCGCCAGGTTCTGAGAGGAACCCGCGATCATCTGGTATTCCTCACCGAGCATCATCTCCTGCAGGAGAACCAGGTTCGCCAGCGCGGAAATGTCCTCGAAGCCCTGACCCTCAAACTGGGCAAGCCAGGAAAGGGACTCGGAAAGCCCGAAGAAACGGTAAGGAACATTGAGCTGGTACTGGGTCTGCTTCCCGCTGCTCGGGAGGTTGATGGGCCAGGTGCTGAACGCGCCGCCGGACTGGACCAGCTCCGGGATGGAGATGTCCACGATGCCCTGTCCCCCGGTCTGGGACCCGGAGACCCCGAGCAGACCGCGGACCATCCGCGACAGCCCCTGACCCGCAGGACGGGGGAACTTGTTGCGGAACATCGTGTACACCGGGTAGATCAGGCGCGAGGGTGCCAGCAGGTCGAAGGGGACCAGCCCGTACGGCTGCCCTGCGGTTGCCAGGTTGCTCGCGGTGAAAGACTTCCCGAGGGTGGCGTCCATGGACTTGCGGATTTCGCAGTCATTGGTCATCCGGTACCCGAGGTTCCCTGCCATCGGGTGACGCAGGAAGTCCGGGGAAATCCTGGAGGCAACGCTCGCGGTGTCCCAGCGACCCTCATTGGTAGCGGCGCGGGTGTCGATGATCGCCTGGTGGGACTTGGTGAGGATCTCGCGCTGGTCGGTTGCCTCGGAAAGGGGGGAACCCTTGGTGAGGTGACCCGCGCCCTTGACCAGGTTCGCGGAAAGAGCACCCATGGTGCCCTCGTAATTACTCCTGCGAGCAACGCGCTCGCCAAAGGCGCTCGTAGCGCCTGCGGAAGCTCCGCCCATCTTGGGAGCGTCTACTTCCTCGGTAAGAATATCTGCCACACATCTCCTGAAATCTCGGAGCGAATAATTGTTTACTCAGTAAAACCGTACTTCTCGGTGAGTTCCTTCCATGCAGCTTCCCGCTCCATGGGATTCTCCGAGGAACGCCAGGTGTGGTGCAACTGACGCTGAATCATTTGCTGAGTACGCTCCGCGATTTCAGCTTGTTTGACGACGCCCGCCGGGCGTGCGCTCTTTAGTGCCAGCCCTGTCCAGGGCTGAGTCTTGGGGTCCGGGGAGTCCGCGATGGCGTCCAGCATCTTCTGCTGGTCATCGAGCCGGGACTTCTGGAGGGTGATGGTCTCCATCAGCGGAGCGAGAGCCTCTGCCACCGCGGACTTGATCATGTCCGGGGAAACCTGCGCGGGGAAGGAGGGTGCGGGAGCATCCCCAGTGGGGCTCTTGATGAGGTCACCCTCATAAGAGACGCCCTTGCTGACGGTCACCGTGGCGTCTGCGGCATCCCCCTCATATCCGAGTGCCTTCAGGGCATCCTCGCGGGTGATCTCGCCTTTCGCCAGCTGCTGCTCGGTCTGCCACTCCAGCATCTTCTGGGCACGCTTGCGACCCATCTTGGAGCGCGCCTCGTCCACGGTGATAGCGCCGCTGAGGACCTTCTTCCCCAGCTTCTTCCGCATCCCCTTCTCGATGGCGTCGATGACGTCCTGGGGAACATCCGCGGGAGCCTTGCTGATCAGCTCCTCCTGCGTCTCGGGCTCCACTGCCTTGCCCAGCCCTGCGGTCGGGGGAAGCGGGCGGGACTCGGGCTGCTGCGGGGTTGCCTGCACCGGGCACAGCGGGGGGAACATCCGGGAGAGGTTGTCGTGCATCAGGTCCAGTGCCCAGCGTGCCTTCTCCTTCTCGGCATGCGCGTAGTTGATGCGCATCGGGACACCCTGCTCGCCCGGGTACTCATGATCGTTCTTCATGAAGCTCGGGGACTGGCGCTCCTGCATGGAGGACAGCGGCGGGCGGTCGAAGTGGGAGGCATTCGGAGTGCCGCTGGCGACGCTCGGGGCGGAGTTGGGTCCGTCGTACCCGGGAGACAGGGTTGCCTGACCGGCGGTGATGACACCCCGGTGGTAACTAGAGGGGGAGATGCTCCCGGGGCTCGGGTAGCTGCTCACGCCAGGGTTGGCATCCCGGAAAGCCTTATGGGTCTCGATGCGGTAGTCATTGAGGTCCGCCATGTCCGCGGACTTCAGCGTCTGCGCGGCATCCCACACCTTGGTCATTGCCATCGCGATGTCCAGCGGTCCGCACGCGGAATCCACTGCCTTGCGCTGCCAGACATCCAGGTCAATCACGTTGTCCAGGTCCGCGAACGGGTGGTACTTGGCAACCTCATCCGGGTGGAACGCCGGGCAGGTCAGGTCATGCAGCTTGCCCAGGTCGGAGTCAATCCCGATCGTCTTGAAGCGCAGCAGTGCGGAGGTCTCGGCAGTGACGCCCTTGCGCCCCGCGGGCATCGGGGTCTCAAGAGCAGGTCCGGTATTGGGAATCTCGTTCATGGGGGCAGCGTCCTTCGCCCCGCTCGCGGACTGAGGGGTGCCGCTGGGGGAGCACTTCTCCACCTCGTCGCTCTTGGAAGAAGAATCGTCGGAGTCATCCCCGCCCTTGGAGTCGTCATCATCTGGCTTGTTCAGCCACGGGGGCATCTTCTTCCCGCCCTTCTTGGGCTTGGATGCCTTCTCGGTGTCCTCGTCCTCGGGGTCCTTGGTAACCTCAGGCTCCGCTTCCTTGACGACAGGCTCGGTCACGTCATCGGACTTTGTAAGTTCGGCAGTAGCATCAACCACACTGCCCCTTTCGGTTTTAGACTCATCGGAGTCGAGTGGGTTAGCTACGCCAAGCTCCTTCGCCCGGCGGGCAATGAGCCTCTTCGCGCCTTCTGCATTACCGTGTCCTGTTGCCGCCAGGTGCGCTGCATTACCCAGGTCACCAGCATTAGCGATCGGGTAGCTGCCGTCGGCAAGGGCACTGCCTGAGGACGCCAGGGAGCGACGCTCCGCAGTGCTCACGTCGCGCTTGTACACCTCAGCCTCGGCAGCATAGAGTGCCTGCAGTGCCAGCTCGTCGTAGTGCTTCTCCACGAACTTGTTCTGCAGGATCTTCGCCAGGTCCTGCGGGGTGAAGGTGATGCTCATATCCACCTGCGGAGGCAAGGTGAACTCGGAGATATCCCCGGAGATGCTCTTCTCGATGTCCATGTTGAGCATCTTGGAGATGACCTCCTGATCCCCGAACATCTCCTGGGTGTATTCCAGGTTCCCGTCCACGGACTTGACCAGCTGGATACCGCAGGACTTGTTCGCGGGACGGTCCACGAGGGACAGCTCCACCAGGACACCCCCGGTGATCCTGCCGCCCTTGGCAGCCATGTCCCGCTCTATCGTGGGACGGGCAATCCCTACGCTGTAAGCCCGCAGGACGCCCTTGGAGACCAGCTTCTGCGCGACCGGCTCAACGACCAGGGACTTCACCCAGGTGGCGCCAGCAGCGTCTGTGCTTGCGGTCAGCCCGATGCCAGCAGGGTCACGCTGCGCCTGGTGCTGAACCCGCAGGTTGGGTCCGGTCGCCAGCCATTCCTGGACTGCCTTCCCCATCCAGGTCGGGTCAACGATCTGCTGGTCAGCGTCGATGGAGCCATCGCTCGCCTTCCCGTAGACAACGATATCCCCGTCCGCGGTCGTTTCCGTCTTATCAATCGGAAAGGACGCGTAGAGGAGTTCCCCGGTATCGGTGAGCGTAGACGCCACACATCTCCTAGTTTTTCTTGAGCTTGCGGGCTACCCACCGGTCTTTAATGGGGAGGACGTAGCCTTCATTGGTGAATACGATCCCGTGTTTCAGCTTAGGATCAAGTCCAGCGGACTCGCAGGCATTGAGAGCACATGCGAGGTCATGCAGGAGAAGGCGATTGCGCTTCTTCCTGTTAATGGTGACTTTCTTTCAGCTTTGCCCATTCATCCAGGGCGCGCCGTGAGGCAGCTATCACTTCGGGATGGACTTTCCCGTGCCCCCAGTGCAAATCACCTTTAGCCCAGCGCTTCACGGCGTTGATTGCCGTCGCGATAGCTTGCTGTTCGCCCATCCCGCTCCTGATGAGCGCGTGAGCAATATGTTCGATATAATTGGGCAGTTTCTGCTTGACCGGGACTTTCTTGCTGGGGGTGTGCCACAGCCCGTGCGGACCCAGGATGTCGGGGGTCGCTTCCAGGCTGGGGGTCTCCGCTGACATACGCCTCCCTGAGCCAAGACAGTCCGCTGGGTCCCCATGCGGGCTTGATCCAGGCTGGCACTGACCGCTCCTCGATAATCCAGGTGCTCATGAGCATGCACAGCCCTTGCAGTGACACCGGCAGTTACTGCCGCAGGTGCATGACAGCGCGAACGGGCACCCGCGGATTCTCCCGCCACAGCATTTACGATGGGGCATTACACCATTCTTGCTTTCAGCAGGAACTGGAGCAAATCCATGTTGCCTTTCATCTGGTTATGCCGCAGGCACAGCGGAGCCAGGTTCGTCCAGTGCGTCCTGCCGCCTTTAGAGAAGGCAACGATATGATCCTTCGTGACGCCAGGGCTTTTACACCCGGGAAAGGCACAAGGGTCCTTACGGAGTATTTTACCATACTCTTTTGTTTCTGGCGAGCTATTACGCCAGTCCCTGCGCCTTTTCCTGTCCCGAACGCGTTTTTCCGCTTTGGGATCGCGATTGACCACCACATCATGGCTCCAGCGGGAGTAATGACAGTAGTATCAGGTCAGTAACTTAGCGGTTTCCCGGATCACTGCCACTGTGAATCTGCTTGGTGTGCGTTTCCAGTGCGGCTTGACGGTCTTTCGGGTCGATATTCCCCACGTACGCCAGAACGGGCTTGTTTAGCTTGTAATGACGAGCCTTAGCGCGGTG
>Ga0074044_10005170_pt1 | contig 10667 bp, 6 predicted proteins | sample BogForMeECP23OM1_FD_94443 | JGI IMG/M metagenome (GOLD analysis project Ga0074044, IMG submission 94443) | Bog forest soil microbial communities from Calvert Island, British Columbia, Canada - Bog Forest MetaG ECP23OM1 | ecosystem: Environmental > Terrestrial > Soil > Wetlands ...
ACACTTCTTCCCCGGCATCTGGAAATCATCTATGAGATCAACCGGCGCTTGCTCGACGAGGTTCGCTTGCGCTTTCCGGGCGACGAGGGGCGCGTGGAGCGTGTGAGTCTGGTGGAAGAAGGAGCCCAGCGGAAGATCCGCATGGCCAATCTCGCAATCGTCGGTACCCACAGTACCAACGGTGTGGCCGCCGTTCACTCCAAGCTGTTGCGTACGACGACGGTCAAGGATCTCGCGGAAATGTTTCCCGAGCGATTCAACAACAAAACAAACGGGGTGACGCCGCGACGGTGGCTGCTCCAATCGAATCCCGCTCTGGCCGGCGCGATTACGCAGGTCATAGGCGAGCAATGGATTACCGATCTGAGCCAACTCAACGAACTGAAGCGGTTTGCCGAAGATAACAGCTTCCGGGATATGTTTCTTAATGCCAAGCGCGAGGCCAAACTCCAGTTTGCCGATTGGCTCAAGTCCACGTCGGGGCAAGTTGTGGATCCAGAATCAGTGTTCGACTGCCACATCAAGCGCATCCACGAATACAAGCGGCAACTGCTGAACGCGTTGCGAATCGTCGTCGTGTATAACCGGCTTCGGGAAAAACCCGACACGAAAATGGCGCCCCGCACATTCTTCTTCGCCGGCAAAGCGGCGCCGGCCTACAAGCTGGCGAAGCTGATCATAAAGTTCATCAACAACCTTGCAGCCACCATCGATAACGATCCGGCCGTGCGCGGACGGCTCAATGTCGTCTTTATCCCCGAATACAACGTTTCGCTGGCAGAGCGGCTGATTCCAGCCAGCGATGTCTCGAACCAGATCTCGACTGCGGGCTACGAGGCGAGCGGAACGAGTAACATGAAATTCATGATGAATGGCGCTTTAACCGTGGGGACGCGCGACGGCGCGACCATTGAGATGGCGGAGGAAGCCGGGGAAGAGAACATGTTCCTGTTCGGTCTCACGGTGGAGCAAGTCGAGAACAGCCGCGGCTGGTACAACCCGCAGTGGCACTATGATCATGAGCCCGAGACTCGAGCTGCGCTCGACCTGATCTTCTCCGACCACTTCAGCCGCAGCGAACCGGGAGTGTTCGCTCCTTTGCGCGACACGCTTCTCACCGGGGGCGATCACTATATGCACCTGGCGGACCTGACCTCTTACTGCCAGGCCCAGGACCGGGTTGGCGCGCTCTATGGCGAGCCCGGCGCATGGGCGCAGAAGGCGATTCTAAACGTCGCCAGCTCGGGAAAATTTTCGAGCGACCGCACGATTGCAGAGTACAACTCTGAGATTTGGAAGGCGAAACCATGCCCAGTACTTTAGAATCACGATCAATGGTCAGCGCGCCTAACGAACCCAACCTCTCTCCGCTTGCCGGCAAGCCCGCTCCGAAGGAGATGCTGGTGGACGTGGCTCGGCTGGAGAGGGAATATTACGAACGCCGTCCCAACGTGGAGGATCCAACGCAGTTGGTGAGTTTTGGAACCAGCGGACACCGGGGCTCTCCGCTTCACGGGATGTTTAACGAAGCGCACATTCTGGCGATTACGCAGGCCATCTGCGATTACCGGAAGGGGCAGGGAATCGACGGGCCGATTTACATGGGGAAGGATACCCACGCCGTCTCAGGCCCGGCGCAGCGCACTGCGTTAGAAGTGCTGGCGGCGAACGATGTAGAAACAATCATTCAGCAAGACGATGGTGTGACTCCGACCCCGGTTATTTCGCGAGCCATTCTGGTTTACAACCGCGGACGCAAGCAAGGTCTTGCCGACGGCATCGTGGTTACGCCTTCTCACAATCCGCCGGAGGATGGAGGCTTTAAATACAACCCGCCGAACGGCGGCCCGGCCGATACCAACGTGACGCGCTGGGTTGAGGACCGCGCGAATGAATTCTTGCGGGCAGGGAATGCCGGGGTTAAGCGCGTCCCGTTTGCAAAGGCCATGCAGGCCGCGACTACGCACCAGGAGGACTTTGTCCTACCCTACGTTCGCGATCTCAAGAATGTCGTCGACATCGAAGCGATTCGGGGAGCCGGCCTCAAACTGGGAGTTGACCCGCTGGGCGGGGCGTCGGAGCCCTACTGGGAACCGATCAACTCCATTTACGGGTTGAACATCGTCGTGGTGAACAAAACGATAGATCCGACATTCTCGTTCATGACGGTGGATCACGATGGCAAGATTCGGATGGATTGTTCGAGTCCGTACGCGATGGCGCGGCTGGTGGGGCTGAAAGATCAGTACGATGTGGCTTTTGGCAACGATACCGACGCGGACCGGCACGGGATCGTAACTCCGGTTGCGGGGTTGATGAATCCGAACCATTACCTTGCGGTTGCCATTCGATATTTGCTTACGCACCGCCCGCAGTGGCGGGAGGTCGCGGTGGGAAAAACGCTGGTGAGCAGTAGCATGATCGACCGGGTCGTCAAGAAGCTGGGACACAAGCTTCTTGAAGTGCCGGTGGGTTTCAAGTGGTTTGTGCCGGGCCTGGTCGACGGCTCGTGCTGTTTCGGCGGAGAAGAGAGCGCTGGAGCGAGTTTTCTTCGTCTTGACGGCACGGTGTGGACGACCGATAAGGACGGGCCAATTATGGATCTGCTGGCGGCCGAACTTACCGCGCGCACTGGCAAGAATCCGGGAGAGCATTATCGCGAACTGACGGCCGAGTTCGGAACGCCTTACTACACGCGGATTGACGCGCCCGCCACGCCGGAGCAGAAGGCGAAGCTGCAGGAGCTTTCTTCGGATGCGATTAAGGAATCGGATCTGGCAGGCGAGCCGATTACGGCCAAGCTGACCAAAGCTCCAGCCAATAACGCTCCCATAGGTGGCCTGAAAGTTGTGGCGGCGAGCGGATGGTTTGCGGCCCGGCCCTCCGGCACCGAGAACATCTACAAAATATACGCTGAGAGCTTCAAGAGCCAGGCCCATCTGAGCGCCATTGTGAGTGAAGCTCAGGAGATGGTGAACAACGCGCTGGGTTCGGGCACGGCCACGTCGAAAGATGGAGCGCGGAAGTGAGCGAGGAAGCCGGAGTTTGGTCGGGAACGCCATCGTCTGTCCCGCCATTTCCGCCCGAGTATCGCTCTTCCGGCTTGCTGCTGCACGTTACGTCTCTGCCTTCTCCCTATGGCGTGGGCGATCTCGGGTCATCGGCGTTGGCATGGATTGATCGTCTCCATGCCGCCGGCCAACGGTGGTGGCAGGCTTTGCCGCTGGGCCCGACCGGTTACGGGAACTCGCCCTATCAATCGCTATCCTCGTTCGCCGGCAATGCGCTGCTGATCAGCCCCGGAGGGCTCATCTCAGAGGGACTGCTCGAGGCGGGCGATTGTAAGGCTCAGTTTTCCGACGAAGTTGTCGAGTACGACTCGGTGATTCCATTCAAACAGCGGTTGCTCGAAACGGCTTGGGCAAACTTCAAAAACGGTAAGCAACGGGATAAGGACCTGCGGTTTGAATATGATGAATTCTGCGCCAGGCAGCGAGGTTGGCTGGAGGACTACTGTTTATTCCGGGCGCTGAAAGCGAAGTACAACGGGGCGTATTACCTCGAGTGGCCGGCAGAGTTGGTTCAGCGCAACCCGGCTGCGCTCGCCGAGGCGCGGCGAGAGTTGGCCAATCAACTCGATGTAGCTCGCTTTGCGCAATTCCTCATTTTCCGCCAGGCCGATCAGCTCAAGGCCTACGCCCATGCCAAAGGAGTGGGTTTGATTGGCGACCTGCCCTTCTTTGTTTCTCCCGATTCCAGTGACGTTTGGGCGAACCCGGAATTCTTCCTGCTGGACGAGCGGCGCAGGCCGCGTTTTGTCGCCGGAGTTCCTCCCGATTATTTCAGTGCACAAGGGCAGCTTTGGGGCAATCCGGTTTACAACTGGGATGCGCTTCGTTCCACCGGCTATCGCTGGTGCATCGACCGCTTGCGGGCGTTGCTCAACCACGTAGACGTAATTCGTCTGGATCATTTCCGGGGTTTCGCGGCCGCGTGGTACGTTCCAGCAGGAGCAGCAACGGCTCAGTCCGGGCAATGGGAGCCAGGTCCGGGTGCCAGTTTTTTCCAGGCAGTGCAGGCAGAGCTGGGACGCTTACCGTTTCTGGCGGAGGACTTGGGTCTGATTACGCCTGACGTCCATGCCCTGCGTGACCAGTTTAACGTGCCGGGTACGCGGGTGCTGCAGTTTGCTTTTGATGGACATGCGGATAATCCTTATCTTCCCCGAAACTTTGTTCACAACACTGTCGTCTACACCGGCACTCATGACAATGCTACAACACGCGAATGGTACGAGGAGTTGCGCGAAGACCAGCGCCGCAACCTGTGGGGTTATCTGCAGCGAGCCCCGGGCGAGAGCGCTGAGGCTGCACCGGAACTGATGCGCCTGGCATGGACATCCGAGGCGGCGCTGGCGATGGCGCCGCTACAGGATCTGCTGAACCTGGGCGGCGAGGCTCGGATGAACGTACCCGGCCGCGCCGACGGGAACTGGCGTTGGCGCGTCCGCGAAGACATGCTGTCATCCGACGCCTTTCGAGGGCTGCGGGATTTGACCGGGAGTTCGAAGCGCAGCTTCAGTCCGGCAATATCTGTGGGTGTTGGATCGGGCGCAGTGCGCGCGATAACCTCTCAAGCTTAGCAGGCAACAATCAAGGCCTCATGATGCAAGCCGTCAAAGGCATTCTGCTCGTGGTGAGCGCACTGTTCCCCATCGTGGATCCGATTGGAGGCAGTCCAATCTTTCTTTCGCTCACGAGAGATTATGCGCCGCAGACACGGAGAGTGCTTGCCCGCCACATTGCGGTCGACAGTTTCATATTGTTGATCGCTTCATTCTTGGTTGGTTCGCACGTGCTTTCGTTCTTTGGCATTTCCATTCCGGTGGTGCAGGTTGGAGGCGGGCTGGTCCTGATTTCGACGGGTTGGGCAATGTTGAACCAGAAAGACGATAAAGACCGGAGTGCGGTCCGGCGAACGGTCGACTGCAAAGATGCTCTGAGCGATGCCTTCTATCCGCTAACGTTGCCGCTGACGGTGGGCCCCGGATCGATCTCGGTTGCGATTACCCTGGGAGCGAATGAAACACACCACCTGGGAGCCAACTTGCTGGCGCTTCTCGCCGCGGCTATCGGTTCTGCATTTGTGGCGGCGACCATCTATCTCTGTTACGGCTTCGCGGACCGGCTTGGCTCCGTGATGGGCCAGACAGGGATGAACGTAATTATCAGGCTCTCTTCGTTCCTGCTGGTGTGCATCGGCTTGCAGATTTTGTGGAACGGCGCGAGCAAGTTGCTCAGCTCGTTACCGCAGGTTGTCGGGTAATGGCGCTGCTTTGAAAGGCAGCTTTTCGGATAGAGGCTCTCATTTGGCTTTTTGTTCATCAGCCGTTTCCACCGGCTGCTCCATGGCTTTTTGCCAACTGGAATCGGGATTGTATCCCTTCATGGCTTTGCCGAGGATTTCGGTCTTCTTGCCCAGATCCTTCTGATAGACGACTCCGTCCTGGTTAACAATGAAGGTCATCACGCCGGACGATCGGTATTCTGCCGGGTACGCCGCGAAGGCGAAACCCTCCGTCATTCTTCCACTCGCTATATAGCCTTTAGCACCACCCGGAGCATTTTTCCCCTGACGCGTCAGGATATGGTAGTAGTAACCGCGGTAAGGAGTGGGAGGTCCGTCCTGGCCTTTGGCATAGCCTTCGGCGACCGCCGATGCCACCAGCGGCCCGATGGGACTCTGGGGCTCGCCATCGGCAACTTTCCAATAGAGGCCATTGTGCTGCCCGTCGTCACTGAAGATTTTCTGGGCGTACTGATTGTGCTGTGCGGAATAATATTCTTTTTGCGCCGCCACGAGTTCCTGGCAAACCCGAATCGTGGACATTTCGTTGCGGCCAATGCGCCTGAACAAAATTTCCCGCTTGCCCGCGTCGGTGTCGAAATACCACGAATTCCCCCTGTTCACGAGCGGGATGGGCGTGGGCCAGTTCTTCGCGCCGATGTATAAGGTTGTGGTTCCGTCCGGTTCTTTGACCAGTCGGTGCATTTCCTGATATTTCTCCACGAAATTGGCGCGGCTCTCAGCGTCTTCGGTTGCGTCTCCCGACGAAATGATTTGCCTTCCGTCCCGTCCAAAGATGTCGAGCAGTGACTTTTCGTCGTTACTCTGCATCGCGCTAATGAGTGCGGCGCTTGCCTGCTCGGGCGAGGAGAATGATTTCTGGCCCGGCTGTTGCGCGAAGGAAATACGGACAAAGCACGCTGTAACGAGAACAGCGACTGCAGCTAACTTAGAAAGATCTGGCCAAACAACCTGAGCCCGATGAAATTTGTGCAAGTTCAAATTCGTCCGCCGCATACGGCTTCTCTCCATTTCTGAGATTCGCGCTTACTACAAAACTTCGATTACCGCCGGCCTCCGCCTCCGCCGCCCCCGTGAAATCCTCCGCCTCCACCACCGTGAAATCCACCTCCGCCGAAGCTGGCACCGCCGCGCGAGGAATAGCTTCTCTCCTCTCCGCCGCGGTTGTAGCCATTAAACGCGCCGGAGCGCATGCCGCTCTCGCCGCGGGGCTCGGCATATCCCCGAGCAGCTCGATCGTTCCCATCAAACGGTTTGGCTGTTGCGCCGGGATGGTCGCCGGAGTCACCGCGCCCGCCGTTGAATCCAGCGTGCTCGCCTCCTCCGCGCTCGCCTCCGGTGCGCTCACCTCCGGCGCGCTCACCCCCGGCACGCTCGCCTCCAGCACGCTCACCTGCGCCGTGCTCACCCCCAGTGCGCTCACTTCCCCCGCGGTAATAGTTGTTTCGGTTGTAGAACGTTGTGCTGCGGGAGTAGTACCGGTTGTGGTCGAATTCGGCGTATCCGTGATGCCAATCAAATCCCCAGTGGCCCCAGCCCCATCCAAAGCCGCCGAACCAACCGATTCCGAAGCCGAAGCCGAACGAGAGATAGGGTCCGTCAAACCAGATTCCGGGATACGGATACCATCCCGGCCACGCAACCACCGGATATCCGTAAACCACCCACGGATCGTAGGCCGGAACGTAAACTACTTCGGGGTCCGCGGGCTCGATAATGATCTTCGAATCCTGGGTCGCTACCGTCTGCTGCGTCGTGGTCTTCAGGTTGCCGGAGTCTTGCGCGTGCCCGCGCATTACCTGAACCGCGTCCATCACATCGGACTGCTGGTTGTAGTAGGCGTCGCCCAGAGACGACGTCCAGGACAAATTCTTGTCCATATTTCCGAGCACCGATGGAAAGCCAGTGAGCGCCTTGACACTCGGGTCCCAAGGTTGTTGGTCCACAGCTTTTCCGAGATCTTCACCTTTCAAATCAGGGTGTGCCTGGACCCATCGATCGGCCTCGACGACTTGCTCGGGAAAGGTCGACGCGGCGAGGATCTGCGACACCAGCGAATCTGGATAAAGGGCAATCGGCGCTACCAACTGCTGGAGTTGCTCGGGAGTCTGTTGAGTGTATTGGGCTCGAGCGGCCGCCGGTGGGGTCTGAGCATCTTGCGGCTGCGGCGCCGGTGGGGTCTGAGCATCTTGCGGCTGCGGCGCCGGCGGGGTCTGAGCATCCTGCGGCTGCGGCGCCGGCGGTAGCGCGTCTTGGGCCCGCAGGCTTTGAGGCGAAGTCGCAAGAAACAAAGCGACCGATAACAGGAAAGCCAAACCGAGCTTGCCCACCTTGCGCTTAGAGAACTCTGCGGCACGTGTCAACATATTCCTGTAGCTGAGACTGCATTGTGCGATCATCGCTTTAAGCCCTCTGATAATAGAGATGCAGGAACGAGGCCCAGGTTGCGGATTTTATGTCGGGGATCGATCTCTCCCATTCGCCAAGCCGCTCGATACTGACTACGGTTTCGCACTCAACAAAGTCGCGCATATCTCTTCTCAGGATGGCGCATCTAAGTCTTTCGGCGCTGAAAAACGCGGTCAACTCTGCGGCAGGGCGTCTTGCGTGCGCGCAGGGGACCCCGCGCGATATTCTAAGGTGAGCAGGTAAGGCCAATCACACGATTTTCTCGAAACGTTTCAAAAGACGGAAAGGATGGACGATATGGCAGCCAGAGCTGAAGCAATCGCAAAACGCCCTACGGTGAAACAGGCATGGAAGGATCTGCAAACTCACTACAAGCAGGTCAAGGGAAGGCACTTGCGGGAACTCTTTGCGGAAGATCCGGGGCGCGGCCAGCGGTTGAGTGTAGAGGCCGTCGGCCTCTTTCTGGACTACTCGAAAAATCGCATTACCGACGAAACCCTCAAGCTGCTGATCCGGCTGGCTGAGGAAGCCCAGGTGCGGGAGCGAATCGACGCAATGTTTCGCGGCGAAAAAATCAATGTGACGGAAAAGCGCGCGGTTTTGCACGTCGCCCTGCGGGCTCCGCGAGGCGCCTCCATCGTGGTAGACGGCGAAAACGTAGTGCCGAAGGTGCATGCCGTGCTCGATCGAATGGCGGAGTTTGCCAACCGAATCCGGAGCGGCGAGTGGAAGGGACACACCGGCAAACGTATTCGTAACGTGGTGAATGTCGGCATCGGCGGCTCCGATCTTGGGCCGGTGATGGCATATGAAGCGCTGAAGCACTATTCCGATAGGGCGATGACATTTCGCTTCGTATCGAACATCGACGGTACTGATTTCGCGGAGGCGGTGCTGGATCTCGATCCCTCGGAAACGCTATTCATTATTTCTTCGAAGACATTTACCACGCTGGAGACGATGACCAATGCGCAGACGGCGCGCGCATGGTCGCTCGCCGGGCTGGGAGGCGATGAAAAATCGGTGGCGAAACACTTTGTGGCAGTCTCGACGAATACCGCCGAGGTCGCGAAATTTGGCATCGATACGACGAATATGTTCGAATTCTGGGACTGGGTGGGGGGGCGGTATTCGATGGATTCAGCGATCGGCCTCTCGACCATGGTCGCCATCGGGCCGGAGAATTTCCGCGCCATGTTGAACGGATTTCACCAGATGGACGAGCACTTCCGCACCACTCCGTTCGAGCGCAACCTTCCGGTGCTGATGGGTCTTCTGGCTCTCTGGTATAACGATTGCTTTGGCGCGCAAACCGTGGCTGTCCTGCCCTACGAACAGTACCTGAAGAGGTTTCCCGCCTATTTGCAGCAACTGACAATGGAGAGCAACGGCAAGCACGTCACGCTCGCGGGCAAGAAAGTGGCGCACGAGACCGGTCCGATTTACTGGGGCGAGCCGGGAACCAACGGTCAACACTCCTTCTACCAATTGATCCATCAGGGAACGAGGTTGATTCCCTGCGACTTCATCGGTTTTGCCGAGGCGCTCAATCCACTGGGCAGGCACCACGACATGCTGGTTGCCAATGTCTGTGCGCAGACCGAGGCCTTGGCGTTCGGCAAGACTCCTGAGCAGGTGAAGGCGGAAGGAACGCCCAAGCGACTGGTTCCCCACCGCGTGTTTGAGGGCAATCGTCCGTCGAACACGATTCTGGCAAAGCGCCTGACACCTGAAGTCCTCGGCACGCTGATCGCTCTTTACGAGCACTCGGTTTTTACCCAGGGCGCAATCTGGAGCATCGACTCGTTCGATCAATGGGGCGTCGAGTTGGGGAAAGTGCTGGCGCAGCGGATCATTCCTGAGATCGAGAGCAAATCGGAACCAGCACTGACGCATGACAGTTCCACCAACAATTTGATCGGCTATTTCCGGAAGTACAAGGGAGCGAATTGACGGTCGGGATTTAAAAAGCGAGCGCGTCGGTTTAGAGGGCGCGCCGCCGGGTCGAGCGACGATGCCACGAGAGTAACGGAGTTGAGAGAATAACAGAGTGAATAGTCCAAGACTAGACATGCCTGGCAAAGAAGACTCTCAAGCGGAGGCTGTTGAGCGGGAGGCGGCCAGGCAGAAAAAACGCCCGACCTGGGATCAGGTTGAGGGAAGTCCTTTGCCGCTAGGCGTCACCTGGATCGCGGAAGAACAGGCGTTCAACTTTGCGATTCATTCGGAGCATGCCGAGAGTGTGACGCTACTGCTCTATTCTGCCTCCGATCTGGTGAACCCGCTGCTGGCGTTCCGCTTCGATTTTCTGCGGAACAAGTCGGGGCGGATCTGGCACTGCCGGATCCCGATTACAAGGATCGGCGAGGCTCGCTATTACGCGTACTCCGTGAGCGGACAGACGATTCCGCAACTGCATAGCTTCGATCCGCAGAAAATGTTGCTCGACCCCTACGCGCAATGCATTTTCTTTCCTCCCGACTTCGATCGCAGGCTGGCGATGCGAGAGGGATCCAACGCAGGCCGGGCGCCGCTGGGCGCGCTGATGGCTCACCAGTCCGTGTTTGACTGGTCAGGGGAACAATCGCTGCATCATGAATCGGATGCGATCGTCTACGAACTTCACGTGAGAGGTTTCACGAAGAATCCGAACTCTGGAGTGGCCTCATCCCGGGCCGGAACCTACGCGGGCCTGGTGGAAAAAATCCCTTATTTGAAGGAGCTGGGAATAACGATTGTCGAGCTGATGCCGATTTTTCAGCGCGATCCGCAAGAGAATGACTACTGGGGCTACATGCCGTTGAACTTCTTTGCGCCGCATGCGCAGTATGCGAGCACCAGCGAGGACGATGGGCAGCATATTGAATTCAGAAAGATGGTGAAGGCGTTTC
>Ga0074044_10005173_pt1 | contig 10666 bp, 6 predicted proteins | sample BogForMeECP23OM1_FD_94443 | JGI IMG/M metagenome (GOLD analysis project Ga0074044, IMG submission 94443) | Bog forest soil microbial communities from Calvert Island, British Columbia, Canada - Bog Forest MetaG ECP23OM1 | ecosystem: Environmental > Terrestrial > Soil > Wetlands ...
CTGGGCTTCAGCCACAATCGAGTCCAGATGCTGCTCGCTCCTGAAGCTCTCCGCATAAACTTTGTAAATGTTCTCTGTCCCTGAGGGCCGGGCTGCGAACCAGCCGCTTTTCGCTACGACCTTTAGCCCTCCGATCGGGGCATTATTCCCGGGCGCCCGCGTCAACTTAGCCATGATCGGCTCGCCTGCGAGACCCGATTCCTTGACCGCATCTGGCGAGAGCTGTTGCAATTTACTCTTCTGCTCAGGGGAGGCCGGAGCGTCGATGCGCGTGTAGTAAGCAGGGCCGAATTCAGCTGTCAACTCGCGGTAATGCTCAGCTGGATCCTTGCTGGTGCGGGCCGTAACCTCCGCAGCAAGAAGATCCATGATGGGGCCGTCTTTGTCCGTGGTCCAGACCGTTCCGTCGAGCCGCAGAAAACTCGCTCCGGCACTCTCCTCACCGCCGAAACAATAGGAACCTCCGAACAGGCCCGGTACGAACCACTTGAAGCCCACGGGCACTTCGCGCAAATCCCGGCCGAGTTTTTTTACCACCTTATCGATTATGCTGCTGCTCACCAGCGTCTTGCCCACTGCTGCTTCGTGCCGCCACTTTGGCCGGTGCGTGAGCAAATACCGTATCGCCACTGCGAGATAATGGTTCGGGTTCATCAGACCGCCTGTCGGCGTGACGATTCCGTGCCGGTCCGAATCTGGATCATTTGCGAACGCGAGTTCATAGTGGTGTTTCAGCGCGACCAGTCTCGCCATCGCATAAGGACTGGAACAGTCCATGCGGATCTTGCCGTCATGGTCTACGGTCATAAACGAGAAGGTGGGGTCAATCACGGGATTGACGACCGCGATCTCCAGCCCGTAAATCGCGTTGATCGGCTCCCAATATGGTCGAGCGGCGCCGCCCAGGGGATCCACGGCAAGCCGTAAGCTTGCGCTGCGAATGGCCTCCATATCGACAACGTTCTTGAGATCACGAACGTATGGCAACATCAGATCTTCTTCGTGCGTAGTGGATGCCGCCAACGCTTTGTTGAAGGCCAATAGCTTCATACCCGAGTTCCCGCCGCGCAATAATTCGTTTGCCCTGGTTTCCACCCAGTGCGTCACATCGGTATCGGCAGGCCCTCCGTTCGGCGGGTTGTACTTAATCCCTCCGTCTTCGGGTGGATTGTGCGAAGGCGTTATGACAATGCCATCAGCCAAATGTTCTTTACGATCGCGGTTGTATACAAGAATGGCCCGTGAGATGACGGGCGTAGGTGTCACACCGTCGTTTTGCTGAATGATGGTCTCCACGTTGTTCGCCGCCAGCACCTCAAGCGCAGTTCGCTGTGCAGGACCCGACAGCGCGTGGGTGTCTTTGCCCATATAAAGCGGACCGTCCGTTCCTTGCGATCGCCGGTAGTCGCAAATTGCCTGAGTAATAGCAACGATGTGGGCTTCGGTGAATGTGCCCTGCAAGGGCGACCCACGGTGTCCACTTGTGCCGAAGCTGACAAGCTGGTTGGGGTCTTGCAGGTCCGGGCGTCGGTTGAAATACTCCCTCTCCAGCCGAGCGACATCCACAAGCAGTTCCTTTGGTGCAGGTTTACCAGCGAGTGGCGAAACCGAGTTTTGCTTCGGCTCATTCACTGCTAAACGTTTTTTTACGGGATCGGGCATGGTTCTGCCTTCCAGATGTCGCGATTGTATTCAGCAATGGTGCGATCGCTGGAGAATTTCCCACAGCTCGCCACGTTCAGGATCGCTTTCCGCGCCCATTCACCCGGATTTGCATATAATGCGCCTACAGCTTCTTGCGCCCGGCAGTACGAAGTGAGGTCCGCCAGGTGCAGGTAGTGATCGCCGTTCGTCAGAAGAGTGTCGCGTATCGGAGCGAAGATGCCAGGTTCGTTGCGGCTGAAATAGTCGGAGAAGATGAGATCCAGCGCCGCTCGCGTATCCGGCTCATTGTCGTAGTGCCAGTGCGGGTTGTACCACCCACGGCTATTTTCGACTTGCTCTACCGTGAGGCCGAATAGGAACAAGTTCTCTTCACCGGCCTCTTCGGCCATCTCGATCGTTGCGCCATCCCGCGTGCCGACCGTCAGTGCTCCATTCATCATGAATTTCATGTTGCTTGTTCCGCTGGCTTCGTAGCCGGCGGTCGAGATCTGGTTTGAGACGTTGCTGGCGGGAAGAAGCCGTTCCAACAGCGAAACGTTGTATTCGGGCAGAAAAACGACCTTGAGTCGACCGCGAATAGCGGGGTCTTCGTCAATCGTGCCTGCCAGATTGTTGATGAACTTTATGATTAGCTTGGCCAAGCGGTACGCCGGCGCCGCTTTACCAGCAAAGAAGAATGTACGAGGGACCATCTCCACGTCAGGGTTTTCTCGCAGCCGGTTATAGATGACCACGATCCGTAGCGCGTTCAGAAGTTGCCTTTTGTATTCGTGGATACGCTTGACCTGGCAGTCGAAGATGGTGTCCGGATCCACGATCTGCCCCGACGTCGATTTGAGCCAGTTTGCAAACCGTTCCTTGGCACCGCGCTTTGACGCATGGAACAGTTCACGAGCGCCAGGGTCCTCGGCAAATGGTTTCAGTTTATTGAGCTGGCTTAGGTCAGTAATCCAGTGATCCCCAATGACCTGTGTGATTGCGCTGGCCAGTTCGGGATTTGTCCCGAGCAACCAGCGTCGCGGTGTCACCCCGTTGGTTTTGTTATTGAAGCGCTCCGGGTACATCTCCGCGAGATCGTTCACCGTGGTCGTCCGCAGAAGTTTGGAGTGAACTGCAGCGACACCGTTGGTACTGTGCGAGCCGACGATTGCCAGGTTGGCCATGCGGATCTTGCGCTGGCTGCCCTCTTCGACAAGGCTGACGCGAGCCACGCGTCCGTCATCGCCGGGGAAGCGAAGTCGAACCTCGTCGAGAAGATGACGGTTGACCTCGTAAATGATCTCTAGATGACGGGGAATAAATATCTCGAACAACTCGACAGGCCACTTCTCGAGCGCTTCTGGCAGCAACGTGCGATTTGTATAAGCGAGCGTCTTCTTCGTCAAATCCCACGCCTGGTCCCATCCAAAGTGGGCCTCATCGAGCAGGATTCGCATCAACTCGGCCACCGCCAATGCGGGATGCGTGTCATTGAGCTGGATTGCTGCCTTCTCGGGTAGCTTGTCCCAATCCTTATTGAACCGTCGGAATCGCCGCACGATGTCCGCGAGTGAGCACGCCACCAGGAAGTATTCCTGGATGAATCGTAGTCCTTGCCCAATCGTCGTTGAGTCGTCGGGATACAGCACGCGCGTGAGCGACTCCGCCTCAAGCGTGTCCCCCAGGGCTCCCACGAAATCACCGGTACCAAATTCCTGGAAATCGAAGTAGTTCGGCGCAGCTGCGGCCCACAGCCGGAGTGTGTTGATCGTTTTTCCGCCGTAGCCTACGACAGGCCGGTCAAACGGAATGCCGATCAGGGTTGATGGCCGTCCGCGTAGAACCTGTATGCTGCCGCCGATCAATTTGAACGAGCATCCTAGCTTCACTTCCACCATTTCAGGAGGCCGTACGACCTCCCAGGGGTCACCCATGCGGATCCAATTGTCTGGATGTTCCTTTTGCCATCCATCCACAATGGATTGCTTGAACATACCGTACTCGTACCGAAGACCGTAGCCTGTGGCTGGCAATTCCATTGTGGCCATCGAGTCCAGAAAACAAGCCGCGAGCCGCCCCAGACCTCCGTTGCCGAGGCCTGCGTCGGGTTCCTCTTCAATTAGCTTGAGCCAATCGAGTTCTTTCTCCTTCACCGCATACTGAAGCAACGGGCTAAGCAAGAGGTTGCCTATGTTGTTGGCAAGAGAACGCCCAAGAAGAAATTCCAAGGACAGGTAATAAACGCGTTTGGAATTGGCTCTGTTATACGTACTCCTGGTCAACACCCAGCGTTGTGCGAGGACATCTCGAATCGAATGCGCAACCGCCTCAAAACGCTCTCGCGCTGTGGCGACCTTTGGGTCGATTACGCGGTCGAAGACCAAATGCCGTTCGTAAAGTGCATTTTCCGAGCCGACAAATGGGATGGGGCCGCACCCGTACTGTTTGAGAAGTTCCGAAACGCGCCATTCTTCTGGCGTTCTAGGGGGGACCCGAACGCCTTCCGCGGTTTTAACAACTTTTGTGCTCATCGGGGGTCCTTTTGATCTGAGTTATCCGAAATCGGTACGATCCAACTTTCAAACCCTCAATTTCTTGCCGAACGATTGGGGCGACTCACGCGGCCACGTGATGATCGTCATTCCAAAGCCGGATTACCGGCTGGGAAAGCTTGTGCTCATAGCCGAGCGCGCTCAGGCTCGCCGTAGTCAAGAGAAAATATCTGCCCGCTGGTTCCGGACCGAGCGCCAGCCAGCGGGCGGCAAGAACTCGAATGAAGTGTCCGCTGGAAAAGAGCAGTACGTTTCCCGGAACTGTGCGGACACGCTGGACCACACGGTCCGCCCGCTCGGCTACTTGTGCTGGCGATTCGCCTCCCGGACAGCCGTCTCGGAACAGTTGCCAGTCCGGGCGTTCCGTAAATATCTCGGCCGAGCACTGCCCTTCATATTGACCGTAGTTCCATTCCACCAGGTCAGGATCAGTTTCGGCCACGGCGCCAAATCCGGCCAGTTCACAGGTTCGGGCCGCGCGCTGCAACGGGCTCGTAAACACCTTGGCAAATGACATGCCCTTGAGGCGCTCTCCGAGCCGCCGGGCGTTGCGCTCGCCATTTGATGTCAGAGGCAAGTCGGTAAGGCCAGTATGCTGGCCCGAGAGACTCCATGCCGTTTCGCCGTGACGTGCCACATACAACACTGGAAGTACTTCGCTCATGCTGGTTCTATCCTTTTTCTGACTTAATTAATGCCCGATTCGCTCGCCGCTCTCTCGCCTTGTCGGAGGGACTCTTTCTGCGCAACACTCGCGTTTGTTGTCCCCGCTGGTGTGCCGGCCTGCGCCAGCTTCCAACATTCTTTAGCGATAGCCCAATTTTCCTCAGCCCGAATCACCAGGACGCGCACACTTGAATCTGCCGTGGAGATTTCCTGATCGAGAGAAGGTTGTGCGTTCGTTTTACAATCGAGTCTGGGGCCGAGAAATTCCAATCCACGGCAGGCCGCGGCTCGTACCTCAGCGGAGTTCTCGCCCACACCGGCGGTGAACACCAGAACGTCCATTCCGCCCAGAATAGCGGCCATGCCACCGATGGCCGCTCGCAGACGATGCACATAGATGTCGAACGCCAGCTTCGCTCGCTTGTGACCTTGCTCAATACCCGTCAGGATGTCGCGCATGTCGCTTGAGAGGCCCGAAACTCCGAGCAGCCCTGATTTTTCGTTCAACACCTTGTCGATGCCCTGCGAGTCCAGATGGCCCTGGCGCATAAGATAAGTCAAAATTCCTGGATCCACCGACCCGGAGCGTGTCCCCATCATCAGTCCCTCCAACGGCGTGAAACCCATTGTCGTATCAATGCTCTGGCCGTCGCGGATCGCGGTGACTGAACAACCGTTCCCCAGGTGGCAACTCACAATTCTTAGAGCTTTCACATCCGCTCCGAGCATCTGCGCCGCCCGCCCGGCACAGTACTGATGATTGATCCCGTGGAATCCGTAGCGGCGAATGCCGCCCTCGAACCACTCATAAGGGCCAGGGTAGATTGCCGCCGATAGCGGCATTTGACGATGAAATCCTGTGTCGAAAACGGCCATCTGCGGAACATCGCCACGAAGATTCTCCACAATCTTCATGCTTTCCAACTCGGCGCGAATGTGCAATGGCGCAAATGCGGACACGCTGGCGATTGCCGCGTACACCTCAGGCGTGATTACCACTGGATCCTCGAAATGGGGGCCACCATGGACCACGCGGTGTCCCACCGCATCGATGTCGGAGGCGGAAGTTATGGCACGCGCACTCCCGCTCACGAGCGTCCTCAATAAATGCCTGATAGCTTGCTCCCGCGATGCGACCGTTAGTTGTTCTTTTTGAACGATCCCCTTTGAATTCCTCACCGTAATCGCGGCGCTATCGCTACCCCACTCGATCCTCCCCTCCCAGAGGCAGGCCGGTGCATGAGTCGGAAGAGTCTCGCCAATTTCGTACAGGCAGGCTTTCTGGCTGCTGGAACCCGAGTTGAGCACGAGAATTTTCATACTTTGATAGGCCAGATCAGTTTTTTTTCACGCCGCTGTTTGGGTCACCTTGGAGAGCGCGTAGTCTTCCAGGTGGCAGGCGTCGCTGTTGAACTTACGGATGCCCTCGGCGAGTTTTTCCGTCGCCATCGCGTCCTCGTTGTGCAGCCAGCGGAAGGTCTTCTCGTCCAGGTGAATGTGTTCTTCCTTGCTCGCCTGCGCTTTCGCCGGGTCGAGTTTGCGATCCACAACCCCGTCGGCCTGTTCTAATTTGTCAAGAAGGTCCGGACTGATGGTGAGCAAATCGGACCCGGCCAGGCGAACGATCTGATTTACATTCCGGAAACTTGCCCCCATAACCTGTGTCTTGTAACCAAATTTCTTGTAGTAGTTGTAAATGCGAGTGACGGACGCAACGCCGGGGTCCTGGTCCTCCGGAATTTCCTTGCCGCCACCTTCCTTCTTGTACCAATCGTAAATGCGGCCCACGAATGGCGAAATCAAAGTTACCTTGGCCTCGGCGCACGCGACTGCTTGTGCGAAGCTGAAGAGAAGCGTCAGATTGCAATGAATGCCTTCCTTCTCAAGGAGCTCGGCTGCACGGATACCTTCCCAGGTGCTGGCGATCTTGATCAAGATGCGTTCGCGCGCCACTCCTTTCTTCTCATACAGTGAGATGAGCTTGCGCGCCTTACCGATGGTCGCCGCGGTGTCGAAGCTCAAGCTGGCAGCAACCTCTGTAGAGACGCGGCCGGGAACCACCTTTAGAATCTCACTTCCAAAAGAGACGAAAAGGCGATCAATGAATTCTTCCGCCATTTCTGCATGACCGCCGCTACGTTCGAGAGCAAGTTCGGTCGCCTCATCCACTAGGTGGCGATAAACCGGCATTTGGGCGGCGTTGAAAAGAAGCGAGGGATTGGTGGTAGCATCCTGCGGCCGGTGGCGGGCAATGGCCTCAATGTCACCCGTATCCGCTACAACGGTCGTGTATTTCTTCAAGGAATCAAGCAATTTCATTGTCCTCTCCTATTTTTCAAACTCAAAAGTCTGGAGTCGCCTGCCATCGCGTGATGCGGCCATCTTGCTAGCTTCAAACTGAGCGACCTTGGCCAGCCGTCGACAATGCCGATCGGCACCACTGAACTTGGCATCGAGGAAATTCTTCGTGCAGTCCCATGCGACCGCGATCCCCATGGTACAGCCCCCGAAGCAGAGAATGTTCAGATCATCATCCTGGACCCCTTGGCGTGCTGAAAAGTCATCGTGACAGAGCGCCGCACGTGCGCCGATCACTTTATTGGCGGCGACCGACGCGCCCACGCCGCTGCCGCACACCAGAATGCCGCGCTCCACTTCTTTACTGGCCACAGCCTGAGCGAGGGGGAGTGCAAAGTCCGGGTAGTCATCGTCGTTGTTATAGACTTTGTTGCCAAAATCGACGACATCGTGGCCTTCTATCGCAAGCAACTTGGCGAGTTGCTGCTTCATTTCGAATCCGCCGTGATCTGCGCCTATGCCCACTTTCATGTGGTGGTCCTGTTCAGCTCTGAGCTCGCGGTTGAGCAATCTGGCTCTTCGCTGCAGCTATAATTCTTTCCGAGCCAAAACCGAACTTCTTCAACAACTGCTTAAGAGGTGCCGAGGCTCCAAAGCTTTCGATACAGACGTTGTGACCCTCGGAGCCGGTGTATTTGCTCCAGCCAAAGTCGGATGCCTCCTCCACCGACACCCGAGCCTTCACGTGTGGGGGCAGAACCGATTCCCGGTAGCTTTTATCCTGAACATCAAACAACTCCCACGAAGGCATGCTAACCACCCGTGCCCGCACGCCCTCCTTCTTCAATTGCTCGTAAGCCTCCACGCAGAGGGAAACTTCGCTCCCAGTGCCGATGAGAATCACCTCTGGGTTTCCACCTGGGGCATCCGCGAGAATGTAAGCCCCGCGAGCCAGACCCGAGGCCGGGCCGTACTTCGTCCGGTCGATTGTCGGTACGGCTTGGCGGGTGAGTACAAGCACCGCCGGCTCGTGATGTAGTTGGAGTATTACTTTCCAGGCCTCTCTCACCTCATTCGCGTCCGCGGGCCGGATCGTTATTAGACCGGGCATGGCACGCATGTGGGCGAGGTGTTCGATGGGCTGGTGGGTGGGGCCATCCTCGCCAACTCCAATCGAGTCGTGAGTGAATACGTAAATCACGGGGAGCTCCATCAATGCGCTTAAACGGAGAGAGCCTCGCATGTAATCGACAAAGATGAAAAATCCCGCGCCGAACGGGCGGACTTTCACCAAGCTCATTCCGTTCAGTATGGCACCCATGGCGTGTTCACGAATTCCGAAGTGAAAATTGCGTCCGGCATAATTCTCCGCTGAGAAATCACCGGCGCCCTCCTGCGTGATACGAGTCTTAGTGGAGGGTGCGAGATCCGCGGCCCCTCCGATCAACCAGGGAATGTTCTTGGCGGCTGCATTCAGCACCTCGGCCGAGGACTCGCGAGTTGCCAGACCTTTCGGGTCTGCGGGGAATTCTGGCAAGTCGCGGTCCCAGCCCTCCGGGAGTTGGCGGTGCTGCATCCGGAACAATTCTTCGGCGAGCTCGGGGTACTGCTTGCGATAGTCGCCGATTCGCGCGAACCAGGCGTCGCGAAGCTGCTTGCCGCGCTTTCCGATGCCTTGACGGAAGTGATCGTAGACGCCGTCCGGCACGTAAAACTTCTTGTCTTCTGGCCAGCCGTAATTGCGCTTGGCGAGCCGGATCTCCTCCTCGCCCAGGGGTTCGCCGTGGGCCCCGCTGGTATCTTGTTTGTGTGGCGCGCCGTATCCGATGTGGCTGTCCACGATGATCAACGTGGGGCGATCCTTGGTGCTCTGAAAGGTTCGAAACGCGCGGGCCAGCATCTCGAGGTCGTTTGCGTCTCCAACCCGCGTCACGTTCCAGCCGTAACCGATAAAACGCGTGGCCACGTCTTCCGTAAACGCCAGGGAAGTGTTGCCTTCGATCGTGATGTGGTTGTTGTCGTAGATCCAGCAGAGATTCGAAAGTCGCAGGTGTCCAGCGAGCGATGCCGCCTCGCTGGAGATGCCTTCCATCATGCATCCATCCCCGCAAAGCGCGTAAACGTTGAAGTCGAACAGGTCCTCGAAGCCTGGGCGGTTATAACGCGCAGACAGCCACTGCCGGCCGATGGCAATGCCGACGCTGGTGGCGACACCCTGGCCGAGCGGGCCCGTGGTGGTCTCGACGCCCGACGTCCAGCGGTACTCGGGATGTCCCGGACAGCGGCTGTCTAACTGCCGGAACGCCTTGAGGGAATCAAGCGGCACCGATACTTCACCGAGAGTTTCGTAGTCTTTGCTGACAGCTCGGACTTCGGTCAAGTGCAGCAGGGAATAGAGCAGCATGGATGCGTGCCCGATCGACAGCACGAAGCGGTCACGGTTCGGCCACACGGGATCTTGCGGGTCGAAGCGAAGGAACTGCTGCCAAAGACAGTAAGCCACCGGCGCCAAGGCCATAGGAGTCCCGGGATGCCCCGAATTAGCGGCCTGGACCCCATCCATGGAGAGTGTACGAATGGTGTTGACACAGGTCAGATCCATTGTCTGCGGCACGGTAGAACTGGAGAAAACAGTTGCTATGCTCATTGAGAATCAGAGTCCTTTCGCCGCCTCTCTCCGGCGGCTCACTCCGTACCAAACATATTCAAGGTGTCCGGTTCGCTCGTGCGTAGCCTTCCCCAACATTCGATCCGGTTAGGCTGACCCTTGGGGCCAGCGCCATCCGGTAATCTCAGGGCTGTCTATGCCATGCTTGTAGGCGTAGGCCCGGCAAGCAATCTGGGCGTTGCGAAATTTCTCCTTGGCATGGCTACCGATGTTCTGTAACCGCGGGATGCGGTCGATGGCGTCGATGGCCAAGCTGAAGCGATCGGTCTCGTTGTTGATGGCCAATTCCATTGGTGTATTGATGTTGCCTTTCTCCTTGTACCCGCGCACGTGTATAGCTTTGTTCTTGCGTCCGTAAGTCAGGCGATGGATCAGCCAGGGATAGCCGTGGAAATTGAAAATGATCGGTTTGTCGCAGGTGAAAAGAGAATTGAAATCGGCCTCTGTCAACCCGTGCGGGTGTTCGGTACTCGGTTGCAGTTTGAAGAGGTCGACAACATTAATGAAACGGATCTTGATATCAGGAAATTCCTGCCGCAGCAGCATCGTTGCAGCCAAGGCTTCCTGCGTCGGGATATCTCCGGCGGAAGCCATTACCAGGTCGGGTTCGCTTCCCTGGTCGTTACTGGCCCAGTCCCAGATGCCGATGCCCTTGGTGCAGTGCTCGATCGCAGCATTCATGTTCAGGTACTGAAGATGCAACTGCTTGTCGGAAACGATCACGTTGATGTAGTTCTCGCTCCGCAGGCAGTGGTTTGCGACCGACAGCAGGCAGTTCACGTCCGGGGGCAAGTAGATGCGGGTGACCGCCGCGCTCTTGTTGAGCACTACGTCGAGA
>Ga0074044_10005174_pt1 | contig 10665 bp, 7 predicted proteins | sample BogForMeECP23OM1_FD_94443 | JGI IMG/M metagenome (GOLD analysis project Ga0074044, IMG submission 94443) | Bog forest soil microbial communities from Calvert Island, British Columbia, Canada - Bog Forest MetaG ECP23OM1 | ecosystem: Environmental > Terrestrial > Soil > Wetlands ...
CGACGTTGAGACTCGCCTGCGACAGTGGCGAGCGTATTTACTCAAGATGCCGAGTTGTGTCAACAGCCGGTTGTCGATAATCGACAACTGGTCACCGGTGGGCGGCGCGGCAGCGCTTAAAGATTTGAACTTCCTGAAACAAAAGCCTGCACTTGCGCCTACTTCAGACTGCACAGCAGAAGCAAAACCAGTGCTTGATTTCCGTCTTTGAGGGCGATTTCAAGCGCGGAGGGGACGCGGCGGCGGACGGATGCCGCTTCGATGCTCAGCTGAAGTGGCCGGTTCGCCTGAATCCACCGTTCGATGTCGTAGAGCCGGTTATCGCGGCAGAGGCGGTGTAGTTCAGTCAGCTCTTCGGGCGCTGCGGTCAATCTGGGGCGAGGTCTGTCTGGATTGGCGACCGGCTCGGAGCGTGGATCTACGAACGTTGCCATCGGTTCATCTCCACAGACCATACGATAATGCGCAGATACCGACAAAACTCGAAACGATAAAGAGACCGGACTCTTTCGAGTCCGGTCTCTCATCTCGCGCTGCAACACTACTTCTTAGGTTTCGTTTTCTTCGGGGGCGAACCCGACCCATAGCGCTTGGCGAAACATTTTCTGCATCGGCGATCCCGGCGCTTGATGAAACTCGGAGCTAGGTCGTCGCTCCCACAATAACGGCAGACCAACCTGTCTGATTTCGACTTAGCGCCAGCATCCTTCCGGAGCGGACGCGAGGGCTTCGTCGGTGTTGAAGGTAGTTTCTTCCGGAGCGAACTCTTCCCGGAACTTTTGGTCTTGACCTCATTTGCCAACTTTGCGTGTTCCATTTCCTATCAGTCTCCTTGGCCATAACGGCTGGCCCGGATGGTTGCTCTGTTGGGCACATGAAGCGAATGGTTTGGGGCTCTCTCCCTGCGTCTAGCGTCGATGGGGAAGAAGCTCCAGGTAGCGCTGATCCGCCGCTACACACCGTATTGGCGATTGAAAGGCGAACCCGCTAGGCAGCCTGCTTTTCGGAATTTAGGCCCCGTTTCCGCCCCCTTGAGCCGACTTCCCGCAGGGCAATTTCCTTCGGTCGAACATCAGAAGTAGCCAGTTGAAAGAGACTGGCTGTGTGCCGCGAATCGAGCAATGTGTGTGTTCGAGAGGAGCCGGCCTCATGAAAGACCCGATTACGAAATGCGATCCGAAGCACCTGCCTTCCGCGCTAGCCGCCCTTTCCTTGCTCGATTCCGAGGAGCTGAATGAGCGATGGAAGGCTCTGTACGGCTCGGATCCACCTGCCCGGCTTCGCCGTCCCCTGATGATTCAGGCTCTTGCCTATCGCCTCCAGGAAAAGGCTCGCGGGGGACTGAAGCCGGCGACTCGGCGTCTACTCCTACGTCTCGCAGGAGATGCTCGGGCACGCCGACCAATCGTGGTTGAGTCAAAACGCCAGGTCAAAACGGGAGCGGTGCTGATCCGCGAGTGGCATGGCGTTAAGCATCAGGTAACTGCCTTGAAAGATGGATTCATGTTCAACGGAAAGCGCTTTCGATCACTCTCGAAAGTCGCGTTTGAAATCACCGGCACACACTGGTCGGGACCTCTATTCTTCGGCCTGAGGAATTCCGGGAAGGAGCAGCAAAATGCAGGCCGGTAAGCCGAAAACACTGCGATGCGCCGTCTACACACGCAAGTCATCAGAAGAGGGCCTGGAGCAGGATTTCAACTCACTACACGCACAGCGAGAGGCGTGCGAGTCATTCGTCCGAAGTCAGCAGGGCGAGGGCTGGAGACTGATCAATACTCACTACGATGACGGGGGTTTCTCGGGCGGGACGATGGAGCGCCCGGCCCTGCAGCGTCTACTCGAGGATATTCGTCAGAAGCTGGTCGACACCGTCGTCGTATACAAGGTGGACCGGCTCACCCGATCGCTATCGGACTTCGCTAAGATGGTCGAAGTATTCGATGCCTGCGGTGTCTCGTTCGTTGCGGTTACGCAACAGTTCAATACAACCACGTCGATGGGACGCTTGACGCTGAACGTTCTGCTGTCGTTCGCTCAATTCGAGCGCGAAGTGACCGGCGAGCGGATACGCGACAAAATCGCTGCGTCCAAACGCAAGGGCATGTGGGTGGGTGGCCTCGCCCCGCTCGGCTACGAAGCACGTGACCGGAAATTGGAGATACTTCCTTCCGAAGCAAAGAAGGTCAGGCATATCTTCCAGCGCTACTCCGAGCTGGGCAGCGTCCGGCTTCTCAAAGATGAGCTCGACGGGGGCGGAGTGCGCTCGAAAGTCCGGGTCTCGAAGAACGGAAAACGATCAGGCGGCGAGTCGTTTTCGCGCGGCGCGCTCTACACGCTCCTACGCAACCCGATCTACATAGGCGAGGTTCGGCACAAGGAAACGCGCTACCCCGGTCTGCACCGGCCGATCATAGAGCGTGCGGTGTGGGACAAAACCGACGAGCTACTACACGCTCACGCATCGCGGGCTCGTGGAACAGCTACCAAATCGATGCGGAGCCCGCTGGCCGGCAAAATCTTCGACGAATCTGGAAAGCTTCTAACACCAAGCCATGCGGTCAAGGGTAAACGCCGCTATCGCTACTACGTTTCCCGCAACCTTCTTGTAGGCACCGCAGAGAACGCCGAGAGAGGATGGCGGATTCCAGCTCCAGAAATCGAGCGCAGCGTCACGGCCGCTCTACTCACGATCCTTGAGGATCGCCCCGGAATCGCGACCGAGCTCGAACATCTGGACTGCAATGCATTTCAGATGAAATCCGCCCTGGAGGCGGCAAGCTCCTGGAGCAGTCGGGTTCGATCCGAGACCGAAGCAACGGGAGCGCTCGCGGTTCTCGTCGATCGCGTAGATCTAAGTGCAGACGGAATCCGGCTCTCCATCAAGTTGCCTCTCGAATCTGCTGAGATTGCCCATGCCGCAACTCACCTCTCGCTGGTCCGAAAGATTCCCATGCAAATGCGTCGGCGAGGAGTTGAGATGAAGTTGGTCATTGGTGGGGATCGAGAACTTTCTCGCGGGAACGACCCTGCGCTCCTGAAACTGATTGCACGAGCCCACTCTTGGTTCGACGAACTCGTAACAGGACGGGCAACCTCGATGGTCGAAATCGGCAGGAGAGAGAAGGTCGGAAAGCGACATGTCAGCGAAATAATGCGGCTGGCATTTCTTGCCCCCGATATCGTCGAGCAGATCGTCACCGGCGTTCAATCGCCGGAACTGACGGCGAAGACGCTTCTTCAAAAATCCGGTCGACTCCCGATCGATTGGGAGGCACAGCGAAAGTATTTTGGGATTCCTTAATCAGCGGGTTATGTGGTCAGCTCACGCGCGCCAGCTGACCACCACCTTGACCACCGAGAGGGTGAATATTGGCGGACATAATGGCGTTCGCGGACTGAATACTGTCCAGGATTGCTCAGTTTGGCCACTGGCGAACAGGATTCATCCGGCCTTTCACATCGGCAACGCAAATTCAAATCTGCTCCGAGGAGGCCAAGAATTTTTTCCCTTCGAAGCATCCGACAGCCGGCGTGTTCGGGCAGTTCGGGTGATAAACAGCCAAAGTCGAGTCCAAGTAACGTAATAGCCGTTGATTCCGCTAGCTAATTCTGCGGGCTGCGAAGTGATCATCCGCTGCGTCGAGACAATCACAATGTGTAAAATTGACCGATGGACGATAGCTGTGTAGCGGTTTCGGACCTCGGGCGCGATGGCGGGATTCAGGGCCTAAATTATCCGACATTTCTTGTTGCGCTTGTGGCAGTCGAATCTGGCCGATTATCGCAGACACTTTGCAGACACCATCTTGAAAAAACCTCCGCAGATGCGCGGCTAATGTGGCGTGGCCAGTCTGGCAATCTGGTGCCGGGGCCGATTGCAGGACGATTGGGAGGGTATGGCGCGCGAGAAGGGGGCGGCGGTCTATTTCGACTTGGAGGCCTTCCCGGTTCCTGACAGCGGCACCGACTGTGGCGAGCCGTTCGCGTTGTCGGTAATCGTCAGCGTTCCGGTCTGCTTCATCGCCGCGCTCGGAGTGAACGTCACCATGATCGTACATGAAGAGCTGGCCGCCAGACTTGGCGGACAGTTGGTGGTCTGCGTGAACACCCCCGGATCGGAAATCATCTCGATCAACACCGGGACCCCCGGATGCTTCTTCTTGCCCTTGGGGTTGGACACCTTCACGTTTTTCGATTTGCTCGGCGTTCCGACCGTGGTCTTCGGGAACTTGAGCGCTTTCGGCTTGATCTTAAGCGTCACCGGTACGGGGGTCGGCGTCGCAGTAGCAGTCCGCGTCGGGGTGGCGGTGGTCGTCGGAGTACCTGTTGCTGTTGCGGTAGCCGTCGCGGTGCGTGTCGGCGTCGCGGTGGCAGTGGCAGTCGGCGTGGCGGTCGCGGTGCGCGTCGAGGTCGCCGTGGCAGTGGCGGTCGCGGTTGGAGTGGCTGCCGGCACGAGTTCAAAAGCTCCAATGTCGCAGGCGCTGCCTTGAGGCCGCGTAACCCCGCGCTGGTCGGTGGCGATGGGAGTCGTTCCATCGATCGCGGTGCAATAGTTGGTAGGGGTCAGCGGAACGGCGTCAACGGCGGCGCTGCTGGCCAGCAACGCGATGGTTTGGGTAGAGCCGCCGTTGTCCTTCAAGCCGCCCGGATCAAGTCCGGCGGAAGTGTTGTTTAAATCGCCAGTGGCGTTGAGGAAGCTGTTACAGGTCTTATCATCTGACAGGTTGTGCCCGTCGGAAGTGAATGTCCCATTGGAAACGCAATTTGCCCCCGAGAGACCGCTTGCCACAATAGTATTCTTCAACGTAAGGCTGCCGTTGGTTTCATTCTCGACGCCGCCGCCGTTGCTGCCGGAGAGGGTGCTATTGCTGACGATCAGCGTGCTGAACTCCTCGTTCTCGATGCCGCCGCCTTTGTTGGCGGTGTTGCCGGAGAGGGTGCTGTTGGTGAGCGTCAGCATGCCATCGTTATCGATGCCGCCGCCGTTCGCGGCTGTGGAGTTGTCGGAGACAGTGCTGTTGGCGACGGTCAACCGACCGGATTCCTCGTTCTCGATGCCGCCGCCGTTCTGGCTGCTCGTCGAGGAGTTACCGGAGACGGTGCTGTTGGTAAGTGTCAGCATGCTATCGTTATTGATGCCGCCGCCGCCCCCCGCCGTGGAATTGTCGGAGACGGTGCTGTTGGTGACGCTCGACGTTCCGAAATTCTCGATGCCGCCGCCGCCGAAACTGCCTGAGGCGTCCACGGCAGCCGCGGTGTTGTCAGAGACGCTGCAGTTGGTGAGCATCATCATCATAGTGGAATTGTTGTTATAGATGCCGCCGCCCTGCGACTGACTGAAGTTGCCGGAGACGGTGGTACTGGTGAGGGTCAGCGTGCCCTCGTTAATGATGCCGCCACCCCCGCTGACAGCCGAGTTGTCGGAGACGGTGCTGTTGGTCGCGGTCAGCTGGCCGTCGCTGCCGTTCCCGATACCGCCGCCACCGTCAGTGGCGGAGTTGCCTGACACAGTGCAGTTGGTGAGCGTTAGCGTGCCGAAGTTATCGATACCGCCGTCATCCTGGCCGGCCGAGTTGCCTGACACGGTGCAGTTGGTGAGCGTCAGCGTGCCGGTGTTCTCGATTCCACCGCCGCTGAACTTGATGAAGCCATCCTCGACGGTCAGCCCGGAGATAGAGACTGTCGCACTCACGTCAATGAGGAAAACCTGGGAATTGCGCCCCCCGCTGATGGCCAGAGTGGACGCGCCGGGGCCGTTGATCGTCAGGGAATTTACAATCTCAAGGTCGCCGCTGGTCAGCGTGATCGTGCCCGTGAGGCCGCTCTGAAAGTTGATGGTGTCGCCGGTGTTGCTGGCATCGGCGTCTAAAATCGCCTGCCGCAGCGAACCTGCGCCGCTGTCGTTCGTATTGGTAACTACGCGGAGGGTGGGGAGGGCAAAAGCGGGTAAGGCGATGAAGAGTGCCAGCACTACCAGCCCGGCCGCAACGGCCTTGAGGGACTTTGTCGATGGTCGGATCATATGCGATGCTGGCCGAACTCGCAGCCCGGATAGGGCGAACCACCCCCCCGAGAGGATGACGACGGACCAGCCATAGAGCAAGCTGCGCGGTGCGCGAGCGCAAGAGCAGCCGCGACCACGATCACTGTCGCCCACACCCCATGAACAATCGTGGCTATCGACTAGGCGCTGATCGCGCAAGCACCCCTTGCGGTGTCTCTGGAGTGTCTGATCCGAGCAAACCCGAAAGGACGCGAGGACTCTCCGATTTGGGGAATCCCCGCTCTTACCGATCCGATACGATGCGAGCCGATGCCGTTAGAAGCCCCTGACCACCTTAGCAATGTGGCGCCGATTTCTCATTGCGGGCGCTCCGACGTAAGGCTGAACAGTTCACCCGCTGCGGCGGGTACGCAGTGTTGGCCCGCTGGGGCCTTGCGATGATCTCGAGGTCACCAGTCTGGCAATCTGGTGCCGGAGGCGGTTCTGGCGCGATCACATGAAGATGGCATGCAAACAGCGGCGGTAGGCGTCGCTCACCGCGCAGTTCGAGATCGATCGGCTCGATTAGACGAACGCACTAAGCCTGCGCCGGGCCGGGATCAGCAATCGCCTGAAGGTCTTCCGCCCCGGAGGCCTGTCTGAAGAGCACAATCCACGATAGCGCATAAAAGAACGCGACCAATATCAATATCGATCTCATTCCGGTCCACATCGAAATGGATTCGAGCATCCCCCCCAAGAGCGCGCCGAGAAGATTCGAACCAAGTGCCTCGCTGCGAAATCCTTCGCGGGCGAAGCTGACGATAAATACGATACCTGCGAAAAATACGGGCAGGCACAACACAGTGGTGGACGCGAACACCTTGGCCCAGAAGGAGCCGAAGAAAAAGGCTTCAGGCGGGATAATGTAGGCTGCAAGGATCGAAGCAAAGATCCCAATATAGGCAAACGTCACCGCGATGCCCGGTCGCCAATGCACAATCAGGTTGGCAGCCACAATCAGCACCATCAGACCCGATATCACGATCGAATTGACTACCCAGGTGGTGCCAAACAGCAGCGCCATCCGGCTGACGATCTGTGCCTCGAGCAGCACGAAAGCGGCGCCGAGAAAAAAGAAGTGCCATTGCAAAGAGCCAAGTGAAGTACCGGTCTTTCCAAGGAATATGCAACAAAGAACAATCAGCACCGACGAAATGATGATTACCGAAGCGGGAATCCCGGGTTCGTGCTGATAGAAATACGGCCAGTCGTCAGTGGTCAGTGCGGCGGGTTGTGACTGTACGTTGCTGTTGGCGGCAACGTAGGCGGCCAGCCCCGGTTCCTGCATCGCCTGAGCGATCCGTTCTTGCGAACCCAGAATCAAAAAGCGGCCCAAAGTTGTGTAAGAGGTCCGTTTCGCCTCTGTCTGTAGTGGCGCACTCCCGAATACCACCTGGGCCAACTGCTTTAAACGCCCGCCGATCCACGGCGTGTTAACCGAAAACTTGATGATCATAAGTCCGCCCGGCTTGAGCAGAGTCTTTGTTCGGCGGAGGGCTTCCAGCGTGTAGACGTAGTTGTCGATTCGAATTGTCGAGTAGTACGAACTTGTGGTGTGAGAATCCAGCAATGAGAAAACGATGAGATCGAAGTGTTGATCCGTATTCTGCACGTAGCTTCGAGCGTCATTTAAAATCACGTGCACGCGAGGCGAACTGTACGGCTGCTCGAAGTGGAGTTTCATCCCCAATTGCAGAATCAGAGGGTCGATTTCTACGGCCGTCACGTCACTGGCGCCGTTGCGTAGCGCGGCGGCGACGTCGTTACCTGTCCCGCTGCCAAGCACAAGCACCGACGAGGGGTGGGGATAAAAGCGGTATGGCAGATTGTAAGCGTTCCACTTTGGCTCTTCATTTCGGAAATAACCTGGATGAGCCGCCACGAAACGATCAGAAAGATCAAAGATCTGCTGGTACCAACTGCTATTGGTTCTAATCTGCCAACTGACTATCTCGCCGGCATCACGCACGGGTTGGACGGTCAGTTTCTGGTAAGGCGACCAGTACACGTTGGTATCGTGGCCAACCGGAAGACTGGTCAGCACGACGCAAAAAAAGAATGTCGCAAGAGCGGTCCATCGCAGTTTCGGCAGTTTCCAGAGCAAGCACACGATCACCCCTCCAGCCACCACGAACCAAATTGCAGGCGGCTGAAATCTGAAGCACAGCAGGGTAAACAGAACGATTCCGGCCAGACTGGCCAAAATATTGACCGTATAGCCGAAGATGCCATCGCTGGCATGTTCCAGGAACCAGCCGACGAGCTGGCCAATCGGAATAAACAGCAGAGCTATTGCCCCGAAGATGCATACAACAAAGAACGAAGCCGACAGGGCCGACGCCACAGTTGAAGTATTGAGCGGCAAGGAGGGTACGCCCCAATAATCCACCTGCGAGATGGCGCCAACCCTCTCTGTCAATTGCGGCACCACGTCTCGCAGCCCGATTAAGGGAAATTCGCATAGCAACCCGAGCGCGATGAGCGGTACGCAGAGCGCCATCAGATTGACCGGGCGCCGCGACAAATAACAGCCCAGCCCGAAACCTAAATAGCATGCGACCAGTACGAAATTTTTGAAGTAGGCGAAGATGGTGATTTCCGATGAAATCCATCTGATCATCAGGAGTTCGAGGAATAACCCGAACAGACTGATGAGCGCTAATCGAGAGTAGGAGAACCCACCCAGCGTCTCCGGTGAAAATTCAAATTGCGCGACCCATCGCCGTAACGCGGGCCACTCGGCGACTTGGCCCGGCTTCCGGTAAAGCCAAAGACCGAACAGATTGATATAGATTCCAGCCAGTAAGACCAGCCCCAACCATATGCGTACCATCCGAGCATTCCCCCGCCACTCTCGCGTACCAAACAGCGGCGCGACAATGATCGTAAGCTCATGGAAGGTGCCTAACAAGATAAAGTTCGCATTAGCGCCCTGCTTCCAATGCTGATCTTATTCGGATCGAGGGTACAATCTCGCGCGAGATTGTTAAGCCGCAATCAGCTTAGTTAGCCCGGCAAAAGTGTCTCTAGAGTGTCTGACCCGAGCAAATCCGATACGATGCGAGGGCTCCCCAATTTGGGAAACCCTCGCTATTTCCTATCCGATACGACCCGAGCCGATGCCGTTAGATGCCCCTGACCAGCTTAGCAATCTGGTGCCTTCGACCTTTCATCTCGCGTGGGTACGGTCCAAGTTGAGGCCAAGTCGCTGAATATCCGTTGATTTACCTACTCGATTTATGGCGCAACGGATGGCAAGTTCACAGCGCGTCGCGGCATGAAAGCGCCGGAAAAAGCGGCGCCGTCCTAAATGGCAATCAGTGTCCTAAGTGCGACGCGTCATTCTTCTAAATTTCCAATACCGTTTGATCAATGCTGCGCTCGGCGAGCGTTTCCCGTTCTCCAAATAGGCGACGTGCGCGTTACTTATCTTGAGAAGCGCCGCCATCTCGCACTGTGTCAAATTGGCAGTCTGTCGCCACCGTTTCATCTCTCTCGGCGTTGGAATGATTCGCGCGCCACAGTGAGGGCAATGCGTCAGTGCGAGGGCGTGGTGGGGCTTCATGCCGCCACGTTACAAGGATTCGATGAACGCCTTCAATCGTTTCTTTTGATCGTCCGTCAGTGGAACAGGTAGAATCACCTTGCCGAATTTCGGCGATTCGCTGGAGAGTGGGTCCAGCGCGACCATGAATGTCTGGCTGATTTCAAAATTGGCGGCAGTAACGATCTGCCCTCGCGTCACGGATGCGATCGCACAAAATCGATCACGAGCGGATTGAACAGCTCCGGAAATTCGGTAAAGAACTGATGTCCGCCCGGCAGCTCCTTGAGAATCGCTCCGGGAATTTTCTCCGCCAGCATTTTCGCATTCGGCGGCGGCACCAGCACGTCATCGCGTCCAGCCATCACCATAGTGGGAATCTTGATCGCGCCCAGTCGCGCTCCGGTGTCGTGTCCGGTGATCGCCTGCCACTGGCGCATGAATGCGAATGGCGGGATCGGATAGAGCGCGCGCATCTCTTCGTCCCGCGCGAGGAAATCGGGTCTGCCGTCGATCGTAGCGTCCGAGAACGACGCGCGGAGTTGCAGGCGCCGCTGCGCGGGATTTGCGTTCGCCCCGGCCATCACCGCCGAGATGATTTCGGGCTCGGCCTGCACCACAGTGGGTCCGCCGAAATTCGTACAGCCGAGGATCAGCGCGCTCAGCCGCTCCGGATAGTTCAGCGCGAATTCCTGCGCGATCATCCCGCCCATCGAGATTCCCAACAGCGCCGCGCGATCAATCGCGAGCGCGTCCATCAGCCCAGCCGTATCCGCCGCCATCTGTCGCATCGAGTACGGCGCGTCAGGCTTGTCGGTGCGTCCCGCTCCGCGATTGTCGAATACCACGGTGCGAAAATGGCGCGCCAGCACCGGGGTCTGCTCGTACCACGCGCACAGATTCGAGCCGAGGCCACGGACCATCACCAGCGTCTGCGTCCCGCTGCCGTGCACTTCATAATAGATGTCAATATCGCCGACCCGCTGCTTTGGCATAGTCAGCAACCTAGCGCCGCCGCCGCGCGCTGCCAATGCCGCCGCGCGATCAAATTGGTGCGAGTTCGACCAGCGGA
>Ga0074044_10005177_pt1 | contig 10660 bp, 10 predicted proteins | sample BogForMeECP23OM1_FD_94443 | JGI IMG/M metagenome (GOLD analysis project Ga0074044, IMG submission 94443) | Bog forest soil microbial communities from Calvert Island, British Columbia, Canada - Bog Forest MetaG ECP23OM1 | ecosystem: Environmental > Terrestrial > Soil > Wetlands ...
GAAGTGATTTCCGGAACGCGGACGATTTCACGGACCAACGCGATGGGGAGACCGAAAGTCTCCCGCCCGATTCGAAAGCCAACGAGCTGGAGGTCTTTTTCCATGGTTCCCATGTGCGGCCTCAGGAGCGAAACGTTTCTGCGTATTCGGGAGCCGTCGAATGGTCCCCCGTGGAAGGCCGCCGCGAGCCGCCTCTTCGGGCATCGCCGAAGTGCTCTTCGAGGACGAAGCGATCCATCGATTCGAGCAGGTTGCGCGAGAGCTTTGACATTTGATCCGCCGCGGCAGCCAGCTCTGTGGAGCTCGACGTGGATTGCTGAACCAACTCACGCATCCTCTCCATCGCGCGAACCACGGCTTGCGCGCCCGAAGCCTGCTCTTCCACGGAAGAGTTGATTTCCTGCGTGATTTCGGTGAGACGATTCGTGGCTTTCGCGATTTGGGCCGAGCCGTTGGATTGCTCCATCGTGGCCGCGCCGATTTCCTGCGAGAACTTATAGACTTCGGAAACGACGTCGGAGATTTTCTCGAGCGCGACGCTGAGGTCTTTGTTCAGGGTGAGGCCTTCCTGGACCATGGTAGTACTGTGTTCCATGTTCTCCACGGCCTCGCGGGCTTCTTTTTGGATACCCTGGATGAGTTCGGAAATTTCCTTTGTGGACGTCGTGGATTTCTCGGCGAGTTTTCTCACTTCTTCGGCAACCACCGCGAAGCCGAGGCCGTGCTCGCCGGCGCGCGCTGCTTCGATGGCGGCGTTGAGCGCAAGGAGGTTGGTTTGCTCGGCCAGATCGTCGATCACTTCGATGATCTTGCCGATGTCATCCGCGCGGCGGCCGAGCACGTCGATGATTTCGGCGGAAGACTGAATTGCCTGGCTGGTGCGATTCAACCCGGCGGTGGCTTTGTCCATCGTGACCATGCCGGTTTGCGCTTCCTCGCGCGAACGGTGTGATATCTCGACGAGAAGCTTCGCTGTGTCGGCTACCCGCTGAATCGAAGTGACCATCTGATCGATGGAGGCAGACGTCTCGGCGACGCTCGACGCCTGAACCTGCGTGTTTTTGACGACGTTTTGCACGTTGATGCTCATCTCGTGCATCGTGCTGGTGACTTCGTCGATCGCCGAGGCAGCTTGGACGCTGACCTTGGCCGATTCGTCGGAAGCGCTGGCCATCTGGCCGGCGCCGCTTGCCACCTGCGAGGCGCTGTCGCGAACCTGCCGGACCATCGCCCGGAGTCCTTCGGTCATTCGCGCGAACGCCTTGGCCATCGTGTCGTGCTGGGATCGCGGATGGATCGTTACGGAGAGCTGGCCTTCGGAAATGGACGCGGAAACATCGGCCATCTCCCGCAAGTGCACGATCATCTTGTTGAAGTTTTCAGCCAAAACGCCCACTTCATCGCTCCGGTGAATATCGATCGATTGATCGAGATCACCGGATTCTCCGATTCGGTGCGCGACCTCAATCAAGTGATTGAGCGGGTCTTTGATGGATTTCGCAGTGTAGTAGGCGATCAGGACGCCAATCGCGGCCGCGAAGAGCATGCCCAGAGTCGTGATGATTGCGTTCCAGAAAGTGGCGGACGTGGCAGACTGGTCGGCTTCATCCTTCGCCTCCTTGACTCTGCGGCGCGATTCGTCCAGCACGCCTGTGGATTTATTCACCCAGGAAGACGGATCGTGTTGCAGGTAGTAGATCTGCAGATCCGAGACCGTCGCATCGCCCGCATCCACCTGGTGACGCTTCGCAATCATTGGCTTGGCGAAGTTCTCGGACCAGTCGCGCTCGTTCTCCTGAACCTGGGAGAGCGACGCGCGCAGGATGGTGTCGGTCACTTTTGCTTCGGATTGGTTCAGGAGGTCCTGGAGATCGTTGATGCCTTTGTTGGTCTTGTCTTCGTCGCGCAGGTCGCCGCTGAGCAGGTAGCTCCCGAGGAAGAGCCGGTTTTGGGTCAACTGATAGCGGACGCTCTCAATTGCGTCCATGTCGGTCACTGTGGCGCTCACGGTTCCGCGCGCGTCGTGTACGCGCTTCACCGTGAAGATATTGACCGCCAGGAGCACGATCATGATTCCCAGAACGGCGCCAAACCCCAGGTACAATTTCTTGCCAATCGTCATTGCTAAACCTCCGCTTCCTAACTGTCAGGAAGCACCCCTTGCCCGGTACGTCTTAGCCTTTGCCCGTAAAGTCGACTTCTATAACTTCGATCGTGTCTTTCGGAGCGGGCTCAAAGCGCCATTTCTTGATGGCATCCTGAGCGGAACTTGCCAGCACGGGATTGCCCCCGAGAACTTTGGTGCTAATCACGTGTCCATCGGCGGCTACCGCAGTTTCGACCTTTACCTTGCCGACCAGGTTCAATTGCCTGGCGAGTGCCGGATAGTCAGGCATGGTCTTGCTCTTGAGCTTCCGTTTTGTCTCACCGGCTGAATCCTGCGCGGTGACCCTTGGGGACAGGATGGCCGAACCACTGAGCAGCAACGCGAGGCCGAGTCCCAATCCAGCTAATCCGAGTCGTCCCTTCATGCAGTCTCCTCCCCAGAAACGGAAAACCCCGCCTGAAGAAATGCAAAGGTGATGCCATGATTGAGGAAGCTATCGAATTGTGTTCGTTGGCATTGCCAGAAAGCTGCAAGTCCTTGTGCGGGCTTTAGTTATCCGTTTGTCAGACCGCGGTGAGCAGACACGTCGCCAGCGCTGGCCGTCTCAAACGCCGGTGGGCCACGCGGTGGAGGTCTCAGGTTGCGACACTCTCTCGATTGTTTGATAAGCAACACGGAGGCGCGGTTCGCTTGACTCATATTGAGAATGCGCCGTAACGTCAATAAGCAACGTCCCTAGGCAACGCCGACAGGCTAATCAGGGCGTGGCCTAACCTCCATGCGCACAGTGAAGAAGACGGTGGAAATCCCTTCTCGACTCGCGGGACCCTTCGAGCGTCTGCTGGCGCAGTTTTCGGCTGCGACCCTGGAGCTTAACCCGTCGATTGGGGCGCCTGAGTTCGCGCGCCGGCTGACGGCTCGCGCCTCCGAAATGCTGGGCGCACGTGCCGCAGTTCTCGCGGTGCGGCGTGGAACGGAATGGGAGATCGCAGCACTCACGGGACCCGCTCACCGCTGGGATTTTTCGGTTCAGTCGAAGCTGGCCTTCGCGCTCGCCGAGGCGCAGCCGGTGGCACCGGCAACGCCTCCGTCGGGCTCGGCGGCTCGCCTGTTGGGACGCGAACTTGCAGAAGGGCTGGCCTGGTCGGAAGTCTCGCTGGCCCGATTGACCGGCAGCGAAGGAGAGCCTCTCGGAGTCTTGTGTCTGGCCGATCTCGGGCGCGAACTCTCCGCGGGCGAGCGGCAACTTCTGGAGGCGCTCGCAAGCCACGCATCCGTGGCCATCGAGAACGCCCAGTTGTTTTCGCGGGTGGAGCAATCGCGCAAGCAATGGGTGGAAGATTTTGACGCGATTTCCGATTTCATCGTCGTCCACGACTCCCATAATCGCGTGCTTCGATTGAACCGTGTTCTCGCCAGCCAACTGGATATCCGCCTCACGGACGCTATCGGTAAAGAGATTGGGAAGCTGAAGATTCTCGGCGCGGCCGCGCAGCCTGGCTGCTGCCCGTTTTGCCGCGACTTGCATTCCGCACGCGAGGAGCACATTCATCCCGAATCCGGGCGCACGTATCTGATTTCAACGTCGAGGATTCGCGCGCACAACGAGACCGAATTCCGCACGATTCACGTCCTGAAGGACATCACGGATCGCCGCGAGGCGGAGCGCCGTTACCGGCGCGAACGCGACTTCAATCGAAATATCCTGAATAACACGCAAAGCATGATCCTTGTGCTCGACACGGCAGGCCTGATCAGCTATGCGAATCAGCGTTGCTTCGAAGCGGGATACGCCGAGTCCGAACTTCTCGGCCACCCCCTGACGGAGATGGTGCCGCCAGCGCGCCGGGCAACGCTGGCTCAATCCCTTGAACGGACGATTCAAGGCGACGCGACCGATCCGCTGGAGATTCCACTGCTTCGCGGGAATGGCTTTCAAGGGCAGTTTTCGCTGAGCCTGAGCCCGATGCGCGACGATCAGGGCGGCATCAACAGCGTGGTGGTGGTGATCACCGACATAACGGACGCCGCGAACTTGCAGGCAAAATTGATGCAAACGGAAAAAATGGCGGCCCTGGGGCAACTGGTGTCAGGAGTGGCGCATGAAGTGAATAACCCGCTGGCGGCAATCGTGGGATTCACGGATCTGCTGCTCGAAAATCCGGGCGTTCCCGAAACAGCAAAGGAAGAATTGCGAGTGATCCTGCAGGAGGCGCAACGGACTCGCGCGATCGTCCAAAATCTTTTGAGCTTCGCGCGCCAGATGCCGGCGCAACGAGAGCCGGTGCAGGTGAATTCGATTCTGCGGCAGACGCTGAAGCTTCGCGCGTACGATTTCTCGAATCACGGCGTGGAGTTGCATGAGAACTATGCCGAAGATCTTCCGCTTGCCCTCGGTGACTCTCACCAGATGCAGCAGGCCTTTTTGAATATTCTGAACAACGCGTACGACGCCGTCCAAGAGACGCGCAGGCCGGGGCGAATTGAAGTGACGACGTTGCATGAGAAAGGCCATCTCGAAATCAGGTTCCGCGACAACGGTCCCGGGATTTCACATCCCGATCGCATTTTCGATCCCTTCTTCACGACCAAGGAAGTCGGCAAAGGAACTGGGCTGGGATTGAGCATTTGTTACGGAATCGTTCGCGCGCATCAGGGTGAAATTGTCGCCCGAAACAATCCAGACGGCGCTGGGTGCACGTTCACGGTGCGCTTTCCCGTTGCTGCCACCACTCCGGAGTTGGTTGCTAGTGAGGCGGCGCAATGACGTCTTCGCAGAGCGTTGCCACCGTCGCGCGGCCTCGGATTCTCGTCATTGAGGACGAGCCCTCCGTGGCCGCTTTTCTTCGTACCGCTCTGGACCGGCGCGGCTATGAGGTCGTGACTGCGCCCTCGGCGGCAGACGGCCTGCAACTGCTCGCCTCGGCGGATTTTCGCGGCGTCATATCGGATTTTCGGACGCCTGGAGGAATCAACGGCGCCGACGTGCACGAGTGGCTGCTGAGACATCGGCCGGAACTCGCAGCGAGGATCGTCTTCATCACGGGAGATACCGCTAGCGCCGAGACGATCTACTTGCTGCAACAGGCGGGCACGCCGTGTGTGGAGAAGCCATTTCGCGTTCATCAGCTCATGGCCGCGGTGGAGAAAGCGATAGGTAAGCCGTGAAAGACGATTCACGCCTTCGATTGCTGGTGGTGGACGACGAGCAGAGCATACGTCGTCTCTGCATGACCGTCGGCCAGGGCCTCGGTTTTGTTTGCACCGAAGCCGAGACGGCCGAAGCAGCACTAGAGGCGGTGGAGGTTGCGCCACCCGAGCTGGTGGTGACGGATTTGAAGTTGCCGAGCCTTTCCGGCGACGATCTACTGAGGAAAATCAAGGAACTCTTGCCGCGCACCGAAGTGGCCATCATGACGGGCCACGGGTCAATCGAATCGGCCGTCGAAGCCATGCGGCACGGCGCTTACGACTACATCGAAAAGCCGTTTCGAGTGGAACGATTACGCCAGCTTTTACAGCGCATGGCTGAGAAGGTGCGCCTCGTAACCGAAAATCAATTCCTGCGGGAGCGCGTGAACGCGGACGTCAATCTGAACGGGATCACCGGCTCTTCGACAAAGATTCAAGACGTTCTGCGGATGGTTTCGCGGTTGAAAGATACGCGCACGCCCGTGCTGATTACGGGCGAAAGCGGCACGGGAAAGGAATTGGTTGCGCGCGCAATTCATTTTCACGGGCCGCTGGCGCAGATGCCGTTCGTGGCCGTGGATTGCGGGTCGCTCGTGCCGACGCTGATGGAAAGCGAGCTGTTCGGGCATGAAAAGGGGGCGTTCACGGGAGCCCTGAAGTCGAAGGCCGGCCTTTTTCACGCTGCCAACGGCGGAACAATCTTCCTCGACGAAATCGGCGAGCTTCCGCTCGAGTTGCAGGCGAAGTTGTTGCGCGTACTGCAAGAGAAGGAAGTGCGGCCCGTCGGGAGCAACGACAAGGTGCCGGTGGACGTGCGCGTCGTGGCGGCCACGAATCGCGACCTCGAAGGGGCTTACCGCGCGGGCACTTTCCGCAAGGACCTCTATTTCCGCCTGAACGTCGTGACGGTTCATCTCCCGGCGCTGCGCGAGCGCCGCTCGGACATTCCGCAACTCGTGCACTGCTTCCTGGATCGCTACGCCCCGAGCGAAAGTATTCAGGTGACCCCGGCGTCCATGAAGAGCTTCCTTCAGTACGAATGGCCGGGAAACGTGCGCGAACTCGAAAACTGCATCGCTCGCGCCGTGGCTCTGGGCGATCACAAAATAATCGATGTGGGCGATCTTACGCCCGAGATTCGTGGAGCTTCCGACTCCGCGCTCGCGCGAGAGGATGCCGCGCTTTCCACCACGGCGCTCGCCGACCTCGAACGCATGACGATTCTTCGCGTCTTTGAGCAGGCCGGCGGCGACAAAGCGCTTGCCGGAAGAATGCTCGGCATTAGCCGCGCCACTCTGTACCGGAAGCTCAAGCGATACAACATCCCCCTGCGCTCTTCCAGCAAGCAACTCGTCGAAGCCCTGCACGAATAATCCAGAATAATTCAGGAAGTTGGCTGGCCATCTCCAGCCTGCCTCGGATCGCGCTCGCGCGACGCGCTTGAGACGAATCTGTATCAGGCTGAGACGCTGCGAACGCGTTTCAATCCGCGTCTCCTGTAAGTGCAACCAGACATGGGCAGTTAGGGCGGGGGGGTCGAACCCATCTTTGGCTGCTTTCGTGCAATCAATGCTGCGCGCCATTTCCGCATTCGTCTGTTTGCGCTCGGCCGACTTTGCGGAAACTTGCTGTGGCCGGGGAATACGAAGACGGGCGAGGGGGTCTCGTGACGCAACAAGCCGGAATCGCTTACGTGGTAGCTGAGCAAACGTGCGTGGAGAAGTTGGCGCAGCTTTTCCCGAGCGCCTCGCCGCTGCGGCTTCCGGTACGCGTGATGGCCATCGAGACGGGCCGGCAAAGCTTGCAAGAGAAGACGATGATCGAGTTCGGCACTTCGCAGGAGGTGCTATTCGCTTCGACGTTGCCGCTTGAATTCGAGGATCGCGTGCGCGTGGTGAATTCGGACGGATCGCTAGACGCGCGCGCGAAGGTGGTGGCTGTTCGGTACCACGAGGGGATGAAAGCAGTGGCGGCACGATTCGTTGGTCAAGTGGAGAACTGGATCATCAAACCATGAGCCTGAAAATACCTGTGACGACGATGAATCCTGCCGGCGGAAAGTCCGCTGCTAATCCTGCAGATTTTGCAGCTCAGTGGAGCGCAGCCCGGCTTGCGTATCCGCTGTATGCAGCGCTGGCCAACCAGTTCAATTTAGAGCCGCCGCCATATCCCGCGGGCGAGGCGCCGGCTGCAAGGCCGACGCGCGACGTTTTCGATCGCGACCTGGCGTGGCTCGATGCCGTCGACGCCAAACTTCGCGCCTACCAAATCCGCCAGCTTCCCCCGGAAGTCTTGAACGCCAGCGAAGAAACACTTCGCGCGTTCGTTCAACGCCAGCTACGAAAGCCCGACAAAACGATTCTGGATCGCGACAAGATCGACCTGCTGCTCGTGCAATATTTCGCTCTGTGCGCGCCGGAAGAGCTCTATCGAAACGAAATCAGGCTCGAAGACGTTGCGCAAGTGCTGCGCCCCGTTTTGACCGAAGCCGATCCGACTCCGCTCGAATGGTGCCAGCCTCTCGTGAAGATTCTCGAGAAGGCCGAACAGTGTCACAGCCTGCGCGACATGCTGGAGTTGGGGCTTCTGGAACAGGGCCGAATGCTGAAGGATGCCGCAGGCGACATGTTTTATGATCCGGCGGCGCTCGTCGCGTTCTGCCGGTTCAATTTCCTCTTGCGGCGCGCGTTCATTCGCCTCCTGCATGCCGACTTGAGCGCCGTCCGGCAGGCCGTCGAGGCGCTCGATGCCAGCGGCGTGAAGACGGTGGATTGCCGGCGCGCAGGATTTTCCGCCGCGGAAAGCACGATTCAGCTTCGGTTCTTCTGCGAAAACTGGCGCCAGCCATTTCAGAAGGACTATACGGAAAGCTCGGTATCACGGGCGTTTGAGCAGCTTCTGGCGCTGCGGGCGGACCTCGAAGAGGCCCTCGGTTGGGGGCACACCGTTGAACGGTCCGCTCCATCCCCAACAAAGAGCGACGCACCAGGAGTTACAGCCGAGTCGCCCGCCTCTTTGGAGACAGCGATTTCCACAACCTCGGCCGAAAAACCGGAGGCCGCGGCGCCGGGCGAAGCGCACGCGTCAAAGGCGGCAACTCCGGCGCCCGCTCGGAAGAATGCCAAGCCCGCAGCCGATACTCCCGCGGCACCCACGGCCGCGGCTGAAGCCGAGAAATGCCTGGAAGCGATCTGGGAGCAACTGATCGCGGCTCCGCCATCGCGGGGCCGGTCGATGTCCACCGTCGTCTTGCAAGACACCAAGGTGCTGCTCTCGTCCTGGGAAGTGGCTGCATTCGTTGCCGAAGGCGGCCAGGAATCCGAAGACCTTCGCCGCGCCGTTGTCGCGCGCGCTCTAATTGGCGTCGCGGCTGACCAGCGAAAGCGTTCGGGAGAAGAAACAGCGCTGGCATCGGCGCTCGTCCTTGCGAAGAGCGAGGTTTCGTACTTCCAGGGACGCGTGGAACAGTCGAAGCGAACAAAAAACACCGAAGCGGCCGTGAATCTTGGAATCAGCACGAAGCGCCTGCTTTCTTGCATCGAGGAAGCGGAAAAGCTCCAGCCTTGATCGGGTAATGAACGGGGATTCCGTTTGAATTGCTCCAGCGTTCTTATCGTTTCCGATGACACGGAGTTCGCGCGCACCGTTGCCGCGGGCTGGCAGGCGGAGAGGCACATCCCGGAGATCACGCTCGCGACGAGCGACGTGTGGCATCCATCGGGAGCGTCGGGGTACGGACTCGTGATTGTCGGCCCCGTTCTCAGCGACAAATCTCCCGAGATTCTATCTTCTCTCAGCGCGTTTCCAACCACAGCGGCACTGCATGTCGCGAAAGATGAAAAAGAGGCAGCTTCCCTGCGGGCCGGGCATCCGCACTTGCTGGTCATTGCCCGCGATGACGGCTGGATGCGGATTCTGATCACGGTCTCCATGGAAGCGCTCCGCCGGGTTCAAGCGGTGGCACGCGCGCAACGCGCGGAGCGGCAGGCGATCGAATACCAACGATACGCGACGCTCGGGCGCTACATGCTCGAGATGCGTCCGGGCGTAAACAACGCGCTAACGTCCGTAGTCGGCAACGCCGACCTACTGCTGCTTGAGCCCGGGCAAGTCTCGGGCAACTCTCGCGAGCAGATTCGAACCATTCACGCGATGGCGTTGCGTCTCAACGAGATCATGCAACGGTTCTCATCGCTTGCGAGCGAAGTGAAGGCCAGTGAGAAAGAGTCTCAGCTTGAGACAAAAGGTTTGATTTCGACGTTCTAGGGCTGGCGCGGCGACGCGTTGGGGAGACTTGTAAGTCCAGCGGATGGAACGAGTTTACGTTGCGGTCGCAATTCGCGAAAGCCTCTGAAGGGGTGGCTGCACAGTTGCAAATATTGTTGTCGGATAGCTCTGTGGAGGAGGTACGACAGGCGTGAAGAAAATTCTAGTGGTGGACGATTCGCAAGCAGAAGTGAAATTAATGCTGTCGATGTTGCAGCAAGGCGGCTTTCATTCGGTGGGTATCTCCGATCCCACGAAAATCGAGGAAGCGATTGAGGAAGAGCGTCCTAACGTGATTCTTCTCGATGTCGTGATGCCACAGCGAAACGGCTTTCAGGTTTGCCGCGATCTCAAGAGCGACGGGCCATATTCGAATATTCCCGTGATTCTGGTGACGTCGAAGACGGCTCCGAGCGACCGCTATTGGGGCGAGCAGCAAGGAGCGAACGGCTACGTTTCCAAGCCATTCACGCCCGACGAGTTGATCAACGCCGTGAAAAGGTTTGCCTGATGGCCGATTTGCACGACAACGCCGTTTGGCCGGACGGCCTTGAAGGCGAGTTTCTCGATGAGATCTACACCGAGGAACGGCGGCCCGAGCGCCAATATTGCGTGTTTCGCGCAGGACGCGAGCGGTTCTGCCTGTTGGTGCTCGAAATCGAGGAAGTGGTGGATTGGCCGATCGTGACGCGCATTCCTCTGGCGCCTGCGTTTCTGATGGGGGTTTTCAATTTGCGGGGAACGATCGTGCCCCTGGTAGACATCGCGTTCACCGAAGGCAGGCGGCCGGGACTTCTGCCGAAGCACGTGGTAGTGGCTGCTTTGAAGGGCGACGCCCAGCGAGACGATTTGAGGCTCGGTATCGTGGCGGACGAAGTGATCGGGACGTACTCCGCCACCGAAGACGCTTTGCTCGATCAGACGCCAACCGATGTGCCGTTTTGCCGGGGAATGATGCGGCATGAGGATCGCCTGGCGCTGGTGGTGGATCTTCGCAGACTCACGGATGTTTTTCCGGCGCCGGTAATCTGACGTGCACTTTTCGTGGAGGAAGTCATGAAATCTCGTTTGAGTTCGACCATCTGGCTGCTGGTC
>Ga0074044_10005180_pt1 | contig 10657 bp, 8 predicted proteins | sample BogForMeECP23OM1_FD_94443 | JGI IMG/M metagenome (GOLD analysis project Ga0074044, IMG submission 94443) | Bog forest soil microbial communities from Calvert Island, British Columbia, Canada - Bog Forest MetaG ECP23OM1 | ecosystem: Environmental > Terrestrial > Soil > Wetlands ...
GGAAAGCTTGCCGACTTTCTAGTCGTCGACCGCGATGTGCTCACCGTGCCGTCCGACCAACTCAAGGATGTGAAGGTGCTGCAGACTTTTGTCGGCGGCAGAAGCGTGTTTGAAAGGATGCCACTGGAGAAAGTTCAATGACAGAACGGCGCGATTTTGTTGATCTCATTTACCGCCGTATACCAAATGAACTCATTACCGTCGCTGAAGATGTAGTAGGTGACGCCATTCGGCAGCAACAACACCGCGTTCCCGCCGTACCCGCTCATGAAAGATATCCAGAAGTTACAGGAATATTGCGGGAATTCGGCGGTAGTCATGTACTTCGCCCAGAAATAGTTGTGGTACCGGAACGTATTCGGCACAGCAGGCCTCCTGGTTTCCGCTACCGCCACACCGAGAGTGGCCGGATTGGCCGTGCGGAATAGGGATTCCTGGAGTCGGACCGGATCCAGCACCTGTGTTTTGTCTGCCCCGCTAATCACTCCGCCATCATTGTTGAGAAAGCGACCAATCTTGGCAATGTCATCCTGGATGAAAAACAGTCCGTAACCTCCGAAGGGCTTGCCGGAGGCGCTGTTGTCCGTGCGTAAGGTGGACAAGCCACCCAGGCTCATATGCAGCGGTTTGAAAATAGAGTCACGGATTGCATTGAAAATGTCTGCTCCGCTCCCCTGCCGCTGCTGCAGATATCTGTTCATCGCCTGCGTCAGGATGAAACTGGTGTTGGTTTGATATACCCAGGTTGTTCCCGGAACAGCCTTATGCGGGAATGGAGTGAACGCATCTGCGATTTTCTCACTGTACGGCTCCGCTAAGAGAAAAGCGTGCTCTTGGGGGCTGGCCTCATCTGCTTCCCGGTTCGTGCTGATGTAATTTCCCGTAGCCATGTCCGCTGCGTTGTTGAACGTTACACTCGTCCAGTCGCCACCATCCACGTACTCTGGGACGAAATCCCGAATCATCCGGCTATAAACCTCGTCCCCATATTGCTCCCCAAGCCACATCATTGCCACTCCGGCGAACGATGACTTGGCCAACGAATAGGAGGGTACGCGCATATTGTCACAGAAAGCATAAGCGCCGTAGCGTGTCTGGCAACCGCTGACGTAACTAACGCCATTGATCAGCAGTCCATAGGTGGTGATGTCCGACGGCGAATGAAAACCACGAGTGAAGTTGGCGATATCGATTCCAGAATGGGGGTAGTCTGTCGCCAGCGCACTGAGCGGTTTGGTGGGGAGGCGATTCGCCACTTCGCTCGCTTCTGCTTTCTCCAGAGCTTCGGCGTTTTCGACCTTGCCTGGACTATAGGTCGCCGCTAGTTGGCCCCACATGTCGAGCTTGAAATAAAGACAGGTTTCCTGTGTGACCTGGTAACGAACCTTCGAAATGTCCGGACGCAACCTGCGGTTAAAGAGGAATGTCATCTCTCCGTTGTGAACGCAGTTTTGATTTCTCTCCACGAGTGCGAAGGGAAAGGACGCGCGCATATAGCCTTTATCGCTCTTCTCCTTCCAAACTCGTCCGGGGCCGACGATGTAATTCCACGCCGGATTCCCGGTGATGACCAGGCCTTGCTTTACCGGGATTAGATAGCTTCCGTTCTGCACAAACTGGAAACTGAAGGGAGGCAGATGTCGCCATGGGGAATTACTTGCGCCGTCATCTCCGAAATCGTCCCGTAGAATCTGAGCACTTCCGCGCGACGCCGGATCAGCCAGTGTTAGCGCCCCTTCGAACGTCTGCGAAGGTGCTGCTGCATTGGCAGGCACAGCGAAGCCTTCAGTGTCATCGACGGGAGTCGCTGGAGTCATGTTCGCCAAAAGTTGGCTGTCCGTGAGAACCGAGCGATGCACATTGCCGTTTCCAGTCAAAGGATCTCCGGGGACCGGTGCTGGGGATGCGATGGGTGCGCTCCATCCAATCGCCGCCAGCCACAGCGATAGAAAAAGAAGGAGAGTTGCATGTCTCATCGGCAATTTTTCTGTTGGCCATCTCATCGTCACGACCAATCCTTCGTCTGAGCGCACAGAATATTAACGCTAACCATTCCGTTCAAGAGAAAAAGCACAGAGATTTCGGTAGTGGCTCAGTTTGAACTCGTTTTGAAGGGGAGGCTTTCAGCCGCGCCGTAAATCTCGACTTTTCACTCCGGGCTTCAGCCCCTGAGGGAACGCCTCTTTCAAACTTCACTACTACCGATATTTCAATACGCGTCCTGAACTCCGAACCGTACTGCTATACTCCACTCGCTAATCGCGTTGATACGGAGAATGGCCACGCAATTCTCGAACCGCTTTCCGAAAGTGTCTCCCAACGGCATGCTGGCCCGCGTCTTGCTGGCATTCCTTGCTACCGCAGGTTTTTTTTACGTCAACATTATGCCCGCCTTGGTCGACGGCCTGAAGGTCGGACTCGGCTTCACGAATAAGCAGGCCGGGTTGGTTGGCTCCTGCAATGTATACGGCGCGGCCGGCGGCGCCTTCCTGATTGTATTTCTGGTTCGACGCATCAACTGGAGAACGGCAGCTCATTTACTGCTCCTGGGCCTGATCGTAATGGACCTGCTGTCGATGCTGGTCAAGGATCCATTCGCGCTTATGGGCGTTCGATTCCTGCACGGGTTTATCGGCGGGATGCTGATTGGGATCAGCTTCTCCATCTTCGCCCGTACTACGGCCCCGGACCGTACTTTTGGCATGCTGCTTCTAGTACAGGTTTTTGCCGGCGGCCTTGGGGTGATGAGCTTGCCATTGCTGGTACCCAAGTTTGGCACCAACGTTTTGTTTGCGACTTTGGTCTTGTTCAGCCTAATCACACTGGTCATGCTGCAGTTTCTGCCCGATTATCCAGTGCCGGCGCCAGTGCCTCGCGTAGCCGGTGCTGCGCCTGATCGATTGCAATGGAGACCCCTGCTCCTGGCGCTGTTTGCGGTATTTTCCTTTCAGGCGGCCAACATGGGGCTGTTCGCTTTCATCATCGGACTTGGAAAGGGCCATGCACTCGACCTGCAGTTCATCAGCGAGACCTTGGGCATCGCTAACTGGATTGCCACGATTGGCGCGGTCCTGGTGATCGTCATCTCCACGCGCTTTGGAATTTTCAAACCGATCATTGGCGGCATGCTTTTGACGCTCGTTGGCACCTATGCCTTCAATTACAGCAGCGTAAAGTGGGCCTGGATTGCTGCCAATGTCGGTACTGGCATTACTTGGAATTTCGTGATCTCTCACCTGCTCGGCATGTGCGCAAGATTTGATCGAACTGGCCAGACTGCGGTATGGGGTGGCTTTGCTTCCAAAATGGGTCTGGCTTCGGGACCAATGCTATTTTCATTTATTGTTGGAGCGGGTAATTACTCGGCATTGATAGCAACCGCGCTGGTTCTGCTGGTGTTCGCAACCTTGGCTTCGGCGATTCCCGCGTGGGCACTCGATCATGGCGCCCTCAATGATTTGCCCGAGGCGCAGAGCGCGCACGCTGTTCCGTAGTCGGCTGCGGACCCAGGGTTATGGCCATTTGTGTCCGTCTTGGAGTTGAGAATGTCATTATTTTCGATTGCTGCCTTACAGATGGATTTGCCTTTCGGCGATAACCGCGACCGCCTGGAAAAAGAAACGGCACGCGTGCTGGCAAGGTTTCCGTGGGTGAGCATGATTGTTTTCCCCGAGCTTTGCTCCTTTGGACCCGGATTGAGTTTTGCCGAGGCGATGCCGGGACCTACTGAAGAGCGGTATCAGGCTTTGGCCAGGAAAAATAATGTATGGCTGATTCCGGGGTCCATTTATGAGCGGGTTGGAGAACATATATTCAACACCGCGCCAGTCATCAATCCCGCGGGAGAAGTCGTCGCCCGATACCGCAAGATGTATCCCTTCTTACCTTATGAAAAAGGGGTGCATTCCGGCACTGAGTTTGTCGTATTCGACGTTCCGGATGTTGGTCGCTTTGGAGTTTCCATCTGCTACGACGGGTGGGTCCCGGAGACGACTCGCGCGCTCGTGTGGAAAGGCGCTGAGATCATTATTCATCCCACCATGACTGGGACGATCGATCGCGCGCAGGAACTGATTATTGCCCAGGCCAGCGCCATCACGAACCAGTGCTATTTCGTGGATGTGAACAACACCGGTCAGCTCGGCAATGGACGGTCGATTATCGTCGGTCCGGAAGGTGAGATCATTCATCAGTCGGGTGAAGCGGCAGAGCAGATTCCTTTCACCATCGATCTCGATCGAGTTCGAGAGGTTAGAAAGTCGGGCACCTTGCGACTCGGCCAGATTCTCAAGTCATTTCGCGATACCCCGATCACCTTTCCCTGTTACAGCGGAAAACAGGAAAGATCCCCCGCGATGGACGCCCTAGGACCATTAACCATGCCCAAGGCATAAGTTTGTATCACTCACCTCGAGGTGTTTGATGTTCGTCTGAAGATTCTAGGGATCTTCCGGTTGACCTTTGCTGTCCGCGTTTGATGATCGCGAACTCCGCCCAAGTGCTTGCCCCGCGTTTCGCCCTTCGAGAATGCGATCATCGCCTGGCGAACGATCGGAAGGCACACATCGTAGCAATGCCGCCGGGCGACCTCTCCGCGGTCTATGAATCGCACCCCACCCTTCCTTATTGTTTCGATCAATCTTTCTCGGGTCTTCGTTCAACCGTCTCTGTAAGGGTATTCGGTGAATTCAAACTGCTTCCGGCTATGCAGGGTCAACGGCTGAGTCGCACGTACCGATGTCCCGCCCAGCTCTTAACCTGTCTCCCGCTTTGCCAAGCGCTCCAGTCCACGCTCTTTGGTTTCAAGTTCCCGGATCTTGAACTTCTGGATTTTCCCGGTCACCGTCATCGGGAACGCATCCACAAACCGAATATGCTGAGGAATCTTGAAGTAGGCAATCTGGCCTTCACAGAACTTGCGGACTTCGTCCTCCGTTGCACTCTCGCCGGTTTTCAACCGTATCCAGGCGAGCACAACTTCACCGAGGCGCTCGTCGGGGATTCCGACCACCTGCACTTCGGCCACTTTGGGATGCGTATAGAGGAATTCTTCCACTTCCCGCGGATAAACATTCTCCCCTCCGCGGATGATCATGTCCTTAGCCCGGCCAGTTAGATGAATGTAACCGTCCTCGCGCATCACGCCGACATCTCCCGTATGCAGCCAACCCTCGCGATCCACTGCCAACGCTGTCGCCTCAGGCTCGTCGTCATAACCCTTCATCACCATGTATCCGCGCGCGCAAACCTCGCCACGCTCGCCGATCGGCACCGTGCCGCCATCCAGCAGCGATACGATCTTCATCCCCGTGCTGGGCAGCGCCTTGCCAATGGTCGAGACTCGGATCTCCACCGGATCATCAACTGCCGACATCGTTACCACAGGCGAGCTCTCCGTCTGGCCGTAGCCGATTGTCAATTGCGGGCAGTGCATCTCGGTCATTACTTTCTTCATCACCTCTACCGGACATGGCGCACCTGCCATCATCCCCGTGCGCAGACTCGTCAGATTGAAGTTCTTGAATTCAGAGAGGCCCAATTCTGATATAAACATGGTGGGCACGCCATAGAGCGATGTGGCGCTCTCGCCCTGTACTGCCTCGAGGGTGGAGCGAGCATCAAAGGTCCAATTGGGAAGGATCATCGCCGCACCGCTCGCCAGCGCCGTCATCGTCCCAATCACGCACCCAAAACAGTGATACATCGGAACCGGAACGCAGATGCGATCACGGTTCGTGTAACGCAAAGCTTGTGCCAGCAATTTGCCGTTGTTGATCTGATTGCGATGCGTCAGCATCACTCCCTTCGGCATGCCGGTCGTCCCCGAAGTGTACTGGATATTGGCGACGTCTTCGGGATAGATTGAGATGGACACTTCCAGCTTGCATCGCAGAAACTCATCCCACTCCGCCGTCCCGAATAGAACCACGTGTTCGAGCGGGATAGCCTGACCGTACCGCGCCTTTTCGAGAATCTGCGCATACTCTGCACGGCTGTCCCCTTCCCACAAAAACAGCGCCTTCACCCGCGACTTGCGAAGCGTGAATGCCAGTTCCTGTACGCGATAAGCCGGATTCACATTCACCAGGATCGCTCCGGCACGGGCACAACCCAGATGGACCATCACCCATTCCACGCAGTTTGTGGACCACAGACCCACGCGGTCTCCGGCTCTGATCCCGAGCGACCACAACCCGCGCGCAACGCAATCCGACAAATCGCGCAATTCGCGCCAGTTGTACCGTTTCGCTTGATGACGAGACACCAGGGCTAAACAGTCGCCTGAGTGTTCCACAGTCTGATCGAGCACTTGCCCAATCGTCTTCTCCCAGAGTGGCACATCCGGCCCCGACCGGTAGCTCAACATCTTGCTGCCCTCCGTACGTTTAAGGAATGCGCTCTGCAATTGGTCCTTGGCCCCGCAAGAGTATAAGTCCCACCTCTGTTTAGTTGTCGAAGAAGCTGCTCCCGACGGGGTGACAACAAAGTCAAAGGGAACTCGAAGAATATCTCTCTCTGAGAGGGACCAGTCTCACACTAAATTCTATCGACTGGAATGGTCGTAGCGACAGTAAGCCGCTTACAATCAGTGTGTTAGCGTGCTGCCGATGGAGGAACCACCGGGTACAGACCAGTCCCTACCGGGTCCTACACCAGGCCCGGACCATTCCCTACTGCCTCAAACTGCTATAGCGTGTTGATAAACGGTAACGGATATTTCGATCTACTGCGAGGGTCACACCCCGGCCATGACAACTAAAACGACTCCCGCCTACCTTGTTCCGCTGCGCCTTTGTGAAGGTTGCCTTGCAGGGCATGGTCCCGATGATTTCGCGAGTTCGGGGTGTCGATTGGTCGATTTGATCAGCGGAAACGCTTTGCCAACGGCGACAAAATCGGGGGGGGGACTTCGATGGGGTTTAAGCATGGAGCAATCGCAGGAATGTGCTATTTGAAAGAGAAATCATCCGGTGGTGGGAGGCTCGGCAAGCACTCAGCTCCTGCAACAAATCCTGGTCGATTTTCCATTGCTAAGGACAGTTGCTAGGAGCCGCATCGCCGGCGAAGCGCGCCTTGATCCAAGTGATCTGGTATGCAACCGACTCCGCCATCGCCCCGCTGGCGTCGAGATCCGGATACTTCAGGAAGAGGATCCTGTCTCCTTGCTTACACATGCGGGCCACGGTTTTTTCTGACATTTCCACTGGTATGGCAGGGTCCACCTCGCCGCTGATCACGAGAATCGGTTCGTGGGCCGGCTTTTGACCGAGGGTATTTCTGCTGAAAAATTCCCTTACGAACGGATTGTTCTCCCATCCGGGTTTGAGCATTTCGTTGGTAAACTCCGGCTCTGTCTCACCTCCACAGGTCTCCGTAACACGCCGGTATGCAGGCAGCGCCGCGTCTTTCAGCATATCGGTTACCTGAAACTCCAGATAAAACGCTCTTACAGTGGAGGTCAGCACGAGCAACATGCGATTGGAACGCTGCGCGAAGCGCTGGTAGGCCGGCTGCGCATCCGCCAGACCCGAATTGGCAACGCTGCCCAGATGGTTGGGATCGCGTACTTGACTCTCCGCAACGGCCACGGCGGCCAGACTTCCCTGGGAAGATCCAACCGCGATCCATTTAGGTCCGATCTGTGGCACAGCCGCGCGCGCGGCTGGAACCGAATAAATGACGTCCAGCGCGTTCGACTGCATGTCCACCACGGGCTTGCCCGAATCGACCCCCCATCCCGTGTAGTCAGTCGCGACTACGGCATAGCCGAGACCGGCATACATCGCGAGGATCGGCCCAACGCCTAGATTTTTCATCAGGGATGGGGCGCACGGTCGTGCCAGTCCTCGGAAATCGTGGCTCCAGGCAATCACCGGCCATCCCATTGCCGGAGGTTTGCCGTCCGGAATCAACACCACAGCCGAGACGGCCACGTCTTCTCCGTGCGTTGTCCGGGAGTGATAAAGAATCCGCAATGCGGACAATTCATACGGGAGGTTATATTGGTCGATCGGCTCGGATCGTATCAGCTCTCCCGGCTTGCCCGGGAGCAGCGGATGCGGCGAGTTATAAAAGCTCGTCAGCGGGAGGGTAGAAGGTGGCCGGAATCTCCCGCTTCGCGTAGCCGTCTGAGCCTGCGTAAATTCCAGATTTCCAGCCACCACGGTCAAAATCAAACAAAGGGCGGCAACTCCGTCGAAAAACATTCGTCCACTGCGACCTGTTGACCGGAGCAAGCGAGACTTTGTCATGTCGTCATTAAAGGGATCGTATCATCCTGGAATTGCGAAGGCCACAAGCCCCAGCGTTCACCCCGGCCGCCTTCCAGGCTTGCGTCTTGGGTGGCAATTCAGGTGACCGCTATTTGTCGGTATTGAAGATGTCGGCCTCGGCCTTCCAACTCCCGCCTTTCTGCTTCTTCCAGACCACCACGTACTTCCCGGGGATGGTCATCGGCGCGCCTTGCGCATCGTTCAGCTTGAGTTCGAACGTCCCAACGTCGTAGGCCATATCTTTTGACTTCGCGACTTCTATTTGCGTGGGGGTAAAGTGCAAAGAAAAGCCTGGTCTCGCCATGAGCTGCGTCCAGACTTCCTGGACTTTTGTTTTACCGGTTGCAATGGGCGCGTTGAACGGCATCACCGACCCCGTTTCGGAATAGAAAGAGGCAAATTTCGCTGCATCTTTGCTCTCCGCTGCCCGCGACCATTCCGCATCCATATCGCGAATCGTCTGCTCATCTGTTGTTGCAGCTACAGCACCTATGGCTGGCGCGAGGATGCCAGTTGCGAGGATCAGTACAATCCAGAGCTTGGCGTTCAAGTTGTGTCCTCCAGTACTCGACGCCGGATTATACGCGCTCAAGGCCGAAAAACTTAAGTGACGCAAAATGTCTTAGGACGCAGGCAAGTCAATGAAGGCCAGAGAGTTGGCAGCGACTTGAACGAATGGTTGTTGAAAAATCGCGGTTACACTCGTTGACCCCGATCGGAACGTCAGCGAGTGAAATCGCCTTGTTATCGACAGTCTGAGGAACACGGAGCGGCAGACCCCAAACACTTTTCAAGTACTCTGCAGTCTGCCTTCCCATTTTCGCAGTTGCAGAAGGTCAGCAGCCACCCTGGCGGGACACTTCCACGCTGTAGTACGTATTCGCCGAAACCGCTGAGGCCGGAACGTCGATGATTCCATAATTGCTTCCCATTATTGTGTTGGAGTGGACGTTATTTCCGGCAATGCAAACGAAATCGATGCCTTGGTCCTCGAACCTTATGGTGTTGTCTGTGACCGGTGCGACCGACGAGTCTACGGCTATCCCGACCCCCTCGCCGTTGCCCTCGATCGTGTTGCCGGTTACCGACATGTCATCGGATTTGAGAATGATTGCAGCCCCATCCTCGTTATAACCGTCAATTGTGTTTTTCGAAATGGTGCCTTCACTCCCGGATTCGATCCACATCGCCGTGGGCCCGCCCGTAATCAAATTGTCGCTTATCGCAGCGGTCAGTCCTCCAAAGAGCGCAATTCCATACAGTGTCTCCGTGTTGTTCGCACCTGGGTTCATGCTGTTTCCCTTAATCGTTACGCTCAACTCGGAGGTGCTGGAATTGGTTTCCGCAGCCAATGCTGCAGTGTCGGCCTCCGCAATGAAACTGTTCTCCAGGGTTACCGAAGGTGTGGCACTGCCTCCTTGTAACCACACCCCAACACCGAATCCGTTTCCGACGTGCGCGACGCTCACCATATGATTCATCGTCCCGGGAGTGTTTTGGTACAAGACGCCAGCGTAATGCGCATTGGAGGGGAGGTAGCCCGAGCCAATCACGTTCAGGTTGGTAAGGTTAACCTCGCCGCCCGCATTGTCCACCCACACCTGCGCGGCTATGGGAATCCCGGAGTCGGTGGTGGTGGTCACCAGACCGCTGCTCGGGGGTTCGATATTGACGTCCGGCGTGCTGCCATCGGATATTCCCTCCACTGTAACCGGGAAGGTGATCACGACTTGCTCGACGTAATAGCCGGGGCAGACCTCCACGACATTCGGCCGCGGGGCGGTTTGCAGCGCCTGCGTTATCGACGTAATAGTGTTGTTCGAATTCTTGCAGGTGCCCACGACGTAGGTAACCGTGGCGGATGCCAGCGACCCCTGCGCCGCAAGCGCCAACAGAAACAGCAGAGATTTGATGCGAGACATGTTCTTATCCTCCCTTTGTGATTTGCGGTCCGGGCGGATTCCCTCTACTACTCGGCTGTTGCTTCCCAAACCATGCGACACCGAGTAGAAAAGTCTCTTGCCTCTATCGAAGAAATCGGAAATGGGGGACAGAAGACGACATGTCAGATAAGAAAATCTTTCGTGGCCGCGAGCAGCGGCTGGCAAATCGGTTGAGGTAGCCGTGTTCGGCTAGGGTAATTTTCCGGCAGGCAATTCGACCAAACCAATGAAGGCGAGGCGGTTAGCCACGTCCCGAGGGTCAGTTGGCGTTAAATCGCGTTTACACTCATTGACCCTTGGCCGGGGGTTCTGAGTGTAATCGCCTTCCATGAGAAGGCCGGTCGGAGTCAAGTAGGTTCTTTGGTGGTTTGGTCGAACAATGTTTTTCTCCCGCCGAATCGCCGCTGTCGCCATGCTTCCATCCGCACTCTCAAGGAGCGA
>Ga0074044_10005181_pt1 | contig 10656 bp, 5 predicted proteins | sample BogForMeECP23OM1_FD_94443 | JGI IMG/M metagenome (GOLD analysis project Ga0074044, IMG submission 94443) | Bog forest soil microbial communities from Calvert Island, British Columbia, Canada - Bog Forest MetaG ECP23OM1 | ecosystem: Environmental > Terrestrial > Soil > Wetlands ...
CGCTCGGTGCGCGCACGTGAAATTTCATTAGTCCGGCGTCGACCGTCGGAAAGAAATCTTCTCCCGTCACCCACAACAGCGGGATCGTCCCGACAATCAGCAGCGCGGCGCATGTCAGTGAGAGGCCGCGATGCGCGATGAAGGTACTCAGCGCCGACACGTAATGCTGGCGGATGCGCTCGAAGCCGGCTTCGAACCCTCGTAGGAACCGTTGCCAGAGTCCCGTGCCGTGATCCTCCTGGTGTTTATCCGGCAGCAGGTAAGAGGCCATCGTCGGCACCAGTGTGCGCGACAACAGGTACGAGGTCAGCATCGCGAACACGACTGCCAGCGCGAGCGGAGTAAAAAGAAAACGGGCGACTCCCGTCAGCAGTACTACCGGGAAAAACACGATGCAGATGGAAAGAGTGCCGATGAATGTCGGCGTCGCGATCTGCGAGGCGCCGTCCAGGATCGCGACCAGGAGCGGCTTGTTCATCGCGTGATTGCGATGGATGTTCTCGATCTCAACCGTCGCATCATCGACCAGCATCCCCACTGCGAGCGCAATTCCGCCCAGCGTCATCGTGTTGATCGTCTGGCCGGCAAGGTGCAGACAGGCAATGGAAGTAAGGATCGAGAGCGGGATCGACGCGATCACAATCAGCATGCTGCTGGGCGAACCGATGAACACCAGCACCATCAACGCCACTAGTGCCGCGGCGATCACCGCCTCGCGCACGACCTCCCACAGCGACGCGCGAACAAAGGCGGACTGGTCGAAGGTGAGTGCAACCTTCAGGCCCTTGGGCGCGACCGCGAGAATGTCCGGGATGCGCGCCCGCACGGCATCAACCACGGTCAACGTCGACGCGGCCGCGTGTTTAATCACCAGCAGGAAGGTGGCTGGCCGCCCGTCGATGCGCACGACGTTGCTCTGCGGCTGATGCGTATCGCTGACCGGTGCAACGTCGCCGAGAAAGACCGGGATGCCGTTGGTGACTTTTATCGGCAGCTGGTTGAACTCGGACACCTTGCTCGGATTCATGTTCAGGTCGACGTCGTACTCGTAGTTGCCCATGCGAGCCGTGCCCGACGGGATGACCACGTTCGTTGTAGAGAGAGCGTTGCCGATATCCACTGGTGACAGGCCGTTGGCGTAGAGTTGCTTCGGATCGAGGTTGACGACTACCGCGCGCTGAACGCCGCCGATCGGCGCGGGCGACGAAAATCCAGGTATCGTGAAAAGTTGCAGGCGAATGAAATTCAGACCGTAGTCAAAGAGCTGCTGTCCCGAGAGCGTGTCGCTATAGATGTTGAGCTGAGCGACCGGAACGTTTGCAGCGTTGTAGGAAATGATATTTGGGGCCGTAGTGCCGAGCGGCGCCTGGCGCAGGATGGTCTCCGACACCGAGTCGATTTGCGCGATGGCGGCGCCAATGTCCGTGCCAGGCTGAAAATAAACTTTGAGCTCGCCGATCCCGAGGATCGACTGCGACTCGATATGTTCGATTCCGTCGACCGTCGTGGAATAGGCCCGCTCGCTGATGATCACGAGCCGGCGCTCCATATCGACGGCGTTGAGCCCAGGGTAGCTCCAAACCACCATCACGACAGGCAGATTGATGGCCGGAAAAATGTCCACGTTCATCAAAGTGAACGACAGGACGCCCATTACCAGCATCAGCAGCGCCATGACCGCCACTGAGAGCGGACGCCGCAGCGCCAATCTGACAAGTGCCATCATTAAAAGATTCTCTGCCTTGGGTTTTCCTGCGAATTCGACCTCGTACGGAACCCTCAACCTGCAGGCGTGAAAAATCACCGCACAACCGGAGCAGGTATGCCGTAGTCGGCGCAGATGGTAGGGTTTACGGCGACGCGGTTCATCAGAAATTGCCCGAACGGCCTAGAGAAATTCAGATGCCACGTGAGACGCGAAGTGCTCGATCTGGATCGACTGGCACTGGCGATTTGGTGTCGAGCGTCGGTCCTGTTCAAAAGGGGATTTTTCGTAAAGAAGGCGAGTATTGGACCGTCGGCTACGGCGGAAAAGCTTTTCGTCTGAAAGACAGCAAGGGACTCGGCTATCTCGCCCATCTGATCCGTCATCCCGGCGCTGAATTTCACGTGCTCGATCTGTTCGGTGGAATTGCTCGCCAGCGTGACGACGAGGCCGCCGATCCGTCGGCGGATGGCTTGCCTCGCGGGGCTGAGGAGCTGGAAAAGGCCGGTATCCAAATCACGAGGCTGGGCGATGCGGGCGAGATGCTCGACGAGCAGGCCAAGGCCGCTTATCGGCGCCGGCTTTCAGAGCTGCGCGACGAACTAGAAGAAGCCAAGGAGCTGGGAAATGTCGAGCGCGCCGAGCAGGCCGAGCAGGAGATCGACGCACTGACGAAGGAACTCTCGCGCGCCGTGGGCCTTGGTGGTCGCGATCGCCGGGCGGCGTCGGCTTCGGAACGAGCACGGCAGAGCATCACCAAGACGATCAAGGCAGTAGTGGAAAGAATCGCGCAGAGCGATGCCGACCTCGGAGACATCTTCTCGCGATGCATCAAGACGGGCACCTTCTGCTCCTATCAACCTGACCCAAGTTTCCCGATCGCGTGGGAATTCGCCGCGACGGGTCCAGCCTCGATCAACGAGGCGACCGAACAGCCGGCCTCGCACAATGATCCGGTCCCCCGAGCGTCATCCGCGGTACTCGGCGTTTCTTCGTTCTCGCTGGTGGAACGCACCGCGTTCGTAGGACGGAAATCCGAACGCGACGCGATCCGCGCGGTAATCGATCGCGCGCTGGCCGGCCACGGATCGGTCGTCATGCTGGGCGGCGAACCGGGAGTGGGCAAAACGCGATTGGCGCTGGAGATGGCGGACTACGCGGCGCGCAATCGCATTCGATCCTTCGTCGGTCACTGCTACGAAAGGGATGAACCGTTTCCTTATCTTCCGTTCGTGGAGATTATCGAGAGCAGCCTGGCCCAAGCGTCGAGCCTCGATGACTTCCGCCGCGGGATCGGCGACGATGCCGCCGCACTGGCCCAGATCGCCCCGAGTCTTCGGCGAACTTTTCCAGATATTCCGGAGCCGATCGAGCTGCCGGCACAACAGAAACGTCGGTACCTGTTCCAGAGCCTTGCCGAAGCCGCCGCGCGTCTTGCTCAAGTTCAGCCGTGGCTATTCATCCTTGACGATCTCCATTGGGCGGACGAGTCCACGCTCGCGCTTTTGATTCATCTGGCTCATCGCATTTCGCAGATCCCGCTCGTGATCATCGGGACCTATAGCGACGGATATTCGCAGAGCAATCCCGCCCTCGCCAGGACACTGGAAGAGCTGATTCGTCTGGGCATCCGTCCGATGAAGGTTGCTGGTCTATCCAGGGACGGTATCGCGCAGATGCTGAATGAGCTGAGCCAGCGCCGGGTTCCGGAAGATCTCGTGAGCGCCATCTTTGAGGAAAGCCAGGGAAACCCATTCTTCGTCGAAGAGGTCTACCGGCATCTGGTCGAAGAAGGGAAGGTCCTCGATACGGCCGGCGAATTCCGCACTGACATCAGGATCGACGAAGTCGACGTTCCGGAGAACGTGCGATTGATCATCGGGCGGCGGCTGGGGCGGCTCGACGAGAACGAAAAGCGCGTACTCGCCGCCGCTGCGGTGGTCGGACGATGCTTCAGCTTTCAACTTCTGAGCGCGGTTCACCCGATCGACATTGACGAACTCTTTGCCGTCGTCGAGAAGGCGCAGCGGATGGCAATTATCGTCCCCAGCTCCGAGGGTCCTGAAACGCCATTCACCTTCGCTCATGAACTTGTACGTCAAACTCTGCTTGCCGGCATCTCGGCGCCGCGCAAACAGCGACTGCACGCAGTAGTCGCCGACGCGATCGAGCGCCTCAATCCCGATGCGGTCAACGAGCGCGCGGGCGAGGTCGCCGACCATCTCCTCAAGGCAGGATCGTTCGCCGACCGCCGAAAACTGGTTCACTATCTGGCGCTGGCGGGCAAGGGCGCCCTCGAAGCCGCGGCATTCGAGGAGGCTCAGCGGAATTTTCAATCCGCCCTGTCGCATCAAAGCGGCGAGGAATTCAGAGAACGAGCCGATCTGTTGGCTAGTCTTGCGATGGCCGAGCTGGCTCTTGAACGATGGGACGCGGCACTCGCCAATCTCCGCGCGGTGCTTGAAATTTATACCAATCTTGGGGACCGGGAGATGATCGGCAGGAGCTTTGCGGAGTTGGCCGACGCCTTCATTTGGGTTGGCCGCTCTAAGGAAGCAGCCGAAACCGCTCGTCGCGGGCTCGCCTACCTCGGAGCAGATGTCAGCGCTAACCGGGTGCGTCTTTTCGCCGTCCTCGGGGAGGCCTGTGCAGCTACCGCAGAGCATGAGCCGGCCCAGGAGGCACTGCAGGAAGCTTTGACCATTGCACGCAAGCTCGCAGATCCAAAGCTTGAGGCCAGAGTGCTTGGTGCCCGGTCGATAGTAAATTTACACTTCTTCAGGCTAAAGGAAGCCGCGGCGGACGGCTATCTCAGCGAACAACTGGTTGGATCGGAATCGCCTCCGTGGCAGCACGCCCTGCAACTGCGAGTTCTACATCAGGCATTGTTAACTCTTGGGCGCTTGGACGAGGCTATCAGTATAGCGGAAGTGCTTGAGCCTCTGGCGACCAAGATAGGGCAAGCTTACTCGATCGCGCTCTGCCTTAGCACCCGAACCTGGCTCGAATTTGTCAGAGAGCCTAATCTGGCCAAACTGGAAGCCGGCTTCCAGGAAGTGTCGAAGTCCGATGCGAAGGCGAGGTTTCCCTTCTGGGCCGTACTCTCCGAGGTACAACTAAGTGTGGTGGATTTTGTTCGGGGTAACTGGGCGGGCGCGGTATCGCATGCTGACACCGCCTCACGTATCGACCCGCAAATGAGCTCAATCCAGGGCTTAGGGGAGGGAGCTCTTTTTCGGCAGATGGCATATTCCGGCGATCGCGACGGTGCATTGGCATTGCTCGAAAAGCATCGCGCGTCGCTGCCTGTCAGCGGCCGGGAAAACATCAGAGGGTCGTGGTGGATGCTAGCGCTGGTGGCCGAGGGCCTTGTGATGCTCGGAGAGCAAGCGCAAGCAGGACAGCTTTACCCGCTGGTTCGCGAGTTGATCGACACTGGAGCAGTAGTGGGTTGGCCGATCCCACGCTACACACAGACTATCGCGGGACTCGCCGCGGCTGGGGCACATCAGTGGAAAGCCGCCGAAGAGCATTTTAAGGTCGCAATGCGGCAAGCTAGTTTCTTTCCGGATCGACTGGAACAAGCTGAGATACGCCGCTTCCATGCAATGATGCTGCTCGATCGCGCCGCCCCAAATGACCGCGAAAAAGCGCGAACGTTACTTGGTGAAGCACTGGAGACTTACACGCAGATCGGAATGCCCCGCCACATCGAGATGGCTCAAGCCCTCCTACGCTGAGGCAAATGACAGGATGGACCGCATTTCGCGATCGCTTCTCCGTGAAAAATCGCGAGAGGTCTCGGTCTTTATCTTGGAAGCGGCTCGACTCTATCCGAAACGAATGACAACCTTTTTCTTAGAGGTTCCTTCGTCGATTGCTTGATAGGCGCGAAGAGCACCATCTAGCGAAACAGTTTCGACGGATGGGAGCGAGAAGATACCTGTCTTGAAACCAGGGAGCAGAGCCTTCAGAATTTCTGCCGACTCGCCGAATGATAATTTGAGCGTATCGACGCCGATCAGGCGTGCTTCCTTGTGGTAGAAGTCAACGAGATCGAATGACACTTGAGGATTGCCTGCCGATGCGATCGCAATCTGCCGGCCACGTTGAGCGAGAGACTTAAGACACGGCTGGAATAGCGGTCCCCCGACGACATCTAGTATCAGATCGGCTCCCTTGCCTCCGGTCAATTCCGCCACGAACTCCGGCAGAGGACGGGACTCGAGATCGATCCACTCTACAAAGGAAAGATCATTTCGTGTTCCCAGCTCTCGACGCGACCTCACGGTTCCGAGCACCCTCGCGCCCTTCAGATGCGCGATCGTTGCCGCGGCCGACCCAACGGCACCCGTCGTGCCGGTCACCAGTACGGTTTCTCCGCTCTTCACCTGGCCCGTTCGCACGATTGCCGCGAAAGCGGTGAGGTAGATTACTCCAATCGAAGCAGCGTTATCGTCACTGAACTCCGGTGGAATCTCGACGAGCGCCTCTTTGGGAACAGCCATGAATTCGGCATGGCTTCCATCCCTTCCGAAGCCGAGATCGCCTCCGGTTCCGAATACCGACTTGCCGTGCCAGTGGGGATCTCCGGAGACTACGCGACCAGCAAAGTCACGCCCGGGAACTCGAGGGAGTGTGGTTTGCGACATTTTTCCAAGCACATTCTTCACGTCGCTCGGATTGATTGCGGCTGCGACGACCTTCACGAGAAGTTCGCCCTCCTTCGGAGTTGGCATGGGAAGGTCTTCGACTTTCAGATTTGCCAATGAGCCAGCGCTTCGAAAAATAAGCCCCTTCATCATTGCCTCCGATCAAATCTCTCGCTCAAAATTTGTAGGTGATCCCGACATTTGAGAATGCGACGTTCCCGGCCGGGCCAGTTTCCTTAAGAAATGTACCGGTAATAAAGCCAGCCAAATTAATCGCTATGGTCGTATGCAGATCCAGCGCCCATCGAAGTTCGAAGTTCGCTTGGCTACCAATATACCTCGCCTTGCTCCCGTCGCTCGGGCGCAGGAGCGCTCCCCCGATTTGGTAGACACCGTCATCGGTGCTCTCCCGCCAGAACCAACCCCAATCGAAATCGCAGGTGACATTCTGAAGTAGCGTGAGAATCAACACCGGGTGTACGTCGAACAGATTGTACGGCCCGAACATGGTCAGCTTAGGACCGAAATACGCGCCGCGAGGGAACAAGGGATTGAATGTGTCGAGAGTTCCACCGTTGGGATGCTGACCTCCGCTGGCAATGTCCGCCCGCAGAGCGAGCCTGGGCATAAAGCGTATCGGGAAGGTGAAGCCCGTCTCGGTAGCGACGGTCCAGGCGTTGATGTAGTTCTGCCCGAACGTGCCGAGTTGGTATACCAACTCCCAGTTATAGTCAAAGCCAGGTTGGTCGAAAGGCGCGCCGGGCTGATGATTGAATAGCCGCGTCCCGACGCTATGGCGAATTTCCCGGCCACTGCCTTGCTGATACACTGCGTGCGTCGTGTCCAATCCGAGGTAGTAAAGATCCACCTGTCCGTTTTTATCGATCAGCCGTAGCGGCCCGGTGCCGTACGCACCCCAAAACGTCTGCTGAGAAGTCGGACGATCGTCGAACGTTCCAGTGTTCTGTTCTGTTGGCTTGACGCCGAAGACTTCAAGACGAAAGAGTTCCGTTGTAGCGATGACTCTCGCTCCGTAGAAACTCGATTTCACGTTCACCCCTTCATTGTTGTCTACTAACCTGCCGGTTCCATAAACGAGCTCCTGCTCACCCAGCCGCAACGTCACCGACCGGGCTTCGTCGAGGCCGGTGCTGATGTCAAGGAATGCTTCGTGGAAGTCGCCCTGATCTTCATCGATGCCTGGGCGCGGTCCGCCGTTGTCGCCCATCTCCTTGTCGTACTGAAACGAAGCAAACAAGCGAAAATGGGAACCAATAGTCAGACTTCCTTCGGGGATAACCCGTTGGAGGTAGTAGCCGCTGATCGTTTGCGGACCTGCACCCCAATTCGCATTTTGGAACCATTCATACTCAGAGCGGGTTTCGAAACCGAAAGTGAGATAACTGTCGCCTCGGCCGTTAAGCGGAATGTACTTCAAGGGATCCCACAGGTCCGTACGCTTGGAAGAGTCCCTGAGGAAACTGAAATTCTCGTCGGCCTGATCGACTGGCGCCAGGAATGGCCGAGCAGGATCGGGTGGCGGTCCAGGCGGCATAGGTTGAGGAGTCTGAGCCAAGGCACCCCCCGATAACACTCCTACAAAGACGATAGTAAAGAGCAGAGTGTCGGCGACGGGCCGCGTTTGAAAACACCACCTATGTAATGCGCGGATTCGTGCCGTTATCAGTTGAGATCGGATCTTCAAGTCAGTACACGCGCGAGAACGGTTGCCCGACAGTTCGCCCCGGAGCTCCGTGAGTTGCAGAACATGCCTGCGTTAGTGCTCAGTGGGGTTTGCCGGAATCTGAGATGGTCGAACTCCGCTTGGCCCGCCGCAGTTGACCGCATTTCGAGCCGGCCGCGCCATCCAACGATCGACCCCGGTATAGGCGACAGTCATAGCCATCACGAGGAGGGCACCGAGAATCACCGGCGGCGCAGGCGACGGGATTTCAAAGGAGCGGCAAACGAAGCCTACTGCAAAGGCGAGGACCAGACCGATCGCTGATTTCATGGCGCGACCAGACGCATTAGCGTCCCTCCTGCCGGCAAAATGTGGTCGGCGACGACAAAGCCTAAGGTCATCGCGAGCAAGAGGCAGGCTCCAATGAAGCGCGGCGGGGCCGGCGATGGGATGTCGAAAAACCGGCATCCAGCACCCACAATCAGACCGAGAACGAGGCCAATAGTACCTGTGATCATGATTTTTCCCTACTTAGAAGGCGAAGCAATCGCAGACCAGGCTCCACAGCCCAGTCTGGCCAAGCACCCACCTGTGCGCTTTCGCACCGGGGGTATGAAGGAGATCGCTTGACTGCGGTCGCGCATGCGCCTGATGCTGATCCATGCGAGCGTATCCTCCATAAGTCTTAACCGGCGACCAGTCGGGACTGACGGGCAGAGGAGGCGGGCCTAGTCGCTCGAACTCCGCCGCAGCAAAGACCACCCGTCCTCCGACGATCGTCAGAACCGATTCGAGACTTTTGATCTGCTCTTCCGGGATCGAGAAGTAGTCGGCGGAGAGCACGCTGAGATCGGCCAGTTGGCCGGGCAACAGTGAGCCTTTTTTGCCGTCCTCGGAAGAGAACCAACTGCTCCCAACCGTGTATAGGCGTAGCGCCTGCGCGCGGTCGAAGCGATTGTTCTCCGGGTAGAGCGAGGTTCCGCCGACGGTCTTGCCCGCGATGAGCCAGTACAGAGCAACGAACGGGTTGTAGCTTGAAACTCGCGTTGCGTCGGTACCCGCGCCGACGGGGACGCCGGCCTCGATCATCCGCCTGATGGGCGGAGTGCGCTGAGCTTGCGCCGCGCCATAGCGGTCGACGAAGTACTCGCCCTGAAACGCCATCCGGTCTTGAACGGCAATGCCGCCGCCGAGCGCCTTGACGCGTTCGATGTTCCGGTCCGAGATCGTCTCGCAATGGTCAAAGAACCAGTGGAGACCCTCGAAGGGAACTTCGCGATTTACTTCCTCGTATACGTTAAGAGCGCGGGTTATCGTCTCATCGTAAGTTGTGTGGAGGCGGAATGGCCAACGGTTTTCGACCAGGTGACGGACCACTGCTTTGAGCTGTTCTTCCATCACCGGTTGCATATCGGGGCGGGGCTCAAGAAAGTCCTCGAAGTCTGCCGCTGAGAACACGAGCATCTCGCCCGCGCCGTTAACCCGGAAGAAATCGTCGCCTTCGCCGGGCCGCGTCATCTGTGTCCAACGCTCGAAGTCGCTGAGTTCCTGACTGGGTTTCTGCGTGAACAGGTTGTAGGCGAAGCGCACAGTCAGTTCGCCGCGCTTGTGAAGTTCGTTGATGATGTCGTAGTCGCCGGGGTAGTTCTGAAATCCGCCGCCGGCATCGATGACGCTCGTGATGCCGAACCGATTGAGTTCCCGCATGAACAGGCGCGACGAGTTCATCTGGTCTTCACGCCCGAGCTTCGGCCCCTTGAATAGCGTGGAGTAAAGGACCATCGCGTTGGGGCGCGCGATGAGGAGCCCGGTCGGGTTTCCCCGCTTATCGCGCTGAATCTCGCCGCCCGGAGGTTCAGGAGTGTCTTTCGTGTAGCTTACGGCGCGTAGTGCTGCGCCGTTCAGAAACGCGCGGTCGTAAAGATGAAGCACGAACACCGGCGTCTCGGGTGCGGCGGCGTTGATCTCGTCGAGGGTCGGCATCCGTCGCTCCGCGAACTGGAACTCTGTCCAGCCGCCCACGACGCGCACCCACTGCGGAGCTGGTGTCCGCGCCGCTTGCTCTTTGAGCATGCGCAGCGCGCCGGCGAGTGATGGCACGCCGTCCCAACGCAGCTCCATGTTGTAGTTAAGCCCGCCGCGGATGGGATGCATGTGCGAATCGTTGAGGCCGGGGACGACCGTTCGGCCCCTGCCGTCGATCACTTTCGTCGCCGGTCCACGTTGGCGCAGGATTTCGTCATTTGTACCGACAGCGCCGATCTTGCCGTCTTTGATAGCAAGCGCTTCGACGAACGAAGGCACTCCATTCGTAGCGATCCTCGCGCTGTGCAATATAGTGTCGGGCTGCATGCGTGGCTCCTTATCGCGCTTTCGTCTAGGGCACTCCACCTCAAGTCACTATTTTTGTGCAGCCGGCGCCGACGGTATTATGTACTCGGGGAGCTTGGTCGGCGTCGCGCCGTGGACCATGGTGTACGCGTACTCGACGCCTACTCCGTATGCGCCGTAATGACTCTTCACGATGTCCATGACCGCGTCGTATGTGTCCGTCTCCGCCCAGTCGCGCTGCCATTCGAGCATCACGGAAAGTGAGGTGACCGGCTTCGCTCCAG
>Ga0074044_10005182_pt1 | contig 10654 bp, 12 predicted proteins | sample BogForMeECP23OM1_FD_94443 | JGI IMG/M metagenome (GOLD analysis project Ga0074044, IMG submission 94443) | Bog forest soil microbial communities from Calvert Island, British Columbia, Canada - Bog Forest MetaG ECP23OM1 | ecosystem: Environmental > Terrestrial > Soil > Wetlands ...
ACAAGGTCATCGGCAAGCAGTACCTGTTTCTGGGCTTGTTCATGGGGTTTGTGGGCGTGTTCTTGTCGTACGTCTTCCGCTGGCAGCTTGCCTGGCCCGGCACCGCGGTTCCCCTTTGGGGAAAAGTAACTGCGCAACAGTATTACGAAGTTGTCACGATGCACGGAACCACAATGGTCTTCTTCGTGGCGATGCCGGTGCTGCTGGGTGCGTTTGGCAACTTCCTCATCCCGCTGATGGTTGGGGCGCGCGACATGGCCTTCCCGCGGCTCAACGCGGCCTCGTTCTGGACCATTTTCGTCGCTTCGGTCCTCTTGCTCATTTCGTTTGTTGTGCCGGGCGGCGGGTCGCGCGCGGGCTGGACGAACTATGTTCCGCTGTCCGACGAGGCACGCTACCTGCCAGGAAATTACTGGGGCGGAAACCTTTGGCTGATCGCGGTAGCGGCCGACTTCGCCTCAGTCCTGATGGGCGGTATCAACTTCCTCACCACGGCGATCGCGATGCGCGCGCCGGGGATGACGATCTGGCGAATGCCGCTGCTGGTGTGGGCGGAACTGGTGGCGAGCGTGATGTTCATGCTGAGCGTGGGGCCGCTCATCGCCGGCGTGGTGATGTTGCTGTTCGATCGGATGGTGGGTACGGGCTTCTTCCTGCCGGAAAGAGGAGCCGACCCGCTGCTTTGGCAGCATCTGTTTTGGTTCTTCGGCCATCCGGAGGTGTACGTAGTGGCGGTGCCGGGACTCGGCATCGTGATGGAGATCCTTCCGGTATTCAGCCGCAAGCCGATCTTCGGTTATCGCATGATCGTGTGGGCCACGATTGCGGCGGGCACCCTCAGCTTCACAGTGTGGGCTCATCATATGTTCGTGAGCGGGATGAACCCGACGCTGGCGGAGCCTTTCAGCGCTACTACGATCGCGATTTCCATCCCGTTCGCGGTGATGCTGTTTGCGCTGATTGCGACGCTGTGGCGCGGTCAGATCACGTTCTCAACACCGATGCTGTTCGCACTGGGCGCATTGGCAAATTTCCTGCTCGGCGGGGTAACCGGCATTCCGCTGGGGACGGATGCCTCCGATATCTACCTGCACGACACCTATTTTGTAATTGCGCATTTCCACAACACCCTCGTGCCGACCGCCGTTATCGCGGGATTTGGCGGGATCTACTATTGGTTCCCGAAGATGTTCGGCCGGATGATGAATGAGACCCTGGGTAAGGTGCATTTCATTCTCACCTGGGTCGGTTTCAACTTGGTATTTATTCCGCTCTTCCTGATCGGCTTGGGCGGCGGCCAGCGCCGAATCTATATGTCGTCCGTTTACACCTACTACAAACCGCTCCAGCCTTTGCACGTGATCGCAACCATCGGACTGCTTATCATAATCGCCGGGCAGGTGCCGTTCCTGGTGAACTTTTTCCTGAGCATGTTCCGTGGCGCGAAGGCTCCTGCGAATCCATGGCACGCCACCACCCTTGAATGGGCCACGGATTCGCCGCCTCCGCATGAGAACTTCCACACCATACCGACGGTCGTGCGCGGGCCATACGAGTATAGCGTGCCCGGGATGGAACAGGATTGGGCTCCGCAAGCAGCAGCGGTGGAGGCAGGCGCCGCGCAGGGTTGAGAGAACCTTATGGCAGACTCGGCAGTTGAAATCGGGACCGCCCATGCGCCGCACGAGGTGGAGACCAGTTTTGAGATCGGCAAGCTTGGAATGTGGGTGTTCCTGGCCGGCGAAACAATGCTCTTCGGCGGACTCATGGGTGTCTTTATTCTGGAGGGGATCTACCATGGCGGATGGGGAGCCGACGGCGCGCACGTCAACTGGCCCCTGGGGGCAATCAACACGTTCGTTCTGTTTTCGAGCAGCCTGACGGCTGCGCTCGCGCAAGGTGCCGCCCGCGTCCAGGATTCGGCTCGCGTGAAGCGCTACCTGGGCGTCACTGGGCTGCTCGGAGTGCTCTTTCTGATACTCAAGGCCTTCGAATATGCTGGCGATTTTCGCGAGGGGTTCACTCCTCTCGCCGCCCTTTTCTGGAGCTTCTACTATGTGACGACTGGGCTGCATGTACTTCATCTGTTAGCCGGAGTCGTGGCCATCTTCGGGCTGATGTATATGGTTGGCCCCAACACTCCGGCCAGTTGGTTGGAGCGCAAGCTCAAATACGTGTGCCTGTATTGGTATTTCGTCGAGACGGTTTGGGTTTTCCTTTTTGCCTTGGTGTATTTGGCGTCTGCCGCCGGATAGGTAATGCGATGGAACAAACCGAATTCAGTGCTTCGGACCCGCTGAAGACCTGGGGATTGCTGGTAGCCCTATTGCTGGTGGGTGCCTTGTCCGTGGCTCTGGGCCTGCCACGAAGCCTGGCGCTGTGGGTCATATTCGGCGCGGCTACGGCACAGGCCTATGTCATAGGACGCTCCTACATGCGCCTGCGATCGGAAGACGTACTGATTTATACCTTGGCGCTGCTTCCGGTGGCGCTGGTGATTGTAATGGCGTTCGTGTTCACTCCCGACGTCGCGATGCATCGGTAGGATAAGGAGCTAGCACTTGGCTGCGGCAACTCCGCTTCGTCGGGTCCCTGATCTCAAGCGCAGCACCGCGTTCGGCGGCGGCGGTCCAGGTCCGGCCGGGTCGCCAAAGGGCGCGGATCCTACTCTCGCCGTGGTGATATTCATAGGCTCCGAGGTGATGCTCTTCGGAGGCCTGCTCAGCGCATTTCTGGTTGCGCGCGCGTCGGCGTCATTTTGGCCACCTCCGAACCAACCGCGCCTTCCGGTCGTGCTGACGGGACTCAACACGGTCCTTCTTATCGTGAGTGGCTTCACAATGTGGAGAGTGGTGCGCTCCCTGCGCCAGCACAACAAGACAGGTGCCATGCGCTGGATGGTGGTGACAACCGTGCTTGGCGCCCTATTCCTTGCCATCCAGGGTAGCGAATGGGCACGGCTTATTGGGTTCGGGCTGACGATGACATCGAGTCTGTACGGCGGAATGTTCTATCTGATCGTTGGCGCCCACGCGCTTCATCTAGTCGTGGCGGTCGCTGTTCTCTTGTTCGTGGCCTCACGGGTCTGGCGAGGGAGGTACGATGTGGACTTCCGTGGCGTTGTTGCGTGCACGGTATATTGGTCATTCGTAGTGATTCTTTGGCCTATAATATATGCGCTGGTTTACTTCAGTTAAGTCAGCCGGCTTAGCGATTTCGGCGGTCCTGATCTGCGCGCCTGCAGCCTATGCATGCCCGCTATGCTTTGCGTCGGCAGGGCCCGGGGTCTTGCACGCTTATCTGGTGAGCGCCTTTTTCATGATAGCCCTCGCCTGGGGAGTTATCGGGGCGATTACGCTATATGCGTTCCGCGCCTATTCCGAGAAATCGGAACAAGTAGCTACGAACACTCAGTTGGAAGCTGCGCGCTTGATTAAGAGTCCTAGTGCGCCTTTGGCGTCACAGACTGCGATTACACAGATAACGCCTAGATGGGCTGGAGGTAAGTAAGGACGATGAAAAAGATGCAGCTGCTTGGCAGGGGGTTGCTCGTCGCCGGTGCGTTGACGCTGGGTTTCGCGATGCCAGCATTCGCTGAGACCGTCGAGATAAAGATGTTTGACACACCAGCGAAATACATGCCCGACCCGGTGAAGATCAAAGTCGGCGATACAGTAAAGTGGGTCAACAAGGGCGACACCATCCATACTGCGACCACCGATCCGGCCAACGCTCCTGATCCAAGCTGGGTCTCAATACCGCAGGGAGCGGAGACATTTGACTCTGGTTACATGAACTCGGGGGAGGACTTCAGTTATACGTTCAAGGTCCCAGGCGTTTACAAGTACTTCTGCACCACGCACGTAAAGGAGGGGATGAGGGGCGAAATTGACGTAGAGAAATAAGACACTCAAGCGCGACAGCTGCCGTGGAGATCAGTGGCGGCAAGCGCGATTTGTCGCCGCTGGCATATTTTTTCAGGAGCAAGCCTGGGGGAGAATAAATATGGGACGCATAAGTCATCTGGTGATCATGGGAGTAGCGGTTTCGGTCGCGCTGGTGATGACCCCGCTAAGAAGCGCTCGTGCGGATGAGTCGTCTGTCTCGAAGCCAAGCTCGTCGGGAGATCCGGCACCAAGCTCGGCGGCTGTTCCCGCCGCCGCAAAGCCGGGCACCTTGGAACGGGTGTTCCGCGAGCTCGAGGCAGAGCGCAGGCAAATGAGGGAGAGCGAGCGCAGGCATGAGGAGGAGGAGGCAGCGGAACGCAAGCGTATTGAGGCGCTGGAAAAGGAAGTCAGCGCGCTCAACAACGCGAACCTGCCGGCCCAGCAAACCCAGAACACTCTGCAGATCGCTCAAACTGAGAAGCAGGTCGGCCAGATTCAGAAAACCATATCTTCCCAGCTTGGGCCCTTCAATTTTGGCGATCGCGTAAATTCCTTCCTCGGCCAGCATAACTTCACAATGGTCGGAGACGCCTCCGTCGGGTACTACTACGACCATCAAGCGGGATTTAACGATCCGGTACTGGAATTCGAAGTCAACCCGATGTTTAAGCTTACCGACTGGCTCCAGTTTTATGGTGCTTTCGGCGCCACAGCCGGCCCCGGCGGAATTTCCATGTTAGGCCCGACCCTTGCCAACATGCAGATCTTTCCGCTTGGACGAGAGGCTCCCCTGGAGCTGGTCGCCGGCCTATTCGACTTGCCTTTCGGCGACTTCTTCGAGAACCAGGGCCCGCCTTGGGTCAATCCGTTCGTAACGGCGCCGCTGATGTACGGTGCTGAATCCATCGTGCCGCCAGCCTCGCTGGGATTGCAGGCCCGCGGCGGGATTCAGTGGGGTAGCCTCGGGCAAGACATTGATTACACCGTATGGGCTGACTCGGGGCCGAGTTTCGAATCGTCGCCCGGCGTGAATCTGATCCCTAACCCGGTAATAGGCGAAAAACTGAACCCGCTCACCGGAACCAACATAGCCACCAACGGCAAGGGTTTCGGGGGACGCTTCAGGTTGTTCCCACTGCCGATCAGCGAGGATTGGGGGCGCCTAGAGCTGATGGCGTCAACCTACAATGGCAAGTGGCTGGACTCGCTCTGGTACAATTCCTGGGACGTGGGCTACGCTTATCGTGTCGGACCGTTCCGCACCCGAGGCGAGTACGGGCAGACCTACCGTCAAATGCCCACTCTCACAGCTGCAGCTGCGTATCCTGGCTGCTGCGGCCATGAGAACCGCCAGGGATGGTATGCGATGGCGGGTTTTTTCCTTTACGGAATTCCTCATCCTTATCTGGGTGACTGGCTGGAGCCGAGGTTCGACAAGTTTGAGTTCCTGGTGCGTTACTCCGGCGTGAATCAGCGCGCCATCCTTGCCAACGACATAACGACTGCGCCCGTCCAGGGCTTCAGCGGGTCGCCGTCGATCTTCAGCCCGCATGCGCGCGAAGTTGCGCTAGGGCTTGATTACTGGCTTGCGCCCTCAATTGTCTTGCAGTCCGAGGTTGACATCGAGCTTCCGGGCAAAGGCGGGACGCTTTACAACTTCCCCGGATCGGCCAGCTTCCCGACTGCGAGCCCCATCGGGCCAACGCAGAACGATGTCGCGGCGATGACCCAACTCACAATTGGGTTCTGATCGACAAGGGGGACGACAATGAAATCACTTATTGCCAAAATCGGGATGATTTCAGCCCTCTTGTTGATGGGCACTGCCAGCGTGCGGGCGGCCGAGATGATGGGCCCGACGCCAGAACAGCAAAAGAAGCACCTTGAGCTATTCCATGAGGGACAGGCGTTGTGGCCAATTTATTGTAACCACTGTCACAACGCTCGAAATCCCGCCGAGTTCGCTCCTTACCAGTGGGACCAAATCATCATGCATATGCGCACGTTGGAGAACCTGCCACCCAAGGATGAGGCTGCAATATTGGAGTACCTGAAGACGGCGCGTTGACGGCATGTTCCAGAACCTTTCAGCGTCGGAACGATTGGCATCGCTCACTGAGGGGGCGGGAATTGCAACGCCCTCTCATCGCCTGAACGTGAAAGCCACGACGGTAGAAGAGATAGCCCAGCGTGCCGCGCCATCGGTAGGCGAATACGCAGTCGCCTATTTCGAATTGGCAAAGCCACGCGTGCTCACGATGGTGCTTATCACCACGCTTGCTGGCTTCTACATGGGAAGCGGCGAGCAGTTCGGGTTCGTGATGGCGCTCAACCTCATCATAGGAACAGCATTGGCGGCTGGCGGAACATTGGCGCTGAACGAATACGCCGAGCGCGACACGGACGCCCAGATGGAGCGGACGCGTCATCGGCCGCTGCCTTCAGGCCGGTTACGGCCGATCGACGCGCTTATTTTCGGCGTGGTTACCGCAGTCGCCGGGATTTTATATCTTTGGGCGAGAGTCAATCCGCTGAGCGCAATGGTTACAGGCACCATCGCCGCGCTTTATCTGGGTGTATACACTCCGATGAAAAGATTGACCTGGCTTTGCCAGGTCATCGGAGCGGTTCCCGGCGCCCTGCCTCCGGTGATCGGTTGGGCGGCGGCGCGTAATGGCTTGGGCGGCGAGCCGCTGATACTTTTCGCCATCATGTTCCTGTGGCAGTTGCCGCATTCGCTCTCGATCGCGCGCCTTTATCAACGCGACTATGCGCGCGCCGGTATCCGCATGCTGCCGGAGCCAGGCCGCTATGGCGACCCCGCCAATTTACTGACGATCGTAGCGGCCGTGGCGTTGCTCCTGGTTGGTATGCTGCCAGCACTGATGAGGTTCACCGGACTCCTTTACGTGCCGGTCGCCGTTGTACTTGGAGCGGTGATGCTATTTCACTGCCTGCGCCTTATGCAGGGCGGTCCTGCCAGTACCGCGGCGCTGCGGGTCATGAAGATTTCGCTTGTTTACCTGCCGGTCGTGCTGCTGGCGATGGTCCTGGACAAGGTCTGAGCCGCACGCTTGGTAGCCACAGATGGACCGTCGGAGGCCGGCTGATTTTTGGTTCGTCGCTGAGCGCGCGATTTGCTCGTTCGCTCGCTCTTCTCGATGAGCAGGAGGCCCTATTCGAAGGCGATTCGTCCGTCTCTGCATCGTCTTTTTCCGGCAGCTCTGGCTGCCGGTCGCGCTACTTACGCTCTTTGGCGCTTTGTGCGTGTTGGTCTATGGGGAACTCGAGGGGCTGGCTTGGCAGGATGCTCTTTTCTGGATCATCCACCCCTACTCAATAGATTACCGCACGGCACAAAACGCGACGAAGTTCTTCTCCTTGTTCGTGTACATCGGCGTGTTTGCTTTTCAGATCTGGATTGCCGAGCGGGTCCTTATGACGATCTTCAGTCAACAAGGAAGGGAGGGCTGGAAGCTAATGATCAATGAAGCCAGCATTGCAGGACTCCGAGATCACATCATCGTGTGTGGATATGGCCAGGTCGGTCGGACGGTCGTCGATCAGCTCAATCGACTTAAGCTTCCCTTCGTACTTATTGAGACCAACGAAGGGATCTGCCGAGAGCTCCTGAAAGAAGGGCTGCTTGTCATCCAAGGCGACGCCAAGCGGCATGATGTCTTGAACATGGCAGGCATCGCCCGGGCTCACGGTATCTGCATCGTCATAGATAACGACGCCGACAACCTCTACATTACTGTGACGGCAAGGTCGCTCAATCCGAACGTAAAGATCATCACCCGGGCCGGCCAGCAGCGTTACGCACAGGCGATACGAACGTCGGGCGCTGATGAGGTGATAATACCGGAGTACGAGGGCGGCCTGATGGCAGGCAGAATGATCGAAAAGTACTATCCGGTTCAAAGAAAGCTCGACTAAGAGCTCCTCCTTCGGAGGTTCAAATCCCGTCGGGGACGCCAGGATTCGGCCCGAGATAGACGCCAAAATTCCGATGTCTACTCGCTTCTGTCAACGCCGGACTAAAACTGCATCAGCGGGCCGGAGTAAAAGTACATCAGTGAGCTGGGTGGTTCTGGCCTCTTGCAGGGGGAGCGCGAGGGAGATCTGCCCCTCGCTAGTGCATGGAAGATCTAATAGCCGAGCAGCGATCAGGGAGAGCCATCTTATCCGGGTTCTGTGGGCGGTTGATCGTCATTGATGTGGCGCTTGCTGTGTTTGAGCCAGCAGTGCGAGCGTGAAGACGTGGGCGGCCAGTCAAGCGATAGTACCATAACACGGGAGCACCGAAATGCTGCCGAGCCTGTTCCGTCGACTCGGAACAATAGGTGTGGATACTAAAAACTCCGAATACCCCGAAAAGTCTGAAGTTCTTGGATCCAGCCGCGCAATATCTGAAGAGCCGAACAGCTTCGGCGGTCCGCAACAAACAGGTACGCCGCTGTGGGCCCCCGATTGAAAATCGCCGGCCTCACCGGAAGTCATGCCCCGGTGCAGCATCGCGACGACGACGACCTCGTTCAGGGTGGCGATCTCTACCGGCTGATGAGCGAGAGAAAAGCAGCAATTGATCGGAACATACGCAGCGAGCCTCGGACAAGTCAGCAAAGCGGACATCATCGAGCGGTCAATCGCAAACTTTAGAAACGCCGATCCTAACTATGGAGACCAGGTCGCCAAAGGCGTCGAGCAGCGCCGCGCTCGTGTCGCTACCCATAACCTCATCCGGGGTTATGGCCCGACTCGCACGTCACCCCGGATTAGGTTTTTGGTATTGACAATGGGGATGCCGACAAGCGAAGCGCTCCCACTCGCCCGAAGCGGCGAACCCCGAACCCGCACCGCGCTGGTGTCTAGTCTTCGGACGCCAGGCGCTCGGACAGAGGTAATAGAGTTTGTTCTCGAACCGGGTCCGCCCGCCCAGATCTGTGCGATCCACTACCTGAGCGACGCGTGATGCTGCAGTTCCTGAATGGACTGGAGGTAGGCGACTAGGTCTGCGACACGAGACGTCACCTGGCTGCTCGGTCCCTTGCCCTCAGGATACTTCCAGACCTGTTCACCCCACACCGGCATGTCGCGCGGACCATGGGCGGCAATGTCGGCGCGGCCGTCGATGAAGCGGGCTATCTGGTCTTCCGGAAGTGGGTTTCCATATCGCAGTGAAAGCAACCGCAGATCCGCGGGAGAAGTCTTGAGCTGCGCCGCGACCGGGCCCCGTCCGTCGCCCTTAACACCGTGACACGACGCGCAGTTACGCAGATACAACAATCTGCCTCGTGCGACATCGTCAGCGGCAGCGGTCGACGCGACGAGGAGAAATCCTGACAGCATAAGTACGAGGGTTCGATTTAGGTTCATCGCTTGCTGATGCCGTGCGGTTGAGTCCCCTCCCAGATTCAAGTCCTTCCGGATTGGTGATGTCGAAGCATCTCTGATCACCATCCGCTTTCATAAGTATCAGCGCAAACGGCCTGTTGCCCAGGGGTGCGGAGTTGAAGCCTGCCACCTCGTGGTTCAGCGTCCATTCTCCACACGCGGGTGCTGGCGGCGTCGGCAGCGCGACCATCCTCGCCGAGATTGTCTCTGGTGAATCCGAAATGAAGAGAGTTCCGTAGCTCACGTGGTTGACCGTGTGCACCACCCAAGGAGCCAGGAACAGTTCCAGTGAGGCATGATCAAAAGAGGCACACGTGCCCGTCTCAAGAAAGACGAAACCGGCCGCGTGCAGGCGCACGGCGAGACGCTGGAGTTCTGGAGGGCTGAGATTCAACGCATGAAACTGGCGTTTGATCTTTGGGACGCGTACCTGACTGGCGAACGGAACAACCTGGTGGAGCCGATTGAGAAGCTTGCCAGCAAGCGATCGCGCGTTCCCGTGACCATCAACTCTGCGGCGCGCACGGTCAGCCGCTCACCGAGGATCTGAAAGATGGGCGCGCCCGGATCCTTTTACCAGGCGGCCCGTCTCCATCTCGAGAGCGCATCGCGAGCAGGCTCGCCAATCACGACGATGCGATCGTCACCGCCCTTCCCAGCTATGATACGCACGTCGCCGGGCCGTCCACCGTGCAAGTCCTCCCAGTTCAACGATATCAGCTCTTAGACTCGACAGCCCGAAGCGTAGACAACTCCGAGCATCGCGCGGTCGCACAGCATCCAATCGAGCCGCCTTAAGGCGCCCTGTTCTTCGGCGACAATCGACCCAAGCCGAGTCCTTGAATCGATTGGGCGCGCGATGGATTATGCGAGCCGTAGCCTGCTCCAAAGAACAAGCGAGCATTGCGAGGCTGAGAAAGACGCGCTGAGTGGAATCCGATGTCACAAGTGAAAATTTTTCTCGACGAGTCCGACATCCCCCGCCACTGGTACAACGTGGTGGCAGACATGCCCAATCCGCCCGCGCCCCCACTCGGGCCGGACGGAAAACCAATCGGTCCTGATGCACTCGCGACAATCTTTCCGGGTGCCATCATCGAACAGGAAGTTTCACAAGAGCGATGGATCCCCATCCCCGAGCCGGTGCGGGACATCTATCGCCTCTGGCGTCCGACCCCGCTTTACCGCGCGCTGCGGCTGGAAGAGGCGCTCGGAACCCCGGCGCGGATTTACTACAAGTACGAGGGCGTAAGCCCGGCTGGTTCGCACAAGCCGAATACTGCGGTCGCGCAAGCCTATTTCAACCATCTTGCCGGAGTGCGCCGTCTCACGACCGAGACTGGCGCGGGTCAATGGGGTTCTGCGCTCGC
>Ga0074044_10005183_pt1 | contig 10653 bp, 6 predicted proteins | sample BogForMeECP23OM1_FD_94443 | JGI IMG/M metagenome (GOLD analysis project Ga0074044, IMG submission 94443) | Bog forest soil microbial communities from Calvert Island, British Columbia, Canada - Bog Forest MetaG ECP23OM1 | ecosystem: Environmental > Terrestrial > Soil > Wetlands ...
CGGCGGTGTGTCCATGAACCTGGCACTGGGCTCGCTGTATGCCTGGAGTGTCTTTGTGGCCCCGTTAGAAAAGGAATTCCACTGGAAGCGAGCTGATACCTCCAATGTGTTCATTATCGCGGTGGTCGTCTTCGCGCTGACGTTCATTGTAGCTGGCCGGCTGCAGGATAAACTCGGGCCTTTCAAGGTTTCCCTGGTGGGCGCCGTTCTGGTGAGCTTGGGCTTTTTCCTGTGCTCTTCTGCCGACAGCCTAACCAAGTTTTTCATCTTCTTCGGCGTCCTCGGGGGATTGGGCAACGGTTTTGGTTACGCGACCCCGATTCCTGTCATGTCCAAGTGGTTCCCGGACAAGCGCGGCCTCGCAGTAGGACTCGCAGTGGGCGGATACGGCGGTGGTTCCGCCATTTTTGGCCCGCTGGCTGCTAGCTACCTGATCCCGCACTTTGGTTGGCGCACCACTTTCCAAGTCCTGGGCCTGATCTTTCTTGTGATGACGGTGTTTGGTTCGTTCCTGCTGAAGAACCCACCCGTTGGCTATAAGCCCGCTGGCTGGACTCCTGCTCCGACTTCCAAGGCTGCGGCGAGCACCTATGAGTTCACTCCTTCCGAGGTGCTGCGCACGCCCACGTTCTACCTCATGTGGGTTGCGTATGCGTTGGGTTGCGCGGCTGGGCTAATGGTCATCAGCCAGTTGGTACCCTTCGCTAAGAGCGTGGGTATACCCGGCACCACCCTGGCTGCTTTTGGTCTGGTGGTGGGTGCGACCGGAAATGCCATGGGCCGCATCCTGTCGGGTTGGATGTCGGACCACTTGGGCCGCATTAACGTCTTGCGCTTGATGATCGGCATCTCCATGGTTTCCATGCCCATTCTGTATTACGTGGGCGGCCACGTGGTGCCCCTGTTCGTGATGCTGTTCATCGTTTACTGGTGCTACGGCACCCAACTTTCGGTGAACGGATCAACAGCAGCCGACTTCTGGGGCACCAAGAACCTGGGCCTCAACTACGGCATGCTATTCACTGCCTGGGGTGTAGCTGGCCTCCTCGGTGGCCGCATTGGCGGTATGCTGTACGACAAATACCACAACTACCAGATGGCGTTCTACACGGCGGCGGGCCTGGCGGCGGTTGCCCTGCTCTGCGAACTGGCAGCCAAACGCCCGTCCGTACCCGAAGCAGGTCTGGCGGGGAAGAAGGTGCCGTCGGCAGCGTAACGTCCTGCAGCGTAAAGTAAGGTTTCAGAAGCCGCTCCCAGGCCCTGCGCCAAAGCCTGGGAGCGCGGTACCAACGGGTTCTTAGAAGACCGCGCACGACCTTGATTGACTCCGCGCTGGCGGGGAACCGTCAGTGTGCATCACAAATTCAGAAATCGAAGGGGTAACCGATATGGCTGACATTCTCCAGAAAAAAACTGTGGTGACCGAGACCACCGAGGCTCAGATCGCAGTCCATTGGCGCGAGGAGGAATACTACTATCCTTCTTCGAAATTTATTGGCCAGGCGAATCTGAGCGATCCCGACGTCATCGAACGCTTCAGCGAGAAGAATTATCCGGAATGTTTCCGGGAGTACGCTGATCTGCTGACCTGGTACAAGTACTGGGACAAGACGCTCGACACCAGCGATCCGCCGTTCTGGAAGTGGTTCGTCGGCGGCAAGATCAACGCCTCCTATAACTGCATCGACCGGCACCTCGCCAAGTACAAGAACAAAGCCGCGATTATCTTCGTTCCGGAGCCGGAATCCGAGGCGCCCGTTTCCCTCACCTACCGCGAACTCTATGTGAGGGTGAACGAATTCGCGGCGCTGCTGCGCGATTTCTGCGGTCTGAAGGCCGGAGATCGCGTCACCATCCATATGCCGATGGTTCCCGAGTTGCCGATTACCATGCTGGCATGCGCCCGCCTGGGGGTGATCCACTCGGTTGTGTTTGGGGGCTTCAGCGGCGAGGCTTGTGGAACGCGGGTCGCCGATTCGCAAAGCCACATCCTGATCACGATGGATGGCTACTATCGCAACGGCAAACTGCTCGACCACAAAGCGGGCGCTGATATCGCGCTGGCTCTTGCCAAGAAGGAGGGCCAGACCGTGGACAAGGTCCTGGTCTGGAGGCGGCACGCGGGACAGAATGCCTCCGCTACACCGTTTGTGAAAGGGCGCGATTTCTTCGTCGACGAAGTGCTCCCGAAATACAAAGGCGAACTCGTGGATCCCGTCCCCATGGATGCCGAGGCGCCGCTGTTTCTGATGTACACCAGCGGCAGCACTGGAAAGCCCAAAGGCTGCCAACACCGCACCGGCGGCTACCTCGCCTATGTGACCGGCACCTCCAAGTACATCCAGGATATTCATCCCGAGGATGTTTACTGGTGCATGGCCGACATCGGCTGGATCACGGGCCACTCCTATATTGTTTACGGTCCGCTCGCATTGGCCGCTACCAGCGTCATCTATGAAGGTGTCCCGACCTACCCGGACGCCGGCAGGGTATGGAGAATCGCCGAGCGCCTCGATGTCAACATCTTCCACACCTCACCGACGGCGATTCGCATGTTGCGCAAGTCCGGTCACGATGAGCCCAACAAGTACAACTACCATTTCAAGCACATGACCACGGTGGGCGAGCCCATCGAGCCCGAAGTCTGGCGCTGGTACTACGAAACCGTCGGCAAGCGCGAGGCCGTGATTGTCGACACCTGGTGGCAGACGGAGAACGGCGGTTTCCTGTGCAGCACGAAACCAGCGCTCGATCCCATGAAGCCGGGAAGCGCGGGCCCAGGCGTGCCGGGAATCTTTCCGGTGATTTATGACGAAAACAACCAGGAAGTCACGGCTGGATCAGGGAAGGCGGGCAACATCTGTATCCGCAATCCCTGGCCCGGCATCATGCAAACTATTTGGGGCAATAACGACCGCTTTGTTACCCAGTACTACGCAAAGTACTGTAAGGATCGGAGCAGCAAGAAATGGCAGGACTGGCCCTATTTTGCGTCGGACGGAGCTGTGCTGGCCGCCGATGGCTATTTCCGCATTCTCGGCCGAGTCGATGATGTCATCAATGTGGCCGGCCACCGCCTGGGCACCAAGGAAATCGAGTCTGCATGTCTGACGGTTTCCGAGGTCGCTGAAGCGGCCGTAGTACCGGTGGCGGACGAGATCAAGGGCCGCGTGCCCGAGGTCTATATCGCCCTGAAGCCCGGTATTAAGGCGAGCCCGGAGATCATTGAAAAGGTCAACAAGGTCATTGAGACCATGATCGGCAAGATTGCCCGTCCGAAGCACATCCACATCGTTCCGGATATGCCCAAGACCCGTTCCGGCAAGCTCATGCGCCGGATTCTCGCCGCCCTCTCCAACAACATGAACACTGGAGATATCACAACCCTGGCCAATCCTGACGTGGTGGAGAGCATCCGGGAGCTGGTTCAGGGCAAAGAGGTGGTGGCGCTGACCGATGGACCGGAGGACCTGAAGAGATTCGGGACCGAGGAGTAAAAGCTTAATTTCAGGAGCGCACTTCAGGGGCGAACCTCAAGCATATCTGCAGGTTCGCTCCTGTTTTTTGTTGTGATTCACTCCGGGCTCGCGCACTCTTGCCTGCGATTCCAGCACGCCCGGGCGATCATCCAGTCTTCCTGCGCGCGAATCACTAAAACGCGGACGCTCGCATCCCGAGCGGAGATGTCTTTATCTTTGTCCAAGGGCGATGGTGTGTTCTTTTCCTGGTCGAGCCGCACGCCCAGGAACGCGAGATGGTCGCACACCGCGGCCCGAACCTCAGATGAGTTCTCGCCGACTCCCGCAGTGAAAACGAGAGCGTCAATTCCGCCCAGCACCGCAATAATGGCGCCAATCCCCGAACGCAAGCGATGGACATACATATCAAGCACCAGCTTTGCTCGCTCCATTTTTTCGGGCTCGTTGCCGTTCTTGCTGGCGGCGAGAACCTCCCGCATATCGCTGGAGATACCCGAGATCCCAAGCAGGCCCGACTTCTTGTTGAGCACGTCGTCAAGCTGCTCGTCCAGCACCCGAAACACGTAGTCGAGAACCCCGCGGACTTAAATGAATACTGCTCACAACATGAGACAATGCCTCCATGTGGAGACGGTGGTTGGATCCCCGAACCGGGATTCCTTCGTGATCGTCATCACAGGCCACGGTACCGCCCGTCATGGCAGCGGATCATGCGGGCGTTGAAACTAGACAGTTTGGTTTGCGGAGGGAGGTCGTCATGATGATGTTATATCGTCTCGTTCGGCTGATCGAGACTCACTCCGAAGCGCTGGCGGCGAGCCTTCTCGAGCGAGTTCAGAATTCCGAGTTGACCCCAGGCTATCGCAACGTCCCCAGCGCCGATCTGCAAGAACGGGTGTATGAAATCTATCGTCATCTGGGCGAGTGGCTGGTGGGCAAGGATGAGTCCTACCTCGAACAACGCTATTTGAAGATTGGGGCTAAACGGGCCTCCCAGCGCGTGCCAGTGAGCGAAGTGATTTGGGTGATCGTCTTGACCAAGGAGAACCTGTGGGAGTTCGTCAAGAAAGAAGCGGTTCTGGAACGCCCCGTGGAAGTGTTCGGTGAGCTGGAAATGCTACAGTTGCTCGAGCAGTTCTTTGATCGCGCCCTCTACTATGCCGCGGTCGGTTACCAACAGGCGCTTAAGGAACAAGCTCTCGGCGAACCGTCCAAGAAGCAATAACCAACCACGCGGGTGGTCAGGAATTAACCATATCTTCCAAGGCGGCCTTGTTGCGGATAATCAGGGTTGCGCCCTTGAATTGCACCAGTTGTTTCCTCTTAAACTGCGAAAGCAAGCGGCTGACCGTTTCCCGCGTCGTGCCAATGATTTCGGCGATTTCCTCGTGCGTCAGCGTCAGCTTCAACTGTAGAGGATCCCCATTGCGCGACGCCTTGGACCATCCCAGCAGTAATTTTGCGAATCTCTCCGACGGGGAGTTGGTCAATCCCAGCGTGCGAATTCCTTCATACGCGGTGTAGTAATTGCGGCTTAATTCCTCCGCCACTCGCAGCGCCACTTGTCCATGTTCACGCAGGAAGTGCAGCAAGGCATCCCGGGTAATGAAATTTGCCTGTCCGGGCTCGATCATCTCGGCGGTCACTTCGTACGGCCGGTTGGAAATCGTGGCGCTCAGCCCCAGCACATCTCCCGGCTCGGATATTTTGGTGATAACCGTCCTGCCCTCGGTCGACGACGTCGAAAGCTTCGCCTTCCCGGTGCACATCACGAAGACGCCGCGCGGCTGCTGTCCCTCGATAAACAGCATGGCGGATTTTGGGTACACCGCGGTGGATTTGATCTCATTCAGCCGCTGCAGCGCGGCTTCCGGCAGATGGCAGAACAGATGTTCCTCCCGCATCGGGCAGGCCAGACAGTTGTCGAGGATGTTCAGGCCGTAGGGCGCGCGCATTCGCCACCGCTTTCCGGAAAAATTGTATCACCGATCCTTCTGTGATCAGGATCACAAAAATATGTGACTACAAACATGGTTCGCCACACCCTCTGCGGCCACACTCTATACCCACGGGAGATCTGTGGCAGCTGTGCCGATCGCGGTCTCCATCAGCACCGCAACCGGTGCCGGGGTCGACTGCAATCGAGGCCGTATAAAAGTGGCGCTACCGTCCATTCCCATGAATGCTGACTGGTGAACCGGTGGCGGGGAAACCGCGAGTACCGCAATTTTCGGGACCTTCCAAGTGAGGTCTCGATGGGCCGTGATTTTGAAATGCGGGAACGAGGAGGGGGTTAACGCCATGGAAGATTCACTGCAGTTTCGAGTCGTTGCCTGGTGGGCCTCTGGCCGCACCGGCTTTGCCAAATCCAGTTCCGCACCCAATGCCATCCATTTCACATCCCCTCCCGCTCTTGGCGGCCTGGAAGGCAGGTGGACACCTGAGGACTTGCTGCTGTCCGCGATCGCCAGTTGCTTCACCACCACCTTTCGGGCACTCGCGGATCATTCCAAGCTTGCCTTCACCGACCTGCAGGTGGAAGTGGAAGGCTCCATCAACCGGGCTGACTCCGGCTATAATTTTGGCCAGGTACTCATTCAGACGAATCTGACGATTCCGCAAGAACAGGAAAGGACACGAGCCTCCAAGCTCTTACATAAGGCCAAGGAACTATGTCTGGTGTCTCGTGCTCTCTCCGTCGAACAGAGGTTTGAAGCCCTCGTGCAGGTCGGTAAACCACGCGTGGAAGTTGGCCAGCCTTTGCCGGCTTTCGACAAAGAGGATTACCGATAAAACCCCGCGGGCGTACTGGTTTTCCTGCTTGCTAAAGCTGCTCTATAACGTTGATACGCTCGACTGAGGCTGATCGCGTGGCTGATCTCGTAGAACGCTCGCCGAATCCCACTAGTAAAGAGCACCCAGCACTCCCGCCGAGCTACGGCTTGGACGCAATGTTCACTCCCAGGTCGGTGGCGGTCATCGGCGCCACCAGTCGTCCGGGCACGGTGGGCCGTACCGTTCTGGAGAACCTGCTGCGCGGCGCCTCGCAAGGGAAAGTGTATCCCGTTAACGCCAAGCATCCGGAAGTGCTGGGGCTCAAAGCCTACAGCAGCATTCGCGACGTCCCTCGACCAGTGGACTTGGCGGTAATTACCACTCCGGCAGCGACCGTCCCACAGTTAATTGGAGAATGCGTGGATGCCGGCGTCGGCTCCGCCATCGTGATTTCTGCCGGATTCAGGGAGCGCGGCGCCGAAGGCGCCGCCCTCGAACAACAGATTCAAGAACACGTGCAGCGCGGTTCCCTGCGCTTGATAGGTCCCAACTGCCTGGGCATTATGAATCCGGCGATCGGGTTGAATGCTACTTTTGTAAAAGATCCGCCCAAGACCGGAAATGTCGCCTTCCTGAGTCAAAGCGGAGCGCTTCTGGTTGCGATCCTCGACTGGAGCGCGCGCGAACAAGTTGGATTCAGCGCCATCGTTTCTACCGGCTCCATGCTGGATGTGGGTTGGGGGGATCTGCTCGACTACTTTGGCGACGATCCGCGCACCAAGAGCATTCTGATCTACATGGAATCCGTGGGAGACGCGCGCACGTTTTTGTCCGCGGCCCGGGAAGTCGCCCTTACCAAGCCCATCATCGTGATCAAAGCTGGCCGTTCGGAAGCGGCCTCGCGCGCTGCGGCCTCCCACACGGGCGCGCTCACGGGCAGCGACGAAGTCCTCGATGCAGCCTTCCACCGTTCCGGAGTCTTGCGGGTCCACAGTATCGCGGACCTGTTCTACATGGCGGAAGTGCTGAGCCGGCAACCTCGCCCCAAGGGTCCACGGCTTACCATTCTGACCAATGCGGGCGGCCCTGGCGTCCTGGCCACGGATTCGCTGGTGGCCAATGGTGGAGAACTGGCCAAGCTTTCTCCAGAGACCCTGCAGCGTCTGGATGAGTTCCTTCCTGCCCATTGGAGTCATAACAATCCCATTGATGTTCTCGCCGATACCGATTCCGAGCGCTATGCTCGCGCCCTCGAAATTGTTTCGCAAGACCCGAACAGTGATGGATTGCTTGTCATTCTTGTCCCGCAAGCCATGGCCGATCCATTGCAGGTTGCGGAACGCATGAAGCCTTATGCCAAGGGACCGAAGCCCTTGCTCGCCAGTTGGATGGGAGGAAGCAGCGTTGCCGCCGGCGAAGCTGTCCTGAATTCGGCGGGCATTCCAACCTTTCCTTATCCCGACACCGCCGCGCGGGCTTTCACCTACATGTGGCGCTACAGCTGCAATCTGCGCGGACTCTACGAGACTCCCTCGCTGACCGACCAATCTGAGCTGGAGGGCTCGTCCCGCGCTCAAGTCGAGCACATCATTCTGAATGCGAGAGACAAGGGCCGCGTCCTGCTCACCGAGTTGGAATCGAAGCAGTTGTTGTCGCTCTACGGCATTCCCGTGGTCGAAACACGCGCTGCGGCCAGCGAAGACGAGGCGGCCAGGATTGCGTCGGACCTCGGCTTCCCGGTTGTCCTGAAAATCCTTTCCGAAACCATCACGCACAAGACCGATGTTGGCGGCGTCAAACTGAACTTGCAGGATGAAGCGGAGGTTCGCTCTGCCTATCGTGCCATCCAATCTTCGGTTGCCGAGAAAGCTGGGCCCGGCCAATTCTCCGGGGTAACCGTGCAGCCCATGGTGAAGCTCGATGGTTACGAATTGATCCTCGGCAGCAGCATAGACCCGCAGTTTGGCCCGGTGATCCTGTTCGGCTCCGGCGGTCAGCTGGTCGAAGTGTATCGTGACCGCGCCCTCGCGATTCCGCCATTGAACACGACGCTGGCGCAAAGATTGATGGAGCAGACCCGAATCTTCACCGCGCTACAGGGAGTCCGCGGACGCAAGTCGGTCAACATGGCGGCCCTGGAGAACCTCTTAGTCCGCTTCAGCCAGCTCGTGCTGGAACAGCGCTGGATTGCCGAAATTGACATCAATCCCCTGCTGGCTTCACCGGACTACTTGCTCGCTCTCGATGCCCGAATCGTGTTGCACCCATCCGCGGTGACCCGCGACCAGTTGCCCAAGCCCGCGATCCGTCCTTACCCCCTGCGTTATGTCTCGTCCTGGACCATGAAGGATGGAACTGAAGTGACCATCCGCCCCATCCGCCCCGAAGACGAACCGCTGATTGCCAAGTTTCACGAGACGCTTTCCGATCGCAGCGTCTATTTGCGCTACTTCTGTTCCCTAAGCCTGAGCCGGCGAGTGGCGCATGAGCGGCTGCTGCGCATCTGTTTCGGTGATTACGACCGCGAAATGGCGCTGGTCGCCGAGCACACCGATCCCAGCACGGGAGAACGCCGGGTTCTTGGCGTTGGGCGCATGAACAAGCTCCACGCCAGGAGTGAAGCTGAAGTCGCCGCGCTGGTTTCTGACAAGTATCAAAAGCTGGGTTTGGGACATGAATTGCTCCGCCGTGTTGTTCAGATTGCCCGCGACGAAAAGTTAAGCCACGTGTCCGCGGAAATGTTGCCTGACAACATCGCCATGCAGGCCGTCTTTAGACGCCTGGGCTTTCGTATTAAAGCGGATGAAGATCTGACTTCGCTCCGCGCCGACTTGGACCTGTAAGAGTTTTCCCGCCTGTGACGTGAATCACACGTCCCTGTGCTCCATGTTCCCGACAAGATCGCTTCCTTCCGTCATCCTCTATATGTATATGGGACCGTTCGCTCAGAACGGTCGGGGCTACTGAGAAATTCTGAAGGGGATGTCATGAAGCGTAAGTTCAAGACCATGGACGGCAACGAAGCCGTCGCGTATGTCGCATACCGCCTTAACGAGGTCATCGCTATTTATCCAATTACACCCTCGTCAAACATGGGCGAATGGGCCGACCAATGGATGTCGGAAGAGATCCCCAATATCTGGGGCACCATACCTCACGTGATTGAAATGCAAAGCGAAGGAGGCGCCTCCGGAGCGGTTCATGGCGCGCTCCAGACCGGAGCCCTGTCCACCACCTTCACCGCGTCGCAAGGCCTGCTGCTGATGATCCCCAACATGAACAAGATCGCCGGCGAACTTACGGCGACGGCGTTCCACGTCAGCGCGCGTACGGTCGCCACCCACGCCCTCTCGATTTTCGGCGACCACTCCGACGTAATGTTCTGCCGAACCACCGGATTCGCCATGCTCTCCTCGAACTCTGTCCAGGAGGCTATGGACTTGGCGCTCATCGCGCATGCGGCCACACTCGAAACCCGCATCCCTTTCCTGCACTTCTTTGACGGCTTCCGCACTTCGCATGAAGTCAACAAGATCGAGCTGCTCACCGAAGACGACATGCGCGCCCTCATCAATATGGATCGCGTCGTCGAGCACCGGCAGCGAGCGCTTTCTCCCGACCATCCCGTGTTGCGCGGAACCGCACAAAATCCCGACGTCTTCTTTCAGGCGCGTGAAGCCTGCAATCCTTTCTATGACGCGTGTCCGGATAAGGTCCAATCGGTCATGGACAAGTTTTCAAAGGTGGTTGGGCGTTCGTATCACCTCTTCGACTACGTGGGCGCGCCCGATGCCGAGCGCGTGATCGTCATGATGGGCTCCGGTGCAGAGACCGCGCACGAGACGGTGGATTATCTGAACGATCATCTGACCAAGCCCGGCGAGAAAGTTGGCTTGCTGAAAGTCCGTCTGTACCGGCCGTTCTCAGTCAGGCGCTTCCTTGAGGCGCTTCCCGCAACCGTGCGTAAGATAGCAGTCCTTGATCGCACTAAAGAAGCTGGCGCCGGCAGAGAGCCCCTGTATCTCGACGTCGTCAGCGCGCTTCAGGAAGGAATCAAGCTGGGTTATGGAACGCTGAAGGTCATGCCGGAAACCATCGGTGGACGTTACGGCCTCTCCTCCAAGGAATTCACGCCCGCCATGGTCAAAGCCGTTTATGACAACCTGGCAGCGCCGAAATCTAAGACCAAAGACCACTTCACCGTCGGCATTCAGGACGACGTGGGCCACACCAGCCTGGATTACGATTCCGATTTCTCTATCGAGCCCGAGAGCGTGGTGCGAGCCATGTTCTACGGCCTGGGCGCGGATGGCACGGTAGGCGCGAACAAGAATTTTTTTTTTAATAATACGGAGACCACCGAGAATTATGGGCAAGGATATTTCGTCTACGACTCCAA
>Ga0074044_10005184_pt1 | contig 10652 bp, 10 predicted proteins | sample BogForMeECP23OM1_FD_94443 | JGI IMG/M metagenome (GOLD analysis project Ga0074044, IMG submission 94443) | Bog forest soil microbial communities from Calvert Island, British Columbia, Canada - Bog Forest MetaG ECP23OM1 | ecosystem: Environmental > Terrestrial > Soil > Wetlands ...
CGGAGCGCAGGCGATTCCTCAGCGAGCCGATTCCGATGGCGCCATGGGCCAGGTGGCCGATGGTCACCGGGCCCGCGACTTTCACCGTGCGCAGGCCGTGCAGCCCGCTGCTGATGGCGCATCCGCACTGGCGGCAATCGGGCTGGCCCCCGAAAACGCAAGGTTCAACCTGCGTCTGGAAATCCGCGGAATAATTGACGGACAGTTTGGCGAACAGGCATGCGGCGGGATCGCGCGGGGGTTCCAGGAAGCCGCGGGCAAACACGTCGCTGAACAGAAACTTTGGATATCGCTTCCGCAGCGGCGAAAGCCGCCCGACGATGCTGCGACGCTCCTCGGGGCTCAGCATTTCCGCGGCGGATTCGCCCACCTGCGGAGTAAACAGGCTCACCCAGATGCGGCTCACCTCAGGCCTCCCATCCCAGAAGGACACATACTCTTCGGCGTACGTCTCGCTCTTCAGGGCCGCCCGCGTAATGGTCCAATGGATGTTGACCTTCGAGCCTTCGATGTTTTTCAGGATGCGCTCGTAGGTGGCCGGGGTGCGGCGGACGTTGTGGTCTTCGGGCAGGCCATCCACGGAAACGGCCACGGTGAGCCGCGGAATGGCCATCCATGTCCTCGGGATGGGAATCACGGCGCTGGTCACCACCATGGCATACACGCCCATTTCGCCGAGCGCCGGAAGAATGCGGCTCAGCTCCCGATGGCGGACCAGCGGCTCGCCGCCCACCAGCGACACATGGAGCGGCCGGTGTTTGCGAACCAGCGCGAGCACGCCTTCGACGAGATCCTCGCCGCGCAGGTCATGGAGCTCGCGCAGCGTGACCCCGCCGCCGAGATGATCTTCGCCGTAGGCGTAACAGCCCGGACAACGCAGCGGGCATTCTCGCGTGATCTCGATGGACAGCATCGGCGCCCGGCCGCTCAGGATGTTCAGTCCCGATTTGATCAGGTGAGAAACGGATAGCCCCGGCCTGGACACTGTCTTCATAACCCTCCTGATCCGAAGTAAACGGAATCGCGCCGCCGGGTGGGCGCGGTCCCGGACAACTCTAATTAGATTCGCGGCTGGAGACAGGAGGTTGCATGGAAAAAGTGACTCATCGTGAGCATTGGCTCCTGGACGGAGGTGTGGCGCCTGCGAGCGTTCGTTGGGGGAGGAAGAATGAAGATCCAAAGTAAGGAAAAATCCCCGGGGTCAGTCCCGAAGCCTAGGGAGACGCTAACCGTGGCTGCCTGGCCGGAGTGAGCTAGTCCGGTCCTCTGAATGCCCCGAGTTTGGCCAGTTCGCGGGCAAATAGAGGGTTCTCGGGAAACTCGGCGGAGAGATGGGCCAGCAGGGCCTGGGCACGCTGCGGTCGCTTTTCGCGCAGGCTGGTCAGGGCCACCAGGAGTTCCGCATAGGGCTGGAGATAGTGCCCGCTGGCTGTGGCCTGCTCCAGCTGGCGCATGCCCACGCCCTTGTCGCCGTGCACGCCGCCCATGCGCAGGAAAAAGCGTTTGTAGGCGGGAAGGCACGCGAGGATGTAATTGGAGACGCCGAGCGCCACGTAGGCATCGCCCTGGCCGGGGTCCACGGCCAGCAGGCGCTGCGCGAATCCCTCGGAGACTCCCAGCAGGTGGAGGGTGGCAAGCTGGCGTTTTTCAATCAGGCTCGTGTAGTCGGCGAGCATCCCGTTGGTCATGGTCATGGTCAGAAGGCCGACGGGATCGCGTGGGTCGCGGTCCAGACGTGCCTGGCCGATTTTTTGCGCCCGGCTGACCGCGGCGCGGAAAGCATCGCCCAGGCGCTGGTTCGCCTGTCCGGGGATGCCCCCGAGAAGGCGTTTGTCGTCGAGAAAGAACTCGGAGGTGAGCACGCCCTGATTATTGAATTCTTCAAATAGATAACTGGCAGCTTCCGCCGTATAACCCATGGGGTCCTCGGGGTGCTGTTTTTCCCACACAGCGAATTCGGCGCGCGCCTCGGAAAATTTGAGTTGGTAAAGGAGCCGGAAGCCCGTATCCACCGGAGTTACCGGAGCGGCGACCCATGCCGGCTGAGAGATCGCCGGGGCGGGTTGCTGCGCAGACGCAGGTTGCGGCGCGGAAGCGGATTGTGGCGGGGGAATGCTCACAAATTCTCGGAAGGCCCCTGCAGGCTGGACCCACCCAGCGGAATGAGCAGGCCCGGGGAGGCCGGCAAGCAGGAACGCGGCCACCAGCGCCGTGACCGTGAGAATGCGGCGCGCGATCACGCCGGTGAGCTCCGGAAGGCAAGTACCGCGTTCAGGCCGCCGAAGGCGAAGGAATTCGACAGGGCGTACTCCACGCGCAGCGCCCGCGAGGCGTTGGGAACGACGTCGAGATCGCACTCCGGGTCCGGCTCCGTGTAGTTCGCCGTCGGCGGGAGCACGCCTTCCCGCAATGCCAGGATGCTGGCCACCGCTTCCAAGGCGCCTGCGGCGCCCAGTGTGTGGCCGTGGAGCGACTTCGTGGAGCTCACCGGAAGCCGTTTGGCGTGCTCGCCAAATACCTGGCGGATGGCGCGCGTTTCCGTGGAATCGTTGCCCGGAGTGCCGGTGCCGTGAGCGTTGATATAGCCGATGGATTCGGGAGCCAGGTCTGCGTCGCGAAGCGCGGCGGAAAGCGCCAGGGCAGCGCCCTCGGCGGAGGGTTGGGTGATGTGGTGCGCGTCGGAAGACATGCCGAAGCCCACGAGTTCGCCGTGGATGCGCGCGCCGCGCGCGCGGGCCGCCTCGTAGGGCTCCAGCACGAGCATGGCCGCGCCTTCACCGAGGATCATGCCCTTGCGGTCGCGGGAAAATGGCCGGCAGGTGTCCGGGGAGATCACGCGCATCGCTTCCCAGGCCTTCAACAGCCCGTAGCTGAAGGGCGCCTCGCTGCCGCCGGCCAAGGCGAGCTGCGCCGCGCCGCTGCGCACCATCTGTGCGGCCAGGCCAATGGCGTGCGAGGAGGAGGAGCACGCCGTGGAAATGGTAAACGCCGGGCCGCGCAGGCCGAATTCCATCGACAGCATGCTCGCGGCGGCATTGGCCATGGTGCGCGGGATGGTGAGCGGATGAACCCGGTTGCGGCCCTGGCGGTACAGAACTTCGAATTGCGCATCTTCAGCGGTCTGCCCGCCGAGGCAGCAGCCGGTAACCACGGCAGTCGAGTCGCGGAGCGCGGGAGAGAATACGATGCCCGCATCGCGGACAGCCTCGCGCGCGGCTATCAGCGCAAATTGGGCGAAACGATCGAGCAGATCCAGCCGCCCGGGCTCGAAGTGCGCGCACGGTTCGTAGCCGGGGACCTCCGCCCCGTTCGAAAAACGCAGCAGCGCCGGGTCCACGGACGAGAGCCGGCGGATGCCGGGCCGGCAGGCGACCATCTGGCGCCAGCATTCCGGCACGTCCCGGCCCAGGGCACAGATCATGCCCAGGCCGCTGACGGCCACACGGCGGCGGGAGATGGAATCGGGAGGCAATGCCGGAATCAGTCGGACGTCGCCGCGGCGGCAGGGCCGGGCGCGGCGAGGGTGCGCTCGATGGCTTCGACGATCTGACGCACGGTTCGCAACGAGCGAACAACATCGTCGGGAAGGGTCAGGTGGAAGTGCTCTTCGAGCTCGAAGAGCAGCGTAATGGTATCCAGCGAGTCCACGCGCAGGTCGGCCAGCGCGCTGTCCATCGAGATGCTCTCCCGCGGAACGTGCTTCACCGCGGCCAGCGCCGCCAGAACTTTGTCGGCCACTCGATCCGGCATACCGAAGGCTCCTCTCGTCTGGTCCCGGGACTGGGGGTAGCAGGCGTCCACGACCCCTACAGTGTATTCCCATTTGGCCGCTGGAGACGAGACCCAGGTTCAGCGAGCGTGAGGAGAAGGAAGTGCTGGAGCATCGAGCCGCGAAACGCTACCATCGGCTGGTCCCGGGGCGCCGGAGAGGATCCCGGAAGGCGCTGGCAACCGGCGAGCGGGACGCCCTTCGCGCGCGGGGAGGAACACCAGAGGGGCAATGGGAGTAGAATCGGGAGCGAATCCGGGGAGGCGCGCCGGCACGGTGGGAATCGCTGCCCACGGCGCGGAGACGGCGTGAACCACAATCCTTTGTCTCAAAATCTGGGCGACCACGATGGAGCGGGCGCGACCATTGCCGCCACGGCCACGGCTCTGCCGCGCTACGAACTGACGCGCGAGAGCGTGAAGTATTACCTGGATCGGGTGTTTCCGCTGCAGGGCGTGCGGCTTGAGGCCATGCAGACAATCGTGGAGAACTCGCAGATCGAACGCCGCTTCTGCATCCATCCCGTGGAGTACATCGTGGAGCCCCGGCCACTCGAGGAACTGAGCAGGGACTACATCGAGAATTCCGTGGAGTTGGGGCAGCGCGTGGCGGAGGACTGCCTGAAGCGCGCGGGCTGCGGGCCGCGCGACGTGGACCTGCTCATCACCGTGTCCTGCACCGGGTTCATGATTCCCTCCCTCGATGCGCACCTGATCAACCGCATGGGCTTTCGCTGCGACGTGAGGCGCCTGCCCATGACGGAACTGGGCTGCGCCGCGGGCGCGGCGGGGCTGGCGCGCGCCACGGAATTTCTGCGCGCCTATCCCGGCGCAACCGCGCTGGTGATTTCCGTGGAGCTGCCCAGCCTCACGTTCCAGCGCCGGGACATTACGCAGGCGAACTTGATTTCCAGCATCCTGTTCGGCGACGGCGCCGCGGCGGCGCTGGTGAGCGGAAACGGCGCGTCGGGGCCGCGGCTGCTGGACACGCGCAGCTACACCTTTCCGGACTCGCTGGCGGCCATGGGATTCGATCTGAAGAATTCCGGCTTCCACATCGTCCTCTCCAGAGACGTTCCGGACCTGATCCGCGGGCGGATCAAAGAGCTGGTCACCTCGTTTCTGGGCTCGCACGGACTGAAACAGGAAGAGATGGCGGCCTTCGTGCTCCACCCGGGCGGCCAGAAGCTGCTGCGTTACATTGAAGAGGAGTTGGGCCTGCCGCGAGAGCTCACCCAGCCCTCCTGGGACGTGCTGCGGGACTACGGAAACCTCTCCAGCGCCTCCGTGCTCTTTGTGCTGCACGAATGGCTGGCCAAAGGAAAACTGGCGCCGGGCGATTACGGTTTGCTTGCGGCCTTCGGTCCGGGATTCACCGCAGAACTGCTGCTGGCGCGATGGAGCTGAGCCGGGCCCTTTATCTGGGATTGCTGGTCCTGGTGGTGGCGCTGCGCATCGTCGAGTTGGGGATTTCTCGGCGCAATCAAAAAAGGCTGGCGGCCCAGGGCGCGAAGAAGGCCGCCGATCCCCGGTTCCCCGCCATGGTGGTGGTCCACGCGAGCGTGCTGGCCGGCGCCGCCGCGGAAGTCGTGCTTCTCGACCGGCCGTTTTATCCCCTGCTGGGCGCCTCGATGGGGGCCATCTTCCTGGGCGCCAACGGGCTGCGCTGGTGGGTGATCCATACGCTGGGAACTCACTGGAACGTCCAGGTGATGGATTCCGCGCGGCTCGGCGTGGTCACCACCGGCCCCTACCGCTGGGTGCGCCATCCGAATTATTCCGCGGTGTTCGCGGAGATGCTGGCGCTGCCGCTGCTTCATACCGCCTGGATCACCGCACTCGTGGGCGGCGCGGCGCACGCCTGGGTGCTCCGCGGCCGGGTTGCCGCCGAAGAAAAAGTGCTCCTTGCAGAACCTGCCTACCGCGCGGCCATGGGCGCGAAACCCCGATTTGTCCCCGGTCTGTTCTGAACACAGCGCGCAGATGTTGGGCACCGTCTGGCGCGTACTCGTTTCGAAATCCCGCCGCGCGAACGTCGCGGGGCTCGATCGCCCGCGCTACAACTCGGAGTCCCGAATGAGGGCGCCGGGCGTGAGTTCGGCGCAACTTCGGCAGCCGGCCAGCGCCAGCGTCAGATCAAAATCCGCAACGAAATTCTGCACCACGTCGCGCACTCCCTCCTCGCCCGCCACCGCCAGGCCGTAGGCATAGAGCCGGCCCAGAAGCACGGCCCGGGCGCCCAGCGCGAGCGCTTTGAATGCGTCCGCCCCGTTGCGGATTCCGCTGTCGAAGAGCACCGGAATTCGCCCTCTCACCGCTTTCACCACGTTCGGCAAAGCATCCAGCGAGGCAATGGCCCCGTCCACCTGCCGGCCGCCGTGGTTCGACACGATGATTCCGTCCATGCCCAGTTCCACGGCCTTCGCCGCGTCGTCGGCGTGCAATATGCCTTTCAGCAGGATCGGCAGCTTGGTGTGGCCGCGCAGGTAGGGCAAGTCGTCCCAGCTCAGCGCGCTGTTGGAGAAAACGCCCGCCCACAGGCGCACGGCCGCGCTCGGGTCCTCCTCGGGCGGCGTGGAGAGACGCCTGCGGAACACGGGATCGCTGAAAAAACAGGCCACACCTTCGCCCTGCAGGAACGGCAGATAGGCTCGTTCCAGGTCGCGCACGCGCCAGCCGAGGAAGGTCGTGTCCAAAGTAACGACGACGGCGGCGTAACCCGCGCGTTCGGCGCGGCCCACCATGCTCTCGGCCATCTCCCGGTCGCGCGGCCAATACAACTGATACCACCGCGGCGCAGCGCCCATGGCCTCCGCCACCTGCTCGATGGTCCGCGACGCGGCCGTGCTGTACACAAAGGGCACGCCGAGCGAGGCAGCCGCGCGCGCCGAGGCCAGCTCCGCCTCGGGATGCAGGATGCTCTGCACCCCCACAGGGCCCAGCAGCACGGGCCCGGGCAGCCGCCGGCCGAATAGCTCCACGCTCAGGTCGCGCTCGGATACGTCGCGCAGCATGCGCGGCACGATGCGCCAGCGCCGGAAGGCCTCGCGATTGGCCCGCACCGTATCCTCGGAGCCCGCGCCGCCGGCAATATAGTCCCAGGCTTCCGGCTCCAGCGCCTGGCGCGCTTTCTCCTCGAGCTGAGGGAGCCCAATCGGCACCGAGGAGCGCTGCCCCGCGAGGCCGCGCAGATAAATCTGCGTCTGGTATTGCACGCCGTCGAAGATGGGATGCGGGGGCTGGTTCACCACTGCCTCCTGGAAGCGTTCGGACTCTGTGCGCAGCGGGGGAATTCTAACCTGCATTGAGGACGAGTGACGCAGCGACTTCCGGGATAGGGGCCATAACAAAAGGACAGAGGTGCACGCCTCCCCTACTTTTTCCGAGTTTCGGGGGAGTAGTGCTCGGCCAGATAGTTGATGACGATGGCCCGGTCAGACTCGGGCATTTCCAAGCCGAAGGTCTTCATCATTTTTGTGACCTCGGCGGCCCACTGGTCGCGCGTGAGCGGCGGCTGCATCAGCACGTACCGCGGGCTGTGGCAGGTGTTGCAATAGCCGGTCACCAGGCCCTTCCCTTCCCCGGCTTCGAGTTCCGGCCAGTACAGCGGATAGCTGCCCACCGAATATTTGGCGTCGTCGGTGGCAGCAGGAACCACGGGCTGCGCCAGCGAGCCCAGATTCCGCTGCGTGTAATCTCCCCTTTCGGATTGGGCGTAAAGCAGCGTGGCTGCGGCGAGCACGATGGCCGCGGCGGAGAGGAAGAACAGACCGAGGGGACGGGTGCTTCCTGCTTCCTTTCCGCCGCGAAATTCTGGGCTGCGCGTCATTGTGCCGCTCCTGCCATAATCTGCTGGCGTTCGATGCGGTTCCACAGGTAGCCGCCCGGGTTCCACACCGGCTCGTCGGATTGGACGTTGCCCGTCTCGTCCGCGGCGCGCACGGCCAGCGTGTAGGGGCCGCGCCGCTGCGGTTTCCAGGAGAATTCCCAGGTGCGAAAACTGTAGGCCCCGTACTCCGGGCCCAATTGCGCGGGCGCCCAGGTCTTCCCGTCGTCGTCGGATATGTCTACGCGCGTCACGCGGCCGTACCCGCTGAATGCGATGCCGCGAAGCGTCACGCTCATGCCCAGCGGAACCTTCCCGTCCGCCTCCGGCGCCGCGAAAAACGAACGCACGGGCATGCGCCCTATCGGAATCATCTTCACCGTGCCGGCTTTCACGTCTTCCGGAGTCGTCATGCCGCGCGGCGTGTCCGGGATGCGGTAGGCGCTCTTCATCCAGAAATTCTCATCGGTCTTGTCGAGCACGCGGATGTTGGTGAGCGCCTTCACCCAATAGGTGGCGAAGTAGCCGGGCACCACCAGGCGAACCGGGAAGCCGTTCAGCAGCGGCAGCGGCTCGCCGTTCATCTCGTACGCCAGCAGGCACTCCTCGATCACCGGATTCGAAAGGTCCAGCGACTTCAGGAATGCATTCGAGCCGTGCCCCACAGGCCCTTTGCCCCGATCCATGCCCTGGAATTGCACCTGGAGGGAGCCCGGTTTCACTCCCGCGGCCCGCAGCAGCTCGGTCAGCCGCACGCCACTCCACATGGCGTTGCCCATCGCGCCGTTCCCCCACTGGCCGCCGGGAACACGGGGTTGCAGCCGGCTCCGGCTGTTGCCGGAGCACTGGTTGACGGCGGCAACGCTGCTCGATGGAAAGCGCGAGAGCAATTCGCTGAAGCTGAATTTCAGCGGTTTCTCCACGTTTCCCGTCACCTCCAGCCGCCACTCGGCCAGGTCCACGGTGGTGGGAATTTCGTCCAGATGCCAGCGAACGTAGAACGCGCCATTGGGCGTAAACAGGCTGAGAAAATAGTGCTGCGGCGTTTCGAGTTGAACGGGACGATCGGTTAGCAGGATCAACGGATACTTTTGCGGATAGGTGGCCACCAGGCCGACGGAGGTCCAGCGGGGATTTGCGCCCGGGCCGGTGAACGGCGGGAGCCGGTCGGAAGCGTGCATCTGCTGCGCGCCGGCGGCCTCCGCGAAACAGCCCAGCGCCATCGCTCCGGCCCCCGCGGAGAGAGTTTCGAGCAGCTTCCTGCGGGAGATTCCGGACATTGCAGCTCCTCGGCAAAAAGCGAACATCCCTGCAACACGCGCCGGGCCGGAGGGAGGCACGCTGTGCCACGCGCCGTTACTTTCCGGCGATATTCTCCGCGATGTCGCCCACGAAGGGAAGTTTGAAGCGTTCACCCTGATAAGCCTTCACCATGCAGAATATCCAAATGATGAGGCTCCCCAGCCGGAGGACTCCGAAGACCAGTCCGTAAAGCGACCAGAAGGCGTAAATGCCGCCGAGCCCGAGAGTCCCGGCGAGGACAATCCCCAGGACCCAATACACCACGGTGATCGCGCCGAAGACCACCATGGACTGTGCCGCGTGGAATTTCACGAAGGGACGTTTGTCGATCACGAAAAAGATGATCCCGGTGAGCCAGCCGAGAACGTAGCTGAGCAGGCCAGCGACGTTTTCATCGAGCCCGCTGCCCGTCGCAACTCCCGGTCCCCGCCCCGAGGCGGACTGCGGGGCCCCGCAGGCGGGACAGAACGTAGCGCCCGCGGCCACCTGTGCTCCACATTTTGCGCAGAATGCCATGAACGTATACCTCCCACTCGACGATCCCGAACCGTCGTTGTTGCGGAGACTATCAGAAGCACCCGCAGCGAACAATAGTGCAGGAGAAAGACATCTGGTTGCTCCCGCGCCGTTGGGTGCACGCCGTAGGGGCACGCCATGGCGTGCCCCTAGCGCCAGCGCTCGGCAATTCCCTGGATGTTTATCCGGGCCAAGTTCTCGCGAGAAAATCGTTTTAACCGCCCCGCGCCGCAGGCGACGCCGCGCGCGGGATTTCAAACCGGTAGCCCACCCACGGCTCGGTGAGTATGTATTTCGGGTGCGCGGGGTCCGCCTCCAGTTTTTTCCGGAGCTGGTTCACCACCACGCGCAGGTATTCCGTCTCGTCCCCGTAATCCGGCCCCCACACGGACTGCAGCAGCCGGCGGTGCGGCAGCGGTTTCCCCTGCCCGGCCACGAGCTGCCGCAGCAAGTCGAACTCTTTGGGCGTCAGATGCACCGGGCGGCCGCGCACGCTCACGCGCCGGGCGGAGAAATCAATGTTCAGCTCTTTGGTCACCAGCGCGGGCAGCTCTTCGCCGGGCGTTGTGCGGCGGAGCGCGGCGCGGATGCGCGCCAGCAGCTCCGGCATGCCGAATGGTTTTACCACGTAATCGTCGGCGCCGGCGTCGAGCGCCGCCACCTTGTCGCGTTCCGCGTCCCGCACCGTCAGCATGATGATGGGTACCGCGGAATCGCGGCGAATTTCGCGGCAGGCGGTCAGGCCATCCATCACGGGCATGTTGACGTCCAGCAGCACCAGATCCGGCGGCGTGCTGCGCATCCCTTCGAGCGCTTCCTCGCCGTTGCGCGCTTCATACACCGTGTAACCCTGGGCCGCCAGCGAAGTGCGCATCACACGCCGCACCTGCGGCGCGTCGTCCACCACCAGGATTTTCGCGGAGTTCATATGCGTTCGCCCTGGCTGCGATCGATGGGAAGCGAAAACGAAAACACGGAGCCGTGCCCGATCTGGCTGGTCACGCTGATCGTCCCGCCGTGCGCTTCCACCAGCGCCTTTGCAATGGGCAGGCCCATTCCCGTGCCTTGCACCAGATATCGCTGATCCTTCCCACGGTAGAATTTGTCGAAAATGATGCCCTGCTCCAGTTCCTCGATCCCCGAGCCGCGGTCCGCCACGCTGGTCACCACGGAATTTCCCACGGCCTCCGCCGTGATCAGGATGGGCTGGTCCAGCGGCGAGTAGTGGTTGGCGTTGTCC
>Ga0074044_10005185_pt1 | contig 10650 bp, 8 predicted proteins | sample BogForMeECP23OM1_FD_94443 | JGI IMG/M metagenome (GOLD analysis project Ga0074044, IMG submission 94443) | Bog forest soil microbial communities from Calvert Island, British Columbia, Canada - Bog Forest MetaG ECP23OM1 | ecosystem: Environmental > Terrestrial > Soil > Wetlands ...
CAGGAAATCCCGAATACGCTTCTGGGTATCCGCGCTCCAGCCGTGCTCGCTCCCAATCTGCGCCGTAAGCTGGCCGATCTGGCCGGAGAGCTGGCCGGTGCTGGCTTTATCCATGAGTCCGGGCAGCGATGCTCCCAGGCGCGCGCCTTGGCGGGCAATCCGCGGGCCGACCAGGAAACCGGACACCCCCAGACCAACCAGCAGCAGCACGTAAATGATCGTGATCGCCCAGACGCGGCTGCGGACCAGTTTCTCCAACCGCTCTACGGCGGGATTAATGAGATAAGCAAAAAGAATGGCAAAGAGGAAAAGAATCAATGTGCGTCGCGCCGCATAGAGAAAGCCCAGCCCAACGGCGAACAGGAGAGCCGTGAGTAGCACCCGCGATGTGCGTGAATCAAGAATCGTCAAGAGTTATCCCAGAAACACAGGTCTTAGGTTTTAGGTCTTAGGTCTTAGGATTTAGAAACCTTCTGCGCCGCTCAGTGAGACCCCTAAGACCTGACACCTAACACCTAAGACCTGCAGTTCAATCGCGGTCCACGACCGTATTCTCTCCCACAATCGACATCCGCATCACTTTAAATTGATCGTCGAGCCAGAGTTGCCACGTCCCCGCGTCGTTCTTCAGTTCCAATTTGATCAGGTCCTGCGGCCCGCTCTTCAGGCTCACCTTTTCCCGGCCAAGGTACTCCGCGCTGAGCGACGCCGAAGACTGTTGGTGCGGATCCAAGGTTCCGAACAGGGTGCGCTCCTTCAATGGGCACTGTAATTGCCCTTTGTCCTGTTTGCAGACCATGCCCAGAAACTTCCAAGCCAGCACTTCGCGATGGACGAAGAAATAGTCGTCGAGGATGCTGGTGGATGCTGGCAGCAGGTAAGGCTTTTCGTGTTCTTTATCTCCCGCTCCAGCGCTCCACTTCTCATTCAGAAAATCAGCATTGGGAAGCACCACATAGTGCGCCGACCCAGGACTCAATTCCTTCCACTCGTAACGACGGATTTCACCCTTCGAGGTAAGCTCCATGTCGGAAGTCTGCGCATCAGGCGGAGTGTTCTCGGTCTTGAACTCGGAGTGGATCACGCTGCCGCCGCTGGTCTCATAGATCGAGAACGTTTCAGTTCCTACCCGATGGCCATTCTGGAACACGCCAAAGGAGCCGGAGTCGACTGCTTTGCCCTCGTGTTCCTTCTCCTTTTCTTTAGGCATGGGGGCGGCCGATGCCGTAATGCAGCAAACCAGCGCCATCATGAAAACGAGCAGCCGACAAGACAACTTCACTGTAATTCTCCTGTTTAGAAATGATTGGGGGGAATCTGAGATGAGCCCGCCGCCTCCGTCCCCTCCCCAAACTGAAACGTACGCTCGATCTCAGCGCAAATGGTGGCCAGATCTTTCCCTGAAGTTACGACAGTCACGGTTGCCTGGGTGTAGGTTGGCCGTCGCTGCCAATACAGACTTTCGAACTCGGCGCGGTCATCCTTTCGCAAGGGCCGTTTGGCCGCGTCTTCCCGACTGCGCCGCCAAAGTTCGTCCAATGGTGTATCCAGGAATATAGAGTGCCAAGGCCGCAGCAACTCAAAGTTTCTTAGTTGCGCGAACGTTCCCCCGCCGAGCGCGACCACGGTGTTATGTTCCAGCGATTCTGTCAGATCGCGAAGAGTTGCGGCTTCGGCCAGCCGAAACTCACGTTCCCCTCGCTCCCGAAACATCTCCGCGATGGTTTGTTGCTCGCGGGACTCGATGTGGGCATCCAGATCCACAAAGTCCCAGCCCAGCCGCCGGGCAAGTTCCTGCCCCACAGTGGTCTTGCCGGCAGCCATGAACCCCACAAGAAACACCGCGCGTACTGGCATGGTTCTCCACGGCGGTCTTAGGTCTTAGGTGTCAGGTCTGAGGTCTCAGGAATATCGAGACCTTCCTAAGACCTGAGACCTAACACCTGAGACCGGATTCTATTTAGCGTTGCTTGAGGCGGATTCTACCACTGAAAGAGCGCAGTACGACCTCCGATGCGGCCTTCCCGACCGTGCCAAAGAAGGAACGTCCCGCATCAAAGGAGAACCGGGAGTGCTGCTTCGGTTGCAGAGGAAAATCGTTGTGCACCCTGCCCAGCACCGAGTGCGCGCTGAAATCGGCCGAGACATCCGCCGGCGCTACGGCTTCGATGTCCCCAGTGTGGGTGGTGAACTTATAGTCGCCGCCGGAGCCGAAATCGCCATCATAAAAAATCTTTCCGCTGCCCGAATTCACCTGCACCAGCGGGCCACTGACCGACTTCAAATGGACGTCACCGCTGATGGAAGCAATCTCGACGTGACCGTTGCGAACATCGGTCAGGGTGATCGGACCGCGCATCGTCTGGACGTGCACGTGTCCATTCTCGACGTTGCGAACGTTCACCATGGCATCGGGACCTTCCAGGGTTAAGTCCCCTTGCAGGTGTTCCGCCGACAGCGGACCGGTCGAGGAATGGAGACTGACGGTAGCGTCGGGCGGAATCAGCACTTCGTAGTCAACCTGGCCGGTTTGCTCGTCGGCGCCCGGCAGCAGGTGCGACGCGATTTGAATCCGGTTGCCCATTTGCTGCAGGTCAACCTCCACCCTGTCCGATTTGAGTGTGGCCGTCACCATAACCTGACTGGCGCTGCCCGGCCTTACCGAAATCGCCCCGTATTGCGTATCCACGGAGATATTGGCGTTGGGACCGACCGCAAAACTGTATTCCTTCTTGGTCTCGGCGAAAGCCGCCGATGCTAGACAGGTTGCCAGAACCAGAGTTACGACCGTGGCCTTCCGAACATTCGTTTGCCCCAGATTCGTTTGCCCAAGTTTTGCCGGTCGCCGACTCGCTAACTGAAGACTCGCGCCATGAAGACTCGCCATAAGATGCCGCCCCTGCGGCCGGGAATGCCGGTCGCCCCTTCCCCTATTGAATACGATCCAGTGCTATCTGGTAAAGAAGTGCCTTTTGTTGATACGCATCCATCAAGTGTTGCCGAGCGTCCATGTCCCCCGGATTCCGATCCACATAGGCCTGCGTTTCCCGGATGTCGGCATTCACCGCCTGCAACTGAAGTTCATACGTGGTTCTCATCGAAGGGGTGAGCGTGGAAACTGCGCTCAGAAACTGCTGATCCTCCGCGCTCGGTGCGGGTTCTACCTCGGATCTCACCGCGCCCGCTGATTTAGCGGACCCTGATCTGGCGGACTCTGGCTTAGCGGACTTCTGTGCGAGCAACTGAGGAGCCGGGGCAGGCACTGGAGCGGGGGTGACCGCAGCCGCCGCCGCAGCCGGGGCCGTTACTGGAGTTGCCGGAGCTTGCTGCTTCGCCACTTGCGGAACTGGCTTATGGCTTATGACGTAAGAGCCTGCCGCCAGCACCGCCACCGCCACGGGCGCCAGCCACCATGCGCTCCATCGCCGGTCGGAAGAAGTTGGGACTGGGACAAATACGGGCCGGGCGGGCGCGGACTCCGGGTCACGAATCAGGCCTTCGGCGCTTAGTTCAGCCGCAATTCGCACCCAAACCCTGGGCGCCGGTTCTTCGCTTGCCGCCAGTTGCCGGGCTTGGCTCGCGATCAGCTTCAGGTCCGAGACAAGATCCGAGCAGGCTGGACAGGACTTGACATGCGCCTCAACCTCATCGGGAAGCGCACCGTCCGGAGCGCCGTCGAGGAACTCCGGCAGAACTCGCTCTACATCTGAACACGTCATAGCAACCTCTCCCCAATACCGCAACTTCCGCTATCCAGTCTTGGCCTTTTCGGCTCTCATGAACTTCAGATAATCCCGCAGCTTCAAGCGTGCCTTGTGCAGCTGCGACTTGCTGTTACCCACCGAGCAGCCCACCATCTGGGCAATTTCGTTATGCTCGAATCCTTCCACATCGTGCAACACAAAAACCGTTCGATAGCCCGGCGGCAGCCGGTCAATCGCCCGCTGCAACTGCAGACGGTCGATGGAACCCGTCAACTTCAAGTCTTTGGTGCCAAATTCCTTTCTGGGAGCTTCGTCTTCGCCTTCCAGAGTCTCTTCCAGCGACACCACCGGCAGGCCCTTCTTGCGCAGTTGCATCAAGACGACGTTGACCGTCATGCGATGCAGCCAGGTGGAGAAGGCGGACTCGCCGCGAAAGGTGCCAATCTTGCGAAATAGCTGGAGAAATGCTTCCTGGGCCAGATCTTCGGCCTGCGCGGGATTGGAGACCATGCGCAAACATAGCGAGTACACCCGGCGTTTGTGCAGGTGATACAAGACTTCGAAGGCTGCTTCGTGGCCTTGCTTTGCCTGCTCAATCGCGTCTGCTTCGGAGATGCCTTGCTTCGGGTCGGTCAAGTCGCCTTTTCCGGCCGCTACTGGTTCAGATGCGGCTTCGAACTCTTTTCGTTGTACAAATTTGCCGAGGGAGTCACTGCAAAGCTCTCGACCGTTCCTGAGTCGTCAGAATACCAAAAACCGTAGCTTGCAGAATTCTCTATCCGACCAAAGTACCCCGCCTGACCAGAGATCCCGGTCACCTTCGTAACCGGGTCCAGTGTAGCGCGGACACTCCTGTCCGCGTGTTTGCTGCGAACCAGCCCTCTGCGCGGACAGGAGTGTCCGCGCTACGCAACCCACCCTTACCCCTTGGCCGTGATCGTCTCCAGTCCATGCCCGTGCGGCCCGGTTTCGCGAATCCGCAGCAGAATGGCGAAGGTCAGCCCGACGAAGCCCAGAATCGAGAAGATCCACATGCCCAGCCCGTATCCTCCCGGGTTATCCCGCCCGGCGTGGGTGTAGTCGTTGGCAGTGCCGATCAGCAAGTTCAGCAGGAAAAAGCCGATCTGCTGAATCAGGGTCATCAAGGCGTAGGCAGTGCCCAGCCGCCTCGGGTCCACAACATAAGCGACCGAAGGCCACATGACCGCTGGGATCAGTGAGAAGGACAGGCCCATCATCGACATCGTAACCAGAAAAAGTAGAGGAAAAGTGAGGTGCAACAACGTGAAATGCCAAGCGGCTATCCAGGGAACGGCGATGGTCACCGTTCTAGCGACCGGAAGGTAGGCCGACATCAGGTAAACCGGCATCAGGAGTACGGACCCAAGCATCATTAACAGCGCCCGCTTGGCGACCTTGTCCACCATCAACCCAAAGAGCGGTGTAACAATCATCGCCGTAATGGGGAGCAAGCTGTTGCAAAAGCCCGCCTGCTGGGTGGCCTCTGACAACGTCATCCCCGCGTGGGAAGCGAGAATCTTATTGGAAAAGAAGTCGATGGCAAATGTCCGGAAGGGAAAGATCGCGGAGTAGAAAGTGAAGCAGAGCCCGACCACGAACCAATACGAGGGATTGAATCGAAAAAAGTCTTTAAGAGCACCCCAAATCTTAGTAACAGCTTTCCCGAACGGCAATCCCTGGACCCGAAAACTCTCGCCGAACTCGAGCTTGTCAATGGAACCGGCCTGCCCCAGTTCGTAGCGCGCTTCCGCCCGGCTTTCGAGCACCCAATAGATTCCCGAGCAGAACACGGCTAGGACTGCTGCGCCTACCGCGATGAATAACGGTCCTTGCCAGCTTGGTTCACCAGTAGGCCCCTGGGGATAAAACGCCCGGTGAGCCCAGGTCGGCGAGTTGTCGGCCGCCACCGACGCCAGACGGGCGATGGTGAGGTTAATCCCGAAAGCGAAGCTGAGCTCTTTGCCCTTAAACCACTTGGCGAGCACGGTCGTGACCGCAACGATCATGGATTCAGCGCCCAGACCCAGCACGGTGCGGCCGGCAATCATCACTCCAGGCCGTCCGCGGGCGGCGGTGAGCACGGCTCCCAGCAGGCAAAGGCCGGCAAAGAACGTTAGTGCCTTCTTCGTCCCGATCCGGTCAATGACGATGCCGCCAATCAGCAAGGTCAATACCGCAGCCACGCTATAGGACGAGTTCAGCCACCCGAAAGCTGTGGCCGAAAAGCCCAGCTTGTCAATAAAAATGCGTTCCAGCGGATTGATGCTGTCGTAGATGTAGTAGTTGCCGCCCATCGCCACGCTGACGAACAGCAGCACAGTCCAGCGGTAAAGACGGGATGGTTGCGGACGAACGAGCTCAGGCATGAAGGCACTTATCCTCGGCGTCGACCGGCGCCTGCATAATATATGTAGAGAGAATCAACCGACGAAGATAGCAGATTAGATTGGAGAATGTCTGGCTTTTGACGAGACGCGGGCCATCCCTTGAAGAAAACAACAGCTCTCGATTGCGAGGGTGAGGTCGCGAGCGAGAGCTGGAGACTGAAAGCTGAACGACTGAGAGCTGACGGCTGCCCTTCTACATCTTTTCCGTCTTGCCGTCGTATTTCACCGTGCCGTTCTTGTCATTCTGGCGCGTGACATCGTCGTTGGTGTAGACGCGACCCGCCTTCTTGAAGCTACTCGCTGCAGCGGCTGGTCCGGTGATGTATGTCCAGTCAGCGCGGGCTTCTTCGGATGGGCGTGCGCCATGTTCTTCACGCGAACGGGCTTCGCGAGGCCGTTCTTCACGTGAACGGATTTCACTAGGGCGCCCTTCGCGCATGTCTTCGTGCATCACGCGTCCTTCACGTCCCAGCCGCTCGGGCTGCAGGCGGACTTGCGGCGTCATGATCGGAGCGCCGCCGCCCTGGTACCACACGGGCACGGTGTACTCCGAACTTGTCGATCCCTGAATCTCGGAGAGCGTCGCGTTGGTCGCGCCGGCTACTAAACCCGTGGTGGCGTTGCTCGCTCCCACCGGATTCGGGGTTACCGTTTGCAGAGAGATCTCCGGCGTGGTCACCATCGGAACATATGGGCCGCATCCATAAAGGCAAGGGCCGTAAGCTGGGCGAGGAAAAGGCTGTTGCGCAAAAGCTACTAACGCCGTCAAAACTACCGCCATCAGAACCAAATAGGGTCGCATGCTGCCTCCACTGGGGCTAACACCTACCGGCTTCGACTGCAGTTTTCTGGCCAGTTGCCGCTGGGTCGAAGACTGCCAGGATGCCCGGAGATTCACGGCGCTCTCGGCTAAACCGCTGAGTCTTAGGCGACAGCAGGGCCCAAGGCTGGTGAAAATTGCTGCGCACAACCTGCAATGGATTGGCGCTGCTGTAGTCCTCAACTACCTACAAATCGCGCATACAAACTGCGCGCAACAGCCGTGTCCGTCGTTCCCTTGATGATGGCGCGGCCGTCGGGAAACAGCGTCATTTCGTAGGGTTCGTGCCAGAATTTCAGCACAAACTCGTTGTGGCGGACGTTGCCATGAGGCTGAAGCCGGGTGCTCAACTCGGCAAAGTCCACCGGCCGCTGCCGCTCGTGGATCTGCACGGAATTTCTGCCGCACAACGTAATGTGAGGCCGTCCTTCCCCTGCCAGGTGAACAAAGTCTCCCAGGCAGGCTCGGCATCCCGCCCGCGGAGAGATTGCCGACATCTCTGCCCGTTTATTCGCCCAGACGTCCCAGGAAAGCAGCGTCCGCCGCATCTTGGAACGCGCGCCCACCAGTAGCTTCAACGCCTCGGTAGCCGCAATCGACGACACGAGGTTCACGGCAGAATTCAAAATGCCGGCGGTTTCACAGGTCTCGACGGTCCCACGGGGGGATTCTGGAAACATGCAGGCCAGGCATCCGGTTTCGCCGGGCAGGATGTTCATGGTCACGGCATAACTGCCGACCGCGGCGGCGTAGATCCAGGCCACGGAATTCTTCAACGCATAGTCGTTGATCAGGTAGCGGGTCTCGAAATTGTCCGTACCATCCAGAATCAGGTCGCAGCCACCCAGCAGGGAATCAACGTTCGCCGGGATCAGGTCGGCGACGTGAGGCTCGACGACGATCTGCGAGTTGAAGCGCGCGATTTGCCGCGCCGCCGCGACCGCCTTGGGCACGGAATCGCGGGCATCATGTTCGTCGAACAAAGCCTGCCGCTGCAGATTGCTGGTCTCGACGTAGTCGCGGTCGAGAATCCGCAGCATCCCGACGCCCGAACGCGCCAGCAACGAGGCCAGCGCCGAACCGGTGGCGCCGCATCCGACGATGACCACGTGGGACTGCGACAGCCTCTTCTGGCCCTCGGCTCCGATCTCCTTGAACAACACCTGCCGCGAGTAACGGTCGTCTATTTCCAAAGGCTTACCTTAGAGATTACCTTGCAAAGGCTTTCCAGCCAGTATTATAGGTTCCGGTCGTCAAACTTTGTTCCTGCGAGCGCCGTGTGCCGTTTTGCGATTCATCGAACCCGAAAGGTTTCGTGGTTGAGCGGCCGAAATTTCGGGAGGGATTTTTGCGGCTAAGCCGTGCCGCTTGGCTTGCGGTGATGGTTGTGCTGGTTCTTGCGCACGGAGCAAGTTGGGCCGCTGGATCGCCACCCGCCCAGCAGCAACCACCTGAATCGCCTTCACAGTCCGGGGCACAGTCCGGAACTCAGTTCGGAACCATCACGCCCTATCTCGGCCTGGCGATCGATCAGATCGAGTTGCCCGGCGTTCCCCCGGAAGAAGCAGCTTCTCTGCTGACGGCCACGCCGCTCAAGAACGGCGAACCTCTCACCCGTGAAGCACTGCACGACGCGATGCAGGCGCTTTATGCCACCGGACGGTTCTCCGATATTCAAGCCGACGTGGATCGCACCGAGACCGCCGGCGTCCGGCTGCGCTTTCTGACGGTTGCCAATTATTTCGTGGGCATGGTACTGATCGAAGGCGTCTCCACCAATCCATCCGCCAACCAACTGGCCAGCTCCACCCGCTTACAACTCGGCGAACTCTACTCTCCGGAGAAACTGGACCACGCTCTCGCAGGCATCCAACGAGTGCTGGAAGAAAATGGATTTCACCAGTCGAAGGTCACGATCTCCGAACAACGCGACGCCCAGCAACATCAGGTCAATCTGACCTTCCAGGTTGTCCGCGGGTCGCGAGCTCTGGTCGGAGAGATTACGCTGGAAGGAGACGCCGGCTACTCCGCCGCGGAAATCAGGGAGATCGCCGACCTGCATTCCGGCGACGGGGTCGTATCGAATCGCATCACGCGCGCTCTGCAACGAATTCGCGCTCGCTATCAGAAGCAGAACCGCCTGCTCGTTCAGGTCGAGTTGGCCAGCCGCACTTATCATTCCGAACGCAACGCGGTGGACTACGTCTTCAAAGTAGATCGCGGTCCGGTGGTGCAGATTTCCGCCGACGGTTTCAAACTCAGCCAACGCGTGCTCCGTCGCCTCGTGCCAATCTATGAAGAAGGAGCGCTCGACGACGATTTGCTCAACGAGGGCCGGCGCAACCTCCAGAACCATCTTCAGACCCTGGGTTATTTCGAGGCCACGGTGAGCGTGTCCCAGCACCGCGCCGAGGACGGCAAGAATTTGCAGGTGGTGTACGCTGTCAATCCCGGCGACCGCCACAAACTTGCGGCCATTCGCATCTCCGGCAATCGTTTCTTCTCCGACGAATTGATTCGCACACGCATGCAGGACCAATCCGCCGGGCGCCTGTTCGCGCACGGGCGTTACAGCGAATTGTTGCTCGAAGAGGATGTGCGCGGTATCCAGGATCTCTATCGCGCGAGCGGCTACCGGCAGGCCGAAGTCACCAGCAAACTCTTGACCAACTACCAGAGCGATCCTTCTCTGCTGGCCATTCAGATCACCATCAAGGAAGGTCCTCAGACCCGCGTTGCCTGGGTTCGCATCGATGGGAGTTACACGCTTCCGCAGGAACAACTACCAGAAATTCAAACCGCCGAAGGGCAGGGGTTTGATGAATCAAGCCTGGCCGATGACCGCGACACCATTCTCGGAAAATATTTCGATAATGGCTTCCCCAATGCCACCGTCGACGTCGCCTACGATCCGGTTCCGTCGACGGATAACTTGCCGCGGGTTGGTGTGACTTTCACGATTCACGAAGGCGAGCAGTTTTTTGTCAATCAAGTGTTTCTGGATGGCTTGCACTACACCCGCCTCGGAGTCGCCCGCCGGGAAATGCGAGTGCAACCGGGCGCGCCCCTGAGCCAGCAGGACATGCTGGAGAGCCAGCGGCGACTCTACGACCTCGGCCTTTTCAAGCAGGTGGATACGGCCATCCAGAACCCGGAAGGCACCGAATCGCGCAAGAACGTGCTGGTTACAGCGCGCGAGGCGGAGCGGTACACCTTCGACTACGGCGTCGGTTTCGAGTTCCAGACCGGACAGCCCACATTCGGCACCAACCAACCTCTGGGGCAGACCGGCGTCAGCCCCATGGTCTCTCTCGGCGTTAGCCGCATCAACCTGGACGGTCGCCACCAGACCATCACCATGAAGGGCAACCTCGGACGATTGCAGCAGAGAGCAATCGTCAGTTACACCATTCCCAAACTCCTGAACCTCGACAACCTCCGTTTCACTGCCACTGGGCTTTACGACAACACCGTGGACGTTTCTACCTTTACCTCGAAACGACTGGAGCAAACTTTCCAGGTATTGCAAGTGCTGTACAAGAAAGAAGACCGCGAACTGACGACGTTCGCCTACCGTTTCAGCTATCGCCGCGTGGAAGCCAGCAATATTGAGGTCACCGCCAACCTCATTCCGCTTCTCTCCACGCCCACCCGGGTAGGAATACCCAACTTTCTCTACATTCGCAACCGGCGCGATAACGATCTGGAAAGCACCCGC
>Ga0074044_10005186_pt1 | contig 10649 bp, 10 predicted proteins | sample BogForMeECP23OM1_FD_94443 | JGI IMG/M metagenome (GOLD analysis project Ga0074044, IMG submission 94443) | Bog forest soil microbial communities from Calvert Island, British Columbia, Canada - Bog Forest MetaG ECP23OM1 | ecosystem: Environmental > Terrestrial > Soil > Wetlands ...
GAGCAGGCAAAGCAAGGCCACGAAGCTGCGTTCGAGGTTTTGTATCACCTGCACAAACGCCGCGTGTACTCGCTATGTTTGCGCATGGTCTCCAATCCCGCGCAGGCCGAAGATCTGGCCCAGGAAGCATTTCTTCAGCTATTTCGCAAGATCAGCACCTTTCGCGGCGAGTCCGCTTTCTCCACCTGGCTGCACCGCATGACCGTCAACGTGGTGCTGATGCAACTGCGCAAGAAGGGACTGCCGGTGGTGTCCCTCGAAGAGACTCTGGAAGCCGAGGACGAGGCTCCCAGGAAGGAATTCGGGACCAAAGACTTGAAGCTGACGGGATCCATCGACCGCCTGCAATTGCAGCGCGCGATTGACCGGCTACCGCCGGGCTATAGAACGGTTTTTGTGTTACACGATGTAGAAGGATTCGAGCATAACGAAATTGCCCAAATGGTGGGCTGCTCGATTGGCAACAGCAAGTCGCAGCTCCACAAAGCACGATTGAAGCTGCGAGAATATCTGAAGTTCATGAGAGCCGAAAAGGCCAGGACTGGGTAGCGGAAGTTGCGGTATTGGGGAGAGTGGCTATGAAGTGTTCAGATGTAGAGAGAGTTCTGTCGGAGCTCGTCGACGGCGCTTCGGACGGTACCCTGCCGATTGACGTTGAAGCGCATGTGAAGTCCTGTCCAGATTGCTCGGATCTGGTCTCGGACCTTAAGCTGATCGCGAGCGAGGCGCGACAACTGGCGGCAACTGAAGAACCTGCGCCCAGGGTGTGGGTGCGAATTGCGGCGGAATTGAGGGCCGAAGGACTGATCGTCGATTCGGCGACTCGTGATTCCGCGTCCGTCCGGCCGGTTGTTGTTTCTGTCTCAGTCCCAGCTTCTCCGCGATGGCGATGGAGCGCATTCTGGCTGGCGCCAGTCGCGGCTGCCGTACTGGCGGCAGGCGCTTACGTGATAAGTCATAAGCCAGCCCCGCAAGTGGCAAAGCAGCAAGCTCCCCCATCCGTGGTGACTTCTCCCGCTCAAGTGACTCCCGCGCCTCAGGTGGCTTCGCTGCCAGCGGCTCCCCAACAAGTGGCGAAGAATTCAGCTCGGCCAGCGGGTGGCAATGTAAATGGAACTGGAAACGAAAATGGAAACAGCAAAAGGCCGGCGGTAGAAGCGGCGGTGGAACCAGAGCCGAGCGCGGAAGATCAACAGTTTCTGAGTGTGGTGTCCACGCTTGGCCCTTCGACTCGGGCCACCTATGAAAATCAACTGAAAGCAGTGAATGCCGACATCCAGGAAACGCAGGCATACGTCGATCGGAATCCGCGGGATGTGGATGCCCGGCAGCATCTGATGGATGCGTATCAGCAAAAAGCACTTCTTTACCAGATCGCGTTGGATCGTATTCAATAGGGGAAGGGCGGACCGGCGTTCCCGGCCGCAGGGGCGGCGTTTTATGGCGAGTCTTCGGAGAGTAATTGTTCACCGGGCGAACATTCAGAACACTGCGGTCGTAACTCTGGTTCTGGCAACCTGTCTGTCGTCGTCGGCCTTTGCCGAAAGCAAGAAGGAATACCGTTTCACGGTCGGCCCCAACGCGATCATTTCCGTGGACACCCAGTACGGATCAATTTCGGTAAAGCCGGGCAGCGGAGACCAGGTCCTGGTGACGGCCACTCTCCAGTCGGACAACGTGGAAGTCGACCAGCAGCAGAATGGCGACCGGATTGAAATCGCGTCGCACTTGCTGCAGGGCGCGAGCGAGCAAACCGGCCGGGTTGACTACGAAGTGTTGATTCCGCCTGACGCTACCCTCAACCTACACTCTTCGACCGGTCCGTTGTCCGCGGAGGGTCTGCGCGGAGACTTAACGCTGGAAGGCGCGGACGCGGTGGTGAATGTTCACAACGTCGAAAATGGCCATGTACACGTAAGGACGATGCGCGGACCGATCACGCTTACCGATGTTCGCAATGGCCACGTTGAGATTGCTTCCATCAGCGGCGACATCCATTTGAAGTCGGTCACGGGGCCGCTGGTGCAGGCGAGTTCCGGCAGAGGAAAGATTTTCTACAACGGAGATTTCGGTTCCGGCGGCGATTATAAGTTCACCACCCACACCGGTGATATCGAGGCGGTGGCGCCGGCGGATGTCTCGGCCGACTTTAGGGCGCACTCGGTGCTGGGCCGGGTGCACGCCGACTTTCCTCTCCAAGCCAAGCACTCCCGGTTCCCGGTGGAAGCGGGACGTTCCTTCGTGGGTACTACCGGCAAGGCAGCATCCGAAGTCGTGCTGCGCTCTTTCAGTGGTAAAATCCGCCTCAAGCAACGCTGAAACACCAAAGAATTAGAGGGCTTGTGTGGCCGCGGGGCTTTGCCCAGCCCTACGCATGCCGTGGAGTGCCATGGGAGTGCGCGCGGTGTTTCTGGTGGGATTCATGGCGGCCGGCAAGACCACGGTGGGACAGGAGCTTGCCCGGCGGCTGGGCTGGGATTTTGTGGATCTGGATGCCCATATCGAGTCCCGCGAGCGACAAACCATTGCAGAGATTTTTCGGGACCGTGGGGAACATGAGTTTCGACTGGTCGAAACCGCAACTCTTCGCGATCTGACGAAAACGCTTAAGCGCGACACCGTGGTTGCGCTCGGGGGCGGAACATTCGTGCAACCGAGGAACCGGGATTTGCTGGGGCCCTGGCCCTCCGTATTCCTGGAGGTCCCGGAGGACGAGCTCTGGCGGCGCAGTCTGGAGGACGATACAAAGCGGCCCCTGCGAAAAGATAGTTACGCCGAGTTCGCTCATCAATACGCGGGGCGCCTTCCCTGCTACCGTAAAGCAACCGTGACTGTCGTAACCCCAGGCAAAGATCCATCCTCCCTTTGCGCTGAGATCGAGCGTACTTTGCAGTTTCGGGGAGGGACCGAGGCCGTCAGTCCGTCTCAGGCCCCGGCTGATCGTTTAGGAACAGGAGAATCAAAGTGAAGTTGTCTTATCGGCTGGCTTTCATGATGGCGCTGGTTTGGTCCATTGCGGCATGGGCGGCTCCCCTACCAAAGGACAAGGAGAAAGAGCACGAGGGGCAGAAGGTCGACGCCGGTTCCTTTGGCGTGTTTCAGAATGGCCACCGCGTAGGCACCGAGACGTTTTCGATCTACCAGACCGGCAGCGGCAGCGTCATCGACTCCGAATTCAAGACGGACAACGCTCCCACCCTGGCTGTGCAGGATTCCGTCATGCAGCTCACCTCGAAGGGGGATATCAAGCGCTACGAGTGGAAGGAAGTGAGCCCAGGCATGGCTCAATCCGTGGTGGTCCCGAATGATGACTTTCTGAATCAGAAATGGAGTGCTTCGCCCGACGAAAAACAACAGGAACAGCCCTACCTGATGCCGCTGTCGACCAGCATCCTGGACGACTACTTCTTCATCCACCGCGAACTGCTGGCCTGGAGGATTCTGGGGATGGTCTGCAAACAGGACAAGGGGCAACTGCAATGCCTGCCCAAGCAGCACACCCAGTTCGGGACCCTGAATCCGCACCAGCATTCTTCGGCGTTGGTCACCGGGGAGTTCATTGGCCGCGAGAAAGTGAACCTGAAGGGCGGACCGCAGGATTTGCTCAAATTGGAACTGAAAAGCGAAGCAGGAACCTGGCAACTCTGGCTCGACGATCAATTCAAGGTTATGAAGATGTTGGTGGTGGGAGAGAATACCGAAGTGGTCCGCGATTAGCTGGGTGCGCGAAAACGCAGCTCGCTGAAGGTCAGCCCCCTTCGGAAGTGGCTCGCTCCCTCCTTCAGGCGATACGATAACGGTGGGGACCGGGACCGGTTGGGATAACTCTTGACGTTTCTTGATTCACGCACGTCGCGTGTGCTACTGACGGCTTTCTTATTCGCCGTGGGGCTGGGCTTTCTCTACGCGGCGCGGCGAACCCTGATCCTCTTTCTTTTCGCTATTTTCTTCGCTTACCTCATTAATCCGGCAGTCGTGCGTCTGGAGAAACTCCTCCGCAGCCGCGCTTGGGCGATCGCGGTCATCTACCTACTGCTGCTGGTTGCTCTGGGGCTGTTTGGTTTACTTGTTGGTCCGAGGATTGCCCGGCAAAGCGCCCGCTTGGGACAGTCGCTGCCCGGACTTATGGATAAGGCCGGCAGCAGCCAATTCTCCGGTCAGATCGGCCAGCTTGCCGCACAGATCGGAAGCGAGCGCGGCTGGAGCCAGGATACCCAGAAACGCATTCGAGATTACTTGATAAGTCACCGGGACGACTTGTCTCACCTGGCGCAGCGCATCGGCGTTCGTGCGGCGGAAGCGGCGCAAGAGGTGTGGCTCCTGTTTCTGGTGCCTATTCTTGCTATTTTCTTTCTGCGCGATGGTGGCAGCTTCCATGAAGTCCTGCTCACGTTGGTGCAGTCGCGCTCGCAGCGCGAGTTTCTGCAGGATGTGTTCCAGGACTTGAACCAGATGCTCGCCCAATTCATTCGTGCCCAGTTGACTTTGGCGGCGCTATCCCTGGTCGCGTACACCTCATTCCTGGGAGCGATGCGAGTTCCCTACGCACTGATGCTGGGTACCGTCGGAGGCGCGCTGGAGTTCGTTCCCCTGGCAGGACCACTGATCGCTGGCGCGGCGATGATGAGCGTAGCGGTCCTGGAGGGATACCAGCACTGGCCCTTCATCCTGTTGTTTTTGTTCGTCTGGCGAATCGTGCTGGATTACGTAATCTCTCCCCGCGTCATGGGCGTCAGTGTGGAGTTGCATCCGCTGGCGGCCTTGTTCGGCATTCTCGCGGGCGGCGAAATCGCCGGAATACTCGGCGTCTATCTCTCCATCCCGGTGATGGCCAGTCTGCGCATTGTCTGGCGGCGCTGGCGCATCTACGTCGAAAAACGCAAGTTCGGCCCCCTCAACGAGTACTCGTTCCCACACGAACTGGGAAGATAATAAGCGACAAAGAGCGCGACCCTCCCAGCGAATTCGCCCGCGGATCAGCCGCGGCATTCCCCTAAGAAATTTCGCTGGTATAAAATCACAGCTTACCTTGTTCATCAGTACTCGTTTATCAAAATATGTCGAATAAACTTCCTGTTGGAATTCTCGGTGCCACGGGCATCGTCGGGCAGAGATTTATCCAAATGCTCGAACATCACCCCTGGTTTGAAGTGTCGTGGCTGGCTGCTTCCGATCGTTCGGAAGGGCGGTCCTATGCCGAAGCTGCGCGCTGGCGTCTGAAGACTGCCATTCCCGCTAACGTCGCCAAGATGACGGTTGCGCCCGCCAAGCCGGAAGGCGCTCCCAAAATTATTTTCGCGGCCTTGGATGCCGGCATCGCCCGCGAACTGGAACCCCAATTCGCAGCCGCCGGCTGTGCAGTCGTCTCGAATTCAAGCGCGTTGCGCATGCAGGCCGACGTTCCGCTGGTAATTCCCGAAGTCAACGGCGATCACATGCAGCTAATCGAGACCCAGCCCTGGCGCCGCAAGTCCGGCGGCTTTGCCGTCACCAACCCCAACTGCTCGGCCATTGGACTGGTGCTCGCGCTGGCTCCGTTACATCGCCGTTTCACGCTGGAGACGGTGATGGCGGTTACCATGCAGGCGGTCAGCGGCGCCGGATATCCCGGAGTCGCTTCGCTCGATATTCTCGGCAACGTCATCCCATACATCGCCAAAGAAGAAGAGAAGATGGAAGAGGAGACGCAAAAATTACTGGGCACACTGAACGGTTCACACGTCGACCCCGCTCCCTTTGCCATGAGCGCGCAATGCAATCGCGTTGCCGTGGAAGATGGCCATACCGAGTCGGTCGCTGTCCGCTTGAAGAAAAAGGCCACGCAGGAAGAGATCATTGCCGCCTGGAACGATTTTCGCGCCGAGCCGCAGACGTTACATCTGCCCAGCGCACCTGAGCAACCGGTCGTGTACATGACTGCACCGGATCGTCCGCAACCCCGCTTCGACGTTGACCTCGGCGCCGGCATGACCACGTCAGTCGGACGCTTGCGCAAGTGCAACGTTCTCGACTGGAAGTTTACCGTGCTATCCCACAACACTATTCGTGGTGCGGCCGGTGCCGCCCTGCTCAACGCTGAACTTCTCAAGGCGAAGGGATACCTCGGGTGATAGGGAAACCCATTTCTAGTGTAGAGACGGGGCTTGCCCCGTCTCCGCCGCGGGGGACGCGGCAAGCTGCGTCTCTACGCGAAACCAGAGAACGCTCCAAGGAGCACCCCCGCCCATGATCGTCATGAAGTTCGGCGGGACTTCCGTACAAGACGCGAAAGCGATCGACCGCGTCGCCCACATCGTCCAGGGCCGGTTGGCGGACCGTCCCGTGGTGGTAGTCAGCGCCATGGCCAAGGTCACCGATTCCCTGCTGGCCATGGGAAAGGCTGCCGGTGGCGGCGATCGCAAGACTGCTCTCAAAATGGCGCGTGCCTTGCGCGAACGCCACTACGATACCGCCGGAGAATTGCTAGGCACCGCCCTTTTCACGGAATTTCACGGCGACCTGGGCGCCGACTTCGAAGACTTAGACGAATTGCTGCGCGGCATTGGCGCTGTCGGCGAAATCACTCCCCGCACCTACGATTATGTTGCCTCATTCGGCGAAGTGCTTTCGAGCAAGATCGTGGCCGCTGCCTTCACCGCCCGCGGACTGCCGGGTGCACACGTGGATTCGCGTCAATGTCTGTTGACCGACAGCGCCTACACCCGCGCCGTTCCTCAGATGGACGAAACCAATGAACGTCTGCGCAAGCGCGTGCAGCCTCTGGTCGAGGCCGGCAAAGTTCCGGTGATGGGCGGATTCATCGGCTCCAATCGCTCCGGCATCACCACCACCATCGGCCGCGGAGGATCGGATTTTTCCGCGGCTATCTTTGGCGCCGCTCTCGGCGCCGAGCGTATCGAAATCTGGACCGACGTTGACGGCATGATGACCACCGACCCCCGCCTTACTCCCGAAGCGCGGCGCATCAAGGTCATCAGCTTTGACGAAGCCGCCGAACTTGCTTACTTCGGCGCCAAGGTTCTCCATCCGGCAACCGTCCTGCCCGCGATTCAGAAAAACATTCCCGTCTATGTTCTGAATTCGCTGAACCCGACCTGCGAAGGGACAAAGATTACGGCGCGTGCTCCGCGCTGCACGAATATTTTCAAGGCCATCGCGCTCAAGAAAAAGATCACGCTCGTGGAAGTCGCTTCGCCTCGCCGTCTGCTGGTGCACGGATATTTGAAGTCTATTTTTGAGGCCTTCGATCAGCACGGCGTAGCGGTGGATGTGGTTTCCACCTCCGAGGTAAGCGTCTCGGTGACGGCCGAGACCAACGAGGCAATCCCTGCGCTGGCCGCCGATCTGGCGAAGCTGGCGGACGTGAAATACGAGGGGCGCAAGGCGATCGTTTGCTTAGTGGGCGAAAATTTGCGTGAGACACCAGGAATCGCCGCCAAGGTCTTCGGCATCCTTGAAGATGTGAAGATCCGCATGATCTCGCAAGGCGCGTCCGAAATTAATTTAACTTTTGTGATTGAAGAAGACGACGCAGCCGAGGTGGTTCGGCGACTGCACCACGCGTTTTTCGCCGAGGCGGATCCGGAAGTGTTCGCGTAAAGTCGTTTTCACCGCCGAGACGCAGAGCGCGCGGAGAAAACCAATAACGGGAGCTAAAGCATTTGCTTTCCAGATTCTCTCGGCGTCTCGGCGGTGTTTGGGTTTCCGCATGAATCTTCTGATCCTAGGCCGAGGCAAAACTGGGGCGCTGGTGGCAGAGGTTGCGCGTTCGCGCCGGCATCACGTGCGAGTTCTCAACGCTGCTGAGAACGCCGGCGCCGGAGCTCTTACACCGGAGTCGCTCGCGGCCACCGACGCTATGATCGACTTCACTACGCCCGCCGCAGCCGTCGCCAATGCGGAAGCCTGCATCCGCGCCAGGAAAAATATTGTGATCGGAACTACCGGATGGTACGACCAATTGCCGCGCTTGCGCGACATGGTGCTCTCCGCTAAGACGGGCTTCCTCTATGGCTCCAATTTTTCCATCGGAGTCAACCTCTTCTTCGAGATTGCTGCGACCGCCGGAGCAGCCCTGAAATACGATTACTCAGGTCAGATTTTCGAACGCCATCACGCGCAAAAAAAAGACGCTCCTTCGGGAACGGCGCTCACCATCCAAAAAATTGTGCACGAGTCCGGAGGCAAGGAAAAAGAAGTCGAGATCGTTTCCTTTCGCGAAGGCGACGCGGTCGGCATGCATGAACTGGTCTTCAATTCTGCTGGCGATCGCATCTATTTGTGCCACGACGCCAAGTCCCGCCAGGGATACGCCGAAGGCGCGGTGCGGGCAGCCGAGTGGCTGGCCGGGAAAACAGGCTTCTTCGAGTTCCGCAACGTCTGGCGCGAACTTTAGGGCGGACTCCGCTCATGCACGCGCTCTCGGGAAGAGTTATCCTTGAGTCATGCAACTGCGAGGCTGTGGTACCGCTCTGGTCACACCGTTCTCTCAGGACGGTGCTGTCGACGAAAACGCATTGCGCAATCTGGTCGCCTGGCAGGTCGAATCCGGTATCGATTTCCTGGTTCCCTGCGGCACCACGGGAGAAACTCCCACCCTCAACCACGATGAGTGGCTGCGCGTGATCGACGTCACTATCGAGGTCGTCGCCGGACGCGTGCCGATCGTAGCCGGCGCCACTTCCAACTCCACGCAGGAGGCCGTCGCGAAAGCAAAAGAAGTGGCGGCACGCCCGGGCGTCAACGCCATCCTTACCGCTTCTCCGTACTACAACAAGCCGACGCAGGAGGGACAATACCGTCATTTCCGCGCGATCGCCGAAGCGGTCGACAAGCCCGTCATCCTCTATAACGTGCCCGGCCGCACCTCCGCCAACCTCGAGCCCGCGACGCTGACCCGTCTGTGCGAAGTTCCAAATATTGCCGGAGTGAAGGAAGCCAGCGGCAACATGACGCAGATCGCCGAAGTGTTGAACTCTGTGCCGGAAACTTTTCTCGTGCTCTCGGGCGACGATGCCGTCACTTTGCCGGTGATCGCGCTCGGCGGCGTGGGCGTCATCTCGGTTGCATCCAACGAAATTCCGCGCGAAATGGCGGAGATGACTCGCGCCGCTCTGAACGCCACTGTGAACGGTGACTGGAACACGGCGCGCACGCTCCACCGCAAGTATCTTCCGCTCATGCTGGCCAACTTCATCGAGTCGAGCCCGCTGCCCGTGAAGGCCGTGCTCGCGATGATGGGCAAGATTGAAGAGGTTTATCGCCTGCCCTTGCTTCCCATGCGCCGCGACACGCGATCGAAGCTACAGAAGATCGCAACCGACGCCGGCTTGATTGCCCGCCCCGCGCCTCCGCCGGCCGTTGCTGCCGAATTTTATGTCTACGAAAATTGGGCGGCGGGCCCGCATAAAGCCATTCTGCACCGCGCATCCTGTGGACAATGCAGTTCCGGCAAAGGACGCCCCACCGGGCACGATCCCAATCATTCGCGCTGGCACGGCCCGTATGGCAATCTCGCCGAAGCGCGCGGAGCGACGCATCAGATGCCCGGTGTTCTCATCCGCAGCGAATGCAAGTGCGTGGCGTGAGAGCAGCAGTCAGCATTTAGCATTCAGCACGCAGCTCTTACGTTCAAGCGCGCTGCTCAAATAAGACTTGTCATCCTGAGCGAAGCGAAGGACCTGCTGTTTTCGGCGGCGGCGTAACAGTTCTAGGTTTTAGGGTGCGGAAGCCCGGCACTTTGTCACTTAGAAGTTATCGATCTCGATTTTTCTATGCCCGATTCTCTACCCACTCTTAAGTCGGCCATTGAGCTCCTGTCGACGGGCGCAAAGATCGCCAATCCCGACGAGGCTCGCCGCACCTTTCTCGACTTTCGCGCCGCGCTTACTCGTGGCGAGGTTCGCGCCGCTGACAAAATCGGCGGACGCTGGGTCGTCAATGCCTGGGTAAAGCAAGGCATCCTGCTTGGTTTTCGCCTCGGCGAGCTAAAAGAAATGTCGGACGGCGACGTGCTCTCCTTTGTCGATAAGGACACTTTCCCTGCCCGCCGTCTGACCGTCGCCGACCGTGTCCGTCTCGTGCCCGGTGGATCTTCCATCCGCGAAGGCGCCTACGTTGCGCCGTCGGTCATCTGCATGCCTCCCATGTTCATCAATGTCGGCGCCTATGTGGGTGAAGGTACGATGATCGACTCCCATGCCCTGGTCGGGTCCTGCGCGCAGATCGGCAAGCGCGTGCACCTGAGCGCCGCCGCGCAGATTGGAGGCGTGCTCGAACCCATCAACGCCGCCCCGGTGGTCATCGAAGACGATGTGCTCGTCGGCGGCAATTGCGGAGTGTACGAAGGCACGCTGGTCGGCGCGCGCGCGGTGCTGGGAGCGGGAACGATCCTGACCCGATCCACGCCACTCTACGATCTGGTGCGCGGCGAAGTGTACCGCGCATCAGCCGAGCGACCGTTGGAAGTCCCGGAGAATGCCGTGGTCGTCCCCGGCTCGCGCGCAGTGAAAAAGGGCAAGGGCAAATCGGGCGACTGGAACCTTTCGCTCTACACGCCGGTCATCGTGAAGTATCGCAACGAAAAGACCGAGCGCGGGATTGAGCTGGAAGACTGGCTAAGGTAACGTCACGCCCCACAAAACTGCGGC
>Ga0074044_10005187_pt1 | contig 10648 bp, 9 predicted proteins | sample BogForMeECP23OM1_FD_94443 | JGI IMG/M metagenome (GOLD analysis project Ga0074044, IMG submission 94443) | Bog forest soil microbial communities from Calvert Island, British Columbia, Canada - Bog Forest MetaG ECP23OM1 | ecosystem: Environmental > Terrestrial > Soil > Wetlands ...
CAACGAGAGACGAGGACGACATGAAACATCGGGTGCAGACGGAGCGGTGTGCCAGAGTGGGTCTTGCCCCATGGTGGGGCATCTGGGTGCTGATGGCAACTCTGGCGGGCGCGGTTTCCGCCTGGGCCAAGCTCGATACCTGGCGTCAGGAAGGGCCCGCCGCGTTCTCCAAGCATCACCGCGAGCGCGTGGTGATCTCGGACCAGGGGCACGCCCGATTGGGGCAGGCGCTGCTGCCCACCGGGCCGCTGGCCGCCGAGCGGGTGTGGGACCTTGCCCGCGCCAGTGATGGCACGGTCTTCGCGGCCACCGGCGACGCAGGCAAGGTCTTTCGCCAGTCCACCAAGGAGGGAGCCGCCTGGACCGTGGCGCTGGACGCGGCCGATACCCAGGCGCTCTCCCTGGCCGCCACGCCCGAGGGCAAGGTTTATGTCGGCACGGGGCCCAGCGGCCAGGTGATCGAGGTCACCGATCCCCAGCATCCAGCCTCCCGTCCCGATCCCAAGGTGCAGTACATCTGGGACCTCGCCGCCGACGCCCAGGGCAACCTGTTCGCGGCAACCGGGCCGGCCGGCCAGCTCTGGAAGCGCTCCCGCGACGGCAAGTGGTCGCTCGTTTTCGATAGCAAGGCCACCCACCTGCTGTGCGTCGCCCTGGCGCCCGACGGCACCGTGTATGCTGGCAGCGACGGCGAGGGCCTGATCTACCGGATCAACCGCGAGGGCAAGGTGTCGGTCCTCTACGACGCACCACAGTCGGAAGTCCGGACTTTACTCCTGGCACCCGACGGATCACTCTATGCCGGCACGGCCGCCGAGTCGGGCGGGGGAGGGGCGAGTCGTGCTCCATCGCTATTCTCCTTGCGCGACGACGGTCAAGAGCCGGGCGAGCGGAGTGCGATACCAGTGTCTCGGACAGATCGTGGCGAACAGGCGGGACAGCAGAGCAAGGGCGCGCAGTCTCCCCCGTCGTCAGCCGTCGGCAGGCCGGCCGCGCCCAAGCCCCCGGCAGCCGGCTCCGCCGCACCCAAGCCGATCTCCCCCGGCGACAATGCCGTCTACCGGATCGATACCGACGGGGTGACTCGCGAGATCTTCCGCGTCAAGGCCCTGGTCTTTGCCCTCTGCTGGTCCGGGGACCGACTGCTCGTCGGCACCGGCCCCGACGGACAGCTCTACGAGGTCCGCGACCGCGTCGCGGAGAGCACGCCCCTGGCGAAGCTCGACAACGGACAGATTCTCTCGCTCCTGGCCAAGCCCGACGGCGAGATTCTCATGGGAACGGGCGATCCCGGAACCGTCGTCCGGCTTTCGTCGGGATTCGTGAGCCAGGGCGAACTCGTCTCGGAGGTTTACGATACCAAGTTTCTGAGCCGCTTCGGGGCGCTCTCGTGGCGGGCCGACTCGCCCGCCGGCACTTCGGTCGCGGTGCAGGCCAGAAGCGGCAACGTGGGCGAACCCGACGAGACCTGGTCGGCCTGGTCCGCCGAACAGACCGACCCCGCGGCCGCGCGTGCCGAATCGCCCCCCGGCCGGTTCGTCCAGTACAGAGTCAAGCTGTCAACCCGCGACCCCCAGCGCACGCCGGAGCTCTCGAGCGTGGCGCTCTCGTTCCGCTCGCGTAACCTTCCCCCCGAGATCAACCGCCTGGAGATCCCCGACGTCAGCACGGCCGACGGCACCACCCGGCAAACCCGGCTGACCGTGCGGTGGGACGTGTCCGACCCCAACGACGACGAGCTCGCCTACACAGTTCAGGTCCGCAAGGACGGCTGGCCAAGCTGGATCTCGCTCACCGAAACGCCGATTACCGAGAAAACGTATAATTGGGACACAACCGCCTTTCCCTCGGGGTATTACCGGCTGCGGCTCACCGTGACCGACCGGCCCTCGAACAGCCCCGACGACGCCATCACGCGCGAGCGCGAGAGCCCGTCATTCATCGTCGATCATGAACCGCCCCAGGTCCAGGTGACGCCTCGGGAAAAGCAGGCCCTGATTGTGCTGTCCGACAACTTGACCCGCGTGGTCAAGGCGGAATACGCCCTCGACGGCGGTCCCTGGACGCCGCTCTTCCCCGACGACGGACTCTTCGACACGCTCCGCGAACAGATCAACGTTGCCTTGCCGGAGCTCAAACCCGGCGTCCACCTGCTGATGGTTCGTGCCACCGACGCGGCCGGCAACGTCGGTTCCGGTGATGCGCTCGTCGTGGTGAGGAACTGAGCCATGCTCTCGACGACGCGGGCGCCGGCCACGAGCTGCGACACCGGTTTGCAGCCCAGACCGGGCGTGGCCTCGCCCCGATCTTGCCGCGGTGGACTCACAGTGATCGACCTGATCGTGGTCCTGTTCCTGGTCGCGGTCCTCGTGCTCGTCATGCTCATGGCAATGCCCCGCGGCCGAGAGCAAGCCAGGCTCACGGCCTGCCAGAAGAACCTGGCCCAGATCGGGCTGGCCCTGGCCCTGTATGATCAGACCCAGCGCCAGCTCCCCACGATTGACAGACCAGAGCCCATGGACGATTCGCGACTGGAGAGCGGCCCTGGGCCGCTGAAGATCCTGCTCCAGACGCTCAAGCAAGCCGACTTTCTGGGGCTGGCCCCGAACTCAACTCCGCCCCATCCGACCGGCCCCGTCCCCGGCGAGGTCACCGTCCCTGGCTTCATCTGCTCCAGCGATCCGAACGCCACCGCAAACTTGTTCGATGCGCCGATCAGCTATCGCGGGAACACCGGGGACGACCATCTGGGGCGCAACGGGGTCTTCGCCCCTGGTCGACGCATCAGCCTGGCCGAGATTGAACAGGGGGATGGCTCGAGTTACACCGCCGCCTTTTCGGAACGCCTGGTGGGCGACAGCTTCGATGGCCATCTCTCACCCTGGAATTACGCCGCCGCTGCCGGCCCGCTGCCGGCCGGGGGATGCTCGCTCATGTGGCTCAAGGACCGGGCTGCCCACTGGCGCGGCGACGCCGGCTCGTCCTGGGTCGCTGCCGGCTACCGCTCGACCCTCTACAACCACGCCCTGCAACCGGGATCTGCATTATCCTGCGTGGCCCTGGACGGACAATCGGCCTCCATGGGAGCCTCGAGCGGCCACAGCCGGGGAGTCAATCTGCTGATGCTCGACGGCTCGGTCAAGCTCGTCCAGCCCTCGATCGACTCCAAGGTGTGGAGGACCTTCGCCGCCATCGCCGACCCTGCCCCGCGCCCCAAAGAACAGTGACAGAGGATGAGACCGTCGCCTCAAGGCTGATCGTTCGCGAATAGCTCGTCCAGCGGCAGGACGAAGCCCGGCAGCACGGCGCCGCCGTCGAGCGATTGGCCTTCCTTGATCAGGACCGACTGGTCCACCGTGGCATAGACCCGCGCCGTTCGCTTTCTCGGGTCCACCATCCAGACTAATCGCACACCGGCCGCGAAGTATTCCCCCAGCTTCCTATTCATTTCAGGCTTGGTGTTGCTCTTGCTGAGCACCTCGACGACGAGATCGGGCGCCAGATGAGGGATGGGGGTCTTGGGCCGCTTGCGGTCAGGGAAACGATCCCAGGAAGCAAAGGCGACGTCGGGGATGCGGACGAGGCCGGCGAAGAGCTTGATGGTGCCATCGGGACCGGTGACAATCCCCAGCTTGCGCGGTCGCACAAAGATGTTCAGGGACGTGAGAATAAGACCGGCAATCGCCGATTCCTCGTAACCCACGGGCTTCTCCACCAGGGTCCCCTCGACCAGCTCGCAGGGCCGGTTCTCCCGATCCAGGATCTCGATGACATCCTTCTCGGTCGCGGTGCCCGGAGTCGGATGGAGCCGCACGCGCCCGGCCGGGATGTTTCCCAGCCGCTTCAGAAGGTCGCCGATCGTCGTTACGTCCGCCAGCGGCGCGGCCGGAGGAGCCAGGATCGTCTTGGGTTTACGTCGAGGTTTCGAGGCATGGGTCGTGGCCATCGTGCAGGAACCTCCGGCTCCGATTCGATCCCCAGTAATGGAAGAAGCCGTCCGATTATACGATGTGGATCGGCGATTGTTCCGGCCACGACAGGACCGCAATCCAGGCGAAGCCGGGATGCTCAGGCTCACGCGTAGCCTCTTGTCGGGCTGGCGACGAGACGACATTTTCGGGTGCCCTGGAAGCGTTGTTGGCTCCCAAAGTCCCCTTCGCCGCTGGTCTTCCTCTCCACATGTGGCACTCGCCACCTGCCATCCGCCCTACCCGACTCCGAGTTCGGCGACCCGGAATTGGGTCCGCTTTGCATGCGTGATATGCTACGGAATGCTACGTTTTTGGGCTTTTTCGAAAATTTGGGAAACCAGCTTTTCGACGCAAGTTCTTAATGAATAGATGGTTGTGGCTAGTTGTCTCTGGGCGCTCTTTTCGACGACAATTGACGTAACAGAATTACAATAAAGGAGTTGCGCCATAACGAGTAACGTAGCATGTTCCCGCAGAAGTCGCCATTTTGCCCCCTTTTAGGGGCATTTTACCCCCATTTTGCCAGCCAATCGGCTTTGAGAGCAGCAGGGGCCAGCCGCTATCCGGCACCAAGGAAAGAGAGCGGCCACGTTCGCTCTCGTGACGACGGTCGGGCCCCAACCGCGTCCTGCCAGATCAACCCCGGGTGAACCTGGCCGCGCTGCGGACCGTCAAGCTTTTGCCAGCCTTTCTTACCCGACTAATCGACAAGTTTTGCGCAATCCGCATGTCGGGCGGCCAGGTTTCCTCGTGTCAATGAGCATACACCCGCGCACCGCCATTCGGCATGAGCGACACGCGGGCTTGCTTCTGATACCGAATTGCCAAAGATGGTTGCCACGATCCCGACATACATAGTGTACGATATTGTCACGCAATGCTTCGGCCACGAACCCTGGTCCGGGGCAATGAGATTATTCGGAAAAACCGAACAATCGGCTCCACTCGTTACACTACCGTGAGGAAATCCGCCGTAACGGGGAGCCAGACGCATGGCCGATGCTCATCACGCCGATACAAGTCATCACTTTCGGATGCTGTTCGATGCCGGCCACGTTGTAAGCGGAAGGGGTCACCCACTTTTTGGAACCCGGGAAACGTGGTTGGCCCCTTCGACTCTGCCATCGGCGTCCTCCAGGCGCCCGATAATCACACGCCGATCGGGATGGCGTCGGGGAACGGCCGGACCGCAAATGGCCTGGCGGTGTGGCGTCTGCGCGGCCTCGTCGCCGACAACAAGGCGGATCGCTGGGTAGCCGGTGCCGAGTCTGTTAGCGTTTCTTGCGCCGTTGCTTTGGTTTAGCAGGGGAAACTGGTGTCGCAGGCAAATCCCGGTTCATCTCGGCGTTGATGAAGAGGTCTTCGCTGTGAGTGGGCAGATCCCGTGCTTTCAGTCCGGCACGAGTCGCCAACTTCCGGCACTTGCCGTCATGGCTGTAAAGAACAGACGCGCCGCCGACTTTTGCTGAAGAAATGATCAATACGTCGGCTTTAAGCACGGTTCGAGAGATTTGCTCACTCGAAGGGAGTCCGCGATTGTACTGCCAAAGTTCGGCAGCCAACGACGCAGCTCGAATGTCGAAAGGCGGGCAGAAGAACCGCTGAGTGAGAACGGCAATAAACTCACCGTGTTCCCTGGGATCAAGGGGACAGAGTAGTTCGGCGACTGTCACTGCGGGCACGATCACCGTTTCCTTCTTTTCGTCCAGATCGCGGAGAAGGATTCGGGAGCGCCGTTGCATCTCGGCATCGTGATCGCTCAGCGTTCCCTTTTGAGGATTGCCCTTGCGAAGTCCCCAGATCAGCACCATCGTGTCGAGTGCGACGCTCACCTTTCTCCGGCGACCTCCTTCAAGTAGGCAGCCGGATCGTTGATCGCATCCCAACTCTTGCCGCCCGCCTCCCTCAGTGCATCGAACGCCTCCAAGATGGAACCCTGTGCCGGTTGAGTGACACTGTTAATCGTGAACGAGACCATTCTCCAAGATTTCTTCAGCCAGCTTGCGCTACCGTGGACCACGACATCCTCGTACAAGCTTTTGCCGATCGTTCGGGCAACGTCCTTTTCGGGAACCCGGCAGATCAGCATCCGATTTTGAAATCCGACTCGGAGACCACATTTCACGTCTGTTGCACCGCCGACCCTCTGAACCGTACCAACAAATGAAGTTTCACCCTCAACGAGGAACGATTTCGAGATCGACTCGTAGGAGTTGGGTTGAAATACGGCCAGAACGCCCTTGTCTCCACGTGCTTCTCGTAAAGCGATCGTGCAATTTAGGCTTCGGGCCGTAGCACTTAGATCCTTGATTGGTGACAGCGCGTAATCGATGTTCTCTACGTCGTCCTCGCGGTTCTCCAGAAAGTCTCCGACAACCCGAAGGCGTTGCAGTGCTGGCCTGGGATCGGAAGTCGTGGGAGCACTTATCTGGAAGACGGCAGAACCTCTCTTGACGTTCAGTAACCGCAAAGACTCTTCTTCTTCGCCCTCCTTCTCTTCCTCCGTTTCGTCTTCATCGATTGGGGCACTGCCCGCAGCCAGGCGCTGGACGGCAGAGAGCGTGGTGACCAGCGACCGGAGTGGAATTTTCTCAGGGTAGATACCCGGCCCCTCGAAACGAACTTCAAACAAGGGAGGAGGCTTCTTCGGTCTCATCTCACCTCCTCGCTGGGGTCTGACTAATCAGCAGTAAAAGATTCATAGTTCCTTTGTCCACTATCGTAAGACGGCCCTAAGCGCTCAACAAGTCCCTGAAGCCGGGATTATTCTTCGACAAGTCCTAATGGAACCTTGATCGCATGCTCGTCCTTCGGCCACCGCGCTTACCCCTCCACTTGAAGCCCAAAGGCGCGGAAGGGGCCACCCGCGCGCGGAAGGGCCCACCCACTTTCAGGAACCAAGGAAACGTGGCCCCTTTCTACTGTCTGGAAGAGCGGCGTCCGGAGCTTCGTAGGGCCTTCTTGCTCCCGATGCGCTCTCTGGTAAAATGTATACCTGATCGGCCCATGCATGCTGGTGTCATCGTGATGGCGTCGCGTCGCGTGGCATCCCGCGACATCAGGAAACTGCAAGGGAGGGTCCCAGAGGGACATAGTGAATTGCCATCATAGAGTAGGGGGAATGGGAAGATACAGACAGCCTGCCCAGTTCGCCTGGATCGCTTTCACAATTCACAATGTCCCCCTCGAGCCCGCTGAACCCCGTACCTCACTGTTCTGAGGATGGTCTGTAGACTGCAGAGGAGCTGTTATTGTTTCAAGTCGGTGCGACAAGACGGCTATTGAACTTTTTCGGGAGGGCGTCAGGACGCTCGTGTCGCAGCTATCCATTGTGGGACAGGCACTTGTGGCAATCATCGATTCGCCGTGGATTGAGCACCCCTCGTCGAAACGACCGGGCGTCGATTCGGTTCCACGTGCCGATCGATGCGTCGGTCGATGTGACCGATGCGCGCAACGCTTACCTGGAGCAATATCCAAAATCGGCGAAGGAAGCGAGCACTTGGTGGATAGAGAAAAACCACATTGCGCATCTACGGCGATTACTCGATGTCCGGATGCCGATCATGGAAATGACCGCTTGGACGATACAAGAGTATATCTACGGCGAGGCTTACTGAGTACGCCCGGTCCTCACGGCCACACAGTCCCGGACACGACCAGTTGGCAGACCTTTCTTCGGATCAACGTCACAAGCTCATCCGTATGGGTCAGTTTCTCGATTTCTGCTCTCGTGATGACGATGAGGCGGATTTTCTTGATAAGGGCCACGGAAATGAGGTGATGAGCTTCCTTCCCATCGGCAGCGTCTCCTGTCACTCCGTTCATGGCAAGCAGAATTCCGAAATCGAGGCTCCGATGCTCGATTTTGGTGAGAAACCAATTCACCTCCTGGCTACCCACTGCCTTGGACCAATTCTTGCATTCAACCAGAATCAGAGCGTTGAAGGACTTGAGCCCTGCGGCATCCTGCTCGTTCCAGCACGCAACGTCGATCTCCTCCGTGTCAAACGGATTCATCGCATTGCGTTCGGTGATCGACACGCCGGGGATCAAGCCGAAAAAGTAACAGGCGAGGTCTTCAAGGGCTTTCCCCTTGGCCGGCATCGTCGTCGCCGTATCTCCGGCCGTCAGGTGGCCATGGATAACCGCTGTGGAGAACGCGGGCATGGTTAGCTCACTCCATGAACGCGCTGATTCCTCAACTCGCGGATGACGTCACCAAAGCTCTTCGCTCGCATCGACTCCAAAAGGTTCTCGATGGATATGGGCAGGATTTGCGGCACGCTTACCTCCTTCCACACGTCGAAATCGGCACGCAGGTAGACAAGGAGTGCCCAGACGACGGTTGCCTCCTTCATCGTCCGCTGAAGCTGGCGGACCGTTTTGGTCAGCTCCTCTTTGGCATGGATATGCATCCGAAGCTCGATGAAAAGTGGGTTTCTGATCCAGGGCTCCAGCTCCTCGGACCACAAGGCGATGTCCACTCCGGTGTCCGGTCCAGCCTGCTCGGAAGACGCCGTGATGCCACTTGCACGGATCGCACGCAGCAGGACGTCCTCCAGCTTCATCTCGGGACTCGGGCCAAGGTTCCCCCGGACCTCGGCCAAGAGCTGGTCCGCAAGGTTCCCGATGGCGTTCGTCTGTTTCACCGCCGCCGATGTCCCGTGATGTGGGACTTTCAAGAGCTGAGAGATGCCCACCTCGATTGCTTGGGTGTTGTCGAGTTTCGTCCGGAGGAACGTTGCCCCAACGTCCGCGATGAAGGGCGGGTCCACGTCGGCGTCTACCAGGATTAAGGTTCGCTTCTTGAGGGCCTGGGCAAATCCCAACTCGAAAAACACATTGCTGGTCACGCCGCTGTCGATGATCGCGACCACGACATCCGCACGGCCGATGGCCTCCTGAAGGATGTCCGACAACCTGCTCCCAGGCATGACGATCTGATCGGCGGTAAACGCCTCGATCCCCTGGCGTTGCAGAATCCGGCGGATGCCGCTCGTGTTCGTCGAGAGGGGAGCGGAGATAAACGCGGTTCTTCTTGGCTTGTCCCGCTGTTTTGGCTCTGTGGTTGCAGTTGTCATTTGTCTACCTCTCTTGGAGTTCTGCCATGCTTCATTATAGCGAACGCCCGTGCGGCAGCGCCTGGACCTACTCTCTACCCGGACCTGCTGCCAACCTGGGAGGTCTGTTGCGACCGGCAGCTGGTGGCGTTTGTGAGAATGTGCGGGCGGCCAACCAGAACCTTGCGCGCGTCGGTTCGACACACCGACGCGTTTTCGGGCGTAGTCCAGCGCGATGCTACCATTCATCAGTCAATTGCGGCGAAAGTGGCGACTGGATTTGAACTCGGTAACTCACTGGACAAAACGAGTTACAGCCACTCGTCGCACCGCCGAGCCGAATTCGGCTAGCTGTTTGGACCGGATTGACGGAGCCGCAAAACAGGCGCAAGGTATTGGTGCTAAACGAGAAACAGCCCACCGCAAACCAATGCGACGGGCAGTTCTTGTTTCAAGTCGGGGCGAGAGGATTTGAACCTCCGATCTCGAAGTGCGTGGTGTGTCAGACTTTGTTTTTGGTTTCGAAGACGGCACGTAAGAACCAAGAACAAAGTCTGACACCATCACTCTCAAGAACCAAGAACAAAGTCTGACACCATCACTCTCAGCACGTAAGAACCAAGAACAAAGTCTGACACCATCACTCTCACCAAGTCTGACACCATCACTCTCACCAAGTCTGACACCATCACTCTCACCATCACTCTCAGGCCACCACATCAGGGCAGGGCAATTCCGGGATGCCCGAGCGGCCTTCGACCGGGATAGCCTTCTCTTCCCCGATCCGAGACCAGATCAGCCGGATGCTCAACGCCCGGGTGATCTCGAACGCGGGTGACTTCGCTCCACGCTTCTCCGGCCCCGCGATTCGCTCGGGGAGCGAGAATGTTGAAAGGGATAGCTGGCTGCAACCCACAAAGAAGCGATAATGGATTGCTGGGGTTCGCCCACCATGCGGAGTGTACGGGTCATGCGAATTCCAGTGCTCATGTTTGATTTCGGCAATGTCGTGGGGTTTTTCGACTACGCGACGGTTTTCCATCGCTTCGGACTGAAGTTGGGGCTCTCGGCACAGCAATTCGAGTCAATGATGTACGAGCGGGGCGGGGCCCGGCTGGGCCTCGAGTTCGAGAGCGGCCGGCTCACCGCGGAGGAGTTCGCCCGCCAGGTGACGGAGCTTGCGGGGCTGGAGATGTCGTTCGAGGAGTTCGAGGTCCACTGGCCGGATATCTTCACCCTGAACGAGCCGGTGGCGCGGCTGGTCGCCGCACTCAAGCAGCGCGGATACACCCTCTTGCTGGGCTCGAACACCAATGTCCTGCACGCTCGGTTCTACCGCCGCAGGTTCGAGGCAGCACTCGCCCCATTCGATCACTTTGTCTTCTCTTACGAGATCGGCGAGCTCAAGCCCGCCCCAGCTTTCTTCAAAGCATGCGTGGACCTCGTCGGGGCACCCCCGGGTTCCTGCATCTTCATCGACGATGCCCTGCCGAACGTCGAAGGCGCGCGCGCCTCGGGCCTTCAGGCTGTGCACTATCGTGACACCCCGAGCTTGATCGCCGAGCTACGCCGCCTCGGGGTCGAGGTCCCGGTCATCGAGAGCTGACTCCGCGC
>Ga0074044_10005188_pt1 | contig 10648 bp, 11 predicted proteins | sample BogForMeECP23OM1_FD_94443 | JGI IMG/M metagenome (GOLD analysis project Ga0074044, IMG submission 94443) | Bog forest soil microbial communities from Calvert Island, British Columbia, Canada - Bog Forest MetaG ECP23OM1 | ecosystem: Environmental > Terrestrial > Soil > Wetlands ...
AAACCGTCCTGCAACACACCGAGCATGATGCCGCCGATGAGCCCGCCGATGATCGTGCCGGCGCCGCCGGCGATCGCCGTACCGCCGATGACTCCGGAGGCAACGGCTAAAAACATGATGTTGCTACCGCCGGCCAGCGGGTCGATCGAGCCGACGCGAAACGCTTCGAGCAGTCCGGTCAGCCCGCCCAAGGTGCTGGTCAACACGAAATTGCCAATCTTGATGCGGTTGATGGCGATGCCGGCCTCGGCAGCCGCGATGATGTTGCCGCCAATCGCAGTCGTGTGCAGGCCCCAGCGCGTGTGGCGCAGCACGACATGCATGATCGCGACAATGACCAAAGCCCAGACGATTTCGGAATACGCCCACACACCCATGATCCCGGTCAGCAGCGGACCGCCCGCCGTGTTCGCCGGATAGCCGCGCGAGATCGTCAAGGTCAGGCCGGTGATCAGGAACAGCATGCCAAGCGTCGTGATGAACGACGGCACGCTGAGCCCGATCGTGATCAGGCCGATGATCAGGCCGATCAGCGCGCAGGCGGCAAGCGCTGCGAGGATCGCCAATGGCACCGGGACGCCGAAATCGTGCACGTTTTGCATCAGAAACGGCGCCAGCGCGAAAACCTGACCGACGGACAGATCGATCTCGCGGCAGATCAGCAGCATGATTTCACCGCAGGCGATGATCACGGGTGCAGCGACGAACTGCGACACCGTCTGCACGTTCGCGTTGGTCAGAAAATTCTGGTTTGCGATCTCGAAATAAACGACGAGCGCCACCGTTACGACGATGACGCTCGCCTCCGGCCGCAGCAAGAAGCCATAGGCCCGCCTTACGAGTCCACGACGCCCGCCTGCATCGGTCGCGCCCCCAGACCTGTCTGCGTCTCGTGGCACGGCCGCGGGCACGTCAGCCGCCGATTGCGCCGGTATGCGGCACGATCTGGGGTTCCTTCGCGCTGCCTTCATAGCGGGTCTTGGTATCGAGGTACGGCCCGACCGCGTCCTTCGTGACGAATTTGAGGCCGGTGTTGATGTCGGCCGGCCCGACCAACCCGCCCGATACCTTCCACACGAACATCTCCATGACTGTGTAGAAGCCTTGCAGATAGGGCTGCTGATCGATCGCGAAATCGAGGAAACCGTCGCGCACCGCTTCGAGCGATTTCGGCAGCAGATCATAGCCACCGGCGTGCACGCCCTTCGCCGGCAGGTCGTGCTGTCGACTGATGATCCCGCAGTTCATCGTGTCGCCGCCGCTGACGCCGAACATGCCTTTGACGTCCTGGTTGCCGATGTAATAGGCCTGGATTTTTGAGAGGCCCGCATTGGCGGCTGGATCGGTCGCGATCATCGTCGCCTGGATACTGGCGCCCGATTTCTTGATCGAATCCATTGCACCGTCGACGCGCGGCTGCAGGTTCAGCTGGCCCGGCGTCGCGATAAAAATCGCGACCTTGCCGGAGCCGACGAGCTTGACGATGCGCTCGCCCATCATCTGGCCGGACAGGAACAGGTCCTGGCCGATATAGGCGAGGCGCTTGTTGGTGTGCGAATCGGCGTTGTAGCTGAACACCGGTATGCCCGCGGCGAGCGCGTTCTCTACTGGGCGGTCGAAGCCTCTCGGATCGACGAGGCAAACGGCAATCGCGTCGGCCTTGCCGGCAATCGCCGCGTTGAACGCGTTGACCATCTGCGCGACATCGGAGGTCTCCGACCCCGTCCACTGATAGTCGACGCCGAGCAGCGCGCAGGCATCCTGAATGCCGTACTGGCACGGGACGAAGAACGGGTTCGACGTCACGTGATTGACAAAGACGAATTTCCAGCGCGGGTGCTCCGGGAACGGCCCGCCCTCCGCCGCCCGCGCGTCGCCTGCAGCTGCCAGCAGCGCTGCTAGCGGCCCCGCGGCCACCCCGCGCATCACCGCGCGGCGCGGCAACGCCCCGGTCTTGTCGCGCAAGCCTCTGGTCATGTCGCATCCTCCCGTTAGTGCCTCCTGTCGCATCCCGCACGCAGGGCGCGGCTCGAGCAAAGCATATCCGTCCCGGTGCCCGCGGTCACGCGGACACAATCGCGGCAATGACGATCAGCCGCGCGAACGCGGCGACCTCACGGAGGGGATTGTGCAGGAATGTGCTACACGCGCGCGGGGCGCCAAGGGGATTAGGTCTCGTCTGCGCAAGGTAGAAATGTCACCCGGCGCGCAAAGCAGAGATGACACCCCTGTTGCGACGGACACGACCAGCGCGGCGGGGTGCCCGGCGGCTGACGATCTCATCGGATCCGTACGAGCGGCGGCCTTCTACGAGCGTAACGGCGCGATACGAATTGGCATGGCCTTGGACTGCATCCTTGCAGTGAGGCTGAGCGCCGCATTTGATTGCCTGACACCCGCCACCCCGGGCACCTACCGGGACCCCAAAACCCGGGGGAGTGTCACCTCTACTTTGCACAGGGGTGTCATCTCTATATTGCGGTTACAGGTCGGCGCCGAGCTGGCGCGCCGCGGCCTCGACCCGGATGATCCCGTCACGATCACAATCGAGCCTGACGAGTTGATCCCCGGGCGGCGCGCGTCTCGGGCGCGCGTCATCGCGCCGGCCTCAGCGATGACGACATCGACCGGTTGATCAAGCAAGCACAGAAGGAAGTCGAGCCGCGGGCTGGATGAGGATCGTTCTCGATACCAACGTTCTCGTCAGCGCCGCGCTCAAACAAAAATCCATGCCGGGAATGGCGGCCTGGTGGTCGAGCGGCGCGGCGGCCTGCTCAAATCTCTCGCGACCGAAGAACAGTTATTCGAGGTCGTTGCGCGCCCATACTTTGCCTCGCTGATCGATCGCGACACGCAGGCCTGGTTGAAGAAGCTGATGGCCGCGGCCGAGTTGGTCACAATCACCGAACGGATCGCCGCCTGCCGCGATCCGACCGACGACAAATTTCTCGAGTTGGCGGTCAACGGCCATGCGGACCCGATCGTCTCCGGCGACGGCGATCTGCTGGCGCTCAACCCGTTCCGCCAAATCCCGATCGTCACGCCGGCGGCTTTCGTGCAAGGGGTGGCCCGTTAGCACAATCTCCCGCCCCGTCAACGGGCGGTTCCTCGGCCGTGTTCGCCTTCGCGCGCTGCAGCGCGCCATGCCAGGGATGCTGGCCTCCCCCGGAGGTATTTGAACAAGGCAATTCAAATCCGTGGTCAACTTAGCAAGGTATTATTTCTATTATCGCAACCAACGCCATAAGCCAAAGTCGGCGCATAAGTGGTCCGCTCAGCGCATTGGCGTCCTCATGCGTTCGCGATACCCTGTAGACAACATGTTCCGATGACGCGGATGCGTACGGCCCGTTACGACGAGAGAGATTATGGCCTTCGCAACAGACATGAGTGCCGCAGCACGCCGACATCTCGAGGCCGGAGACAGCCTGGCGAAGGGCCGTAAGCGCCGGGATGTGGCCGGCTATCTTTATGGCATAGCTGCGGAATGCGCAATCAAGGCCATGATGCTGGAGCTCGGTATGAGACCGGTGGCTGACCGAAGAACTGCCGACGATCCATTTTTTGCTCATTTCCCCGAGCTGCGCTCAATGCTACGCGATGCACTGAGCAGGCGCCGGGGTTCAACACTTGTACGTCTTATCCAGGATGACCGCTTCTTGAATAACTGGTCCACTCGGATGCGGTATTCGCACGGGCGGGATATCGAGGGGCGATGGGTAAAAGCTTGGGCCGAGCAGGCGCGACAAGCCGTGGGCTCGATTGGCACTTGAGGATGGGAACCGTGACCATTCGCTTTGACGACAGCCTGCCGGCTCTCGCTCGCGTAGTTTCGGAGCAACTTGGGCCCCAGGCCCTTCGCACCGGTGTTACGCTGCGAGATACGATGGGCCGGCTTGCCTTTTTCGCCGACAAACACCTTGACGATGCCACCATCGAGAGACTCTCGGCCCACCTGCGCGCGGCGCTTGGAGCTTATGCGCGCTCAGACCGCATCGTTGCGGGGGTGGATGACTTTGGCGTTGCTAGCATCCTCAAGGATCCATCGGTGCAAACCATTAGGATAGGGAGCGATGTTCTACGGCTCTTGGATCGCCGGCTCGTCGGCGCCGACTGGCTACGTCCTCCCTCGCCAGCGGCACTGCCGCCACCTCGATTTGTCTTCGCGAGCCTCAAGGGCGGCGTCGGGCGATCCACCGCGCTGGCCGTAGCTGCGGCACACCTCGCCGCGCGGGGACAACGTGTCCTCGCAATCGATCTTGATATGGAAGCTCCTGGACTTGGGGCGATGTTGCTTGATCAGGACACAGTTCCCGAATTCGGGTTGATCGACGCACTTGTTGAGTCCGGGCTTTCTCCCCTGGACGATACATTCCTAGCCGATCTTGTTGGCCCCTCTGAGGTGGCAGATCGTCGAGGGCGAATTGACGTGATCCCAGCCTTCGGACGCCGCTCGCTCAAAAACCCGGGCGAAGTATTATCGAAGATTGCCCGGGCCTATGCTGAACATATTCGGGAGGATGGTACGGTTGCCACAATCCTTGACGAAGTTCGTTCCCTCGTTAGTCGATTTTCTGATTCGAAGCGCTATGATGCAGTTTTGATCGACTCACGGGCAGGCCTTCATGAGACGACAGCGGCGGCGGTCTTGGGGCTGGGAGCCGAGGTGTTTCTTTTCGGGCTTGACGAGCCACAGACGTTTCAGGGGTATGCGGCTCTATTTGCCCATCTCGCTCACTTCGTGCCGCCCGAGGGGCCGGTTCCGGAATGGGTAGATCGGATCACGATGATTCAAGGCAGGGCGCCAGCTATCGCCGAATCGCACACGGCTTTTAACGAGAAGTGCCAAACGTTATTTACGCTGATGTCGCCGGGTCTTCGCGGGGTAGAGGCACTCGCGGGAGTCCCCTTGCCAGCGGAACCGTTCCGCGATGTACCTTGGGATGACGACGTGAAGGACGAGGAACTTACACTCGATGAAACTTTAAGTCCGCGGGGCGCAGTGGCCATTTTGGAGGACGATCGGTTCCGGCTATTCCAACCCTCGGCGCGGCGCGATCTCTTATCGGAGCAGGTGTATCAATCCTCGTATGGAGGGTTTCTTGATCGAATGAGCGAGGCCTTCGAGGGACTGAGCGAGAACCGGACTTGACGCTCCAATCGAGGGACTATTCTGCGGTCCGCGTTGGCATCGCCGCCATTCCAGCGGATTTGTCGAACGATGCCGTCGGCGATTATGCGCCGAAGCTGGAGGATATCTACGCTCCAGAGACACATGCTTCTGCACTCGATCCGGGTATCCCGATCGTTGTTGGGTCGCGCGGCGCCGGCAAGAGTTTCTGGTCCGGGGTTCTTGGCCAGACGGCAACGCGGGAGGCCGCAGCCGTGGCATACCCGCGCCTTGGCCTCCGCGACATAATAGTGGGCTTCGGTTTCACCGGAGGCGTCGGCGGGCCAGAAGGTGTCAGCGTCGAAGCGCTGAACGGGCTGCTCTCGCCAGACGCCAGCATCGAGAAAGCCAAGGCGTTCTGGTGGGCGACCATCCTCCGCGCTGCCGCGCGTGCGGAGGATGTACAAAAAAGGCTCTCCGAGTGGATGTCAGTCGCTGGCGATTGGGAAGCGCGCGAGGAGGAGATAACGAGGCACGAACGGCGCCTTCGCAGGACCGACACAACGCTCCTCGTTGTGTACGATGCTCTGGACACGGTCGCGACGAACTGGCCGCGACGAAGGTTGGTGACCGAGGCACTCCTCGAGGTCGTGTGGGCCATGCGGGCTTATCACGCCATTAAGCTCAAGCTTTTTCTTCGACCAGATCAAATCGACGACGACGCCCTTCGGTTCGTAGAGCTTCCGAAGTTGCGTACGGGAGCCGTCCGGCTTGCCTGGACGGGTGCCGATCTTTACGGGCTCCTTTACGCCAGATTAGCGCTGACGCCGCAGAGAGAGGCAGCCGCGTCCTTTTCCAAGCTGCTCGCTTCGCTGAATATTGCTAGAGCTGATCGAAATACCATTCTCTCCCGACGGTGGGCGCTTGCACACAATTCAGATTATCAGGCTCGTGTAATGGAAGTTCTCGCGGGCCCTTTCATGGCCGATGGCCCTTACGGTTACAAGAAGGGTAAAACCTATGATTGGCCACTTAAGCATCTAGGAGATGCTTTCGACGAGGTAACACCGCGAAGTTTTTTGGGTCTTGTGATCGCCGCGGCTAAGCGTGGTGCTCCGCCCGCAGACCGTGTGATCACACCCGACGGAATCCGTCACGGCCTGCGGGAAGCATCGAAAACCCGTGTGGATCAGCTTCATCTTGAGTTTCCATGGATCAAGGGCGTGCTTGCGCCGCTCGCTGGACTTCTCCTACCGCAGGACGAGGCAGAGGTATATTCGGTATGGCGACGTGCCCGGACGATTGAGCTTCTGACCAAAGACGCCGTCGAGAACAGCTATCTGCCGCCTTTCCCCGCGGAAGGCGGCCGGGGGGAGCAACAGCTTTTCGAAGCGCTCAGGCGAATAGGCGTCATGTTCCGGCGCAAAGACGAGCGAATCGATATGCCCGACCTATTCCGCGTCGCAGCGAAGCTACTAAAAAAGGGTGGTACAGCACCCCTGTGAGGTCCGAAGTGTAACAGGTCGGTGCGGGCGCTTGCGGCCGGGATCTTACTTTGTGGTCTGCCTATTCCTGCCCGCCTATATCTGATAATGCCCTTTATCGGATACTAGTTTGCGCGGGCGCGCGCGAGGGGAGGAGAAAGGGATATGTCCGTAACGGTAGAAGCAAGCCGTAGAGACGAGGACGCCTCACCCGAGCGTATCGCTTTTGTCCGCTCCGAAATTATGGAGCAAGTAGAGGACTTCGGATCGTACGGCCGTTGGGATCGCCTTTGGGGTTTAGGTCACAGGGTTGCAGGCGCGTTACTCGGAGGAGCAACCACGATCCTCATCGGTTTTAAGTCCATCATAGGAGGAGACCACCCTTCGTTGTCTGCCGCGGCCCTGGTAACCAGTGCTCTCGTGACCGTCCTAGCCACCTGGGAAGCGTTTTTCGATAGCCGGTGGCTATGGGTGCTTTACATCAAGTACCGAGACGATCTTCGACTCCTATTGAAACGTTTTGACTACGCAACTGCCGGAGGCCGCAAGTTATCGTCCGCCGAACTCGACATATATTACAACGACTATCTTCAGATTCTTAAGGATGCTTATGGCGAATGGAGAGAGAAACGCGGGCACGAAGCGCGGTCAATAGTAAAGGAGGAAGTCGTGTCTAAATGAACCAGCTCGTCCCGATCGGCTCGCCCGCGCTCCCGGCGCTTATCGCCGCCGAGGGTGAGCGCGCCTCAATGCGCTTCCTCGAGTTCTTCGCGGCCAACATCCGCAACCCGCACACGCGACGCGCCTATGCCCGCGCCGCGGACGAATTCTTGGCCTGGTGCACAAGCGTTGGCGTGCCGTCGATCGCCGCCGTCCAGCCGGTCCATGTCGCCACCTGGATCGAGGCCTGCACACGCGAGCTCGCGGCGCCGAGCGTCAAGCAACGGCTTGCCGCGGTCCGTCATTTGTTCGATTGGCTCGTCACCGGCCAGGTGGTACCGGTCAATCCGGCGGCGTCGGTGCGTGGGCCCCGGCACGTCGTCACGTCGGGACAAACGCCGGTGCTCGATCCTTCGGAAGCGCGCGCTGCTCGACAGCATCGACACCGCGAGGGTCGTCGGTCTCCGCGACCGCGCGCTGATCGGGCTCATGGTTTATTCGTTCGCCCGGATCGGCGCAGCGCTCGGCATGACGGTCGAAGATGTCTTCACGCAGAACCGCCGGCTATGGGTGCGGCTGCGCGAGAAGGGCGGCAAGCGGCACGCCATGCCGTGTCACCACAACCTAGAGGAATATCTGACAGGCTATCTCGACGGCGCCCGACTTCGCGGCGATCCCAAGGGACCGTTGTTCCGCACGATCGGCCGTGGCACCGGCAAGCTCACCCGCACGGTCCTGCCGCAAGCGAACGCCTATGCGATGATCGGTCGCCGCGCGGCCGCGGCCGGCATCGCGACCAAGCTTGGCAACCACAGTTTCCGGGCGACAGGGATCACGGCCTATCTCAAGAACGGCGGCACGCTCGAAAGGGCCGCGGCAATGGCGAACCATGCCTCGACGCGTACCACGCAGCTCTACGTGGACCACGTATGAGGGCACGCAGCGGGAACCAATGGGCCCATTTCCACCTTCGGGTCGCAAGGCGCAATTTGATTTCGGGGCAGTGTTCCGCATCGAAGGCGGAAAGATAGCAGAGTGGTGGGTGACTTGGGACAACATGACGATACTCAGAGCACTCGGCCACCTACCGAGTGGCTGAGAAGAGCGGGAACTTCAACCCGATTGGAAAGCAGTCTGTGTCATCTTGGGATGGCGCGGTGCGGGCTAGGCTAGGTCGTCGCAGAAATCTTCAGATATGCACTGGGCCTCTGCTCTGGGCTCAAGGCGGTCGATGAGGCCGACGCAGGGGTGATGATATTGCTAATCCGTTAGCAATATGATATATTGCTATTTTGATGCTCAACGGCGATCATCGAGAAACCAGTTGCGCGACGTTATGACCTTTCTCCTTAACGTTTCCCTCGAGTATGCACGTGTCTCGGGTTACAACCTCCCGGCGAGATCTCGCTGCTGATTTGCTGCAGGAGCAACATCGTGAAACATTCGAGACAATCCCAGGTTGCACCCGGTAAGCGAGCGACAAAGCCCCTGCCCTGCGCGGCTCCGTGGTACTAAGGGCTTCGGGCTGTCCTTCTGCTTGGAGCAAACCGTCGATGTCGAGCACCCGCCCGCTCTCTGGTCTCACCGTGATCGAAATCGGTCACAGCGTCGCGGCACCCTATGCCGGGATGATCCTCGGCGAACTGGGCGCCGAGGTCATCAAGGTCGAGAACCCGAAAGGGGGCGATCCGTGCCGCGGCTGGGGTCCGCCTTTTACCGAGGGCACGGCGACAGCGTTTCACGCCTTCAACCGCGCCAAGCGGGGGATAACGATCGATCTCGCCGATCCGGCTCAGGTCGACCGTCTGCGGTCGCTGATCCGCGACCGCGCCGATGTGCTGCTCCACAATCTCAAATACGGCACACTCGACCGCTACGGGCTGTCGGCCGAAATGATCACGGCCGAGAAGCCCAGTCTCGTCTGGTGCAATGTCGGCGCCTTCGGGTCGACCGGGCCGTTGCGTGACCGGCCGGGCTACGACCCGATGATGCAGGCCTATGGCGGGCTGATGAGCCTGCTGGGCGAGGATGGGCGGCCGCCGGTCCGGGTCGGCGTTTCGATCATCGACATCGCCACCGGGATGTGGTCGGTCATCGCCATTCTCGCGGCCCTGCAGGAGCGCCAACGCACCGGACGTGGCGGGGTGGTCGATACCTCGCTCTACGAGACGACACTCGGCTGGATGACCTTGCCGATCTCGGCCTATCTCGCCAATGGCGAAATCCCCAAGCGGCACGGCTCGGGCATCGAGCAGATCGTGCCTTATCAGGCCTTCGAAACCGCCGACGGTCACATGATGGTGGCGGCTGGCAACGACAATTTGTTTCGCCGCTTGTGCGCGGCAATCGGTCGACCGGGTCTCGCCGAAGAACCGCGGTTTCGCACGAACAGCGACCGCGTTGTCAATCGCCGGGAATTGGTTCCGATCCTGAGCGATCTCTTCCGGACCGCGCCGATTGCGGTGTGGGCCGAGCGCCTGGATAAGGCCGGGATCCCGAATAGCCCGATCCAGACCTTAGACCAAGTGGTGACCGATCCCCAGACCACCGCACTCGGAATCATCCAACAATCGGGGGGAAGCCCTGCCCTGTCACTGGTGGGGCTGCCCCTGTCGTTCGACGGCACCCGCCCGGCCTTCGCCAAGACGGCGCCCCGGCTTGGCGAGGACAATTCCGAGATTGCTGCCCGCGCCGTATGACCTGCCGCCGCGGGAGCCTTCTCGCAGTCGCCCTGGGTATGGCGTTGACCTCCTGCGCCCAGCTGACGCCGCGCGAGACTACCGTCCCCGGCACGCCTGTGGTCGAGGCTCGCCAGGACTTGTCATCGCGCTTTGTCGACTTCGTCGGCCCGAAAGCCCAGCACGCGCCGCCTTTTTTGCACATCCCGGGGACGAATTTCTACTGCTTGCGCAGCTTTGTCGATCTCCAGACAGGCGAAGCTGCGCATCAGCTTTATGTCTCCGACAGCTATTTCGGAGCCGACCGGGGCCGGAACGCAGCCCGCGACAGCGCCGGCGGTCCCTTGCAGTTTGTCCAGATCAGCCATGACGAGATTTCTTGCGACGCGGGCTGCTCCTATGTCGAGGAATTCGCCGCCATTCTCCCGGAGAGCAAGCTGCGGGCGAGCCCAGGCGGTCTCGCGGTCACGTTCCTGTCGCCCTCTGGCAACGAGAAGACGATCGTCATTTCGGCCGAGTGGATCACCGCACAGCTCGCGGCCATCGATGGAAGGCGCAGCCCGGTGGAGCCCGCCGCCGCCCGCGCCGGCCCTGCCCCGCCGGGGTGATCAGGAGCTCACCAGAGCGGGTATCCGTACGGGATCTCCTGTGTGAGCGCCGCGGCGGACTTCCCGCACTCCTCAAGAAGCGAAGCACACGGGACGCCGACCCCGGCG
>Ga0074044_10005189_pt1 | contig 10647 bp, 5 predicted proteins | sample BogForMeECP23OM1_FD_94443 | JGI IMG/M metagenome (GOLD analysis project Ga0074044, IMG submission 94443) | Bog forest soil microbial communities from Calvert Island, British Columbia, Canada - Bog Forest MetaG ECP23OM1 | ecosystem: Environmental > Terrestrial > Soil > Wetlands ...
CACGCCTGTGGCGGACCTCGAGCCGGTACAGATTGGCGGCGTCACAGTGAGCCGCTCCACGCTGCACAACATGGACGAAGTGGAGCGTCTGGGCATCCAGATCGGCGACACGGTGCTGGTGGAGCGCGCCGGCGAGGTGATTCCCCACGTCGTGCAGGTGACCCGCAAGGGCGCGCACCGCCGGCCGTTCGAGATGCCGGAAAAGTGCCCCGAGTGCGGCAGCCGCATTCACAAGTCGCCGGACGAGGTGGCCTACCGGTGCGTGAATGCGGCCTGCCCCGCAAAACGGAAAGAATCTTTGATCCATTTCGCGGGGCGCCACGCGATGAACATAGACGGGCTGGGTGAAAAGATCGTGGACCAGCTCGTAGACAAGGGGCTGGTGAAGGACCCTGCGGATTTATACGCGTTGGGGCTCGGGGATCTGGTGCCGCTCGAGCGCATGGCCGAAAAATCGGCGCAGAACCTGCTGGACGAAATCGAGGCCAGCAGGAAGAACGGGCTGGCGCGGCTGGTGTATGCGCTGGGCATTCGGTTTGTGGGCGAGCGGACGGGGCAGCTCCTGGCGGAGCATTTCCAGAGCCTGCAGGAGATCGCGGAGGCGGAAGAGGAAAAGCTGACGGAGGTGCACGAGGTCGGCCCGAAAGTGGCGGCAAGCATCGCCGAATTTTTCTCCGAGCCGGCCAATCGAAAGCTGGTGGCAAAGCTGGAGAAGGCCGGCGTGCGAATGACGGCTGAACGCAAGGCGCCGCGGGATACGCGGCTGGCGGGAAAGACATTTGTATTCACGGGCGGGCTAGTGCGCCATTCGCGGGAAGAGGCCGGCGAACTGGTGGTGAACCACGGCGGGAAGGTGGTCAGCTCGGTGAGCAAGAAGACCGATTACGTGGTAGTCGGAGGCGAGCCGGGCTCAAAGTTCGATCAGGCAAAAAAGCTGAGGGTTGAAATTCTGGACGAGGGGGCGTTTGAGAAGCTGATCGGGATGAAGTGACGCCGTCTCTCACTTCCGCACGAGTTTGAAGCGGGATAGTGTGGTGAGCTGCTCGGAAGGCACCCGTCGCGTCGGGCCGCGGCGCGAGGGGTGGATGGCGGGATAAACCCGCCGCTACGTCTGCCGGTCGTTTTCCACGTTTTGCGCGGCCTCGCTGGGCGGCTGGATCCAGGAGCCGAGGGAGCGCGTGAGGCGGACGAGCGGGGACTCGGGCACGAGCAGGTCGACTCGGGGCTGCGCGCCGGCCGCGATTTCGCGCAGAAGTTCGGCGCCCGGGGCGATGCCGACGGCGTAATTCCTGCCTGCTTCCTTTGCCGCGTACATGGAACGGTCGGCGAGCACGAGCACGTCGTCAACGCTGAGCGCGTCGGGCTGCGAGGTGATCCAAGGGAACGCGCCCCAGCCGATCGAGCAGGTCAAGGCGATCCTCTTTCCATCGCCGATGTCGAAGGCTTCCTCGCCCATCAGCCGCAGCAGCCGGCGCGCCAAGATGTCGCCGTCGGCGCGCGTGCCGGAGCGCAGCACAACCAGGAATTCCTCGCCGCCCCAGCGGATCAGCAGGTCGGACTGGCGCACGATGTGCGTGAGCCGCCGAGCGCATTCCACCAGGACCTTGTCCCCGGCGTAGTGCCCGTATTCATCGTTCACGCGTTTGAAGTGGTCAAGGTCCACAAAATAAAAAATCAGGTCGCCGTGCTCGATGGGGCCGGCGTTGGCTCCGGCACGGCGGTAGGCGCGCACCACCTGCATGGCGTCCGACTCAATTGTTTCGCGGAAGAACCGGCGGTTGCGCACCTTGGTCAGCGGATCGGTGAGCGACATGGCCTGCAACTCGGCATTGGCGCGAGCCAGCTCCGCGCTGCGCTCGGCCACGGCCTGCTCCAGCAGCAGGCGGTCGCCTTCGAGCCTGCGGATGCGATAGACGAGCAGCGCGCGCACGGCCAGCCCCAACAGCAGCAAGGCAGCCAGCCGGGCCCACCAACTCGCCCACCAGGCCGGACGAATCGAGAACGAAAACTGTGCGAGGGTGGGGCTCCATCCGTTCACAACGGACCCGCAGCGCACATCGAAGCGGTAATGCCCGGGCGGGAGAGCCGGGTACCGCACCTCGCGCTGCATGGTCTCAAGAAAATCGTGCTCCAGGCTGTCGAGACGGTACTGGCAGTGGATGCTTTCCGGATTGTGGAAGGTCATCGCGGCGAACTCCGCGACAAACGTTCCACTGTCGTGAGGGACCTCGACCCCCGACCGGTTCAGGTACTGATTGCCGCCGAGCTCGACGGAGGTGAACACCACGGCGGGCGGGCTCTGCGCGACGATAGCGCCGCCGGGGCTGTAGCGCGCCAGCCCGCGGCTGGTGGCGACGAACACAGAGCCGTCCGGATCATTCCAGGTGTAGCCCTCACCCACGTCGTCCCAGAGCAGGCCGGTGGCATGGTCGAAGTGCGTGATAACGCTCTCATCGTTTAACAGGTCGATGCCGCGGTCGCTTCCGGCCCAGATGCGTCCCTGGAAATCGCGCCCGAGCTGGTATACGGAGTCGCTTCGCAGCCCTTGTTGAACCGTGAAATGCCGTACGGATAGCTTCCCTCTCTCGACGCGGGCATGGGTCAAGCCCTGAGATTCGCGGTAGCACAGCCACACCTCGTCGCGGCTGAGGGCGAGCAGCAGTTCCACTGCGTCGTCACGGAGACCATTCGCCTTGGTGAAAACCGCCCATTGACTGCCATCAAATCGGGCGAGGCCGGTAGGTCCGCCCACCCACATGGTCCCGTCGGGCGCAAAACTGATGGCCCGGGTCTTGCGCTGAATCTCTTCGGGCAAAGGCATTTCATGGATGCCCGAGCTGCCCGTGCCCGAGCGCACGGAATAAAGCACGGCTCGCGCGCCAATCCAGATGGTGCCGTCGGGACTAACAGCCAGTGCGATGAGTGCTTTATCCCCGGACGCCGGCAACTTCACTTTTGTTGCCGCGAGAGTATGCGGATCGATCCGCGTCAATCCGCCGGGCACGGAGAGTGCCCAGATGCCCCCATCACCGGCAACCGCGAGCTGCGATACGGTGATGCCGGCCAATCCATCCTTCCCCCGCCAGATGCGCCAGCGGTGTGCCCCCGAGTCCCACATGGCCAGTCCGTTGTTCGTGCCCACCCAGAGCCTCTGTTGCGCGTCGCGAATAACGCACCAGACCACGGGATCGGGCAGGCCTTCCATTTCACCCCAGCCGAACCAATTCTCTCCGCCTGCCCAACGATCCATTCCGGTTCCCGCCAGACCCACCCAGATGGCGTTTTCGCGATCCTCGAGAGCGGTGTACACGCCACTGGTGGAGAGGCCCTGCCTCTCGTTGACAGTCACCCAATTATTTCCACTTCGCCGAAAGAGGCCCCGGACGGTCGGCAGTAACAGGTTTCCGGAGCGATCGACCGCGGGCAGCCCAAAGTTGAGCGCCACGGGTATCGCCTCGTCAGCGGAAACGTATTCTGCGAGAGCGGGCGTCAGATACCCCACATGATCATGGGTGCGCAACCAAACTCGGCCGAGGCCATCGGTGATGATGGCGACCAAATCTTCCGTAGGAAGCCCTTGGATGGTCAGCATCCCGGGTTCTTGCGCGCCGGGCCGGAGAATTCCCAGCCTGCCCTCGGCCCCGAACCAAATGCTGCCGTCAGGGGCCGCCGCCACAGCGGTCACGTGTCGCAAAGGCAGGCCACTGCTGGTTGACCAGAGATGGCTCGCGGGGGAGTCCCCGGAGCGTCCAGTCGTATGGAGCAGCAACAGTCCGTTCTCTGTGGCCACGTAGGCCTCGCCGCCCGCCAGCACAGCGAGGGTCTGCGGGACCCCGCGCACCTCGACTCCTGGGGGCAATGCTACGGCGGAGAAGCGAAGACCGTCGAAGCGGTAGATGTTCGGCCCTACTACGGCCCAGAGGGTCCCGTCGGGAGACTCGATCAATTGCTCCACGAGATCATTCAGCATTCCTTCGCTCGGGCCGAACCTCTGTGCCTTCATGCCGTCAAAGCGGTACAGACCCGTCTGCGTTCCCACCCACATGAAGCCCTGCCGATCTTGAACCAGTGAGGTGACCGAGGCAGTGCCCAGGCCGATGGCTTCACCCAGGTGCTGAATGGCGTAGCGAGGATGATCCGGAACGGAGAGGGGGCCGGTGGCGTTCGGGGAGCGGTCCGCGGACACCGCTATCGGAGCCAGGACCAGGAACAACAGTCCGGCGAGGCCGCGCGGCAGCCGATGAGAAGCCACTGAATGTGCTCCGAAGCAGCGAATACTCAGCAATTCCAAGCTCCCATTCTCCTCGCCTCCCGAAGCCCCTCAAATCGTTTTCTCGAGACGCGATACCGGGGAAGCAATAACGTCCCGGGCGGTGCCTAACAGGATGCTGAAAAAGGCCGACGCGATTGTAGAGGCGGGTTTATCCCGCCACATTTCACAGGGGATGGCGGCGTAAAGCCGCCTCTACCTTGGGGCCAACCGTGATTTTTCAGCATCCTGCTAATCCCGCGCATCCTGGCGGCGCGCCCCTACAGCCTGCAATCCAGGACAGCGGCTCCCGAAATCGCGTCGTTCTTCAGCGCGTTGAGCGCCTGGTTCGCGTCGCGCAGGGGAAAGATCTCGACCCGTGTATGGATGGGAATCTCTGCGGCGACGCGCAGAAAATCCTGCCCGTCCTGCCGCGTATTGTTCGCCACGCTGCGGATTACGCGCTCCTGGTAGAGCAAATCGTAGTCCAGCGGCGGGATGCGGCTCACGTAGATGCCTCCGAGCACCAGGGTTCCCCCTTTCCGCAGGGCTTTGAGCGCCGCCGGAACAATTTCGCCGGCGGGCGCAAAGAGGATGGCGGCGTCCAGCAATGCGGGCGGCGAGTCCAGCGTGCCGCCGGCCCACGCGGCTCCTAACTCGAGGGCCAGGCGCTGGTGCCGCGCGTCGCGGGTCGCCGCGTAAACATCCACCTTCCAGTGCCGCGCCACCTGGATGGCCACGTGCGCCGCTGCGCCAAAGCCGTAGAGGCCCAGGCGACCTCCCGGCTGGATTGCAGAAAGCCGCAGCGAACGGAACCCGATGATGCCCGCGCAGAGCAGGGGAGCGGCCTGTTCGTCCGCGAAGCCTTCCGGGAGGGCGTAAATGAAATCCTGAGGCGCGACGATGTATTCCGCGTAGCCGCCGTCCACCGTATAACCGGTGAAGTCGGGGCTGTCGCAGAGGTTTTCGGCGCCGGAGCGGCAGTAGGAGCAGACGCCGTCCGTGCGATACAGCCAGGCAACACCCACGCGGGCGCCGGTCGGGAAGCGCCGCGCATTTTCGCCGCAGGCTTCCACAACACCCACCACCTGATGCCCCGGAATCACCGGCGACTTGCGCGGCGGCAGCTCGCCCTCGACAACATGGAGGTCTGTGCGGCAGACGCCACAGGCGGTCACGCGGACCAGCACCTCGCCGGGTGCCGGGCGCGGTGTGGGCACATCCACGAATTCGAGCGGGTTCGTTTCAATCGCCGCCGGCGCGCGCAGCACACAAGCTCTCATCCCGCGTCCTCCGAGAATGTAGGCAGAATCCCCGCCGAGAGGCGGAGATTCCCTCTTCTGTTTCGCAGACGCAGAGTATTTCCCCAGGGGCGGCCACCTGAAAGGGGCGGAGCGGCTGCGGCGCGGCGGTCCACGGCCCGGAGGGGGCGATACTCGGAGCACTCTTCGGGGCCGGTACCGGGGCTTCGAACTTCGTGCTGGGCGAGGGGATGAGCACGAATTGGCAGCCCGGGGGAGTGCGCTCGCAGGAGAGAGTGCCCCGGCGCACGATGCGTGTCGGGGCATCATCCGGGAAGGGAACATCATAGGTTGCAGCGGTCAGCGTGTCCGCGGCCCCCCGCAGGCTCTCCGCGCCGTTCAAGAAGCGGGCCTGTTTGGGCCCAGCGCCCCGCACAAACAGGACGTAGAAATCAGCCGAGGCAGACTGTTCCGTGACCCGCGGTAGCTTCACACTTCGCAATTGGCCTAGCTCCTCACGTGCTTTGTTCACTTCTTGGGTGGCCAGCGCCTGGCTGTGCCGCAGGGCAACGAGCCTCTCCATGGTTTCTGCTGGCGCATGCCCTGCCGCCGCGGCCCGCGCATAGCTCCGTGCGGCCTCCTGCGTTCGCCCCTGTTTTGCCAGCACCTGCCCCAGGTGGTCGCCGACCACTGGATCCTGGCTGATGTTCCAGGCGGCAATCAAATAGCTTCGCGCGGAATCGAGCCGCCCCATCTTGAAATAAACCCAGCCCAGCGTGTCCCAGTATTGGTACAGGCGATCCATTCTCCGGACATCCTCTTCGCCCAAAAGTTCCAGTGAAATTGTCTCCGTCTCCTTTTCCGTGGCGGCAACGGCTTTTTCCGCGTACGTCCTGGCTTCCTCCAGGTGCGCATCGTTCTCTGCCAGAAGATAGGCGACGTTGTTCAGCATTGCCGGGCGGGTATCAATTTCCAAAGCCCTCTGTAACGCAGGAAGCGCCCGCTGCTTCTTCGCAGACCGCAGATAGGCGTGCCCCAACCAGATCTCGACCTGCGCATCCTCGGAATTGAGCTTTTCAGCGGCTTCGAGTTCCGCCAGCGCTTCGCTGTAGCGATTCAGAATGAGAAGCAGGGCTCCGATTCGCTTGGGCGCCTCCGCGTCCTTGGGATCGGCCTTCTTAATTGCCCGCCAGAGCACCAGCGCGTCGTCCCGCCAGCCCGCGCTCACCAATTCGCGGGCGAAGGCCTTGCCAATGGAGATTTGTGATCGGTCTAGTGCAATCAACTTGCTGTAATCCTGGGCGGCATTCGTGAGCATTCCCATGCCGTAATGCGCATTGCCCAAACTGAGCCAGGCCTGGGCGAACTCGGGGTCCTTCTTTACCGCGCTCTGGAACCAGCGGATGGCCGCGTTGGGATCGCCCTGCTGCATGGCCTGCTGGCCGTGCTCGAATGCTTCCTGGGCTTCTGAGTTTTCCGAAGCGTTGATAGCCCCCATGAAGATCCCTGCGCGAAGGGGGATCATGCTTCCCCATTCGTCGAGCAACGATTGGCGGAACTTCCGGTAGGCTTCGAACTGTGCCGCCTCGATCGCCCGGACTTTCGGCTCGTACAACCGTTCCACGCGCAGCGTGGCCTCGGAAAAGGTGGTGGAGGAGTGAAACGTGGCGAACTCCTGGTTGAGATCCCTGGAGCGAGGAAGCTGCGGCGTCGAGTCTTCCGGCAGTTTCATCGTGGCACGCATCGAAATCTCCGTCGGCGTGCCCAGATCGAGCGGCTCAGGATTCTTTTCTGTGACTGCGGGAGCCTCGGGCAGGAGGATTGCCGGGAGCGGCGCAGGAACACGCCTGTTGGGCCAGTCTCCGTACGTCTCCCGGACATACTGGTAGCGGATATGAAAGGCAGTGTCGGTGGCTTCAGGAGGGTCTGCCGTCACCTCGCTGACCTTGCCTCCGAATCCCAGATTGCCCGACACGGCCTGCATCACCTCATTCCAGCGGGCCGGGCCGGCCTGGCGAAACGCGAGCCGGAGCAGGATCTCCAAGTCGCCGCGCACAGCGATCTGTGCCTTGCCGGTGAATGTTCCCGCATCGTCCAATTTCCCATCCATCTGAAAGTCCCAAACGGAGAGAAAGGGCGGGTCGGGCGGAGTCTCAACCAGCCGTGCGGGTCCTTCCGCGGGGACGTAGAGCGCCTGCTTTCTCCTCAATGGAGCGACGAGAAAACCGAACGGGGCGACTTCGATGGTAGTGTCCATCCAATTCAATTCAGATCCGCGCGCCAACACGCTCACGACGTGGTCAAACTGCCCCGGAGATGGAACCTCCGGATCGATCTTCACCGCGGAGTTCACCAGCGCGCCGCCGGCAGGAACTCCGGCTGCGGCCAGCAACGCGGCCAGCAACGTGTGCTTGTCCTTGCAATCGCCGTAATCGTTGGCAAGCACTTCCGCGGCCGCGTGCGGCTGATAACGGCCGACTCCAAGCGCTACACCGATGTATCGGACTTTTTGAGAAACGTAGTTGTAGATGGCGAGAGTCTTCTGCTTTTCATCGGCAGCGCCCCGTGTCAACTCTTCCGCTTTGGCGCGCACCTCCGGCGTAGGCACAGCCCGCGGACCTATCCGGTCGCGAAACCAAGCGCCCACCTCCTCCCAGCTTCGAAACGTGCTGATCAGTACGTCCGGGGGATCCCGCGGTTTTTGCTCCTGTGCGTTCGGCGGCTTAGGGTCCCGCTTGTTCTCTAGTCTGGCCGTCTTCCAGGTATAGACGCGGTAGGCACCCTGCTCGCTACTGGTGGATGGATACCGCGGGCTGTACACTTTCACGTATCGGTCGCGTGGCACCCAAAGTTGCAGTTCCTCTTTCAGTGAGATTCCCAATTTGAAGAAATCGTATTGCTCCCAGAATTGGCGCGGGTCCAGCGGCGAATGCACGCGGATGCGGTACTGATACTCGAGTGTGTCGCCGACTTCCAGACCTTTTACCGCCACATGCATTTCCTTCAGGTCGCTGTAAAAGGGAGCCTGCCGTGTGATGTCCGCGGGCATCTCCAGCACGTTTTCCTTCGGGGTTTCCACAACACGGCCTCCCGGCTTGCGCACGCGCACCGACACCAGCTCCAGGCTGGAGCTTGCGGAGGCGTAGGGAAACTTCAGGAGTCCGAATTCCTGCGCGCCCGTTTGCGACTGGACGCGTACGCGGGCCGAGACGTCCTCAGTCGACGTGCCGTCCTTCTCCAGGACCACCTTGCACAGTTTCTCCTCCAAGATGAAAGGTTCTTGCGAGGAATCGAAGTTCCCGGGCGCGGCCGCCGGGACCTGCTGGGCCGCGGTCAGCCGCAGCCCCCCAAGGCAGGCAACTCCAAAGGCGCAGAAAGCCACAGCACGGCCGACGCGTTGAGCGCGTTCTCTCGGCCTATTCATCCCAGCCATGTGATGGAGTGTGCATTCAATCCGATACTCTGGCAAGTACTGAAGTGTTCGCCGGCCCGGGAGCGTGCGAGAGGCAAGCTCTCTTGGGTTCGCGTTCGACAGCGTGGAGGTCCGTGCGGCACACGCCCCAGGCGGTCACGCGGACCAGCACCTCGCCGGGTGCGGGGCGCGGTGTGGGCACATCCACGAACTCGAGCGGGTTCGTTTCAATCCGAGCAGGCGAGCGCAAGAGACAGGCTTTCATGCCAGGATCATTCTGCACCGGAAGCGCGGTGTGTGTGGCCTGAAAGTTGACTGGTTTGAACGGGGACACTGAGGCGGCCTTGACCCGCCTCAGATCTTGTCGCGACCCACCTAGCCATTCAGAAAAGCGGCAGCGGAGAGGGGCAGCGATGCCAGTGTGACTCATGGCTATGAGTCGGATAGATTCATTCTGTGGCTAAAAGGCTGAAGGTGATTCTCCAGGATCCCGAATACCGGGAAATCCAGCGCGCGGCGCGCTCTCGCGGCATGTCGGTGGCCGAATGGGTCCGGCGGGCGCTCGCCAGGGCGCGCAGCCGGCAACCTTTGGCCGACGCCGGCAAGAAACTCGGGGTGATCCGCACGGCAGCACGACACGAATTTCCTTCGGGTGAAATCGCCGCCATGGTGGCGGAGATCGAGAGCGGATACGGAACACTGCCGCATTCGTGATTCGAGTGGACTCGAAGGTTACCGGCGGCAGACTCGGAACTGGCCTTAACGAATATCGCGCAGCCGCTTGATGATTTCTTTCGCCACCGCGTTTGTGGCCCCACTGTCGGTTAGGCGCATGTCTCGCGAGAACGCGAAGAGTTCTTTGCCATTTTTGGCGAAGACGATGGCCCGAGCCCCACTGCGGCGGCCGCCATCGGGGCCAATGAGCTGGTACGTCCGGAAGACGATGCGATACTCCCAGGGGCCGCTGGTGGCTTCGAACGCCATATGGTGGTCTTTTCCGTTGTCGTTGAGCTTTTCCAGTAGAAGGCTCTTATCAAGCTCGGTCCCCTCAAGACGCACCTTCAGAGCCTCGCCTTTGGCAGGCGCCTGAGCGAAGCAGGGCAGGGCAGCGAGCAACAGAAGAACAGCCAGGAATCGGAACTTCACGTTCGCCCTCCTTGGTAATAGCACGCGCGGCGCGGGCATGGATGTTTGGCGAGTGAGCCTGTAAGCCGGATTCTGTCCGCCGCGCCCCGCGATCGCTCGCACGGCCCGACGAGACGGCCATTCCTCTGGGCGGCGCATTGCTGCGCAGCTCCTGCGGCCTACCCGAGGGTTGACCTCGCGTCCCTTGCGGAACGCGATTACGGGCCGGACCAGCCCTCCCCTCCTATTTGGCCTTGCTCCGCGCGGGGTTTACCGTGCCCCCAATGTCACCATCGGGGCGGTGGGCTCTTACCCCACCGTTTCACCCTTACCGAGCGCCTCCCACGATAGGAGAGCGGCGCGAGGTTTTGCCTCTCGCTGCTCACAGGTGGGAAGCGCCGGCGGTCTGCTCTCTGTTGCACTATCCGTGGCTTCAGGAGCACAGCGAAGAGTCGCTGTGTCACTGCCGCCCCCTGGTGTTACCAGGCGCGCTGTCCTGTGGAGTCCGGACTTTCCTCCAGTCCCGCTGAAGCGGAACCAGCGGCCGTCCGGCTCACCCGCCGTTTCTAGTATAACCCGGGGGCCGAAACGAAGGGCGATCAGTGATCGGCGAAGAGTGA
>Ga0074044_10005192_pt1 | contig 10642 bp, 7 predicted proteins | sample BogForMeECP23OM1_FD_94443 | JGI IMG/M metagenome (GOLD analysis project Ga0074044, IMG submission 94443) | Bog forest soil microbial communities from Calvert Island, British Columbia, Canada - Bog Forest MetaG ECP23OM1 | ecosystem: Environmental > Terrestrial > Soil > Wetlands ...
ACCTGAGAATATTTTCCCCCTGGCTACGGCAACAAATCCGTTCCCATTTGCGGAAACCATGGTGTCCAGGTCGAGGTCATTACTCGTACCACCACCACCGCCGCCGCTACATCCGGTGACGATGGTTAATGAAATCAGGATAAGGCCTGCCAGAATGAATAGTCTGTTGGACATTGCAAAAGCCTCCGTGCGTGAGAATCATCAACTGCATGGATAATGATTGTTAAGAACTTCCTTCTTGTGAAATGAAGTATAAAAAACACTGTCTTGTCTGTCAAGACAATCTAGATCACAAAATGTGTGGGGTACGGATTGTGTTTATTACGGTTGTACCCTGGCATAAAATCAAGAATTAAGAAATTGAGGAAGAAAGGTAGTATCAGATCAATAATTAAGTTACCGCCCCCGAATTTCCTATTTCCCATTCCTGTTTCCGAAAAAACGAGCCCAGCTTATTTCCGGATGCCTCGACACTTTTATTGTACAGGTTTTTCCTGTTTATTATTTTACGCCGAATTTCGCGTTATGATAGCTATAGTTAATTCGGCCTGAAGAATTTTCTATCTCAACGGACCCCTTAAAAAATCTACTCTTCCCTGATTGTGAAACATGCACCTCGCCAGTGGTCGCGTTTGAGAGATCAATTTGAATTTCTCGCGATTCATTTATTGTAACTGTTTGAAACATGCCAAGTTTCAGCTCCGTATTGCCTTTGGGAATAACTAAAACCAATGAAGATGACGTTTTTTTCTCCGCTTTAATTTTTAACTTTTCACCATTCTCTATCCCTTCAACAGTGAGTTTAACATCGCCAGATTCGAGTGCAGACGTAATATTTTTAGTATTTTTATTATTAGCAACAGATTCTGATACTAATATCCCACAACATAGAATAACTATTAATGTGAGTATTGCATACAACAAATGACTGATCTCTCTTTTTTTCATTTTCATATAACCTCTATTAAAATTGATAAGACATTGTTTTCTGCATGCGTAAACTATATTAAGTACAATCTTTAATGTCAAGAAAGTCTTGTGGCGTGAATTGTGTTTATTACCAATTGAAAGATTGATTAAATTGGGAAAATAAGAAAACAAGACTTAAGCAAGCTACCAATAGAAAACGCAATTCGTATCTACTGCCATGCCGCGGTTATTCCGGTTCGTCCATCATGCGTTTATAGAAAAACTTTTCTGTCTGTTTGTTCGCCGCTTAACGACCTGCCGCAATGCTCACATTTTACAGCGTCAGACTTTATATCTCTTGAACAGTATCGGCATTTCTTCATATCAGCGCCTCCGGTATCTGCCGTCTTTATTTGTTGGGCAATAGAAACTTTTTCCTTTTTATTAATCTCCTGAAGCTTAGACCATTCCTCTTCCGGGATAAAAGTGTCCTCGTTCTCCTGCGGCGGCATATCGTGTTTATTAATCTCTTGAAGCCCAGACCATTCCTCTTCCGGGATAACTGCGTCTTCTCCTGATGCTATCTCATATTTATTAATCTTTTGAAGCCTGGACAATTCCTCTTCCGAAATAACAGCGTCATCTTTCTGCATTCGCCCATTTAGTATTTGGATCGTCTCATCGGGTGTATTTATAAACTCCACACCCGCCTCATAAGAATGATTCCCAATGATGAATTTATTCCATTTAACTTTTCCTATGGTGGTCATCTTTTGTTGTAAATTATTTATGGTGATATCTAACTGGACGATGGTACCGACAGGTAAAGGAATATTGCCCTGAATTTTAGCGCCATACAGGGAAATATCTTTGCCGTCATAGAGGATTTCTTCTTTAGAAAGATTTTCTTCTCCGGAGATAATATTTATGGTGAACTCATTTTCCTCCTGAAGTCGGGGCGTCTTCCTTCGCTCTTCCATAACGATTCATTCCTCCTTTATTTACTACAGAATGCCCGTTTTTGTTAAACCTTCACTTCAAACCCTGCTTGTCCCTAATATAAGAAGTTCAGTTATTTACTCCAGAATGCTCGTTTTTGTTCAACCTTTACTTAAAACCCTGCTTATTGCTAATATAAGAAGCGCAGTCTTGTCTGTCAATGAAATATCGACCGCAAAATGTGAGATATAGATTTTTTCGTCGGGTGTTAATTGTGTTTATTACGGGAATGTCAGCTTAAGTTCATCAGCAAGTTTTAGTGAAAAGCTTCAGTATCAGACTTATCATCAATTTGGATGCCTGCCTTTTGCTCCTGAGAGTTAGGGGTTACCCCTGTAAGCAAATCGAGCTTGGCGTTGATGTTTTCCAGATTTTTAAGAATTTCATTGATTTGGGATGCCCAACGCAAAAGAGCAATGTAAATGGCTATATTAATACTTAGAAACAAAAGGACAGCAATTACCGTATCACTTCCCATACAAACCCCCTTAATTTCTATATAATTTTTATTAATTGATTAAACTATAAAATTGTCAATCTCAATTTTCATGTTTCTGATGTTACACTGAATTTTAACATCAAATTTCGGGTTTGTTGTTCTTAAAAATCATTCAACTTACAGGTGTTATCTTCAACTCTTCGACACTAATTCTGCTGACGAGATTGCATGACAGGCATCTGTCGATAAAATATATTTTTTAACAGTGCGCCGGTCCATATTCATCCTGCGGGCCACCTCTTCATATGAACCATGTTTTTTGTACAGGAGGGTACAATAGTCGGTCAACAAACTATCCGCGTCGTACGCCTTCTTTTTGATTTGCTCAATGATGTGCGCTTCCATATCGGTGGTCTGGCTTTTTCCTTCAGCATGGTATCCTCCTGTCAATAATATGCTTCGGACACACTGCTCGAGTTCCCGGACATTCCCTGGCCAAGAGTAGTCCGGCGGAAGATTTCGATCAATTCTCTGTTTTGCAAAAGCTGTCAGATCCGGATCATCCTTCCCAATCAGTCGCCTAACTACATGGGTGAGGAGAATATCAAGCTCTTTGTGTTCCTCCGAAATGCGCTGCCGCAGTGTCGGTATGATAAGAACATCGGAGCACAGCCGGTAATAGAAGTCATCCCGAAATAGTTGTTTGGACCGTAGTTCCGCCATAGATCTGTTGGTCGCGGCAATGACCCGGCCTTCGAAACGTTGTTTTTCATGACTGCCCACAGCGCAGAAGGTTCGCTCCTGTAGAATCTGCAACAATTTGATTTGCACAGAACGTGAAATTTCACCAATCTCGTCAAGAAGAATTGATCCATACGGACTACACCGGGCGAAAATGCCGGTATGAGCATCGATGGCGCCGGTAAACGCGCCCTTACGATGACCGAAGAGTTCTGATTCAATCAGGCTTTCAGGGTACTGTGAAAGGTTAATGGTGATGAATGTTCTTGTGAAGCTGTAGCAGAATTTGTTTGTTTTGGGATCAAATGGAATGAATCCGGAACGGCCGATCGCGGCCGCTGCCGTCCCTTTCCCTGTGCCCGTCTCTCCAAGCACAAGGGTAGAGAAGTCTTCCATCCGGTTCCAGAGGAATTTGTCGTATAGACGCGTGTCATGTGTAAAGACGTTGTTCCATAATCCCTCCCTCAGCCGGCGCATGGACGGACATTGACCGAGTAATCCCTCACGAATGAAATAGAACGCGCGTCGCAGTTGATAAATACCGGCTAAATAACGCAACGTCTCCATATCTGAAAAGCCGTAATGAGCGAGGGAAGAAAGGATATCTCCGGCGAATGTTACCGGACATGCGGTGTCTCCTGATTTTGCCTGATTAATGATTAGATCATCAAACTGTTCGGAAAAGCGATGAAACAGATGAAACAAGATAGCCGTTTTGACGATATAACGGTCTTCACCTTCGTAGCTGCCTATATCGAAGACACCGCGCTTCTTTAGTTCCTTGAGCCGTTTTTCCAGAGCGAACAGTACACCATCCAGAACGTCGGGCAGATGGGTGCCACCGAGGGCTTGTGCAATAGTCGTGTCTATGGTATCTCTTTCTTCACTAAATGGATTGGAAAAGGCCGCCCGCGCAATCTGCCCAAAGAAGTCGCGGTCTGCTTTTTTCAGTGATGTTTTCATTGTACAAATAATGTATATGATAAGATCATAATTTGTCAAGATTAAAGATCTATTTCTATGGTTAATCAAGGACGCCGTAGAAAAAAACAAGCAATTATAATATGATATGATAGCATGGCGCGGTTGGCACACATATTGATCTATGAAATGTCAAAAACGAAAGAATTCGGCTCTATCTAAAGGAGGATCAAAATGAACGAATACGGCGACGATAATCAGCCACAAAACCGCGAGCTCAAATACCTTGGAATTTGCGTAGGATCTTCAACATTGACCATGGTGACGATCATTCGCGGTAATGGTGAAAAAATATCCGTTACAGATATCTTTCGGGAATCCCATCATGGAAATCCCCGAAACGTTCTTGAACAGGCAATCCGGAGCCTCAAGGCCGCCGAGTACGAAAAGGCAGCTATTACCGGCCAAAAGTTGAGGCATCTGGTTAACATGACATCCATTCCGGAACCCAGGGCCATTGAGCGGGCATTTAATTATGTCAACGGCAATAAAAAAGGTGTGCAAGCCATCGTCAGCGCCGGCAGCGAAACCTTCATGGTCTATCGCCTGGATCGTGACGGCCGCATCGTAGCCGTCAATGCGGGCAATAAATGCGCGTCCGGGACGGGCGAGTTCTTTCTGCAGCAAATAAATAGAATGGGTATGGGACTCGATGAGGCCGTGCAAAAGGCGCAGGAAACGGAGCCCTATCTGGTATCAGGGAGATGCAGTGTTTTCTGTAAAAGCGATTGTACGCACGCGACAAACAAAGGCATCCCGAAAGCGCGGGTGGCTGCCGGCCTTTGCCGGATGATGGCTGGCAAGATTCTGGAATTGCTCAAACAAGATTCATATAAGAACATCATGCTCATTGGCGGTTGTTCGAAAAACAGGGTGATGATCGATGACTTGAAAAATAAACTGTCTTCGATAACAATCCCGGCCGAGGCCTCATATTTCGAAGCGCTCGGATGCGCTTTATGGGCGATGGAAAACGATACCCTGCCGTTACCGGCCATATCCTCCCTTTTCGGTTCGCAAAAGAATACCTTTTCCCATCTTTCGCCGCTCAAGGACGCCGAGGCCATGGTGAGCTTCAAAACTGCAACTAGAGGGATACCCAAAGCCTCAGATGTCTGTATTGTCGGACTGGATGTCGGTTCGACAACAACCAAGGCTGTCTTGCTCCGGAGGACAGACAATCTGATTCTGGCTACCGATTATCTTCGGACCAACGGAGACCCGGTAAGGGCTGCCCGTACCTGTTACAGTAGTTTGCTTAAGCAGCTTGGAAAGACTGCCGACCAAATAGGCATCATCGGGCTGGGTGTTACAGGGTCAGGCCGGCAAATAGCAGGGCTGCATGCCATGACCGACGGGATCATCAACGAGATCACCGCCCATGCGACCGGCGCCCTCCATTTCGACAAGAGTGTGGACACTATTTTCGAAATCGGCGGTCAGGATGCAAAATATACGCATATCACCAACGGCGTTCCCTCTGATTATGTAATGAACGAGGCCTGCAGCGCAGGCACAGGATCCTTTCTGGAAGAAGCGGCAAAAGAAACTTTGAACATCGGCATGGAAGATATTGCAGATATTGCCTTACAGGGCGCTTGTCCCCCCAATTTCAACGATCAGTGTGCCGCCTTTATCAGCAGCGATATAAAAAACGCGTATCATGAGGGAATATCCGTCGAGGATATCGTGGCCGGACTGGTATATTCCATTTGCATGAATTACAGCAACCGTGTCAAGGGCAACCGGCCAGTCGGGCAAAAGATCTTTATGCAGGGAGGGGTTTGTTACAACAGGGCGGTCCCTCTGGCCATGGCCGTACTCACGGGAAAATCAATTATTGTTCCTCCCGATCCAGGCCTTATCGGTGCTTTTGGCGTTGCCCTGGAGGTCAAAAACAGGATTGAGCTTGGTTTAATGAAGAGCGGAGTCTATTCCCTAAAAACTCTCTCAGATCGGGAAATCGAATACGGGGCATCTTTTGTTTGCGGCGGCGGAAAAGAAAAGTGCGATAGACATTGCGAAATTGCAAGAATCAAAATCGGCGCAAAAATCTATCCTTTCGGGGGAGCGTGTAATCTCTGGTACAATATTCGCTCCGACATCAAGACCTCTGCGAAACTATTCAACGATGTTTCACGTTATGAAAATCTTATATTCAGCGATCAGCCGATTGTTGAAGAGGCACATGAAGCCAGGTCCAACACAATCGGAATCAACAAATCCTTTCTCGTCAACACCTATTATCCTCTCTATAAAACCTTCTTTGAGCAAATCGGGTTCAGGGTTGTTCTGCCCGATCTGATCGAACAGGAAGGAATCGACAGGAAGAGAGCGCCATTCTGCTATCCCGCCGAGATCGCCCACGGTTATTTTCTGAATCTGCTCAACAAGCAGCCGGACTATCTTTTTCTTCCCCAACTGAAAGGAGATTATGTGGAGCACGGGAATTCGCAGGGAGTCTGTTGTCCGCTCTCGCAAGGCGAACCGTACTTTCTTGCCCCGGCATACAAAGACCATGGAACATACAGGCATCTTAAAGCTTCCGGACGGATATTGAATCCGGTCATTGATTTTTCAAAAGGAATTTTAAAGGCAGCAGATGCCTTCGTGGATATGGCTGTTAAGCTCGGCATCGGCAAAAGGAATGCGCGGAACGCTTTTGCTGAGGCCGTTCGTGTTCAGCAAGGTATATTCAATGACATAAAAGGAATCGGCGTGCGAGCGCTGGCTGATATTGAAAATGACCCTGACGCCTTCGGTATTGTCATTTTTGGCCGGTCTTACAATGCCCTGATTTCCGAAGCGCACAAAGGGATTCCAAACAAGATTGCTTCCCGGGGCGTACATGTTATTCCCATGAACGCCCTGCCTCTGACAGAAAAGGTCACAAAAAACAACATGTACTGGTCGGCCGGCCAAAGCATCCTTCAGGCGGCTGCCTTTGTTGCGAATCACCCCAGGCTCTTTGGTTGCTATATCACAAATTTCTCATGCGGTCCGGATTCCTTCCTGATTGGATATTACCGGGATATGATGGGAAAGAAACCTTCATTGACTCTTGAACTGGACAGTCATGTGGCTGATGCAGGCCTTGAAACAAGAATCGAAGCTTTCATAGAAATCATCAAAAGCTATCGACAACAGAGCAGGAAGGTTCCATCGGAGTTTATTTCTCATCATTTCAGCCCGGCCCAGATCCGAATGAATAAAGATCATGCTACCTATATCGACTCTGCAGGCGCGAAATTTTCCATCTTTGATCCATCTGTTCATCTGATCATTCCATCCATGGGTAGATTCCTGTCGGAATCTGCGGCAGCTGCCTTTCGGGGGATAGGCATTCGCGCCACAGCCCTTCAACCTGCGGATGACAAGGTTCTAAAAATAGGCCGGTCGTGCTCCTCATGCAAGGAATGCCTCCCTCTTATTATTACAACCGGCAGTCTTTTGAAATATCTCGATGAGCGGCGCGACCAAAATGAGAAACTGATTTATTTTATGCCGACAGCGGGCGGCCCCTGCCGTTATGGCCAATATTCGGTTTTCATCAACGACCTTATTCAGAAGCACCGGATTAATGATGTTTCCCTCCTCTCCTTTTCGTCGGAAAACAGTTATGCCGGTTTTGGCGGAAATCGTTTATCTCTGACCATCTGGAGCGGCGCCGTCATTGCTTCTGTGTTTGAAGAGATTTATTCAGTATTACTGACCAACGCCGTCTCCACGCATACTGCGATGAAGATTTTTGAAAAACAATGGCAGGTTGTGCTCCGTGCTCTTGAGAAGTCTTCCGACCCGAAAACTCTTTCACGAGTGCTGGAAGGCGTTGCTGATGTATTCAAAGAAATTCCTGTTAAAAGAAGTCTTGCCGATACGCCGGTTATCTTTTTTGCCGGTGAGATTTTCGTCCGCCATGACGGCATTTCCAGACAATATCTGTTGGAAGAGCTTGCCAAACGAGGCTTTGCCACAAAAGTCGCCTCTTTGCCGGAATGGATTTACTATACAGATTGGTGTGTTCAAAACGGTGCGTCAGCGGATTATGTTTCTGTTCGAGGTCGCCTTGCCCTTTTATTCCGAAGCAAAATTATGAAGCAATATGAGAAGGTCTTACGCAAGGCTATTTTACCCTCTAATCTTTGTCGGGATAAAATGGAGGATGTAAACCATGTTATGGAGAATACGACCCATTTGATTAATCCCATGCTCGTAGGAGAAGCGATACTTACGATTGGAACGGCTTTAACGGATATTGTCGATCATTACTGCGGTGTCATTGCAATCGGTCCCTTCGGCTGCATGCCGAATCGTCTTGCGGAAGCCATTCTGACACGAGAAATGAACATGGACGGTAAAAAGGGCATGGGAAAGAATGGGCCGCAACGGTTACTACTTGAACAACGGATACATGAACTTCCTTTTATGGCTATAGAAAGTGACGGGAATCCATTCCCGTCCATTATTATGGCTAAATTGGAAGCATTTATCCTTCAGGCCCAAAGGCTTCATGAGGAAATCAGAAACGCGAATTTGTCGAACTCTGCAGATAACCTGATTGGATTGGAATAACGGTGAACAGTAAGGCATGCCCCATCGGAAATAAATTATTATGTTGATCGAATGACAAAATTATCATACTTTTATACACGACGATAGGAGAATCGAAAGTATAAATGGTATTGTATCTCTATCCCCCTTCAGAAATCCTGTTTGCGGACAGGGGATTATTTATGAATAATTGGGGAAGGAAACCTTGCGAGCTGCCGGGATTGCGGATGGAAAGTGAATTCGCAAGCAAGCGCAAACCCTTTCGTGTACCTTCAGTGCCGCATGAAGGAGAATGCTCGCTCACATGAGTCAAGCAAAGATTTGACCCCCTTTATTTTTTAGGAAATAAGTTGTAAAAAGAAAAATCTGGATATTTGTTTCCCCTACAAACAAATAAATTTATGAGGCTGAAAAAACTGAAGATAACTATTTGTAATCTATTTTAGAGTTCCCCATCAAATCAAGGGCAGTATCTTTTATCTTTAGCCAATTCTAGTGCTTTACACATTCCCAATTCACAAGCTTTTTGTGCATCAGAGCAGCCAAGTTTTTTATTCCCCTGCATTAAATAAGCAAGGCTTCGGTTGTTATAGGCATGGGCTTCTTTCGGTTTCAGGCTAATGGCTTTATTGTAATCATCAACGGCTCGCTGATACTGGTTCATCCTAGTATAAGCATCACCCCGGTTATTATAAGCCAAGAAATAATCAGGTTTGAGGCTGATGGTTTTATTGAAATCTTCAATAGCAAGCTGATGCTGACCTAGTTTACCGTAATCATTTCCTCTGTTGAAGTAAGTTAAGAAATCATTTGGGTTCATATTGATGGCTTTGTTAAAGTCTTCAATGGCTCGCTGATACTGGCTAAGCCCATCGTAGGCATTTCCCCGAATGACGTAGACATCGGCATAATTTGGGTTGAAGCTTATGGCTTTATTGCAATCCTCAATGGCTTGCTGATACTGGCCTAGTTGAGCGTAAGCAAGACTTCTGTTGTTATAGGCTACGACATAATCCGGTTTTAGGTGGATGGCCTTGTTGTAGTCCTCGATAGCCCGTAACTGCTGACCAAGTTCGGCGTAAGCAAGACCTCTGTTTGAGTAGACATCAGCATATTCCAGTTTTAGGGTGATGGCCTTATCAAAGTCTTTGATGGCTTGCTGATACTTACCGAGTTTATGGTAAGCAATACCTCGTTTGTTGTAGACATCGGCAAAATCAGGTTTGAGGCTGATGACTTTATTATAATCCTCAATGGCAAGTTGGTACTGGCTAAGGTCAGCGTAAGCAAATCCCCGACTGGTGTAGAGCATGAAATAATTCGGTTTTAGGTCGATTGCTTTGTTAAAGTTTTCAATAGCTCGCTGATACTGGCCAAGATTAGCGTAAGCAGTTCCCCTATTGGCGTAGGCCAAGAAAGAATCCGGTTTCAGGCTAATGACTTTGTTAAAGTCTTCAATAGCTCTTTGATACTGACCAAGTTTTCTGTAAGCATCCCCACGGTTGTAATAGGCATCGACATCATCCATTTTTAATTTGATTGCCTTATCGTAATTCTCGATAGCGAGTTGATACTGACCGAGTTTTGCGTAGTTAAGCCCTATTTTACAATAATCCTCCGTTTCACCGATTGCAGAGGAACAAAGAAAGATAAAAACAAGAAAGATGAAAATGATAATTTTGCGCATAAATCTCCCTTTATAAACTAATGCATATTTTTAAAGATGCTTTTGCATATAATAACTTAAGAGCGAATTCAATCAATAATATGGGTTGAAAACTTGCATTTTTGTCAAGGTTGAATATTTGTGGATTCAGGCTTGCAGGTTGAAACCTAGCATAAAATTACAGAAATGAAAACAAGGATTTCAGGAAATACTAAACAAAATTGCGATCATGAAACCGGCTGAATTGTTTAGCTCGCTTACCACCCAGAGCCACGCGAAGAGGTTTGCCAGCTTGCGAATTGAAGTTCTCCCAAGGCTTGACACGGAGAATCTAATTTCCCCCGGTTGTAGTTACG
>Ga0074044_10005193_pt1 | contig 10641 bp, 10 predicted proteins | sample BogForMeECP23OM1_FD_94443 | JGI IMG/M metagenome (GOLD analysis project Ga0074044, IMG submission 94443) | Bog forest soil microbial communities from Calvert Island, British Columbia, Canada - Bog Forest MetaG ECP23OM1 | ecosystem: Environmental > Terrestrial > Soil > Wetlands ...
CGCAAGGGCAAGTTGCCATGCGAAGCCGGCCACTCGGAGCCTGACGTAAATGGCGACAAAAATTGTTGAGGTCCGTCCGGGAATCTACGAGATCTTCCTGCCGCTGCCGATGCGGCCGACGATCATCAACGTCTATCTGATCGATTGTGGCGGGGCCTGGGCGCTGATTGACACCGGCATGAATTCGCCGGAAAGCATCCAGACGCTCGAAGAGGCGTTCGCGCAAGTCGGAATCAAGATCGAGGATCTCGATACACTGATCGCAACGCATCATCATATCGATCACTTCGGTGCTTCCGGCACCATTCGCCGCCGCAGCCACGCGAAGACTTATGTGCATCCTCTAGAGGTGGAACGCGCCAACCGGATGGTGATGTTCGGGCAGACCAACCATGCGGAGCGGCCCGAGTCGCGCGCGTTTTTTCTGAGCCACGGCTTTCCGATCGACAAGTTCTCGCCGGCGGGGATGCGGCCGGGGTGGATGGGGACCGCGCTGTACAATCCGGCAACGGATCCGGATCATCCGATTGGGGACGGCGACATCATCAAGGTTGGAGAACGCGAGCTGGAAGTCATCTGGACGCCGGGCCACTCACCGGGCCATAACGTTATATACTTGCGCAAAGAGAAGGTTATGATTGTCGGCGATCATCTGCTGCCCAAGATAACGCCGCACGTGGGAATTTACCCCGACAACCCCGAAGGCAATCCGCTGGGGGAGTTCATCGCTTCGCAGCTTAAAGTTCAGCGCTTCGACGTGGACTACGTATTGCCGGCACATGGCGGGGTCTATAATGATCATCGTCATCGGGCCAATCAGATTATCGAGCATCATCGTTATCGAGAGGCGGAAATGCTTGATTTGGTGAAGCAAAAGCCGAAAACCGCATTCGAAGTTGCGCAGCAGGTGTTCGGCGGAGAGGAAAGGCCGATCTTTCACGTCATGGCGGCGACCTTCGAAACCCTGGCGCATTTGCAATTGGCATGCATAGAGGGGCGGGCGCGTAAAATGACCCGCGGCGATCAGATTGTTTTCCAAACCTTATGATTGTGTTACAGGGGGTTTGCTATTTCCTTTAATCGGTGTATTTTGACGCTGCTTTGACTTGGGTGGTGGATTGCCCGTTGTGGGCCTTGGTTCGGGGGAGGCCCCTAGAGTGAAGGAGGATGCCATGAAACGGAGTATTGGGTTGTTGCTGGCCTCAGCGGGGCTGGCATTCCTGGTCGCGGGATGCGCCAACCAGAGCGGCGGCGCCCCTGCCGGCTCTGCAGGTGGAGGCCAAGCAGCTCAGCAGCAGGTCAACACCAGCGACATTCGGGACTTCAATCTCAAAGTGAAGTGCCCAGGCATTGCTGAGCTGCAGAAGCATGGATGGTCCGATCAGCAGATCATGCAGCAGCTGTCCGTCGGACAGGACGACATTCCGGCTTGCCAACACTGGTCGCAGCAGCAGCAGCGCGGATACGTTCCTCCTCCGCCTCCTGGTACTCAAGCGGCGGCTAAGCCGGCCGCGGCAGCATCTCCCGCCGCGGCGCAGTAGCACTTCGGTTCTGATCGCGTCGGAACTTCGACGGAGCAAACGCTCCGTCGAGTTTCGCGCGTTGCCGTTTTAGCAGAAAAAAGAGCGGCACAGCGCGTATTGAATTCGCGCCGTGCCGCTTTTGTTTGGTCGGTTTTTACTTGCAGCCGTCCGCTTAGTTGGCCCGCGCCGCGCGCTTGCTATCGCGCCGCGAAGGCGCGCTGATCCGCCCGCTGCGAACCACCGGGGAGCGCCGCGCCAGTCGGCGCGTCGAAATGCCCGCAAGCTGCTGACCGCGCCAGTCCTTCAAACCGCGGCGTAAAAACTGCGGTTCGATGTTCAGCGTCTCGCAGACGGTCTCGAACGAGAACGGTCCCTCGCCGCCTTCGCCGCAGAGCCAGCTCTCGGCCTCCTGGAAGAGGCGCTTGCGCGACCCGCCCTTGGCATCGGCGTTATTCTGGAAGCAACGCAAAGCGTCCTCAAGGATCGCCATCATAAGCTTCTTTACAGGCCGAATGGCGCTGTCGTCACGCCGGCTGTCATAGAACTGCTCGGGCGTCAAAACGTCCGGTACGAAAAGTGATCCGAGTGCGCTGTTTTCCCAATCCATCTTTCTGTCCTGCCCTTGCCCCGCGATTTGTATCCCCTTCTGACTGACGCTTAGGCTGCGGGTTCTTTCTGTATTCTTAATTCGATGGCATTAGAAGCAATAAATGTGCCTGACGGAACGCGCTGCTTAAGGGGCAAGAACTCGTGCGAGGTCAGAGGATTAGCGTTACTACTTGAGGCTGGATCGACGGTGACTCACGCGTTTTGCGAATCGGTCCGCATTTCGCGAAGGATTGCCGATGAGGCTGCTACCCCAAAAGAGTCAGGTTCGCGGACAGGTCCGACGCAACCGGTGTTCTAAAAAAAATCGTCGGGCCGGGTTCGAAAGAGTTCTCCGAGTCGCCTAGCGATGCTGAATTCGCGCAGCTATTGGAAGGTGTCGGTCCCGCCACCGGTCCCACCGGGTCCCAGTTTCCGCTCCTCAAGCTTGAAGCTCAGCACATCGATCAGGCAGTCGGCGCGATCTGCGAACGCTTCGAGCATCGTCTGCTTCCCCAGCGGCGACACGTCGAGATGAAAGCATAGAAAATTGATCAACTCCGGGCCGCGCAGGCCGCGCTGCTCAACTAATGCGCGCCATGCTTCTTGCGCAGGCGTTCCGAAGTAGTTGAACAGCACTTCGCGCAGGCCTTCCAGAGTTTCGGCATCGCACTCGAGCGCCGCGCGCGGGACGGGGCACCATTCGACTTCGGCCTGCCGATAAGAACGTGCGCGAATTTCGCGCCGCACGCGAAATTCCGAGATTCCGTCCAGCACGAGCGTGTATTCGCCGTTCGGCTTGCGAATCAGATCTCCGACGCGTCCAGCGCATCCGACTTCAAAGACGTCGGGAAACGCATGGTAGTCGTCGCGCCATTCTCCTTTCAAAAGAATCATGCCGATGATGCCGTCGCTGGCGGCGACTTCCGCGATCATGTCTCGATAGCGCGGCTCAAAGATCCGCAGCGGAAGCTTGATGCCTGGAAAGAGCACCAGATTCGGTAGAGGAAAGAGCGGAATAATTCTGGGGAGTTCGGCCACGACCCGCCACGTCGAGATTAGGGCGGAGCGCCGAACACGTCAAGTTAAAGAGGCGCGAGCGCGGCGCGCGGAAGTTGAGACTTTCGAAAAACAAGGTCCTTCGTCCCCCGGGAGAAGGTGGCGCGTTGCGCGCCGGATAAGGGTCAGCGGATTCATCGCAAATAATTGGTGGAAATGCGAGCGTCCCTCACCCGCCGCGCAATTTGCCAGGCATTCGCGCGGCACCCTCTCCCGGTTTGCGCCCGCGGCCAAGCCGCGGACGGGGGAGAGGGACGAAAATCGACAGTCTCAGTTGGCGCACGATGCGCGGCAAGCTGTCGGATGCCCGTCGCGTAACGCTATAAAGGGACAAGGAGGCGGACCTCAGCCGATGCATTCAAGACTATTTATCGGCGGCAGCTACGTAGAGTCTTCCGCCGCGGTGCGCTTCGCAGATATCGAGCCCGCGACCGAACGCGTGATTGCGGAATTGCCTGACGCATCCGCCGAAGATGTGGATCGCGCCGTCGCCGCAGCCCGCGAGGCCGCGGACAAAGGGCCGTGGCCGCGGATGAGCGCGGATGAGCGCGCGGCAATCCTTAACCGCCTGGCCGACGGCATCGAGCGACGAGCCAAGGACCTCGGGACCCTTGAGGCCCGCGATGTCGGCAAACCGGTCGCGGAATGCGTTAATCACGACATCGCGCGCGCCGCGAAGAACCTGCGCTTTTTCGCCGCCGCCGCACAATCGTGGACGCAGGAGGCGGCGCTGGGCGATGCGAAATTCCTCGGCGCGGATTTCAAGCTCGCAAATCTGACCGAACGCCCTCCGCTCGGCGTCGGCGCGATAATTATCCCCTGGAATTCGCCCTTAATGCTCGGCACCTGGAACCTGGGCCCGTGCCTCGCGGCCGGAAACACCTGCCTGCTCAAACCATCGGAACTCGCACCCCTCACTTCTCTTGCGCTGGGCGAAATCGCAGCGGAAGCCGGGCTGCCGCCGGGCGTGCTGAATATCGTAACGGGTCTCGGCGCGACCGGCGCCGCGTTGGTCGGGCATCGCGAGGTAGACGCGATCGCGTTCACGGGCGGGGTCACGACCGGGCAGCGCGTCATGGCGGCGGCTTCGGAGCGGCTGGCGCGCGTGACGCTCGAACTCGGGGGCAAGTCCCCCAATCTGGTGTTCCGCGATGCGGACCTGAAGCAGACTGCGGCGGGGGTGGCGCGCTCGATCTTTCGCAGCCAGGGTCAATCGTGCGTCGCAGGCTCTCGATTGCTGATCGAACGCCGCGCGGCGGACGATTTTCTGCCGCTGCTGCTCGCCGAGGTCAGGAAACTCAGGATTGGCGACCCGCTCGACGAGAAGACCGAATACGGGCCACTGATATCATCGGCGCATCGCGATCGTGTGCACGGCTTCGTAACGGAAGCGGTCGCGGCCGGCGGCAGCCTGCTCGCGGGCGGAAAAATTCCCGATGCACCCAGGCCGGGCTTCTACTACCTACCGACAATTCTCGATGGGGTTGCGGCAAACGCGCGCGCCGTTACCGAGGAGATCTTCGGTCCGGTGCTGACGGTCGAACGGTTCGATGACGAAGAGGAAGCGCTTGCGATGGCGAATGCGACCCGCTTCGGCCTGGCCGGCTACGTATGGACCGAAAACCTGTCGCGCGCGCTGCGGGTGGCGGAGCGAATGAAGGCCGGGATGGTCTGGGTCAACAGCTTTTTTCTGCGCGACCTGCGCACTCCCTTTGGCGGCGCGAAGATGAGCGGGCTGGGGCGGCAGGGCGGCCGCTACGCGCTGGAGTTCTGGACGGAGCCCAAGCTCGTGTGCCTGGCGTATGGAGAGAGGAATCGCGATGGGTGAGATCGCCGCCGTAATCTTCACCACTCACGTGCCGCGCCTGATGATCACCGATCTCGAAGCGCGCAAGGCCTACATGGGCAAGAACGTCACGACCTTCTACGACGCGATGCCGCAGTTGGAGCGCGAACGCCTGCGTTCACTCGAATTCGATACTTTTGCGCTGGTCGATACGCACTGGTTCACGACCCTCGAATACGTGCTGAACGCGCACGAGCGATTGCGGGGCGTCTACACCTCCGAGGAATTGCCCGAGATGCTCCACGACCTGGAGTACAACTATCAAGGCGACGGCGAACTGGCGCGCGCGATCGAGGCCGAGGCGCGCGATCACGGCTTGCGAGCGATAGCTTCCGCGCGGCGGAATCTGCCGGTGCACTACCCTACCCTCAATGTCATGTACTATTTCAATCCGGCCGGGCGCCGGCGCGTGCTCTCGATGAGCGTGTGCCAGACGGCAGGTGTCGAGAACGACCTGGCCTACGGCGCGGCGCTTGGCGCCGCCATTGGCAAATCGAACCGGCGCGTCGTGCTGATCGCGTCGGGTGGCATGTCGCATCGCTTCTGGGACTACGACCACATCCTGGCGCGCGCATCGGCCTCGCCCGACGACATCAGCTCCACGGCAAATCGCCTCTACGATGAAAAAATAATGGAATGGTTTCGCGGCGGGCGTCACGACGAGGTCATAGCTTCCGCCGCCGATTTCCGCGCGCACTGCATGCCCGAGGGCCGCTTCTCGCACTATTTGATCGTAGCGGGCGCGATGGGCGGATCTGATTGGAAGTGGCGTGGCGAACAATTCGGACGCTACGAAGCCGCGATTGGAACCGGCCAGGCGATCTTCTACTTTGCACCCGAAAACAGCGCGCACGGAGAAGGAGTTTCAAGATGAAGCTGACGCATGGAGTTATCGCGATGCTGGTGACGCCATTTCACGACGACTACCGGCTCAACGAAGACGCGCTGCGCAGGGAAGTTAGATGGGCTCTGGACAACGGCGCGCAAGGCGTGGTTGCCGCACCCAGCATCGGCGAATTCCTCCATCTCAACGAGGCGGAGCGCACCCGAGTATTCGAAATCGTGATCGAAGAAGCGCGCAAGCGGCCCGTCATTTCGGCAGTGGCGATGACTTCCGGCGCGACCACGCTTGAAACGCTCCACTATGCGAAAATCGCAGCGCGCCTCGGCTACGACGCGCAGCAGGTAATTCCGCCGTATTACTGGCGATGCGGTGAGCTGGAAGTCGACCGGCATTACCGGATGATCGCCGAGGCAGGAGACCTGCCGGTCGTCATCTACCACAACCCGGCGCTGAGCAAGTTCAACATCACGCCGCGCTTCGCCGGCAAGCTCGCCATGATTCCGGGCGTGGTCGCTTTCAAGGAGGTGCTGACCGACTTGCAGCATCTTGAGGCACTTTACGACGAGGTCGGCGGGCGCGCGGAAATCTACAACACGTTTCGCGCATTTCTGGCCGGCCTGATGCTGGGTGCGGCGGGCGGCTTCATCAACATCTTTGCCGTGCCTGCGTCGGTGGCATTGCTCAAAGCGTTTGGGGCCAAAGACTTCGCGCGCGCCGAGGAAATTCAGCGGCGGCTCAATCGATGCTTTCCGCGGGGCGGCGAGGAAACCCTGGGCCATCTCGGCACCACCAAGGTAACGGCGTCGGTGACAACCGGAATCGAAATGGGACCGGCGCGGCCTCCGTACATGGCGCCGGAGGACGCGGCGGAGCGGCTCCTGAAGCGGCTGCCGGCGCTCAGGGAGCTGCTCTAAGATGGGCGCCCGTTCCGGCAACAATTATCTTTCCGCACTCAAGAAGCTCGGCGCCGAAATCTGGATCGGCGGCGAACGCGTACGCGAAGTGACGTCGCATCCGGCGTTTCAGAACTGCGCGCGTTCACTCGCTTCGCTGTACGACTTGCAAATGGAGCGGCCGGAAGCGATGACCTTCCGCACCGACGACGGCGGGCGGGCGGGACTGTCGTTCGTCCAGCCGAAGAGTGCCGACGAGGTGCGCAAGCGGGGCCACATGATGAAGGTGTGGGCGGACTTCGGATGCGGTTTCCTGGGCCGCACGCCTGACTATCTGAACGTCAGCATCGCCGCGATGGCGGCGGCGCACGAGTTTTTCTCCGAAAGCGATCCGCGCTACGGCGACAATATCCAGAATTACTATCGCGAGGCGCGCAATCACGATTGGTGCGCCACGCATACGCTGGTCAATCCACGCGCCAGCCGCGCGCAGGGATGGGCGGGGCATACCGACGCCGATCTCGCCCTCAAGCTCGTCGAGCGGACCACTGATGGAATTGTCGTCAGCGGATGCAGAATGCTGGCGACGCTCGCGCCGATGTCGGAAGAGCTGCTGGTCTTTCCCTCGACAGTGCTCAAGGCCGAGCCGGCGGCAGAACCGTTCGCGCTCTCATTTGCGATTCCTTGTAATGCCAAAGGACTCAAGTTCCTGTGCCGCGACCCTTACGATATCGGCCGTTCGAAGTTCGACCATCCGCTGGCGGCGCGCTTCGAGGAAATGGATTGCGTCGTGATTTTCGACCATGTCGTGGTGCCCTGGGAGCGCGTGTTCCTGTGCGGCGACGTGGTCCGATGCAATGCGCTCTATGCGGCAACCAGCGCGGTCGTGCACATGATGCATCAGGTGGTGGTGAAAAACGTCGCGAAGAGCGAATTTCTGCTCGGGCTCGCGGCGCGCATTGCCGAGGCGAGCGATGCGATGCCGTTGCAGCACGTCCGCGATCGGCTGGCCGAGATGATCACTACCACCGAGACGATGCGCGCTTGCCTGCGTGCCGCGGAAGCCGATGCCGCCGCGGACAAATGGGGCATCTTTGCTCCGGCGCGGGCGCCGCTGGATACGGCGCGCAACCTGTTCCCGCGACTCTACCCAAGGCTGATCGAGATAATTCAGCTCAACAGCTCGTCTTCATTGATGGCGACGCCGTCCGACGCCGATTTCGCCAACGGCGATGAGCGTCCCGCGATCGATCGCTACTTCGGCGGGGCGGACCTTGGCGCGCGCGATCGCGTCGCTCTCTATCGACTGGCGTGGGAGGTGGCGTGCAGTTCCTTCGGCGGCAGGCAGGTGCTTTACGAGCGCTTCTTCTTTGGAGACCCGGTCAGGATGGCAAGTGCGCTGGTCGACAACACCGACTTGAAACCGCTCATCGAGCGCGTCAAGGCATTTCTGGCCCGCCCCGACTGATCATCGCGCTTGCGGCGCTATGGCGGCTCCGTAATCGTGAAGCGCTACGATGACGCGACTTCGAAAGGCAGCGAAGATCTGGAAGCAGCCCGAATCCCGCAGAGTGGCGGACTCGGCGCTGATCGCGGCCGAGGGCACGCTCTTCACGATCGATCTCGATTCGATTTTCGCTCGCACGGCGCCGATCGAGATCGAGATTGGAGCCGGCAAAGGTGATTTTATCGCGGCGAGCGCCGCCGAATTTCCCGACCGCAATTTTCTGGCCGTAGAGTTGTCCGGAGTCGTCTCGCGGATGCTGGCGGTGCGATGCGGCCGTGCAGGTCTCGCAAACCTCCGCGTGGTGCACATGGACGCGCGAACGCTGGTCAACCTGATGCTTCCCGCGGGAAGCATCAGCGCTTATCACGTGTATTTTCCCGATCCGTGGCCCAAAGAGCGGCACCATAAACATCGACTCTTCACACCGTATCTGGTGGCGAGCCTGGAACGCACGCTGGTCAGCGGCGGAGCGCTGTATGTCGCGACCGACGTAGCCGGATACGCGGACGATATTTTCGCGATGCTGGACGCGGGCGGACTGGCGCGATCATCCGAACCGGTGCCGGGATGCGATCGCACGGGCTTCGGACGCAGATTCGCAGCGGCGGGAAAGCCAGTTCGTGCGCGTGCATACCGGAAATCGCAAGAGGAACCCAATCATCCAGTTTAATACAGCGTTACATTTTCGAACGGCATGGTTTGCATTGGTCGCATTCGTTGTCTAACCTGAACCCGGTTACCCGGCTCATGCGCAAATTGTTCGCCGCATTATTGATTCTCTGTCTTCTGCCGATGGCAGCGTGCTCCATCCGCAAGCCGCCGAATGGTGAAGACTACTACCAGCAGGCTCAGAGCCAATTCGCGCATCACGAATTTAACGCTGCGATCGAGGGCTACCAGACCGTAATCGACAAATATCCTTTCAGCCCGTACGCCGAGGATGCCGAGTTGAAGATCGGGCTGGCGTACTACGAGATGAAAGATTACGCCGAGGCGGTCGGAACCCTCGACGACTTCCAGCGGATGCATCCGACGAGCAAGAACCTCGAGCTCGTCAGCTACTACATCGCGATGAGCTATTACGACCAGATTGGCCGCGAAGACCAGGACCAGACCAAGAGCGAACAGGCTCTGAAGCACTTCGAGATTATCGAGCAGCGCTTCCCCGAAGGTTCGTTCGCCGAGCTGGCACGCCAGAACGGCGACGTCTGCCGCGAAATGCTGGCGCGCCACGAGATGGTAGTCGGCAACTACTATTTCAAGCGCGCCAACTTTCGCGCCGCCGAATCGCGCCTGGCGGAGTTGATGCAGAAATATCCGGAGACTCCGATCGCTCCGGATGCACTGTTTGAGCTGGGGCAATCGCTGGAGAAGGAAGGCAAGAAGTACTCGGCGGCGCAGGCGTTTACCGCTCTGGTCCGCCATTACCCGAACACTCCGTACGCCAAGAAGTCGCAGGCCGAGCTCAAAAAACTCGACCAACCGATCGATACCGAGGAAGATCCGCTGCCGCTGGTGCTCGCCGAGACCGGGTACGGCAATGAAGCCGACCCGACCGATCACGTCGTGGTGCGGCAGCGAGACGCTCTCAACGCGTACGATCCGTCGCCTGGAGCGGCGCCCGCCGTGCCCACGGCGGCAGCCTCTTCCGCAGCCACCGCAGGAAATCAATTGGCGGCGGTAGCGCATCAATCGGCTTCGGCCTACGGCCCCGATGGATTGCCCATTCTCGACCAGCCTGACGCAAAAGCGACCCCAACCCCGACAGGGCCAGCAACGCTGAAAACGGTTCGCTTGTCGCAAGCAGATCCGCCGATGTCGATCATCTTCGACCTGACGGGGCCGGTTTCGTTCGACAAGCGGGTCGAGAACGGCGCGGGCTCTTCGACGGCCATTCTGACGCTCAAGGACGTGACCCCAGACAAGACGCTGCCGACGCACATCGTTTTCGATCGATCGATATTTCGGGACTGCGACGTGACCACGGACGCAGGCGGCACGACGGTGACAATGAACACCGTGCCCCTGGCGGACGTCTCCGTGCTATCGCTCGATGGCCCGCCGCGCCTGCTGATCACCTTCACGCCGCAGAGCCAGACCCAAGCATCCAATTGACCGCGAATCGTAGACTGGGTTCAGCCTGGTCTTCATCGCGCGCGCCCGCTTTTTGGGACGGTCGATTTTCGCGGGCAAGCGGCCCCTCCCCTCCGGGAGCGTTGCAAAACTGCAGAGCGCCGACGATGTCCCCTCTCCCAGCTTGCCCTCGCGACCTGGTCGCGAGGGCAAGCTGGGAGAGGGCGGCCGAGCGATTGGTCCACCAATCGCTCGGGGGGTGAGTGTACTGATCGCACGGTGCTCCAGCGCTTCTCTGCACCCTCACCCGC
>Ga0074044_10005194_pt1 | contig 10641 bp, 9 predicted proteins | sample BogForMeECP23OM1_FD_94443 | JGI IMG/M metagenome (GOLD analysis project Ga0074044, IMG submission 94443) | Bog forest soil microbial communities from Calvert Island, British Columbia, Canada - Bog Forest MetaG ECP23OM1 | ecosystem: Environmental > Terrestrial > Soil > Wetlands ...
GCTGGCGATCAAGTAGCCGTTGCGCCATGCGCAGTCCTTCGCGAGTATTCGTGTAATAAGGGCCAACCTTCACGCGCGCCAACTGCGAAAGCGGAACTTCTTCGGCGGAGTCGTGAAAGAGCACGAGCGAAAGTGAGTCGCCCGGATACTGCGTTCGAATCAGGTGCGAGAGCGCCATCGCAACTTTTTTCGCCGGCGTGAAGCGATCCTCGCCGTACAGAATCATCGAGTGCGAGCAGTCAAGCATCAGCACCGTCGCGCACGACGACTGGTACTCGCACTGATGCACCTGCAAATCGTGGTATTCGAGATTCAGCGGCAGCCCGAGTCCTTCGCGTTGAATCGCGGACGAGAGCGTGGCCGTGATGTCAAGGTTAAGCGTGTCGCCGAACTCATACTGTTTTGACGCGCCGCTGGCTTCGATACCCGTGGCCATATCCCGCGTGTCGTGCCGGCCAAAGCTCGATTTGCCCAGCGAACCAAGCAGGTCGCGGAGCGCTCTGAAGCCGAGGAAGTCGAGGCTCTTGTCGGTGATTTCAAAGCGAGCCTGCTGCTGCGCGTCTCCAACCTGCCCGCCCACACTCGACTGCCGGGCAGGATCGTGCGGCTGGTCGATCGAAATATAGTCCTCCTGCTGCATGCGCTCGATCAGCTTTTCGATCAACTCTTCGAGTTGCCCTTCCATCTGCATCTGCTGCAGCCGGTCGCGCATTTCCTCGTCGAACATTTCGCCATTCATCAAAGCCTGCTCGAGCGCCCGCCGCAGTTCGTCCAGTGTCTGCTCACCCTCGGGCATCTCGTACCAGAAGTTGTCGTTGAATCCGCTTTGCAGAAGATAGTCGGAGAGCGCGCTGAGCAAGTCTTCCATGCTCATTTCGCTCGCAGGGTCGGGAACGTATTTGCTGTAGCGAATGCGTTTCATTAGATCAGCCGTTAGTCGTTCGTCGTTGGCCGTTCGCTGTTCGCCGGTGACTTTCACTTGTCATAGAGCACGATTTTGTAGACTTGACCTTTTGTGAGTTCGGCTGTGAGCGCCGCGATATTCGCGAACGACTAGCGACCAGCGACGAACGACGGTCAATTAAAACTCCTCTTCCTTCCAAATCCCGGCTCCTCCCGCTCAAACATCGGCTTCTCGGGAGCTTTGGGCTGCTTCTCTCCCGCCGTAAACACGCGCTCTTCGTTGCGTCCAATCTTCTTGTGCGCGTGCAGGCCTTCCAAAATGAACTCCGCCGCCGAAACCTGCATCTCGGGACTGTCTTTCGGCCCGACGTTGAGCTTCGTCACCTTCTCCATCAGTCCCTGAATCTGCCTCAAGCCGCTCAGCACTTCGTCCGCGCCCGCATTATCGCTAAGCTGAATTTCCCCGCCCAGGTCGAACCACTGCACAATCTGATTCATATTCACGCCGTGCAGGTGCGTGTCGTAGGCCTTGGCAATTGCCGTGCGAATCAGTTCGCGGCTCACATGATCGGCGCCCTTCATCTCGCCTTCATATTCCAGTTCGAGCTTGCCAGTGATCGCAGGCAGCGCCGCGTAGATATCGCTGATGCGCGGCACGACGAAACTTTCCTGATGTGTCAGCGCCCGCCGCTCGGCATTCGAAACTACATTTTCCATCGCCGAAATCGGCAGCCTCTGGCTCACTCCAGAGCGCTTGTCGACTTTTTTGTCTTCTCGTGCCACGAACGCGATCCGCTCAATCACTTCCTGCACGTACTTCGGAATATGCAGCCGCGACCCATTTCGCTCGATCCATGCTTCCTGCGCCGTAATGGCAATTCCCTCTTCCACCGTCGCCGGGTAGTGCGTGCGAATCTCCGATCCGATGCGGTCTTTGAGCGGCGTGATGATCTTGCCGCGCGCGGTGTAGTCCTCGGGGTTCGCGCTGAAGACGATCGCGAGGTCGAGCGGCAGACGGATCGGGTAGCCCTTAATCTGCACATCGCCTTCCTGCATGATGTTGAACAGACCCACCTGAATCTTGCCAGCGAGATCCGGAAGTTCGTTGATGGCGAAGATGCCGCGATTGGCGCGCGGCAGCAGGCCGTAATGAACGGTGAACTCGCTCGAGAGCTCGTGCCCGCCGCGCGCCGCCTTGATCGGGTCAATGTCGCCGATGAGATCGGCAATGGTGACGTCGGGCGTGGCGAGCTTTTCGACATAGCGATGATCGGTTGTGAGCCACGCGATGGGCGTCGCGTCTTTTTCTTTAGCAACCAGCTCTTGGCAGCGGCGGCAGATGGGGGCATAGGGGTTGTCGTGGATCTCGCAGCCCGCGATGTACGGCATCTGGGGATCGAGCAGCGTGGTTAGGGCGCGCAAGATGCGGCTCTTGGCTTGCCCGCGAAGCCCGAGCAGGATGAAGTTGTGGCGAGAGAGGATGGCGTTGACGATCTGCGGGATAACGGTATCGTCGTAACCGACGATGCCGGGAAAAATCGGCTCGTCGGGGTGCTCGCGCAGGCGCGTCATCAGGTTCTCGCGCATCTCGTCTTTCACGCGGCGCGAGCGGAGGCGGCTCTCTGAAAAGGAACTGGCGCGCAACTCGCCCAATGTGCGGGCACTGCTCATGGTGGGAACTCCTGGGACCCTGGGTTGGCCGGCGTGGGCGCCGGCGGCTACCGTGACCTTAATGCGGATTATACCCCTCGCAGCGGTTCGCTTCCCCGCTTACTCCCTTGGATGCGTGTTGAGCCGGAAGGGCGGGAAAGTATGCCACCCGGGGAAAGCTAAGGCGGCGCGGCGGTGTTTCACGTGGAACACATGTCCCGAAATGAAGAAGTGTTCCACGTGGAACATTCGTACATGTATAAATATACGTATCATGATATATGCATGATAACGACAAACGATTGAGCGGAAAGGGCTTTCGCCGGCTCAGCCGGTGCAGCGCGCGATTCGGACCAATCAACGGCGCGGCTCGGAAGTGGAGGTGCAACCCGGGGATCGATTCTGGTGATTCAATTCCACCGGGCGTTGGCGGCACGGCGGAGGCCGGGGAGGACGGCCCGCAGATACTCGACGACGGCTTCCAGGCGCTTCTCTTCCCATAAGGTCGCGAGCAGGCTCTGCTTGAAGTCGAGGTCGAGGGGGAGGGATCCGGCGAGGAGGAATGAAAGATTTTCGATTGCCTCGGCGTCTGAAGCGCGGCCAGAATCGGCCGGGGCGGGTTCGGCGCCAGCCAGCTTGGCTATTTCTGCGTGCAGGCGCACGGCCTGCTCGACCAGTTCGGAAGCGGGCTTGCCGGGTTCGTCCGGGACCATGGCAATTTCCGCTCGGAGAAACGAGCGTTCCTCGTTGACCTCAAGCACCTCGAAGCGGTTGACGCCGCGCGCGAGAATATCCATGCGGCCGTCATCGTACTTTTTCGTGACGGAAATAATTTCGGCAGTGCAGCCGATGCCGGCTACGCCTTCATCGGAGGCGCGCACGATTCCGAACGGCTTTTTCTGCTCCAGACATTCGGCGATCATCTCCTTGTAGCGCGGCTCGAAGATGTGGAGCGGAAGCGGCACGCCGGGCAGGAGGACAAGGTCGAGCGGGAATAGAGGGAGAAGGCTTAAGGGATCAGGTTTCAAGGCTTCAGGGTCTCAAGGTTTCAAGGTTTTCAAATACCTTTTTTCGCAACTTGCCCGAACTCCGGCTTATGGCCAGATTTTAACAGCCATTGACGGCATTGCACTCCAGGCGATACAAGGGTCGGCATGGAAATGGACGGGAAGGTGGTGGTGGTGACGGGCGCTTCGATGGGGATTGGGGAAGCGATTGCCAAGATCTTTGCCGATCATGGGGCGAGTGTGGTGCTGCTGTCGCGCGATGCGAGCCGTGCCGAGGCGGCGCGGCATCGCGTGGGACACACGGAGCGGACTCTGGCGCTGGCTTGCGATGTGCGCAACCGGGAGGAGATTGATCGCGTGGTGGGGCTGACGCTTCATCACTTTGACCGAATCGACGTGTGGGTGAATAACGCGGGAGTGGGAATTCGCGACTCGGTGGCTGACATGGAGATGGCGGCTTGCCGGGACTTGTTTGAGACCAATTTTTTTGGCGCGGTGGCTTGCCTGCAGGCGGTGGCGCCGGCGATGCGGGAGGCGGGCGGCGGAACGATCATCAATATTTCGAGCGTGGCCGGACAAGTGCCGGTGCCGTTTATGACGCCGTATTCGGCAACGAAGTTTGCGCTGAATGCGATTGGCAAGGGGGCGCGCGTGGAATTGAAGCGGGACAACATCAATGTGCTGACGGTTTGTCCTGGTTACATTCAAACCGAATTCGGGTCGCACATGGTGGCGGCTAGGCGAGGCAATGTCCGTCCGCAATCGGTGAAAGGGATTACGGCGGAGCGCGTGGCGCGCGCCACTTACAAAGGGTATCGAAAGAGGAAGCGCGAAGTGATTGTGCCCTGGACGATGATTCCGGTGGTAAAGCTGTATCAGTTGCTGCCCGGACTGGTCGAGTGGGGGATGGGGCGGGCGATGAAGTAGTTAGAACCAAGGTTTCAAGGTTTCAAGGTTTCAAGGTTTCAGGGTTGCAAGGTTTCAGAGTTTCAGGGTCTCGAGGTTCCCAGATTTGGAAGACGCAAGATTCGGGGTCAGACAATGCGTTTTCATGTTGGTTTTTTAGCGCAGACTAGAGGGTCTGCGATGTATTGTCTTCCGTAAAGAAAAGTAAATCCGGCTACCTTTTGGGCCACCGCCGCATCGAAAGGGGTAGGCAGAACTGCAGTCTTCCACCCCCTGCGAAAGAGCTGACGCACGGCGGCTCTTGGGGGTGGGGGCTGCCGTTAAATCCTTTCCGCGGGGAATTTCGCTAGAATGCCGATATGAGATTTTCCTTCCGTCCTGCCCGGTTGGTTTCAGCGCGAACCTCAGGGGCTAAAGCCCCGATCCAGTGTGGGCGCGGCGCGGGGCGGCTAAAGCCGCATCCTTTCAAATCGGCGAGTTTGCTTTCCGGGGAAGTGCAGGCTTTCATGGCCTGTCTATCTTTGGCCGTGATCGCGGCGGTTCTCTCGTCGCCTCAGCAGGTGTGCGCGCAGGAGGGACCGCTCGACAAGTCGCTGCCGAAGGGCATTACGGTCGAGGAGATCGTTAAGAAATTCGCAGCAAAAGAAAAGGAATTCAAGGAGGCGCGCGATCAATACACATTCCGGCAGGACGTGAAGGTGATGACGCTCGACGGCGACACACCCGATGGCTCGTATCAGCAAGTGTTTGACGTAACCTTCGACGACCAGGGACGCAAAATCAAGAACGTCGTGTTTGCGCCTCAGCCCACGCTGCAACGGATTCAGATGACGGAAGAGGACATTGACGACATCGAGAACCGGCTGCCGTTTGTGCTGACGTCGGACGAGATTGGAGAGTACGACGTTCTTTATGTGGGGCAGCAGAAGCAGGATGAGTTGAGCACCTACGTTTTCGATATCGCGCCCAAGCAGATCGTTGGCAAGAAGCGCTATTTCCAGGGGCGCATCTGGGTCGATGACCACGATTTTCAGATCGTCGAGACGTACGGGAAGACGGTGCCCGACATCCGGAAGAAAAAGGGACAGGAGAATCTCTTTCCGAAATTCACGACCTGGCGCGAGCAGATTGACGGGCAATACTGGTTTCCGACCTATACACGGGCGGAAGACACCCTGAAGTTCAGCCTGGGCGACATCAAGATTCGCGAGATTATCAAATACACGAACTACAAACGGTTTGGAGCGAAGTCGAAGATTTTATATGAGGGTCAGGAAGTAAAGAAGGGCGCCGAGCAGCCGACACCCGATCAGAAGCCGCCGGAGCCGCCCAAGCCGCAGTGAAGCCAGGTTCCAAGGGGTCAAAGCTTGAGTTCAGGGGTCGACCCCAACCCATCCCAACCCTGGAGGCTACCCCGTCCAAGTGCGTGAGGAGCGGCCTCTGTTTGCCGCGAGGTCTGGTCCGGTGTGCGGACTCCGAGGCAGGGTTCAATCCGGTTTGGTGCGGAGCCAGCGAATCATGTGCGGGTAGGGAGGAATGGAGATTGCGGCGGCCCGGGTGGGGTCCAGGGTCAGGCCCATCCATTGGAGCAAGGGGACGCCGACCTTGCCATCGCGGTAGACCTCGATGAGGCTCTTGGCAGCGCCCCTGTAGCCAGTGGCATGGAAGACTATCTCTGGGGGGAGTCCGAGGTGGACAGCGGCGGCATAGGACCAGGTCTGGGCGGCGATCTCGTACCCCATATCGGAGCCGGCATTCGATCCTGTGGAGGCGCGCTGTGCGGGCAGCATGGTGGCCAGATGGCCGGCTTCGTGGAGGAGATCACCGGGGTAGAGCAGACGCTCAGGGTCGACGATGAGGCCGCCTGGCTCAAGCGTGACGCCGGGCAGGAAAGTGTCGGCACCGAGGGACGCGAGGCGAACGGTGAGGCCGATCTGCTGGATCCAGTCGAGGATAAGGGTTGCGGTCGGATCAAGCATTGAGCTTCAGTTTAGCGGCTGAGGAGGGTTGGCAGGAGTTGGAGCGGAGCGAAGCAGCCAATTGAACCGAAATTGTCTGCCGCACCTAAAACTCGGGGCGCCAACCAGGCCGTCCGTGTTCCCTGAAACCTTCAATAGAACAAATACTTTCTCCACTTATCATCCGAATGCCCCATCAACCGCATGATGTGACGACTAGTGTGGAGATTGAACGAGCGCGGCTCGCGCATGGGGCGCATGTTGGCTTCGTGCGGGAGCTGGTTGCCCTTGCGGCGGTTGCAGGGATGGCAGCAGGCGACGAGGTTCTCCCACGTGGAAAGGCCTCCGCGGGAGCGCGGAATGACGTGGTCGAGCGTGAGTTCGCTCGAGGGCAGAGTCGTCGAACAGTACTGGCAGGTGTTGCGGTCGCGCAGGAGAATATTCTTGCGCGACAGAGCCCGCGACTGGTGAGGGATGCGGCGATATTCGAGCAGGCGGATCACCGAGGGCACGCGCATGGCGACGCGGGCGGCGTGCAGGAAGTGTCCGTTTTCTTCTTCGGTCATGGCGATGCCCTTGAGCACGAGCACGATGGCGCGGCGGGCGGCACAGACGTTGATCGGCTCGTAAGACGCGTTGAGCACGAGCACAGGCTGATGGAGCGCGTGCCCATCGTTATCCTGGTGGACGCCGGCAGTAAGCATCCCGGGCGGCATCTGCGGCCGCCAGCTTCCAGCGAAATTGTGCATCCGCAACGACATAATTATCCAACGTGAGCCGCTGTGCCGATCGGCTGCTCGCGGCTTGCTTCGTTGTCCCGGGCTCCTTCATCGGGTTCGTTATGCCGGGCTTCGAACGAATCCCCCGGCTCCACAAAGAAATTCGAAATTCGCAAGGTTCGTCCGGCGGTAGCAACCCACACGTGCGCCGCACCGGCGCGGCGAAGAACACGCGCGCACTCGGAGGCGGTGGCGCCGGTCGTGTAGACGTCGTCCACCAATAAGACGTCGCGATTCGAAATCGAGGCTGCGTCCTTGACGGCGAATGCGCCGCGCAGATTCTGACGGCGCTGATGGCGAGTGAGTCCGATCTGGCTTCCGGTATCGCGCAGGCGCACCAGAGTGCGAGCGCACAGTTCGAATCTTCCCTGCGGGCCCGAATCAGAAAGTTGTTTGAGCGCGGATTGGGCGATCAGCTCCGCCTGATTGAAGCCGCGCTGCGATTGCTTGTGCGCATGCAGCGGCACGGGCACGACGGCGATAAGGCCGGAGGGCAGCGACGGATCGAGAGCGGCAATCGTATCGGCGAGCATGCGTCCCAAAACCTGGGCCGCTGGCCGAACCTGGCTGAACTTTAACAAATGAACCAGATCGCGCAGGGCGCCGTCGTAGCTACCGTAGGCGACCGCGCGCTCAAACGGCGGCGCAGCCAATCGACAGAGACGGCAGCGGCCGTCGAGCGGTTGGCCCTCGGTCTGTATGGCGTACGGCAAGGCCTCACCGCAGATGGCGCAATAAGAGCCGGTCAGTGGCCGAAGGGCAGAGAGGCAATCGTTACAAACGGGAAGCCGGGAAATCTTGATCAGCGGGGAACCACAGATACGGCAATCGGCGGGGAAAAGCGTAAAAAACAGGCTGGCAGCAGCGCACTCTGCCCAGCAGACGACCGGATGGATCGTTGCTGCGGGCCGGGCAACCCGTATTCGAAAGCCAGTACTGCTGAAGACGGCCTCCCGCACCCGGCTGGGCTTCGAGGCCGCACCGGGCGACACCAGTTTAGTATAGCCGCTCCTACGCGATGCGGCTAGTGCGCTTCGGAGCGGCGTCCGGTTGACTTTTCGGCTGCATGCGCTCGCGTGGGGGCCGCTCCCGCGCAGCAAAAGAGCGGGCGACATAGCTGCGCAGATAACACCGGTCGCAGCGCACGGGCTGGAGAAAGAAAATCGGAAGCACGTATGTCTCGAAGAATCCGCGGGGGCGGGAGCGGTAGGCTTCGTTTCCACCGCAGTCGCGGCAATGGAATTCTGTAGAAAAAGGGTTCCAAGAGGGACGGGTCGAAAGAGCCACGGAATGCCTCCCCGAATGATTTCCCCGTGTGACGTGCTAAATGAGGACGACGAATAGCGTTGGGTTTATTGTCGAGGAGAAGGTATGCACTTGTAAAGCTGGCTTGCGGCATGGTAACGTGCGCCGTCGATCTGCTACTGTGACGTGAAGATGAAATCGGCCCCGACCACGAGGATTTTATGAGCACTGTTACTGCAAATACGGAAGCCCCGCGCAAGCATCGTCCCTACGTTCCGGAGACGATGGAAATGAAGGAATTTACATTTCGGGCCGTGCTGATTGGCCTGTTCCTGACGGCTTTGCTGGGCTCGGCCAACGCCTATCTTGGTCTCCGGGCGGGCATGACGATCGCGGCGACCTACCCCGCGGCGGTCATTTCCATGGCCCTTCTGCGCCTGATGAAGGGCTCGCTGCTCGAGGAAAATATCGCACGCACCGTCGGCTCCATCGGCGAATCGGTGGCCGCCGGCGGAATCTTCACGATTCCCGCCTTCGTCATCGCCGGACTCTGGCCCGCGCTCACACTCGATGTGACCCGGCCTGAGTACTGGAAATCCGTCGCGCTGATGCTCATCGGCGGCACGCTGGGCATACTGTTTGTCACGCTGTTGCGGCGAGTGATGGTCGAGGATCCAGACCTTCCCTTCCCCGAGTCAGTAGCCGCTTCCGAGATTCACAAGGCTGGCCAGCAAGGCGCAAAAGCTGCCAAGATTCTGTTCGCCAACATGGGATTCGGCGGCTTGATGTATCTGCTTGGTGCCGTCAATGTTTTCAATCCAAGCAATACTTTCCCCGTAAAGATCAGCGACATGGGGAAGAAGTTGTTGCTGCGCACGAGCACCAATCCCAACGTGGCGACTACCATTACCGGCGGCTCAACCCTGTTCACCGCGCCCGACATCAGTCCCGCCTACCTGGGCGTTGGTTACATCATCGGGCCGCGGCTGGCAGCGCTGAACTTTGCCGGTGGCCTGTTGGCATGGGGCCTGTTGGTTCCCCTTCTAACTTTTACACTCGGACCGTACATTCAGGCCGCGCAGCCTGACGGGCACCCGATTGCTTGGTCCTTGCTGGCTGGGGCAATCTACTTCTCGATTGTGCGGCCGATTGCCGTGGGCGGAATGCTGGTCGGCGCTAGCTACACGCTCTTCCGCATGCGCAAGCAACTCGGGGTAGGAATGAGCCGGGCGGTTTCCGATCTGAAGAAATCGGCGGCGGCTCACACCGCGAGCAATCGCACCGAGCGTGACTTGCCGGCCAAGACCGTATTCGCGGGCGTGGCGGTTGTGTTCGTCGCCATGATTCTTCTTTATCACTATTTCATCAGCGGCGCGGGGACGCTCTCCGCTTCGAAGGTTCTCTCCGGCTCGCTGGTCGCAGCCGGCGTCATGATCATCATTGGATTCTTCTTCGCCGCCGTCTCCGGCAACCTGGTCGGAATGATCGGGTCGTCGAACAATCCGGTGTCCGGGCTGACTCTATGCACATTGGTGATTGCAGCCTTGCTGATGGTTGCCTTGGGCGTTTCCGGCGTCGGCGGTGTTGCCGCCGTGCTCGGAGTTGCTGCCGTGGTTTGCGTTTCTTCGGCGGTCGCCGGCGAAATGTTGCAAGACTTAAAGGTCGGGCACATCCTCGGAGGCACGCCTGCCAAAATGCAGATTGGCGACATTTTCGGGGTCATCGTCGCTTCGCTCGTTCTCTTCTTCCCGATGGCCATCCTCGATCACGCCTATCATTTCGGCAGCCCCGCACTTCCCGCACCTCAAGCCGGCTTGATGGCAATGCTCTCCAAGGGCATTGTTGGCGGAGACATGGCTTGGCCGCTGGTGATTGTCGGCATCCTGATGGGGATTACCGCAATCTTGATTGAAGTAAAGAGCGTCATGCTCTTTGCGGTCGGCATGTACTTGCCGCTGGGCACGACCTTCGCCATTTTTATCGGCGGGGTCATCCGCTGGATCACCGATACGCTGCGCGACCGCCGCGGCTACAACGACGCGCAGAAAGCGCGCGTGGACAACGCCGGTGTGTTGACGGCCTCCGGCCTGATCGCGGGCGAGGCGCTTTGCGGACTGCTCATCGCGGGGCTGGTTGGCTCCGGCCATGACGTTACGCTCGTGAAATGGGAGGCACCGTTTATCACCGCGCTGA
>Ga0074044_10005195_pt1 | contig 10641 bp, 9 predicted proteins | sample BogForMeECP23OM1_FD_94443 | JGI IMG/M metagenome (GOLD analysis project Ga0074044, IMG submission 94443) | Bog forest soil microbial communities from Calvert Island, British Columbia, Canada - Bog Forest MetaG ECP23OM1 | ecosystem: Environmental > Terrestrial > Soil > Wetlands ...
CGCAGGCTCGGGATAGCCTCCTTCTGCGGCCTCCTTGTCCACTTGATCGAGCTCTTCCAGAGCATCATGAAGCCATATGGCGGGCCTGGGGCCGCGCGCGGACATCATATTGCTCGAGGACCCAGCTTTCGCCATCCGCTCGTCTTCCTCCCGCCGCTCGACGGAGCGGCGTGCCCATTCGGTGAATATGCGTAAATCTGCCACAAGGTACTAACGGAGACAAGGAGCGGTCGCGCTTGAAATTGGTCCGCTGTGTGCCACACAAGCTGACACAATACCGTTATGCGGAACGCGGAGGCCGCCGCCGCCGCTGCGCGCGTCCTTTCCTGGCGCTGACCAGGGTTGTCTGTTTATGCCTGGACTCGGCCCGAGTTGCGCCAGGTGAGCTGATTTTCTTTGCGGCCGGTGTCTTCTTCCCGGCAGACGTCCTGATTGCTTTTCGTGTCTTGGACTGTCGGGGCTGCTTTGAGGCGGTGGGGACGGCAGTATCGGAATTAGCGGGCTCGGCCATCTCCAGCCCGAACAGGGCCGCGACATCGCTGTCGTCGAGCACCTTCGCCGCGCTGGGCGCTGCTCTCGTTAGCGCAAGATCCTGCCCGGCACTGGCAAGCAATTCATTCTCATCCACGCCGCGCAGCACGAAGAGAAGTTGAGGCTTTTCGTCGAGCCTGGCGCCGACGCCATAAAGCGCCGCCGCAACGTGTTTGCACATGTCCGCCCAGTCCGGACAGCTGCAGGACAGCGTGATTTCCTCGGGCGACGGAAACAGACCGTCGCCCTCGCGACAGACTCGGTCCATGACTCCCTTGGCCAAGCGGCCTTGCAGGAGCTCAACCAACGAGTCGATCGATCCTGCGCAATCTCGACAGATGGCTTTCCAGCGTGCCGCTTTGACCGGTGCAATGGTGATCTTGATTTTGTAGAGTTCAGAACCGGCGACCATCGCCACGACCGCGCCCTTGGCGATTTGGAGGTCGACGACGGAACCGTTGCGGACATAGGTTCGGCCACGCGGCACGCGGTTCTCATAGTCGCTATAACGCTCGAGGTTGATGCACCACGACTTGCCCCAGAAGCTCTTGGCAATCGTGCGGCCCTCGATCGTCACGGGTACAACGGATTGTCGCTGCCTCTTGAGCTTGGCCAGCTTGCGTTCCGCCTGCCGCCGCCTCTCGGCCACCGGCACATAGGGGCGCCACCCGAAATAGCCCATCTATCACCCTTCCTTCATCGCCGCACGCAGGTCGAGAGCCACGAGCTTGAGCAACTCCTCATCCTTCATCTCGGTCAAAACAATGTCAGCCCCGCCACCAAGAAGATCCCCGGCAAGCTGCTTCTTCGACTCGATCATCTGGTCGATCTTGTCCTCCACGGTGCCGCGGCAAATGAATTTGTGCACGAGCACATTCTTGTTCTGCCCGATTCGGAAAGCTCGGTCGGTGGCCTGGTTTTCCACAGCCGGGTTCCACCACCTGTCGAAATGGATGACATGCGTGGCCGCGGTGAGATTGAGCCCGGCGCCGCCAGCTTTGAGAGAGAGCACGAAGAACGGGACATTTTCGTCCTCCTGGAAATGGCGCACAAGCTCCTTGCGCCTCTTGACCTCTGTCTCGCCGTGCAGGACGAGGCCGGCCCGCCCGAACACGGAGCCCAGGAACGCCACCAGCGGCGCCGTTATCTCCTTGAACTGGGTGAAGATCAACGCCTTCTCTTGCCGGGCGGCAACCACCTCCGCAATATCGCGCAGACGCGCGAGCTTACCGCTGTCCTCCTCAGCCCATGCGCCGTCGCCGAGCCACTGCGAGGGATGGTTGCAGATCTGCTTCAGCCGCATGAGAAAGGCGAGGACTGTGCCTCTCCGCTGCATTCCATCGACGTCTTCGAGCTGGCGCGCCAGATCTTCCACCGCTTGCTGGTAAAGCGCCGCCTGCTTGCGGCTCAAGGGGCAGAAGGTTTTCACCTCGGTCTTGTCGGGCAAGTCAGCAATGATGCTCTTGTCCGTCTTCAGACGCCGCAGGATATAGGGGCGCACGAGCTCGCGCAGCGGACCGAACGGGTTGTGAGAGCGGTCGGCGAGGTGTTTGACGAAGGACGAAAATTCCTTCGACGATCCCAAGAGCCCGGGATTGATGAAGTCGAAGATCGACCACAGGTCGCCAAGCCGGTTCTCAATGGGCGTGCCGGTCAGGGCAATGCGCGTATCGGCCCGGAGCTGCTTGACCGTTTTGGTCTGCTTGGCGGCTGCATTCTTGATGGCCTGCGCCTCGTCAAGCACGACCAGCCGCCACGGCGTGGCACCTAGCCACGGCGCGCGCGCCAGAAAACCATAGCTCGTGATGGCCAGGTCGACATCTGCCAGATTGTCCGCGTCGTCCGCCTTCAGTTTCTCGGCCGGCGCGGCCGATGGATGGACCACGACCGTTTTGAGGCTCGGCGCAAATCGGGCAATCTCCGCGGCCCAGTTGGCGAGCAGCGAGGCCGGGGCCACGAGAAGGCACGGTTTCCGCCTGTCCCCTACCTCGTTCTTCAGCACCAGCAGCAGCGACAAGACCTGAATGGTCTTGCCGAGCCCCATGTCGTCGGCAAGGCAGGCCCCAAGCCTGAGTTGGGTGAGCAAATAAAGCCATTGCACGCCAGCCTGCTGATAGGGCCGCAATGTGCCCTGAAGGAATCTAGCGGGATCGATACGCGAGATCCCCTCGGGGCGACGCAAGGCCGCCAGCGTCTCCGCCAGCCAGGGACCGGCCACGGTCTGGCTCCAGTCAATATCCGCTTGTCCGGCAGCGCCATCCCCGGCAACGCCGGCCCCCGCCAGCATGCGCATCGCCTCACCGAACGACAGACCATCGGTGGCCGCGCGCTGCTCGATGGCCTCGAATTGCTCGAGTGTGCGGCTCAGCCGTTCATGATCGATCTCGGCCCATTTGCCGCGGATGAAGGCCAACCCTTCGGATTGTGCCAGGAGTTGCCTGATCTCGGCCGCCGAAAGGCTTTCGCCGTCGAGCGTCACCTCCATCCGGAAATCGAGCAACGAATCCATCCCCAGATGTGACGGCGCCTTGCCGCCGACCGTTGCCTTCACCAGCGGGCGTGCGGGGCGGTTCATGCGCCAGCTCGCCGGCATCCGCACGACCACCCCGGCGCTTTCGAGCGCGGGAACGTCCTTCAGGAATCGCAGCGCCTGTTGCGGGCTCCAGCGCAGCGGGTGAAAGACCTCGCCCGCATCGACCATGACTTTCAGCCAAGGGCAATGCTCGGCAGCGCGCTGGACAGGCATCAGCAGCGACAGCAGCCGCTCGCGGTTCCTCGCACCGGCATACTCCTGCAAGGCCTTGCCGAGAGGCAGATGCTGGGCCTTGGCCTCAGCCGAGAGTCGTGTCGTGTAGGTCGCAAGAAACGCGAACGGGGCGTCCTCGTCCTTCCTGTTCTCGGCAAGGTTGAAGTGCACGCGTCCAACCAGGTTCCAGGCTGGATGACGGCTCTTGAGGAACTCCCGCACGGAGAGCTTGGCGTCGGCCAGCTCGGCATCGCAGGCCGCATCCATGCCGCGCCAAAGATCGGCCAAGACAGCCGTCGTCAGGTATTCCGCGCCGGCCATGGGTGGGACGGCCGCGGCCATCTTGTCCAGCTCACCGTCCGTCGGTACGCGCACGCGGGGCTTGCTGCGGCCCTCGCCGATCCCGGGAAGAGCGCACAATGCAGTCACGTATCGCGTCCCAAGCTCCCGCCAATACGACAGCACCGGAGGCAGAGCCGTCCCGACTTCGTTGGCGCCGAGCCACAAAAGCCCATGCCCGGCCCCCCGTACAAACGCCTTTTCCACCCGCGAGCCATGCTCGGGGTCCAACACCAGCGCCTCCCCGGTTGGCCTGAGGGTGAGCACGCCATGCGGAGTGAGAACGGGCGCCAACATCATGACGAATGCGTCCTTACGATCCCGCCGGACATGTCCACCAATGTGGAGGTGAGCCGCAAGCTTCCTCGAGGAGGGTTTTGCGGCCCGCCAGGATATTTTTTCTTCCCCACCTGTCGGAAAGCGACCCCGCCGGATAGGCAATCAGGGCGGCCAAGCGTCTGCCCCATCGTTGTCGCCGCGCTCCTTCATGGTTCAGACCATCTCACGCGCTTTCGCGACCGCCTGCGTCACTCCTGCGAAATTCGGCCCCGGACTCGAGGGTTGCGAGCAGATCGACGGCCAAAAGCGGGAGCAGCAAGGAGCGGCCGCTCAGCAGCGCGCCGCGGCAGCCGTCACGACGCGGCGGGCTTGCGCCGCCAGCGCCGCGCGATGAGCGTGCCGATGCCGCTCGTGGTGAAGACCTCGAGCAGCAGCACGTGCTGGATGCGCCCATCCAGGATCACCGCCGCCTCGACTCCGCCCTCGACCGCCGCGAGACAGGTCTCGACCTTGGGGATCATGCCGCCCGAGATGGTGCCGTCGGCGATGAGCTCGCGCACGCGGGCGACGGTGAGGTCGGTGACGAGCTCGCCCTCCTTGTCGAGGACGCCGGCGACGTCGGTCAGGAGATAGAGCCGGGCGGCACCCGTGGCGGCGGCGATGGCGCCCGCGACCGTGTCCGCATTGATGTTGTAGGTCTCGCCCGCGGGCCCGGCACCCACGGGTGCGATCACCGGAATGATGTCCGAGGTCTTGAAGACCTCGAGCACCTTGGGATCGATGTGCGCGGGCTCGCCCACGAAGCCGAGGTCGAGCACCTCCTCGATGCGCGAATCGGGGTCGCGCTTGCTGCGCGCGAGCTTGCGCGCGGTGATCAGGCTGCCGTCCTTGCCCGAGAGCCCGACGGCGCGCCCGCCCGCGCGGTTGATGGCGCTCACGATCTCCTTGTTGATCTTGCCCGAGAGCACCATCTCGACGACCTCGACGGTGGCCGCGTCGGTGACGCGCAGCCCGTCGACGAAGGAGCTCGCGATGTTGAGCCGCTTCAGCATGTCGCCGATCTGCGGACCGCCGCCGTGCACCACGATCGGATTGATGCCGATCTGCTTCAAGAGCACGATGTCGTGCGCGAAGCTCTCGGCGAGCTTCTCCTCGCCCATGGCGTGGCCGCCGTATTTGATCACGAAGCTCTTGCCGGCATAGCGCCGCATGTACGGCAGCGCCTCGGAGAGGATGCCGGCCTTGGCGAGCCACTCGAGATGCCGGGAGCGGTGATTCTTCTGGGCCATGGGCGGAAACTGTAACCGAACTATGGCGCGCTCGCCAGCATCGCGAGGGCCGCGCGCAGCTCGGCGATGCCGCGTCCGCTCTTGGCACTCGTCGGCAGGATCTCGGGATGAGCGGCGGGGTGATGCGCGAGCTCGCCCGCGATCGCGCGCGCGCGCGTTGCGAGCTCCTCCTCGCCGCACTGGTCGGCCTTGGTGAGGACGATCTGGAAGCCGACCGCCGCCGCGTCGAGAGCGGCCATCATCTCGCGGTCGCTCTCCTTGAGGCCGTGGCGGGCATCGATCAGGAGCACTACCCGGCCGAGCGTGGGGCGGCCGCGCAAATAGGCGTGGAGCAGGCGCTGCCAGCTTCCCACCTGCCGCTTCGGCGCCTTGGCGTAGCCGTAGCCCGGCAGATCGACGAGGAGGAGCCGCTCGCCGAGGACGAAGAAATTGAGCTGGCGCGTGCGGCCGGGTGTGCGCGAGGTGCGCGCCACGTTTCTGCGCCCGGTGAGCGCGTTGATGAGGCTCGATTTGCCGACGTTCGAGCGGCCGGCAAAGGCGACCTCCGGCAAGCTCGGCGCCGGCAGCTCGTCCAGGTGCTCGGCACCCGCGCTGAAGCGCACCTCGGCCGCGAAGAGACGGCGGCCGGCCTCGAGCGCCGCCGCGGCGTCTTCGGCCGGAGCCGCACCCGCCTTCAGGGCTTGACGCCCGCGCGTCGCATGATCACCCATTGCTGCAGGATGGAGAGGCAGTTGTTCCACGCCCAGTAGATCACCAGGCCCGAGGGGAAGCGCGCGAGCATGAAGGTGAAGACGAGCGGCAGGATCATGAACATCTTGGCCTGCACGGGATCGGGGGGTGCGGGGTTGAGCTTCTGCTGCGCCCACATGGTCGCCCCCATGATGAGCGGCCAGATGCCGATGGAAAGGAAGGCCAAGAACTCGGGCGGCGTCCACGCGACCAGGCCGAAAAGATTGAGCACGCTCGTCGGGTCCGGCACGGAGAGGTCGCGGATCCAGCCGAAGAACGGCGCCTGCCGCATCTCGATGGTGACGAAGAGCACCTTGTAGAGCGAGAAGAACACCGGAATCTGGACCACCATCGGAAGGCAGCCCGAGGCCGGGTTCGCCTTCTCGCGCTTGTAGAGCTCCATCATCTCCTTGTTCATGCGCTCGCGGTCCTCCTTGAAGCGCTCGCGGATCTTCATCATCTCGGGCTGCAGCTTCTTGAGCTTGCTCATCGAGCGGTAGGACTTGTTGGCAAGCGGGAAGAAGAGGCCCTTGATGATGACCGTCAGGAGGAGGATGGCGATGCCGAAGTTGCCGACCAGCTTGTTGAGGTAGTCGAGCACGTAGAAGATCGGCTTGGTCAGGAAGAAGAACCAGCCCCAGTCGACCGCGTAGGAGAGCCGCACGATGCCGAGCTTGTCTTCGTAGCTGTCGAGCCGGTGCATCTCCTTGGCGCCGGCGAAGAAGCGGGTCGCGGACGCGACCGTCTGGCCGGGCTCGACGGTGAGCCCCGCGGTCGTCACGAAATCGGCTTGGTATTTGTTGCTGCCGTTCGCGACGGTGTCGCTGAAGCGGCCGCGGATCTCGCTTCCCTGATCGGGAATGAGAGCGACGAGCCAGTACTTGTCGGTGAAGCCGAGCCAGCCGCCGGTGGTCGTCGCCTCCTCGGGCTCCTTCGCGAGCGCTGTGTACTTGACCTCCTTGAGCGTGCGGTCGAACACGCCGAGCGGCCCCTCGAAGAGGATGTAATAGCCGGAGACCGGCGGATTGCCGCTGCGCGTGACGAGGCCATAGGGATAGAGCGTCACCGCTTCCTTGCCCGTGTTCTCGACCCTCTGCGTCAGCTGGAGCATGTAGGCGTCATCGACCGCGTAAGAGCGCACGAACTTGAGGCCCTGGCCGTTGTCCCAGCTGAGCGTCACCGGGCTCGTGGGCGTGAGCGTGCTGCCGTCGGCCTGCCAGAGGGTATTGGCGTCGGGCAGCTTGACCCCCGCACCGCTCGCGACCCAGCCGAACTCCGCGTAATAGGCATCGGGCAGGCCCGGCGGGGTCAAGAGCACGATCTCCGGGCTCTTGGGGTCGACCGTCTCGTGGTACTCGACCAGCTTGAGATCGTCGATGCGGGCTCCCTTGAGCGAGATCGAGCCCTTAAGCGACGGAGTCGCGATGGTGATGCGCGGACTCTCGGCGAGAAGTTGGGCCCGGTCGGCCGCCCCACGGGCGGCGGCACCGGCGGGTGCGCCACCGGGGGCCAAGGGGACCGTGCTTGAGGCAGCCGCAGGCGGGGTTTGCGGTTGAGCGCCCTTGGCCGCGGCTGGCGGTGCGGTCTGGCCGGCCGTCTGCTGCAACGCCTGCTGGCGCGCGCGCTCCTTCTCGAGCCGCGGCGCCTCGATGAGGAACTGGAAGCCGAGCACGATCGCGATGGAGAGAAGGATCGCCGCGATCAGATTGCGCTGTTCCATCATCATTCGCTTCCAGACTGCCGGGCGTCGTGCAGAGTTGCGATCGGCGGCTCGAGAGGGCCGGCGACTAAGAGGCCCGGCCGCGCGGGTGCGGGGGCACGGGGTCGTATCCGCCTCTGCTCCAGGGATGACAGCTCGCGATCCGCTTGAGCGCGAGGAGCGCGCCGCCCATGGCCCCGTGACCCTCGAGCGCCGCCAAGGCATAGCAGGAGCAACTCGGATGGTAGCGGCAGGCCCTTGGCAGAAGCGGGCTCAGCAGCAGCCGATAGCCGCGCACGAGGAGCCACAGCAATCGCGTGATCGGCGTCATCATCGAGCCTCTAAGCTGCTTGCTGCAATCGTTTGGCGTTCGACCGGTGTCACGGCTCGTGATCGGCCCTCGGGCGAGCCGCGCACGGGCAGGCGGACTCTTACACCCTTCGCCCCCTCCCGTCACGCCTTGGCATCGCCCCCCGGCCCGCGGGCAACGCGGAGGCGCTCTAAGGCCGTCCTCAGATCCTCGACGAGCGCTGCGAACGGCCTTCGCAAGGTCGCGGCGCGCGCGACGAGGACGAGGTCGTAGCCGGGCTCGGCACCGGCGGGGAGGAGCAGTCGGGCCGCCTCGCGCAGGCGGCGGCGCGCGCGATTGCGCTCGACGGCACCCCCCACCTTGCGGCTCGCGGTGAGGCCGAGCCGCACCGCGTCCGCCGGGCCCTTCGCGGGGTCGGCGGGCCTGCGCTTGTAGGCCTGGAGGATCAGGCCCGGCGCCACCCATCTCTGCCGGGAGGCGGCGACCCGCAAGAATTCCGGGCGCCGTGTCAAGCGCCCGAGCGACTGAGCCATTGCCTTAGGCGGACAGACGCTTGCGCCCCTTGGCGCGGCGCGCGGCAATCACGTTGCGCCCGCCGACCGTCTTCATCCGCGCCCGGAAGCCGTGACGGCGCTTGCGGACGAGACGGCTGGGCTGATAGGTTCGCTTCACGTGCAACCTCCGTCGAAATTGGCCGGCTGTATAGGGGCTAAGGCGCGCGCTGTCAACCGCAAGCGATTGCCGCTCCGAGGGATTTTCCGCGCGGGAGCGGGCGGCGAGCGGCCGGCGGCCCTCTCACGCGAAGGTGATTCGCAGGCGCGCGCCCTGCGGTGCTAGCAGCATCCCGGCACAAAGCGGAGTAGAGGGGCCGGAAAGCGGTTCCGCATTGACGATGACGCACTCCACGAGCGGCAGCGAGCCAGTCCCGAACGAGAGCCCGTTCCAAGCCAAGCGCTGGCTGCCGCTCGGCCTGCTGATCGCCGGGCTCGTCCTCTTCTTCGCGCTGGGCTGGCAACGCTACGTGAGCTTCGACATGCTGCGCTCGTACCGCGGCGAGCTCTTGCAGTTCGTGGCGGCACACAGGCTCCTGGCCCCGCTCGTCTACATGGTCGCTTACTCGGCTATGGCGGCCTTCTCCCTTCCCGGCGGCGCGGTGGCGACCGTGCTCGGCGGCTTTCTCTTCGGGCCCTATCTCGGCACCGTCTATGTGGTCATCGGTGCCACATTCGGGGCAACGCTCCTCTTCCTCGTCGCGCGCACCACGCTGGGTGCGGTGCTCGCGGCCAGGGCCGGACCGTTCCTGCACAGGATGGAGGCGGGCTTCCGCGAGAACGCGCTCAGCTATCTTCTCGTGCTCCGCCTGGTGCCGCTCTTTCCCTTCTGGCTCGTCAATCTGGTGCCGGCCTTCCTCAATGTCCCGCTCGGCATCTATGTCCTCGGCACCTTCCTCGGCATCATCCCCGGGACCTTCGTCTTCGCGCTCGTCGGCAGCGGCCTGGCCGGCGTATTGGATGCGGGCCGCAAGCCCGACCTCGATGTCCTCTTCCACGGCGAGGTGCTGATGGCGTTGCTCGGGCTCGCCGTGCTCGCCTTGACGCCGGTAGCCTACAAGGCGTTCAAGGCGCGCAAGCGCTGAGGGCGGAGAAGCGAGCGGCCGGGAAGGAAGCCACATGGGCGAGGCACTCGAGGTCGACATTTGCGTCGTGGGCGGCGGCTCGGGCGGCCTCTTGGTCGCTGCCGCGGCGGCTCTGCTCGGCCGCAGGGTCGCCCTCGTCGAGCGCGGCCGCATGGGGGGCGACTGCCTCAATTACGGCTGCGTCCCCTCGAAGTCGCTGATCGCGGCGGCGAAGAGGGCAGCACTTGCCCGCAACTCGGCCGGCTTCGGCATCGACTTGGGCGAGCCTCGGATCGACTTCGCGCGCGTCCACGCGCATGTCGAGCGCGTCATCGCCGCGATCGCGCCGCATGATTCGCAAGAGCGCTTCGAGGGCCTCGGCTGCAAGGTGATCCGCGCCGAGGGCCGCTTCGTCGGACCCGACGTGCTTGCGGCGGGTGGGGCGCGCATCCGCGCGCGGCGCTTCGTGATCGCGACCGGCTCCTCGCCCGCGATCCCGCCGCTCGAGGGGCTCGCTCAGGTGCCCTACCTCACCAACGAGACCGTCTTCGAGCTCAAGGCCAGGCCCGAGCATCTCATCGTCATCGGCGGTGGGCCGATCGGGGTCGAGCTCGCCCAGGCCTTCGCCCGCCTCGGTGCTCGGGTGAGCGTCGTCGAGCTCCTCGCCATTCTCGGCAACGACGATGCCGAGGCGGCGGACGTCGTTCGCCAGGCCCTGCGCCGCGACGGGGTGGCCCTTTACGAGGGCACCCGAATCCGCTCGCTCGCGCGCGCGGGCGACGGCATTGCCGCGACGATCGAGCGGAACGGCGAGAGCGAGACGCTCCTCGGCTCGCATCTTCTCGTCGCCGCCGGCAGGAGCGCCAATGTGGCGGGGCTCGGACTCGAGGCGGCGGGCGTCGCCTTCACGCAGAAGGGGATCACCGTCGATCCCCGCCTCAGGACGACGAACAGGCGCATCTACGCGCTGGGCGACGTCGTCGGACGCTACCAGTTCACCCACATGGCGGGCCATCACGCCGGTATCGTCGTGCGCAACGCGCTCTTCCGCCTGCCCGCCAAGGTGGAGGAGCGCGCCATCCCCTGGGTTACCTTTACGGACCC
>Ga0074044_10005196_pt1 | contig 10640 bp, 9 predicted proteins | sample BogForMeECP23OM1_FD_94443 | JGI IMG/M metagenome (GOLD analysis project Ga0074044, IMG submission 94443) | Bog forest soil microbial communities from Calvert Island, British Columbia, Canada - Bog Forest MetaG ECP23OM1 | ecosystem: Environmental > Terrestrial > Soil > Wetlands ...
CCGTAACGATATGTCTAGGCCAACTATTGCCATGTTGGCTTTGGGCCTTGCAGTCGTTTTGGCACCAGTATCAAGGGCGGAGGACCAGCCGTCCGGAAATGCGGCTGCCCAGCCAGCCGTTGCGGCGCAGCCTGCCACATCGCAACCGGCGGCAGCGGCACAGCCCGCGACGGACGATCAGCGTTTGCAGGAGCTCGAGAAGGAAGTGACGCTCCTTCAGCAGGAGATCGCTTCTTTGAAGGCGGATAGCACGCCGGGAATGAAGACCGCCGCGCTCACGCAACCGGTGTCGAGCCCTGGTTCATTCAATCCCGCGTCGCCCGCGGATGACGCGCCGGCGAAAGTGAGCATTTCAAGCCTTCTCGGTCCCGTTACGTTGAGCGGGTTCGGCGATGCGTACTACAGCTATGACAACAATCATCCGTTCAACAACCTGGCCGGTTTGCGCTCCTTTGAGGCTCCGACGAACGGATTCGACTTCAACATGGCCGAGTTGATCCTGGACAAGGCCGGGGACACCACGTCGGCGGAAAACCGGCTTGGCTATCACGTTTCCGCGGGCTATGGATACGCCGCGAAAGTCATCAATGGCTCGGACAACACTGGATTTGGAGACGGGAGCAACTTCTTCCTCAAGGAAGCATACGCTTCCTATATAGCTCCACTTGGCAAGGGCTTGACTATCACCGTGGGCAAGTTCGTTACGCCCATGGGTGCTGAAGTGATCGAAAGCAACGCCAACTGGAACTATTCGAGGGGACTTCTCTTCAACTACGCGATCCCGCTCTTCCACTTCGGGGCGAACGCAAAGTATGTGTTCAACACCAAGTGGGCCCTCACTGGCTATCTCGTCAACGGCTGGAACAACACGCTCATTAACCACAATTCGTCGTTCTTCGGAACGGGCACTCTTGGCGCGAGCTCAGGGCTGACGTATGGCGCTAGCTTGGGCTATACGCCGAATGCGAAGTGGTCCTTCACCGAAAACTACTTCGCCGGACCCGTAACCGACGGCTTCGGGAGCACTGGCGCTAGCATTAACGATTGGAAGCAGATTTCCGACACCGTTATCGGCTACACGCCAAACACCAAGTGGGCCTTCCAAATCAACGGCGACTACGGCTTCGGGCCCCGGTTCTATGAGACGGGCTCGGCATGCAATACAACGGGTGGAGTCGTATCTTCCCGCCCGATTGCTGAGGGATTCGTTACCTATTGCAAGCCCTCGCCGGCGGTCAACTGGTGGGGCGTGGCTCCTTACGCGAAATACACGCTCAGCCCCAAGACCAACTTTGCCGTGCGGTACGAGTATTTCGACGACACCGACGGCTACGCCGGCTTGCTGACCAGTACCGACGGTTTCGGCTTCGGCCGTGGTTTTGCCCAAGAGGTTACCGGAACGTATAGCTACAACCTCACGAGTGCCTTGCTGATTCGCGGGGAATACCGGTATGACTTTGCGAGCGAGCCGATATTCGATCAGAGCTTTTCAAACTTCAAATCCGTAAAGGAGCAGAATACAGCGACGATTAGCTTCGTCTATTCGTTCAGCAGCGCGAACCTGAAATAACAATCAGCCTGCGGCTCCGGCGCGACCGAGCCGCAGATGTAGTTCCTAGGAACGGCCGCTTAGCTACCACCCCCTCCGCCAGGCGGCCGTTCCATTTTCAGACGACGATATCGGGCTGGATGGATCGCTGCGAAGAATATGCCGGCTCAAACTGGCAGGAACACTGCGTGACCACCCATACCGAGGGACCCAAACTGCAGAAGTAAACCGCCGTCACCGCGAGACGATGACGGCATCTCCAGCCGAATTTTGCACGAACGCCAGCTTTGCTCGCGGCGCGTGGGCTACGCTGTTTTCCGCAGCAACTTCCGCGACCGACTTCTCCTTGAGGTTTAGCGCCGCAATTCCTTCCGCGACTGCCTGGTCATATGCGACGAACGCGGAAGGCGTGAAGCTGTCCGTGCCGGTGACGTACACGATCGCAAAGTGCGCCGGCGGAACGCTCGGCAGCGCGCGGAAAGCGACGCCACTGAGACCACCCACTCCGCCGACGTTGCCCCCGCTGCCTACCGTATTGCCTAGAAACTGCGCCTGCGCTGGCACGGCTAATCCCAACGCCAGGACGGCGAGACCGAGGATCTTTTTCATTACTGTCGCCTCCCGACCGGCAAGATATGCCGGCCGAACACAAGATTCTCGCAATCTCCTTGCCAGAAACGAGTTTGAGCTATCCGCCCGCAATTCAAAGGCTTAAGCGACTTGACGAGAGCGCGAAATCGTGGCCGCGCACGTCCATTGCGGAATCACTGCTCTCTTGTGTGCAAATGCCTGGCGTGGAGATTTTGAGGTGGGTACCAGAACTGAGGACTAGGACTCGACTCCGCAATTTGGCGCCTGAACGTCTGCGTGCGCGGCTCTTCCTCAGAGGATTGAATGCGAAGCTACTGCGCCTTCCACGCCGCGTAGGCCGCGCCCTTGAGAGGGCACTCCTCATCCAGCACGACGTGCACGGGAACCTGCTCGAGGAAGTACGCCATCTTTTCCTTGTCTCGCACCGCGGCGGCGAACCGGCCGTCTTTCAGCTTTGGCAGGACCTTCACGGCGATTCCTCCGGCCACGTAAATTCCGCCTCGCGCGACGCTCCGCACCGCCAGATTGCCGGCCTCCGAACCGTAAATCTCGACCCACAAATCGAGCGCGGCGACGCAAACGGGACATTGGCCGGCAAGCGCCAACGCCGTGATTTCGCGAGCCGGATCGGCGGAGGGGTCATCGAAACTCGGATGGCGCACAGCCGGATTCAGAAATTCGTGGACCGTGCGGAATCCCCTACCGGAAAGCACCAGCTCGATGCTCGCAAACTCGCCGCGTGATCTGATGAACTTCCAGAGGTCAGCCTGCTGCACCGTGTGCGGCGCAAAATCGGCGTGGCCGCCCTCGGTGGCCATGGGCCGGTGCGTCGCGCCATCCCAGAAAAGAATGGCCTCGCCCAATCCCGTGCCCGCAGCGATCACGGCGCGGTGCGTTTGAGGCGCGGGAACTCCCGCATAGATTACTTCGAGATCGGCGGGCCGCATCACGCTGATTCCGTACCCTGTTGCTTCGAGATCGTTCAGCAGCCGGACGCATTGGAGGCCCAGCAGCTTCGCCATCGCCGCGCCATCCACGATCCACGGCAGGTTTCCCGTGCGCACGCGGTTGTCCACAACAGCGCCGGCGATTCCAAACGATGCGGCCGTGATTTTCCCGCCGGCCGTGCCGATAAAGTCGCTAACAATCTCCTCGAGGCCCTTGTGCTCGCGGCTCGGGTAGCGCTTGTCGGCAACGCGGACCAGTGCCCCTGCCTGCACGTCGAACAGCCCCAGGTTCGATTTCGTCCCGCCGACGTCACCGGCAAGTATCACTCGGTCCTCCGGGTATCGCGACGCATCTCTCCAGCCTCTGCCTGTCGCGAGAATCGCGAAGCAGTCTCATCATTTCGAGCGTAGCGAGGAATCTTTCTTACGAAAGCTTACAACGGGCGCCAGCGATGGCTGTCCGTGGCGACCAAATCATCGGCCGCACGCGGCCCTTGGCTTCCCGACGGGTAGTTGGGAAACGGCGGCGGAGACGCATTCTTCCACGCATCGAGAATTGGGTCCACGAGCCCCCAAGCGGCCTCGACGCTGTCGGCGCGATCAAAAAGCGTCGCGTCGCCGCGGATGCAATCGTTGATCAGTGTGGCGTACGCTTCGCGCGAACCCCCTCCAAATGTCTGCCGGTACTGAAAATCCATCGTCACCGGACGAATCTGCATCTGCGAGCCGGGCGATTTCGCGCCGAAAGACAGCGAAATCCCCTCGTCGGGCTGAATGTTCAGCACCAGCGAATTCGGCTCGACGCTCTCGCCCTGAAACACCATATGCGGCGCACGCTTGAACCGGATCGTAATCTCCGTTACCGGCCGCGGCAGGCGCTTTCCGGTGCGCAGATAAAACGGCACGCCGCTCCAGCGCCAGTTGTCCACCAGGAGCTTCATGGCGACGAACGTCTCGGTTGCCGACTCCGGCTTCACGCCCGGTTCCTGGCGATATCCCGGCACGGAAGCGCCCTTCAACGTGCCCGGCCCGTACTGTCCGCGCACGACGGATTTCCATACGGTGTCGGCCTGAAGCGGCCGGATCGATTGCAGGATTTTGATCTTTTCGTTGCGGACCGACGTGGCATCGAAGGATGCCGGCGCTTCCATTCCAACGAGTGACGTGAGTTGCAGCACGTGGCTCTGAATCATGTCCCGCAGCGCGCCGGCTGATTCGTAGAACGCCGCGCGGCGCTCGACGCCCAGCGCTTCCGAAGCAGTGATCTGCACGTGGTCGATGAAATTGCGATTCCAAAGCGGCTCGAAGATGCCGTTGCCGAAGCGGAACACCAGCAAATTCTGAACCGTCTCCTTGCCGAGGTAATGGTCGATGCGATAGACCTGCGATTCATCGAACACGCGGAGCACCTTCGCGTTCAAGTCGCGCGCCGAAGCGCTGTCATGGCCGAATGGCTTCTCGATGATGATGCGCGTCCATGAACCGTTGCCCTTTGGCTTCGCGAGGCCCGCGCGGCCGAGTTGCTCGATCACGTGCGGATACACATCGGGAGGCGTCGCGAGATAAAACAGGCGATTGCCGCCGAGTTGGCCTTCGCGGTCCAGTTCTTCGAGGCGCTTCGCGAGCCGTCGGTAGGATTCCGGATCGTCGTAGTTCCCGGTGAAGTATTGCAGCTTGCTCAGAAAATCCTTCCGCTTGGAATCATCCTCGCCCGCGCCTTTCGGCAGGGCGTCATTCGTCTTGCTCCGGAATTCGTCGTCGCTCATCTCCGTGCGTGCGAATCCCAGCAGGCGAAATCGTGGAGCGAGGCACGCGTGCACAGCGAGGTCGTACAGCGCCGGAAGAAGCTTTCGCTTCGCCAGATCACCCGACGCGCCGAACATCACGATGGCGCACGGCTCGTGCGGCACTTCGCAATAGTAGGCGTCTGTTCGAGGCGATTCGGCGACTTCGGTTGCACGAGTGCTCATCGTCTCTCTCCGTGGGAATTCTCTTGAGGATTATCGCGGAAGGTTGGGCCGCAAGAGGCGATTCGGGTCTGCCTTTCCCGGCGCAAATCGCTCCGCAAGAAGACAGCGTACCATAACTCCGCAGTGCGGCTTTGAATGTTCGGTGGATGTACTGTCTAAAGCAGCGCGTAGTAGCGGATCAGGTTGCCGTCCGGCTTCCGCTCGCCGACGCCCACGAAGACGTACCGCATCAGCCAGTCGTGCTTCCCTGCCTCGACCTCGAAAGTCGGGAACGCGCGCAGGTAGTATTCGGAAGAATCGACCGCCGGGCCTCCCGCGAACGCCATCTCGCGCAGGCGCTGCATCGTGTCCGGCTTGTCTCCCCACAAGTATCCGCGGTGATAGAGCATGATCAGCGTGCCGTCGTCTTCTTGCAGCATGTAACGCGCGTCGAACGCCAGCACTCCGTCCGGCCGGAAGAGCGAATAGTCCCCGCCGCTGTTCGGCACGGCCTTCCCGCGCAGGCGCGGCCCCGCGAATTCGCCGCTATCGACGTACACCGCGCCGCGCCCGGCGCCCGTCGGCATCGTCGGGATGTTCTGCACGCGCGTAAACCGCAGGCGAACTTCAAAAGCGAATTCGAGCTTCGGCTCGTGCAACAGCGACAGCGCCTCGCCGAACGGTGTGTTCTCCGCCATCGGATTTCCCCCTGGAACAGCCTGGACACGACGGTGGTACAATCCCGCCGAACTTTCCGTCTGTCAATCACGATCCGGGGCGTGGACCGGCTGCCGCGATCGCGGCGGATCGGTTTACGGGGAGGTTTCCGATGAAAATTGCACTGATTGGGGCATCAGGGTTTGTCGGCTCGAAAGTTCTCGCGGAGGCGCTGCGGCGCGGCCACAAAGTCACGGCCATCGTCCGCCGTCCCGAGCGCCTAGCGCCGCATCGGAATCTCAGAGCCGTCAACGTCGACGTGCTGCACCGCGACGAACTCGCGCGCCTGCTCGCTGGCCACGACGTAATAATCAGCTCGTACAATCCCGCCCGCGGCGTTCCCGGTCCCGAGGTCTTCCACCGGCACGTTCGCGGGCATCGCGCGATCATTGCCGCCGCAAAGAAATCCGGCGTCAAGCGCTTCCTCGCGGTCGGCGGCGCGGCCAGCTTGAAGACGCCCGCCGGCATCGAACTCCTCGATTCACCGGACTTCCCCACCGCGTTCGAAGCTTTCAAGCCCGGCATCCGCGGCACCCGCGAGCTTTACTACCTGCTCAAGAAGGAGCCAGGCCTCGATTGGGTGTTTCTCTCACCGTCCGTGATGATCGCGCCCGGCAAGCGAACCGGCAAATTCCGTCTCGGAAAGGATCACGTCCTCTATGACGAGAAGGGCGCAAGCCGAATCTCGCTGCAGGATTACGCCGTCGCGATGATCGACGAGCTTGAGCACCCCAAGCATCACCACGAACGCTTCACCGTCGGCTACTGACTCGGAGGATCCCTGCGTGCCGAAGGCCAAGCCTCTCACGATCGCAGACCGCATCGCCATCAACGATCTCGTGGCAGAGTATGCCTGGGCGCTCGATACCGGCGACGTGGACGCGCTCGTCGCCTGCTTCACGCCGGATGCCGTCGTCATCGAGGAAGTCTTCGAGGAGCCCGACCGCTGGGAAGGCCACAAAAATATCCGCCGCTTCGCCGAGCACTTCCGCAACGTGCCCAATTTTCCCGGCCGCCAGCACCACACCAGCCAGTTGGTCGTGAAGGGTGACGCCAAGCGCTGCTCGGCGCGTTCCTTTGTCTTCGTCACCGAATGCCAGGGCGAGCCGCCCTACACGCTGCGCTTCGCCGGCTACTACGACGATAAGCTCGTCAAGACCCGCAGCCGGTGGCTATTTAAGCAGCGCATCATCCGCCTGTGGGACGGCGAGATCCTCGCGCGCTTCCCCGGGCGCGGCCAGCGCACTCCGCGCAAGCGCCCGCCGGAACTCGTCATCAAGAAAACCGCCGCCAGCTAGACCTGCGGCTCATTGCGCTTCGCCAGCGAGAGGCTATCTCGATTTTTTGATATGTTCATTCTGGCGGGCATCGACCCACTTGCTTAGGGCACGCCCTATGGAGTCGTCATTCTGAGCGGAGCGTCCCGATGATTTATTCCTTCCCGGAGATCGGCCTTCTCGATCTCCGGGTCGGGACGCGCAGTCGAAGAATCTCTCTTCAGCCTGACCATAAGCGAGACTCCAATAGAGTCAAATCGCTTGCAGTTCTATCGGAACTGGCGCGTCGCCTTGTCCAGTTCCGCCAATAGCCCGGCATCGAGCGTCACATCCAGCGCCGCGATCGTCGCGTCGAGCTGTTCCGGCTTGCTCGCGCCAATGATCGGGCTGGTGATCGCCGCGTTGGTGAGCACCCAGGCGACGGAGAGCGTCGTCAGCGCGATGCCGGCCCGCGCGGCGATCGCATGCAGTTCGTCCACCGCGTTGAACACCTGCTCCTGCCAGTAGCGGCCTTGATAAAGCTCGCTGACGCGTCCGCCGATCGCGAACCGCGTCCCTTCGCTCGGCGGCTTCGTTCGATCGTGTTTGCCCGTGAGCATCCCGCCAGCAATCGGATTGTAGGGAATCACGCCGACGCCCTCCTCGGCGCAAAGCGGCAGCAGCTCGCGCTCGATCTCGCGATAGAGCAGGTTGTAGCGCGGCTGCACCGAGACGAACCGCGCAAGCCCGCGCGCGTCGCTGCGCCCGAGCGCCCGCGCCACTTGGTACGCCAAATGGTTCGAGCAGCCGATGTAGCGGACCTTCCCGCTGTGAACCAGATCGTCGAGCGCGCCGAGCGTTTCATCCATCGGCGTTTGCGGGTCGTAGCCGTGAAGCTGGTAGAGATCGATGTAGTCCGTTCCCAAGCGCCGCAGCGAAGCTTCGACCGCGTCGAAGATGTGGCGGCGACTGTTTCCGGAATGAAATGGCAGCGGCCCGGTCGGGAAAAAACATTTCGTCGCGATCACGAAGTTGTGCCGACGGCCACGCAGCCAGCGCCCCAGAATTTCCTCCGTGCGCCCGGCGCGCTCGAGCCCACCGCCCAGGGGATACACGTCGGAAGTATCAAGAAAAGTGATTCCCCCGCTTGCCGCGCGATCCAGAATCGCCACGGACGTACTCTCATCGCACTGATAGCCAAACGTCATCGTGCCCAGGCAAAGGCGCGACACCTTCAAACCGGTCGATCCAAGTCTCACGTGTTGCATGCGGTCTCCCTATTGGCGAACGCTCATTTGAGCGACTGCGAAAGAATTCATGGTCGCGCTCTTAGACAGTATCAAGCCGTCCGCGCGCCTTCAACGAAGCCATGCAACCGGCCGCCGTCCTCCGTCCACAGTTGCGGTCCTCCTGCGTCCGCGTTTAAGATTAAGATGACGTGGAAATTCGGAGGAGGCGCTCGAGATGGCCGACGAAAAGCAGTCCGGCACGCAAACGGTCCGCATGGTGAAGTGCGTGAAGCTCGGCCGCGAGCTGCCAGGGCTCGATCGCGTTCCCTGGAAGGGCGAGATCGGCAAGCGCGTGTACGACAGCGTCTCGAAAGAGGCCTGGGCGATGTGGGTCAACCACTCGAAAATGCTTTTGAACGAATTCCGTCTCAACCCGCTCGATCCCAACGCGCAGAAAATCATGGAAGAGCAGATGGAGCAGTTCTTCTTCGGCGACGGCTCCAAGCTCCCCGAAGGCTACGTCGCACCCAAGCACTGAGGCTTCTCTGGCACTAAGATCTGGGCGAATCGTTGTCGCTATATGTGCTGTACCTGACTGTTAGCTCTTCATTAGGCTCAATGTCCCGGCTTGCAAAGAATCTCAACGACGAATCTGCCCTTACGTTGGCTTCAAAGGGTGGATCCGGTTCGTTCAAATACCAAGCGGGTGTCAATCGATTGAAGTTTTCGGGACAGTAATAGATCTTCCCTTTTTTCACGCAGAAGTCCGTGTAGAGCTTTCGAAATTCTGCTGATAGCTCCTCAATCCGGTACGTTCGAACGGGAACGAGTTCGTCGTCGTCGGAACCGAACAGGGCAGTGTCCTTCGGTATCTTCCTTATCGCGAATACTCCCACACCCGACTTCCCAGAGGGTCTCAATCTCGTAAAGACTCCGCAGTGCGGAAGCTTCTTCTTAGATCGACCGATCCGGTCATACCAAAAACTTGCCCAAGGTTCCTCTTCGAAGCGCTGAGTCGTTAACACTAAGCGCTGTAGGATTGCGGTGCCGGTCGCTCCAACAACCACAAGGGAACCCCACACCACTTCTCGGGTAGCCTTGTAATGCGGATCACTAAAAGATGGCCAGAACCGGGGCGCAGCGTAGGTGACGAACATGGCCAGGAGGTAAAAAAGAAAACCTGTCATCAAGGCCGTGAAGCCCCAGCTATATGGAATCCACGTATCCCAGGCATCGGCTTCTTGAAGCAGCTTCCTTAGCTCCCTCGGAGCCAAGGGGTTCCCGTCCAAGGCTTCCGTCAAGCAGACCTGCCCGTAATACCAAGCCAATCTGGATCTTTGTTTGTAGAAGAACAGTGCGGCAAGCACGCAGAGCGTAGAACCCGTAACGATGAACAGCTTCCCAGAGCCCCATAGGTAAGTTGCGGCACCATCTTTTGTCCCGAGCAAGAGATTCAGTGCCCCTGCGGGCGCAGCGACGCAGACTGCCGACAGAATGCCCATAATAGTCATTTCCTTCTCGAGGTAGTCCAGATAAGCTTTGGTCCCCATTTTCCCCTCGCATGATTCTATCGGCGCATCTATTAAAGGAGTCGTAATCTATCACTACCGGACGTTATTGGTACATGGCGTCCCACCCGGCATCGCGAATGATCAAGAGAGGTATCGTGGGGGGCTTTGAACTCCGCCCAGAACAATGGCCGCGCGAAGCGCCTTTCTATGCGCCGCCTTTGTCGCGGCAAGTTTTCCCGCCGATTACGTCACGCGCACGAGCCGCCACGGATCGTCAATGCTCCGCCTTGAAATCTCTCCGCCCCCGCCCCTGTGATAGAATTCCGCCGTTCAGGGCCAACGATTAAGTCCTTGAGGGAGGACACACCGATGCATCTACGAAATCTACTGGTGATTCCCGCACTTTGCTGTTTTAGCGCCGCGGTCGCACTGGGCGATTCCGCTCCGAAATCAGCGCATGCAGACATCGTCAACGCACAGGGAACGAAAATCGGCACCGCCACGTTCAAGGCTGCCACCGGCGGCGTCAAAATCTCGGTAAAGGTTGCGCAACTCGCTCCCGGAGATCACGGAATCCACATCCATGCGATCGGCAAGTGCGAAACACCGGACTTCAAGACCGCCGGCGGGCATTTCAATCCCACCAACGCCCACCACGGCGTCAACAACACGATGGATCCTCATCCGCACGCCGGTGATTTGCCGAATCTCACCGTAGGTGCTAATGGAAAAGCCAGCGTCAACCTGTTCGCCAAGGGCGTCACGCTGGGCGATGGCGCGAATTCGCTGTTCCACGATGGCGGCACCTCGCTCGTGATCCACGCGAAGGCTGACGACTTGATGTCCGATCCGTCCGGCAACTCCGGCGATCGCATCGCCTGCGGCGTCATC
>Ga0074044_10005197_pt1 | contig 10637 bp, 6 predicted proteins | sample BogForMeECP23OM1_FD_94443 | JGI IMG/M metagenome (GOLD analysis project Ga0074044, IMG submission 94443) | Bog forest soil microbial communities from Calvert Island, British Columbia, Canada - Bog Forest MetaG ECP23OM1 | ecosystem: Environmental > Terrestrial > Soil > Wetlands ...
ATCATTCTGGCTGGCAGGTGGATGGGGAATCCGTGGATACCGGCGATGGCGTTTGCCGGCCTGGCCGCGGCCGCCGCGGGCGGCTATGTGGCGTCGCTCTCAGCCTTGAGCCGTCTGGCGGAAGCGAAGAAAGAATTGCTGATTGAAACGCTTTGCCGGTGAAAAGCGGAAGAACTTCCCACAAAATGATAGAGGTTTCGCAGAGGTCGCAGAGAAGAAAGTATTGGGTTGGGGGGTAGCTCGGATGAAAGCCTGGACTCGACAGTTTCTCCTGATAGCGTTGATCTTATTTGTGACTCAAAACGCGCTTGGGCAGAGGAGCGGAACATCTACGTCATGGGAGGACGCTCTCAGGATCCTCTCCGTGAGCGGCTACGAAGGGGAGGCTGCCGATCACATTCGTGCTGCATTGAAAGGATTGTCCTCGACCACAGACAATTTGGGAAATGTGTATGTCACGCTGGGAAGCGGGGCCCCTCATCGTCTGATTGCCACGTCCATCGATCAACCCGGTTACGTCATCAGTGATGTTACTGAAGATGGCTATCTTCGGGTGCAGAGAGTGCCCCAACGCGCGCCAAATAATGTATTTGACCAGCTGAACTTTGCACAGCCACTGGTGATTCGCACTCGCAGCGGACAGAATGTTCCGGGTGTATTTGCCGGATTGTCTGTACATTTGCAGCCGGGAAGACAGATTACACCGAAGATGAATCACGTGGAAGAAATGTATGTCGACATCGGGGCCAAGACTGCGGCGGACGTTGCGAATGCAGGCGTGAATCTGCTGGACCCAGTAACGCCCCTGCCCGTTGTTAGCAAGCTGGCAGAGGATTGGTTCGCTGGAGAGGGCACCGGCGATCACTTCGGCGCCTATGCCCTCGTGGATCTGCTTCTCGGCGTGGCAGGCGAGCAAAAGAACCTCCGCGGGACTTTGACGGTGGCGTTCTTGGCACAAAGCTGGACAGGAGGGCGGGGACTAGATCGCATTCTGAATGAGCTTCACCCTGATGAGTTGATTTTCGTCGGCCGGTTACAACCAAAGCCGGAGAAAGACACGGACCGGGTGAGCCAGCCAGAGAAGGCACCCCGTGAAGGTGGTGTGTTGCTGGGGGTTCAGGCAGAAAGCGACGCCGATTTGGGAGAGGAATTCAAGAGACTTGCCGAAGAGAAACAAATTGGACTATCCGCCCTGTCGGCTACATTGCCGCGCATTGGTGGGTACGCGAAACCCTCGGCTTTTCCTGCCCGGACAGTGGCGATTGGTGTTGCGACACGATTTCCCGTGACACCGATAGAAACTGTGAACCAAAGCGATGTGTCATCTCTGGTTCATTTGCTTTACTGGTACGCCTTAGGAAAAGAACAGACTCATGGCGTTGGAGGCGGATCTGGCTGGGGGTGCGACCACTGCGGTCCGCCGTTGGTGGGTAAGCTGACAGAAGCCTACGGGGCTAGTGGGCACGAAGGTGCGGTGCGGGATGAGGTGAAGAGGTTACTGCCGGAATGGGCGCAGAAGAAGGTGACGACGGATGCGGCGGGGAATCTGGTGCTGCACGTGGGCGATGGCAAGAAGGATGCGAAGACGCCGCGGATTGCGTTTGTGGCGCACTTGGATGAGATCGGGTACGAAGTGAAGAAGATCGAGGACGATGGGCGGTTGCAGGTGGAAGTGTTGGGCGGGGGATACCCACAATATTTCCTGGGACACGTGGTGCTGGTTCACAAAAAAGATGGAAGCGACGTTGGCGGCGTGTTGGAGTTGCCAGAGGGCTGGGACAAGCCGGGATTCGAGTGGCCCAGCGGGGCAAAGGCCATGGACGAGCCAACGCATGTGTATGTGGGAACGAAATCAAAAGAGGAAACCGAAAAACTGGGAATTGCGGCGGGCGACTTTGTAACCATTCCGAAGGAATACCGGCCGCTGCTGGGAACGCGAGCGAATGCGCGAAGCTTTGACGATCGCGTGGGCTGCGCGGCGTTGATCACGGCGGTGCGCGCGCTGGGCCCGGAGCTTCCCGGGCGCGATGTGACGTTTGTGTGGTCCACGGAAGAAGAAGTAGGGCTGAAAGGCGCGGCGGCATTCGCGGAGCAGGCGGCGAAAGAAGGGCGCGTGCCAGACTTCGTGTTTGCGATTGATACGTTCGTGAGCTCCGATTCGCCGCTGGAATCGAAGCGATTCGCCGATGCCAAGCTGGGTGAGGGCTTCGTGGTGCGCGCAGTTGACAACTCCAACATCGTGCCGCGGGAATATGTGGATCGCGTGGTGGCGCTGGCAAAGGAAAACTCCATCCCGGTGCAATATGGCGTCACGGGTGGCGGAAATGATGGCGCGGTGTTTCTGCGGTACGGCTCCGTGGACGTAGCGCTGGGCTGGCCGCTGCGTTACGCGCATTCGCCGGCCGAGGTGATCGACACGAAAGACCTGGACGCGCTGGGGAAAATCGTCGAAGTGATCGCGCGAAAGTGGTAGCAGCTCTGTTTGGCGCGATACCGATGGAGCGGGGCGGTCATACGCGCGCAAAGGAATCGTTTGCGAAGGGAACGCCAGATTCCGTTTCCGGTTGCAAGAGCAGTTCACTGGTCGTGCGGTTTGACCATGCCAAGGCTCGGCTTATCGTCCACGAGGAATAGAATCAAGGAGCACTCATTGGTGTAATTCGAACAGCTCACCCAACCCGCGCGATAAACCCTGGCCGGTGAATCGTCAGGGAAGGGCTGGTGATAATTGGCTGTGGCCAGAGCCTTGCTCGCAGGAATCAGATCACTGTCTCCACTGATGTATCGCGCCTCCGAGGTATTGTGCCCGTTCTCGATGGCAATCGCGAACAGAGCGGTCTTCGATTTGCCATGTAGTTCCATCTTTCCCGGAATCTTAATGTTACGCATTTCGGAAAGCTCGTTTTGGCCTGTGCTGGGCGCACGATAAGACTTCGCGTTGACGGTTCCAGTTTCCGGCCGAGTAATTCCGATGCGCAATTGTGCCGCCAAAAGTTTCTCTTTCGTATCGGATTCATCCTTGAGCCCGGGCGCGGCGAGGGCCAACCGGCAGATGTGATCCGCTTCGCGCCTATTCCCAAGCTTTTCGTAGATTTCCACTAAGTGTTCGCCAATGACGGCACGCGGCCACAGCACCCACGCCGCCAGTATGGCTTTTTCGGCAGCGTGGACGTCACCGGAGCGAAACTTCGCCCAGCCGAGCGTGTCCCACTGCGCAGCCAGCGATCCCATGCGGAGGAAGTCCTCGGGGCCAGCGGAATCCAGGTTGACCTTCATGGTCTCCGCCGAGGTGTCGGCGGCCGCGCGTGCTGCATAATCCAATGCGTCCTTCAAGCGGCGATTGGCGTTCGCGTATTCATAGGCAATGGCATTCAGGATTGCGGCATTCGGCTTGCCCGCAAGCAGTTTTTCGAATTGTGAAACGGCTTTGGCTTCGTCGGGAAGCCGGAGGTAAGCGGTTCCCAGGGCGAACGTGATCTGCCGATCGTCTGCATTCGCCTCGGCCGCTTTCTCCAGTGCCGCAACGGCATCGGCGGTCTTTCCTTCTCGCAGGAGCGCCTGCCCCTTGCGCAGCGGGGAGTCCTGTTCGGAGTTGCCCATCAGAAAGACCCAATGTTGCGTGTCATCCTGCACGGCCTTCAGGAAAGCACTATAGGTAGCGCGCTGCGCACCGGGCACCTCGCGAAGATTCAACGCAAGATGCCGCGTGCCGTGAAGAATTCCATTTTCAAACCAGTAAGTCGCTTTATATTCCGCGAAGTCGTTCTTCTGCTCGACATTGGGGGGAACAATGGGCCGGATTCCCTCAGGGAGTTTCAACGATGTTTCATGGAAGATTTCCTGAGGAGAGCCAAGCGGGAGAGGATCCTTGGATTTCTTCTGGGTCTCGTTCAACTCGGGCAGAAACATCGGAGGAAATGGAAGGGAGATGCGATGTTCCTTCCAGTCGGAGTAATCGGTGCGATGGTAGTTGTAGCTAAACCAGAAGGGATCGGCCGTTTTCTCCGGCTGTGCGGCCGCAACCTGGCTGACACTTCCGCCAAATCCCATGCGGGCAGAAAGTAACTGGGTCAGGTCCTTCCACTGGTTTTGCGGGGTATTGCGATAGGCAAGACGAAGGATGACTTCGGGATCGCCGCGTTCCTCAAAGCGGGCCTTGCCGTCCAGGGTGCCTTGCGAATCGATGGCGGCCTCCATCAGGAAACTCTCACGATTAAGGAAAGGAGGATTGGGAGGCGTAACGACGAGCTTGGCCGGAGAGTTCGCTGGCATCACGAGTGTCTGGTGATCGCGCAGCTGCGCCATCAAAAATGCATAGGGCGCGACTTCGGGAGTCGTATCCAGGAAAAGGTAAGAGTCCCCCTTCGGGATGGCGGTTATGACGTGATTGAACAAGCTGGGGGAGGGGACATCAACGTCAAGCTTGTATTTCGAGCTGATGAGCGCAGGGTACGCGTGCAAGCCCACGGCCTCGAGTAGCGCGGCAAAGAGCGTGTGCTTATCCTTGCAGTCGCCATAACGGTTGGCCAGCACATCCTCCGCGGCGTGCGGAGTGTAGCGACCGACCCCCAAGTCAATTCCGATGTAGCGGAAACGCGAGGCCACGTAATCGTAGATGGCGCGTATTTTTTCCTCGTCCGTAACTTTCCCTTTGCTAATTTCCTCGGCAGTCGAGCGAAGGCGTGACGTCACTTGCACACGGGGCCGTTGCAAGCCTTCATACCAGGCGCCGACGTCCGCCCAGGAAGTGAAGGAGGAGATGCGCACCGCGGGCGGCTTGAGACCGTGGAAATCCTTCTCCCAGGCAGGGATTTCCTGGTCCTCATCCTTCTCCTGGGCCTTCTGCAAATGTGAAGAATGCAGCGTGTAGATACGCCGAGTACCCTCGTCTTTCACTTGAGGAACGGAAAGAGAAGCCGCGACCTTAACCGGAACGCCGAGAGGTACGTTGATCTCAAGTTGCTCATCGAGGCAAATTCCACTGTCGAAAAAGTCGTGGTCATACCAGAAGTGGCCCGGAGCCATGGCTTCGTGGATGGTCCAGCGCAAGTCCGCCTCCAGCACGTCACCGACGCCAAGCGCCTTCACCGCGATGTGTTTCTCACGCTGGTCCGTGTACATCGGCGCCTCGCGACTGACAGCGGTGTCCAGTTCCTGAATTTCATCGGCAGGGGTATCGACAATGCTTCCGTCCGGTTTTCGAACCCGCGCGTAGACAACGTCGAGGGTTTCAAAACTCGCCATAAAGGGATAAACGAGCAGGCCAAATTCATGTACGGCGGATTCCGATTGGACACGGACTCGAATGGTCATCTCACGCTGACCTTTACCGTCCGCTTCAAAACGAATGGTGTTGCGGAGCTGCTCGACCACGTAAGGCTCATCCGCAAAGTTGGGTTGCTCCGGCTTGGACGGCAAAGACGATTGAGCGCCAGCCAACGTAACGCCGAGGGCTGATACTACGAGGACGCGAAGTATGCACTGTGGGGCTGGCATTCGTATAACCCTTGAGCGTTAATTAATAGCGATAATAACGCACAATGCACCTTTTGATGAAAAGAAAGTCATGTGGGCATGCGAAAAGCGAATTACTCGGGAGATTTGAAGAGCGCGGCAAAACGGATGGCGATGGCGGGCCAGGACAAATGCTCGCGGTAGACATGGTTGCTGCAGCGGCGGAGGCTGGCGCGAAGTTCAGGCTCGGATAAGACGCGAACGAGTGCGTCGTGTAGTTCATCAAGGTTGCCGGGCGTAACCAAGAGCACGCCGGCATCGGTGATGGGCCAAGCGGTTTGTTTGCCAACATAGGCGATCATGGGCACGCCACAAGCGATACCGACAATCGCGCTGCTGCGCCCAGTGGTAATCGCGCCACGAACGAATAGAAGTACATCCGCGGCGCGAAGGCGCTCGATCACCTGTTGATCGTCCAGAACACCTTCCGCGGATATTTCCACGGGCAAATCCTTAAGACCTTCACGCAACGTGGTTTCGCGCAATTCAGCGTGGCGTCCGAAAACAGAGAGGTGCAGTTTGCCGACTTTTTGCGCGGCGTGACGAACAGCGGCGAGAATGATTTTTGCTTCGCGCGCGCCGGGCTCCCCGCCCGTAATTGTAAAGACGCCAATGGTGGGAGTGCCGGACGTTAGGTGGGCGCGGCTGAGAACATTCTCTGGCGGCATCGGAATGGGAAGATTGGGGCCGACGGGAATAAAATGCGCGCGAGAAGAAGAACCCGCCAGCCAGGAGATTTTTTCAGGAGAAAGGGTGAAGATGGCCAGATCCGCCGCAGCCAGCGCGCGGCGCATGATGTGAAGCTGCACGCGAGTGCGAAGGCGATGGACGAGACGCGGGCCACGGAAGGGTTCCGAGTCATGAAAAACAATTGCGATGCGGGCACCGGCCGATTTCAATATTTTCAGGACGCGCAGGAATTTCAGGGGAAAGCCGCGCGAAGACCAGGCGAGTGCGGTGTACTGGACAAGCACCCAGCGCCCGCCCCAGGCTGCCGCTTCCAGGTGCAACGCTTTCAGAGCATCCCGCCAACCGTGAATTTCCCAGGGGACGCGGCGGATTTCCAATTGAAATTGATGGGATTGCAGAGCGGCACCAAGGTAGCGGCAATACTGCTCGACGGCGTCGGTGGGCACGTCGCGTTTGCCGAGCAAGGCGGTAACAGTTTGGCGATTCATTTTTCGACAAGGAACGAACCGAGGACCAGCGCGTCCATGCCGGAACTGAAAAAGGTGCGGATGGCGTCGGTGGGCGTATGCACGATGGCTTCACCGCGAAGATTGAACGATGTATTCATGATGACCGGAACGCCGGTGCGCTTGTCAAATTCATCAATCAGCCGCCAATAGAGCGGACTAATTTCCTGTTCGACAGTTTGCGGCCGGGCGCTGCCATCCACATGCGTGACAGAGGGAATGACGCTGCGCTTTTCCGGGCGCACCTGCGCGGTGAGGATCATAAACGGCGAATCGAAGGCGGATTCGAGGAACTCAGGAGCCGCCTCTTTTTTCAAAGAGGGCGCAAAGGGGCGCCACCACTCGCGAAATTTCACCGCATTGTTCACCTTAACATTCATTTCGGGATCGCGCGGATCGGCAAGTATCGACCGGCTGCCCAGGGCGCGCGGGCCGAATTCCATGCGCCCCTGATACCAGCCGATGATTTTGCCTTGGGAAAGTAGCTCCGCGGCAGTTGCAGCAGGGTCAGTTAGCCGGGTGAAGTGAATCTTGTACGTGCTCAGGCCAGCCGCAATCGCATCGTCATCGAACGCGGGGCCAAGATAAGCGTGGCGCATGGGCTTGATGGGTAGGCGCTGTCCGCCATCGAGATAAGGGGCGAGCGCGGCCCCGAGAGCCACGCCATCATCCGAAGCAGCGGGTTGCACGAAAAGCTTGTCGATGACACCAGAGGCGAGAATCTTGCCGTTAGCTTTGGAATTAAGCGCGACACCACCGGCAAGGCACAGATTGCGGCTGCGCGTTTTTTCCAGGGCGAGGCGGACGACGCTCATCATCGCGGCTTCGCACAAATCCTGAACGGCGAAGGCAATGTTTCTGTGGCGGCCGTCAATGTCGCCTTCGGGAACGCGCGGAGAACCGAGCGACGCGGGCCAGCCCACAAAGGAGCCGCTGCCATCGCCCATTAGAAGACCGGTGTGGACCTTGTACGGAGCCGCCTCGGGCTCTAGAAATGCGCGGAGATCTATGCCGGGCTCGCCATAGGGAGCCAGGCCCATGACTTTCCATTCATCGGCGTTGGGAGTGAAGCCCAGGAATTCGGTGAAGCGTGCGTAGAAGAGGCCGAGTGAATCGGGCCAGCTAATTGTTTGGACGTGCTCGATACGGCCATGGCTGCCGCGCCAAATGGAGGTGGCTTCCCAGGCGCCGCGGCCGTCCATGACAACGATGGCGGCATCGTCGAACCCGGAATAGGAATAGGTGCTGATGGCGTGGGCGAAATGATGATCGACGAAACGGAAGCGCGCCTTGGTGGGGCCAAAACGTTGCGCAAAACGCCGCGCGCCACCACCCTGGTGCCCCATGCTGGCGAATTGTCGCGAGGAATTCAAAACGCTGAGATAGTTGACGGCCCAGCGGCCGGTGGCGAAGAGTTTCAAATCGTGGCGAAAGGTTGCGCCGGGGGTTTGCCAGCCAAAACAGATTTCATCGATCTGGCTGGGAGAAACTTTTGCGAAATCGAGGCACGCCTGGATGGCGAGTTGCGGAAAGCGGGCATCGTGCTTGAGGCGGCTGATGCGCTCTTCGGCCACGGCGAAGAGCAGTTCGCCATCGCGAATGATGCAGGCGGAGGAATCGTGCATCTGGGAATAGTTGAGACCGAGTGTGATCATGCGGAGGCCGAACCCTCAAGAGCGATGACGTGGCGAAACAGGTTTTCCAGCGCTTCGGCGGAGCGTTCCCAAGTATAGCGTTTCATGGAATCCTGCGCTGCTTCGCCCAAGCGCTGGCGCAGCGCGGGGTCGTATGCGAGGCGCAGAACAGCAGCTTCAATCGCCGGGGCGTCGGCGGGAGGAACAAGTAGGCCGTTGAAACCGCTTTCGACAACATCCGGCATGCCGCAGGTTTCCGTCGTAATTACGGGCATGCCGGAAGCCATGGCCTCCAATAGAACCGAGGGGAGACCTTCCATGAGTGACGGAAAAAGGAAAATATCGTGCGCGGCGAAGAGGTCCTGCATATTGCCGGAGGGGACAACAGGCTGAACCACGACAGTCGAGGCGAGCTGCGAGCCGAAGAAATCGAGAATGACTTCGGGAGGACAACCACATCCGGCGAAAGTCATGGTCAAGCCGGGAAGCTGCGACGCCAGGCGAAGCAGCGCGTCGCGCAGGTAGAAAATACCCCGCTGGTCCAGCCAAGTGCCGGCGTACAGAAGTTTGAGAGGGCCGTCATCGCCGTAACGGCGAGGGACGAAGAAGCGGGGCTCTACACCATTGGGGATGTATGCAGTGCGTTCGGCATCAAGATCGTACTTAAGCTGGAGGATATTCCAGACGTCGCGGCTGTATGCGTGGGCGCCGTTCGAGGTGCGGATGGACCAGCGAAAACGCGGGAGATTATAGAAGCGCTGCCACAGGCGATTTTTCCAGGAATAATGCCAAGCGCGGCCTTTGCGCACTTCGCGGCTCATAACGTGCATGCGGCGCTCTTCTAGCCCGTGAAGAGTCATTACGTAAGGAGGATAGCTGCCTGCGCGGGAGAGACGGCGGCGCAGACCGTAGGGAAAGCCGACTGGCGCATGAAGATTGACGATATCGAATTCGCGGCGATGCTCTGCGATGTACTTTCCGAGACGCATGGAAAAAAAGAGTTCGGCAAAGCGGCCGGATACCTTTCGGCGGTCGATCAAATCCTCCTGAAAGAGATGGCGGACGGAATGGCCACGGCGCTCGAGCTCACGGCTAAGGTTATAGATGATGGCCGCCACACCGCCCTCGCGGCGGCTGGGTACACACGAAGACATGAGGATGCGCAAGGAACCGGAAGTCACCGCGCGCTCCAGTCGCCCGTACGGTCAACGTGTTGGGGCTCAAATGTAGCTAGCACCTTTCGGCGGAACTTCCGATAGAGGGGACTTGAGGCGATTTTCTTCTTGAGCGCAGCGTAGCGGCGCGGCGAAACAAATAGCGCGGGGAAGAGGCTGATGTATTTGAAAACCCGCCGGAGGAGTGAGGCATTCTCTTGCGTGATGCGGTAATCGAGCAATTCGTTGCGGATGGTGTCCAGCGGCGATCCTCCATAGAGGGAAAGAGCAAGCGCGCCCGATTCCCTCCCCAAGGATTCGAGAACGATGTTGCCAACCTCAGCTGGGACGCGCTCCTCCGCAAAGCGGAGGCGAAGCGAATCGGCCAGGGCCAGCAGTACAGCGTGCTTGCGGCGGAGGGCAATAACGCTGCCGTCGCTCACTTGAAATAGATTTTGTCCATGCAGACGGTAAAACGTCAGCGGCTCGCGAAGCAGCAGCACTTCCGAAAACAGGGCGCCCAATGTGAACAGGAACTCGTCGGCTTGAATAGTGAGAGATTCGGGCACCACGCCAATGCGGCGAAGAATCTCTGTGCGATAGGCCATGCGGCTGGTGCCAAGAAAACTTTTGCGCAGGCGGAAGAGGCGCGCTCCGGCAACGGAATCAATGCGAAAGCGGGGGGATTCGCGGACCAGCTCGCTGCGCCGGGCGCCATCGGCAAAGACTTCGGTGATGCTGTGCCCGATCAGGCCCACGCCTGGATTTTCGGAGAACGCCGCGGCCACTTGCTTCAGCTTTCCAGGTGCCCACCAGTCATCGCCATCCAGGAACGTCACAATTTCGCCCCGGCATTGCGGAATTCCCGCATTGAAGGCAGAAGCCTGCCCTCCGTTGGCTTTGCGGATCACGTGAATCTGAGGGGCAAATCTTGCAACGATCTCTGGCGTGCGATCCTGCGAACCGTCGTCCACCACAATGATTTCGCGGTCCGTGGCGGGGAAATCCTGTTCCAAAACGCTGGCAATCGCTTGTTCAATGAAGCGCTCATGATTGTAGGTGTCCACGAGGACGCTGACAAAGGGTCTGGCCATAAATGCTCAGTCAATCCTGACCTTTCGGGTAGTCCAGGGGCGGGG
>Ga0074044_10005198_pt1 | contig 10636 bp, 7 predicted proteins | sample BogForMeECP23OM1_FD_94443 | JGI IMG/M metagenome (GOLD analysis project Ga0074044, IMG submission 94443) | Bog forest soil microbial communities from Calvert Island, British Columbia, Canada - Bog Forest MetaG ECP23OM1 | ecosystem: Environmental > Terrestrial > Soil > Wetlands ...
ACGGCACACACCACTACGCCATCACGACGACCGGCTACGGCCTGACGTTCCCGACCCCCAGGGCCGGAACGTTTGTCCTGGCGGGCGACTCGGTGACCTTCGGCATTACCGTGATCACGGGAACGCCGCCGGTGGTGGACGTACTGTTCACTCAGGGCACCTACACGCTGACCTTCAACGAGGTCGGGCTGGGACTCGGTGACCAATGGAACGTGACGTTGAGCACCACGTCGGCATACGCCTGTGCGGCGGGCAGTTGCTCGCTGTATGCGACCAACACGGAGATCTCGACGGGAACGTCGCTCGTCTTCTCGGGTCTGCCGAACGGGACGTACCAGTACTCGGTTGAGGTGCCGCATGCGGTGTTGTTCCACCCGACGGTAGCGACGGGCACGGCTGTGGTCCACGGCCACCCGTTGACCAAGGCGGTCCACTTCGCCGCGGGCGCGCTGCACTTCGAGAGCCCGGCGCAGATCTTGGCTCCCGCGGCCTTGGGCCAGCGCAGCCGCGAGTCACCATAGTCGCAGAATGTGCCGGTGGGGAGCGAATTGCGACGCGAGGTATGATGCGAGTCCAGCCACAACCATTCGATGACGACTACCCGCGCCAGGGTGGGATGCCGGCCCACTTTGGATGCTCGGTTATCAACCGCGCGCGGTGCAAGGTCGCGGAACCGAACGAGACACCGAGAACCGTCAGCCGAGGGAGGGAATCGAACCCCCAGGAAGCGGATCTGCAGTCCGCCGCATTAACCATTCTGCCACCTCGGCGCGGCAAGGCCGAGGAGGGTCGGGCATAAAGCTGTCAGGTCCCGCTCGGAATGCCCTCGTCCGCCCTCCGGACATCCACGACCGACCCGGTCCAACCTCCCCGGGCTCGGGCCCGCCTCGGCACCCGCTAGACCGTACGAAAACCCCGTCGGATGCGGAGGGCGGTCGACCGGGCTACCAGACGGACTCGTAGAGCAAGAGGAGCTGGACCTCCCCCCGCGAGGCTCCGACCCCGACGAATCGCTTCCAGCAGCTCGTCGACCGATGCGGTGCCGTCCGGAACTTCCGTGAACGCGCGCCCGAGATCGGCGAGGGTGTGGGCGTCGCTCCCGCCGGTGGCCCCGAGCTTCCGGGCGGTCGCGAGTCGTGACGCCCGGAGGTTCGCTCGCCGAGAGTTGTGCCCGTTCGTGGTCTCGAGGGCGGAAACGGGCGCGGACTGGGCGACTCGGCCCCCGACGCCGTGGGTCCATCGGAACGGGTGGGCCGGCACTGCCTCCCCTCCGTGCGCCTGCACCCAGGAGACCGTTTCGGCGAGTTCCCGACGGGGTGGGGGCGCCTCGGGTATCCCGTAGACCAGGAGGTGACCTTCGATGGTCGAGACCTCGACGCCCGGCACGAGGAGGACCTCCGGGTGACGTTGCGCGAGGGCCCCGAGCTCTCCGTGACCGCCCACGGTGTTGTGGTCCGTGAGGGCGAAGCCGTTCAACCCGACGGCACCGAGGTGGTTCACGAACGCGTCGACGGGGACCCGGGAGTCGGGGGAGTACCGGGAGTGAACGTGCAGGTCGAGCCGGACCGGCACGGTCACCGCACCTTGGCGCCGAGAGGAACTTCCTCCGACGGGCGGATGGGCTTGCCGGGCCCAAACGAAAGCAAGACCCCCTCCTCGGACGCCTCGGAGGGGCGGCGGACGATCCCCATCGTCCCGGCGGGCCACTCTCCGAGGACGCTCACGGTACGGTCCCCGATATCGACCAGGGTACTGCCACCGGCGGCTTTCGCGCCGGCCCTTCCGACGGAGAGCGCGATGCTCGAAAACTCGTCGTGCGTGACGACCCGGTCCTCGGGGCCGGACCCGGGGACGTACGTCCCCGCCGGGATCCCTTCGGGAGGGGAGAGCAGGACGGCGCGTTCCCCGGATTCGGCGGCGAGCACCATCCCCTGCGACGTGACTCGGCGAATGGTTCGGGGCGCGAGATTGGCGACGAACACGATCGGGCGGCCTCGCAGTGCCTCCTCGGGATAGGACGAGCGAAGGCCGGCGACGATCGTCCTCGGCTTCGGGCCGCCGTCGTCGACCTCGAGGACATAGAGCCGGTCGGCGGAAGGGTGAGCCGTCGCCGACCGGATCACCCCTACCCTAAGCGCGAGCGGCACATCACCGCTAGGTCCGGCTGCGGGAGCGACCCCGGCAGCTCCCTCCTTGGGTGCCGGCTCAGGTCGCGGGAACAAGGGCCGGATCTCGCCGAGCGGTTGTCCGGCCGGGACGGGCTCCAGGGCGGTCTCCCAGTCGCCCGGAGAGGGGGGGTTCGCGAAGCCGAGCATCCGGTACACTTCTGCGCTCGAGAACGGAAGCGTCGGGGAGAGCCAGAGCGCGATTGCCCGCAATCGCCAGGCGGTTTCGTAGATCGTCCGAGCCCGGTCGGAGTCCGAGCCCTGCCACGGTTTCGCCTCGTGGAAGCGGCGGTTGGCCTCCCGAACCTCTTCCAGGGCGAGATCGAGGGCCTCCTTCAGCCGGACGGCCTCCAGCGCGTCGGTGATCTTCCGGTGCGCGTCGCGTATCCGGGCGCCGGTCCCCGACAAGAGATCCGGGGTCCATCCCTCGGGCGGAGAGGGGATCCGCCCGGCGAAGCGCTCTCGGGCCAGGACGAGCGCACGCTGGACCAGGTTACCGTACTGGTTCGCGAGGATCTCGTCTCGCAGCTTGTGAAACTCGTCCCAGTCCAGCTCGGTGTCGTGGTGTTCCGGGGCGAGGATCGCGCCGTAGAAGCGGATCACGTCCGCCGGATAGTTCTGGAGCAGGCTCGGGATGAACGCATCCTGTTCCTGCGTTCGGGACTTCGAGACCTTCTTCCCCCCGACCAGAAGCCATTCGTTGGCGGGAACGTCGAACGGGAGTCGGAGCCCTCCCACCCCGATCAGCACCGAGGGCCAGACGATCGTGTGGTGGAACTTGTTGTCCTTGCCGACGAAATAGTATTGTCGAACGGATTCGCGAACGTCCCAGAAGCGGTGCCACGCGTCGGGCCGGCCGGCACGGATCGCCCATTCCTTGGACGCAGAGAGGTAGCCGATGAGCGCCTCGAACCAGACGTAGAACCGTTTGGTCGCGTACCCGTCCAACGGTAGCGGCACACCCCAGTCGAGATCGCGCGTGATGGGCGTGGGGTGGAGCCCTTCGGCAAGGAAGTTCTCGGCGACGCGCCGTGTGCCCGGGCGCCAGTGCCCTTGCTCTGCCAGGTATTCGGCGAGCCTCGGCTGGAGTCGGTCGAGCTCGAGATAGAAGTGCTCAGTAGGCCGGAGTTCCGCCGGGGTTCCGCAAAGCGAGCATCGGGGTTGGAGGAGGGTGCGAGCCTCGAGGGGACGACCGCATCGGTCGCACTCGTCCCCTCGCGCCGACTCGAACCCACAGTGCGGGCACGTGCCGACGAGGTAGCGGTCGGGGAGGAACCGCCGGTGCTGAGGGCAGTAGGGCGCTTCCTCCGTACGGCGCCGGACGAACCCGTGCTCCAGAAGCGCGAGAAACACCTCCTGAACGGTTCGCTCGTGCACGATCGTCCGTGTCGTCGTGAACAGATCGAAGGAGAACCCGAGCTTCTCGAACGCGGAACGGTTGATCGCGTCGAATCGTTCCGCAACCTCCGCGGGGGGGCGCCCTTCCTTCTCTGCCGCGACGAGGATCGGTGTCCCGTGCATGTCCGACCCCGACACCATCAGCACCTCGTCCCCCCTCAAGCGATGGAAGCGGGCGAAGATGTCGCCGGGAAGATAGGCGCCGGCGAGGTGACCTAGATGAAAAGGCCCGTTCGCGTAGGGCCAGGCGACGGCCACAAGAATCCTTGCCGTCGTGCCTCACCCCGGCCGAATCGAGGAGGCTAGATTGGCTTAGGGTTTGCCGGGCGTTTCACGACCTCGCCCAAGCGCCCTTTATCTCTCGCTCACGCTCCCCGAACCATGGCTGACGGGTCCGCCCCGATGCACCGAGTCACGGTGCCCTCTGCGGACAAGGAGATCGGGGTTCGGCATCCCATCCTTTCCCATGGGTTCGTGGCTTTGGTTGACTACATGGGGGACGACTCCGCTATCGTCCAGGCGGCGCGCGTCTCCTACGGGAAGGGTACGAAGACCGCACGAGACGATCGGGGATTGATTCGATACCTGATGCGCCACCGGCACACGACGCCGTTCGAGATGGTCGAGTACAAGTTCCTCGTTCGGCTCCCGATGTACATCGCTCGTCAGTGGATCCGTCATCGGACAGCCTGTCTGGCAGAGGGCACACGAATCTTCTTCGACCTGCCCGGACGGAAGCCAGACGGTGGCGCCCGGGTCTATCCGATACGCGTAGAGGAGGTGTGGAGAAAATTTCAGCCGACCCGAAATCAAAGATCGGGCCGACAGAAGAATCCGCATTATAGGCAAGACCGGCTCCGGGCGATGAAGGTCCGCCAGTTAGACGAAGAAGATCGGACCTTCCGCCACTCGCGGATAGTCGACGTTGTCCGAAACGGCCCCAAACCCGTCTTCCGGATGACACTGGACGACGGAAAGTGGATCGACTGCACCGCCGACCACCGGTTCCTGTTCGAGGCGGGGTGGAGCACGCTTGCCGAGCGGACCGGTTTGCACGAAGCGAACGGGAAGGCCGTCTGGATTGACGGAAGCTACCGGCTAAACATCAATGGCGCAGAAATCGCCCGGCCAGCGCTCTATCAAGAACGCACCTGGCTCGAGCGCGAGTACGTGGAACTCAACCGACCGCTGAAGGACATCGCCGAGGCGTGCGGGGTCCTGCCAGCGACCGTTCTCGCCTGGGTTCATCGGTTTGGGCTCCCCAGCCCCGGTCGGTCCCGCACGTTCAGCATCGGCAACGAGTACTCCTCGCTTCGGAGGGGGCGGAGGGGGATCGCTGTCAACCGCGCGGTCCGCGGAACCGACAGCGAACCGTACCGGTCTAAGTCCTGGCTCGAAGAGAAGTGGGCAGTGGAACGCCTCCCGGCGAGCTCAATCGCGCGGGAGTGCGGCGCGAGCCCCTCCACGATCCGAAAGTGGCTACGACTCTATGGCCTTACCAACCATCCTTCTCACGACAGCCACCCAGGCGTCCTTCCCGGCGATGCCCCTTGGAACTCTGGCAAGACCTACCGACTCGGACCCCGTCCGATGACCGCCACGCGCCTCGCGATCGTGAGGGCCGCGCGGTCAGGCCCTGCGTCAAATTTCTGGAAGGGAGGCGTGTCCAGCGACCGTGAGGGAATCGGACGGTGGACAACGCAGATCGCGCCGAGCGTCCACGCACGGAATCATTGGACATGCCAATTGTGTCACCACCACCGGCGATACCTCCATGCCCATCACGTCGTCCCAGTGTGGGCCGACCTTTCTCGAGCCCGTGATCCGACGAACCTCACGACCCTGTGCGACGACTGCCACAGAGAAGTCCACCGGAACGAAAAGGCCTATGTCGGACTCCTCGGCGGTCCGCCACTTTCCGAGGAATGGACCAAGAGACCGAGGATCGCCTGGAACCGCCTTACGGTTTCGCGGCTGGCAGGAGTCGAGAAGTTCGAGTTCCTCGGAGTTCGGATGACCTATGACATCGAGGTCGAAGGTCCGTTCCACAACTTCGTCGCCAATGGGATCGTTACTCACAACTCAGTGAACGAGTACTCGGCGAGGTACTCCATCGTTCCTGACGAGTTCGAGGTCCCACAGGCGGAGAGTGTTCGGCAGCAGTCCACTCGGAACAAACAGGGACGAGGCGATCCTCTGCCCAACGAGGTTGTGGAGAGGTTTCGATCCGACCTCGATCGAGTTTCCCGAGACGCCTACGATGCGTACACGCGCGCCCTTGAGTCGGGGGTCGCCCGCGAAACCGCACGAATGCTTCTCCCGGTTGCCTACTACACCCAATGGTACTGGAAGACAAACCTCTGGAACCTCTTCCACTTCCTTTCCCTACGTCTTGACCCTCATGCCCAGGAAGAGATCCGCCTCTACGCGGCGGAGCTATCGAAATTAGCGCGGGAGGTGTGCCCGATCGCCTTCGAAGCCTTCGAGGACTACCAGTTGGGCGCGATCTCTCTAAGCCCGCGCGAGCGGTTGGCCATACGAGCCCTTCTCGACGGGAAGACTCCCGAAGTCGCGTGTGAGATGGCGGGGCTCCCTCTTCGTCGCGAGGACGGAAAACCGATGACTACGGGCGAGGGCGTGGAATTCCTTGAGAAACTCGAAAGTCTGCGGTCTTCGGATCCGCCTCCCGGCTAAGGGTATAGCCCGCCCCCATCTCCGTCGATCGTGACGGACCCTCGACGGTTCGGGTTCCTCCTCGAGAACGAGCGGGTGCCCCCGGGGGACCGAGAAACTACCGATGTCGTAGACCCGGCCGACGGGTCCTTGGTAGGGCGCGTCGCCCGGGCGACTTCTGATGATGCCTCAGCGGCCATCGAGTCTTCGTCTCGAGCCCAGCCCGCGTGGGAGGCGATCGGGGCCCTCGCCCGCGGGAAAATCCTGCTTCGGGCCGCGGAGCGACTCCGGGCCCGTTCGGACGAGCTGGCCGTGCTCATCACACGAGAGATGGGCAAGGTCCTCTACGAGAGCCGGTCCGAGGTCGGAGGCGCGATCGACAACCTGGAGTTCTACCCATCGTTCGCGAGGACCCTTTCCGGCGAGGACGTCGCGGGTCTCCCTACCGGAGAAACGATGCGCCTCGTCTGGGTCCCTCGAGGGGTCGTTGTGGCGATCACCCCCTGGAACTTCCCGGCCGCGACCGTGACCCGAAAGCTCGCTCCGGCTCTTCTTGGAGGAAACACGGTCGTCCTGAAACCCTCGAGCTCGACCCCGCTTTCCTCGCTCCTGATCGCCGAAACGCTTCACGCGTCGGGACTCCCGCCGGGCGTTCTGAACGTGGTCACGGGCCCCGGTTCGAAGATGGGTCCTGCACTGGTCGGGAATCCGTTGTGCTCCACCGTCACGCTCACTGGCTCGACCGCGAGCGGCGTGGAAGTGCTCAAGCTGGCGGCTCCCAACGTCGTGAAGTGCCTTCTCGAGCTGGGCGGAAAGGCCCCCGTAATCGTGGGCAGGGACGCCGACCTCGACTGGGCGGCCCGAGCGACCGTCTGGGCCCGGTTCTGGAACGCGGGGCAGGCGTGCATAGCCGCCGAACGATGCTATGTCGAACGGTCCGTCGCGAACGCATTCCGGTCGAAGGTCTCCACCCTCACGAAGGCCCTACGCGTTGGCCCGGGAACCTTGTCGGGGGTCGACATCGGCCCTCTCTACGCCTTCGGAGCCCGGGACGCCGTCGCGGAGCACGTACGGAACGCGGTGACCGGAGGGGCGAAGGTCGTGGTCGGCGGGGGCTCCCCGACGGCGCCGGGTCTGGCGCGAGGCGCGTTCTACCTCCCTACCGTTCTCGACGCGGTGGACGAGGCGAACCCGGTCGCCCGGGAAGAGGTGTTCGGACCGGTCCTTCCGCTGCTGACGTTCGACGACTGGGACGAGGCGATCGGGCGGGCTAACGCGAGTCGGTACGGGCTCTCCAGCTATGTCTTCACGCGCGACCTCTCGCTCGCCGAGAAGGCGATTCGCGAGCTCAAATGCGGAGAGACCTACGTCAATCGGGTAGGGCCCGAGTCTCCCCAAGGCTACCACGCCGGATTCCGGCAGAGTGGGTTGGGCGGTGAGGGTAGCGCCTGGGGGTACCGGGACTACCTTCAGCTCAAGACCGTCTACGTCGACTGGAAGGAGCCTCATAGCGCGGACTACTTCCTGCCGTACCCCGATTGAGGGGGCTCGCCGTACGGCCGGGCACGAGCCCGACGTGTAGGTCCATCACGTTGGTGCCCGTCGGACCGGGTTTCCAGAGACCACCGACTCGAACGAGCGCGTCGTAGGAGGCGTGCTCGCGAAGAGCGATTCCGATCGCCACCCCTTCCCGGCGGGCGCGCTCTACCGAACGACCGTCGACCCACCCGCCAGCGGCGTCCGTAGGCCCGTCGATCCCATCCGTCCCCGCCGAGAGCACGACCGCGTCGGTACCTTGGAGTGCTTGCGCTGCCGCGAGCGCGAACTCCTGGTTGCGGCCGCCGCGCCCGGGCCTTCGCCCGAGCGTGACGGTCGTCTCACCGCCACTGAGGACCGCGACGCGAGCGTTGCGGGTCGCGAACGATCCAACCTTGCGACCGAACTCGGCCCCCGCGAGCCGGGTCTCGCCCGTAACTCGACTGGAGAGGATGCGAGGCAGGTACCTCCGCCTCCGCGCTTCCACCGACGAAGCGATCAACGCGGTCCGGTTCGAGGCAGCGAGCACGAACGGGCGCGAACGGAAGTGCGGGTCGCCCGGCTTCGGCGTCTCCGCGAGGCCACCCCGGGCCCCCTCGACCAGGTGGCGAAGGACCGGACGAGGGAGGCGGGTGGTCAGCGCGTACCGGTGGACCGCCCGGAGGGCATCGCGGAACGTCGTTGGATCCCCCACGGTCGGTCCGGATGCGATCTCGCAGGGGCGGTCCCCCACGACATCGCTGATCGCGACCGTTGCGAACTTCTTCGAGCGGACCGCCACGGCAAGACGCCCGCCCTTGACCTCCGAAAGGTGTCGTCGGATGGTGTTCATCGCCGCGATCGGAGCGCCGCATCCGAGCAGCAGTTGGTTGGTCCGGACGAGGTCGGGCAGCGACAGGTCAACCGGAGGCAGCTCCAGCGCTGCGGAGCCACCCCCGGAGAGCAGGAAAAGAGTGACGTCCTGCTCCGAGGTCTCGGCGACGTATTCGAGGGCTCGACGGCCGGCCCGGAAGCTCCCTCGCCCCGGCAGAGGATGATCTCCGACGACCACTTCGGCGCCGGCACGCGGCGCTGGGTACCCGCGGGGTACGACCGCCAAGCCCTCCACCCGACCGCGGAAGACCTGCCACGCTGCGTCGGCCATGGCTCCGGCGGCCTTCCCGATCGCGACGACATGGACCCGACCCCCGCGAGCTTCCCGTAGGGTCCTCTGGCCCACGAGGAGAGCGCCCTGACTTCGGCGGAGGCTCGCCCGGACGACGACTCCGGGGTCTACCGCCCGTATCCCCGCGCTCACGATCGCGATCGCGTCGGACACGGCGGACGATGAGGGGTCTCCCGTTCTGTCGCTCACGATTCGAAGGAGGGACCTCCCGCCACGGGGGTAGGGTGAGGGTGGGAAAGGAAAGGGTTGGCGCGACGTCGCACCCCTACGGGTGCTTGGACATCGCCATCACTTCGGCTTCGCTGACCTTCTTGTGATGGCTATGCTCGACGTGCCACTGCGTCACGGAGACGAGCTCGTGCTTGTCCTTGGTCACGACCTCGAATCCATCCTCACACGCGACCTTCATCTTTCCGCATCCCATGTTCGGTTCCCTTCCGCCGCGGCGCGGCTCCGATTCAATCGGAGTGCCTAATGATTAGCCTGTCGGTTCGGTGGGCGGCGGCCGGCGGGTCTTGGGCAGCCTCGGGTCGCACGTCCCGCGGGGCACGAGGTCAGAATCGTGGGCGATCCCCTGCCTCGAGCGTGAAACCGGGTTGCGGCAGGAACTCGGGCGGGTCGACCCCAAAGCGGCCGGGAAGCACCGTCGCAAGCCCGTCGAAGGCGGACCCCGCCCCGCCGCTCGCGATCGCCTCGGCCAGCCGGCGCGCCGCCCCCCCGGCTCGCATCACGCCGAACCCGTTGAAGCCGGTGATGCAGAAGAGCCCCGAGGCCCCGGGCACCGGGCCGATCAGGGGACGGCGGTCGGGGGTGGCCGTACACACGCCGGCCCAGGCCCGGACGAGATCGGCGTCCTTCCATCCGGGGAAGCGCCGATCGAAGCTCTCCGCGAGATGCGCCACGAACGACGCGTCCCCCGACGGGACGAACGTCTCCGGATCGGCCTCGACCTTCTCGGTTCCGTCGCCGGCGAGAATCCGCCCCTCGTCCTCGGGCCGCGCGTAGACATCCAGGTCGAGGTCGTGCACCGATGGGAGAGGGACGTCCGATGGGCTCGAGGGGCGGAGGAGGGCAGCCTGTGTCCGGTAGGGCATCAAGGGGAGAGGGCGGCCGACGGAGGCGAGAAGCCGTTTCGACCACGCGCCCGCGGCCACCACCGCTCGGCGGGCCCGCACCGTGCGGCCGGCTACCGAGAGCTTCCACGAATCCCCGTCGGCGGTGAAGGAGCCGAGCGGCGCCCCGAGAAGGAACTGGACCCCGGCACGGCGAGCCGCTTCTGCGTAGAGCTCGGTCATTGCGCTCGGCGTGACCACTGCGTCGTCCGGGTGCCAGGCCGCCTCCAAGATGTCGTCGCATCGGGCCACAGGGACCCGCCGGAGAAGGGCGTCCGGGGAGATCGGTCCCACGCCCACGCCCCAACCACGTAGGCGCTCCGTGCTCGACCGGAGCGCGGCCGCCACCCCCGGGTCAGAGGTCCACCGCGCGAAGCCGACCGTTCGGTACGCCGATGGGTCCCACCGGCGGGAGAGACGCGCATACTCCTCCTTCGATTCCCGCACGACCTCGACGTCCCAGCGGTCCCAGAGCTGCTCCGACACGATCCCGGCGGCCCGACCGGTCGCGCCCGCCCCCGGGGTTCGGGGGTCGAACACAGCGACGGGACCCACGTGGCGTTCGGTGAGGTGGAACGCGAGCGCAG
>Ga0074044_10005201_pt1 | contig 10635 bp, 5 predicted proteins | sample BogForMeECP23OM1_FD_94443 | JGI IMG/M metagenome (GOLD analysis project Ga0074044, IMG submission 94443) | Bog forest soil microbial communities from Calvert Island, British Columbia, Canada - Bog Forest MetaG ECP23OM1 | ecosystem: Environmental > Terrestrial > Soil > Wetlands ...
TGATCGAAGGCGATGTTGACGATGCCGTCGCTATCCTTGATATCGAAGACGACCGCGTTGCCGCCCACTTCTCGCCAATGGCGGATGATGCGCACTCCATGATCGCTGCCCGCCATGACTCCAGTCAGGTAAATGGCGCGGACCTCGAAATCTCTTGCAACTGGCACAGTTTTCTCTACAATTGGCGATTCCAGAATTCCGGGGATGATGATCTGCTCTCCGGACTTGAGGAAGACCCCCTGCCGGTTATGGTTGGCTTCGCGGATGGCATCGCCCAATTCCGCTGAGGTGAGGTATTTGGTCCGCTTCAGATTCTTGCGGGCGACGGACGGGAGGCTGTCTCCACGCTGGGCGACGTAGAGCGCGGAACCGGGGGGCGCAATAACGGAGACAGGCGCCGGGGGTTCGGGCTTCTTGGTGGCAACGGCTTTCACAGGCACTAACTGAACGCCGTGCGGATTCTGTACTCCCGCGGCGGGCAAAGAAGACAGGCCTAAGCCGACCAGAGCCACGCGGAATAGGAAGGCTGCAAGTCTTGCGATCGAGGGTCCAGCCGTCGAGAGTCGGGACAAAGGCATTCTCCAGGGTGTCAATCTGTTTCCGATTGTGGGCTGGCGATAACCTTGGCCGCCAGTTACGTCTGGCCAACGGCCTACGGCCTACTGGACATGGGCGCAGGGGTGGTTTAGTGCGCAAGGTAAAGTTCCAGCAGTCTGCAAACTATTGCTCTTGGGGAAACTGTGGGTAACGTGACCGGCTTGGCGTGGGGCGGGCTAGCCGCATCTAAAACGATGAGAAACGGGGAATTACGGGGCGTTCGGAGGATGGCTAACGGCTTGCACTAAGGTAAGGAGCGGTTAAGGAGATGCAGCTTTTCTCCCACGTGGCAGCCGAGTCGCAAAAATGAGCAGTTTCCCAGAAAAAACGCAGCTCTCGGAAAGGAAACCAGGGCCCGAAGCGATGAGAACGAACCTTGCAACCGTGCTTGACCCTAGCCGCCGTAGCAACGATGCCCGTGACTTTGAGTCAGCTCTACGCCGGAAGATTGTGGGGCAGGACCAGGCGATCGAGAAGGTGGCCGAGATCTACCAGATGTTTCTGGCCGGGTTGAACGCGCCGGGCCGTCCCGTGGGCAACCTGCTGTTTCTGGGGCCGACCGGATCGGGCAAGACGCGGGTGGTCGAAGCGGTGGCCGAGTCGCTGTTCGGGGACGCGCGGGCCTGCATCAAGATCGATTGCGCCGAGTTTCAGCACTCGCACGAGATTGCCAAGCTGATCGGCTCGCCTCCGGGATACCTGGGACACCGCGAGACCCATCCGCTGCTGACGCAGGAAGCGCTCAACCAGTGGCACACGGAAAAGCTGAAGCTGTCGATCCTGCTGTTCGATGAAATCGAGAAGGCTTCCGACTCGCTCTGGCAACTGCTGCTCGGAATCCTGGACAAAGCAACGCTGACGCTGGGCGACAACCGGCGGGTGGATCTTTCGAGCTGCATCATCATCATGACCTCGAACCTGGGCTCGGTCGAGATGAACGGCTTAGTGGATGGCGGCTTGGGCTTCGCGCCTCGGGCGGTGCAGGTGGATAACTCGCTCGACGACAAGATTGACCGCTCTGCCGTGGATGCGGCGCGGCGCAAGTTCGCGCCCGAGTTCATGAACCGCATCGACAAAGTGGTCGTGTTCAAAACCTTGCGTGCCGAGCACCTGCAACAGATTCTGGACATCGAACTGGGAATGGTGCAGCAACGGGTGCTGATGGCGGCAGGCGCGCACCAGTTCGTGTTCAACTGCACGCCGCAGGTCAAGACCTTCCTGCTCGCCGAAGGTACCGATCCGAAATACGGGGCGCGGCACCTGAAGCGGGCGATTGAACGGCATCTGGTGTTTCCGCTGGCCAACCTGGTGGCGACCGGACAGGTGAAGCTGGGAGATTTTATCCGCATCGATCTGGTGGGCGAGAGCAAGCTCGCCTTTGTGAAGGAAGCGGAAGGCGCGATGGTGCCGGTTCTGCTCGAGCGCTACGGGGCGGCGGCGGCCATGCCCGCAGCGGCGCCCGCCAGAGCGGCGCGTCCGGTCATCCAGCGTAAGGAGTTTGGCGCCGGATTACTCAACGAGAATAAGTAACTCAAGTTGCTGGTAGGTAAGGGCACCGCGTTAGGCGGTGTCCTTTTTATTTTGGTCCTCAATTGTTTACGCGATTCATGAGATCAATGGCATGTCGCTGAAAGACGGATCGGCGGGAAGGAAACGTGGGGAAATAAAAAGAACCGCGACATTGGTTACGCTCTAGCCGCCAACTCCTGCGAGAGAGTGGACGACGTGGAGGCGTGCACCGTCGCGGTCCCTGATGCGATTTCTGCTTTCGCAGTACCAAACCCCGGCGTCTCCTCGCAGAGCAGTCGGTTTTTTCGGGTCTGGCCGTCGAGCGGGTCGCCCCGCCCTACGAATCACCCAGCCTACTTCGGGTTGGCAGCGATTATGAAGCCAATCCTTTCAGCCATCGACGGGAACCAGCCTACAGCATCCTGAAAAGTTGTCAACGCCCGTTTTTGGTGCAAACAGCGAGCCGGTGAAGGATCGGTAAGCGCTCCAGATGCCTTGTCAGTCAAGGTTTCTGTGGACAGTGGAAAGAATTCAGCGCTGCCCAGTTTTGCCAGCCTGTGGAAATCTTTTTACGAAATGAACACAAAGTACCAAAGTATACCTAGAACCACGCCAGTCTCTTGACGGGTGAACCACCGTCGCGCATGGTGGTGTCAGAGAGAGCGAGAAGTGACATGTGCCATCTGGTAGCCTACGTGGACGGCAGCTCCCACGGGAGTCCTGGTCCGTCCGGTATCGGGGTCATCGTCGAAGGTTCTGCGGGAGGCCGCATCCGAATTGCCAAGTCGATCGGTTGGCAGGACAACAACGTGGCCGAGTACGTAGCGCTGCTGGAAGCTCTGCAATGTGCCATGAATCAGGGAGCGCTTTCGCTTCGTGTTTACTCGGATTCCGAGGTGGTGGTGCGTCAAATGCGCGGCGAATATGCTTGCCGGAGTCCGAGGCTGTATTCCTTGCATTGGATCTGCCGCAAACTGGCTCGGGGCCTGGAGTTCGCGATTACTCGCATCCCGCGGGAGCGCAACCTCGAGGCGAACCACCTCGCCAATAGCGTTGCCCGGCTGTGCCGCGACATTAGCGACGGTTAGAGCGGTTCTCGTGGTCGCCCCCAATTCGCGACGTGCCCCTACTGCTCTTCCGGCTTGAAGATCACGCCTTGACTGGTGCGGCTGTTCATCACCACGCGGATCGGTTCCGTAAATTGCAAGTGGCGAACACAGCCTTGCTCTTCCACTGCCGGCTGTTCCGTCAACCACTGCCAATCGACCGAGCCTTCTCCGGCGTCTGGATTCACCGTAAAGTAACCGGTCTGAAAGGCAGTGAGATTCTGGAAGAAATGGCTGCCCTGCGATGGGGTGACGCGAAGATCGCGGAAACCGGCCTCCACAATCACGCGCGCGCCCGAGATCTCATCCCATTCCACCGGAATGCCCAGCCAGGGTTCGGTCGAACCCCAGCGCCCCACCCCGATCAGCAGATAGGGGCGGTTCTGTTCCTGGAGCAAGCCATTGAACCAAGCGACCGCCTCGGCCACTTCCTGGCTGCGGCTACGCTCGAAGCGCTGCGAATCGACGACTATGACATCGTGAAGATTCTCGATGCTGCCGTTGCCCAGAACTTTGTTGCTCAGGCAGATCAAACGCTCGGGTTGCACATCGTCCAGGGCTAAGTCCTCACCGTCGCGCGCGAGCGTCAGTGGCCGGATCTGCAGGAAACCAAACTCCGCCGCCTGACCAGATGATGGGCCAGACTGCTGAGGCAGACGCACCGCAAATTCAATCTCCACCGGATTGCCCAGCGCATCCTCACCGGCCCGAACCAGCACGTCGAGAATCTCAGCCAGCGGGAAGGTGCCATGCTTGAGCATGGGGGCAAAGGTCACGACGCGCGCTCCCGGCCGGCTCACGCCATCGTAAATGGCGTGGTTGTCGCGGGAGTAAGTGGAAGCCAACGCCCGCAGCGTGCCGTCGGTCTGGGCGGCGTCGAGGCCGAACCGCTTCTCGTGCCAATGGCCGGGACGGCCTTCCGCTGCGGGATGCAACTCCAAAGCCCAGAATTCCGACTGCGAGTTGGTGAGGATGTCTTCGACCGAGGAAAACTGTACCAGGTTCTGGGGATAGCGCGGGCAGAACGTCAAACACTTGCCTCCATCCACCACGGCCCGGCCCAGTCCGAGAGCGACGGCGGCGATGCCGTCTTCGAACGTCATCGGAGGCACGGGATAGGAATTGCGTGAGCGCACGACGCCGGAGAAATCCGGATAAAAGCGCTCGCTGTGCGCGGTGCCCACTACCCGCTGGAGTATCACCGCCATTTTTTCCTCTTCCAGACGGTAAGGCGTAGCCCGCACATAGGCCTTCGCATGGCGGCTGAAGGTGGAGGCGTAGACGCGCCGGATGGCCTCGCTGAGCGCCGTTAGCCGCTCTTCTGGATCTGCTTGCTGGTTGCCCAGCATGAAGGTTTCATACACGCCGGTGAAAGGCTGGTATTGCGAATCCTCCAGCAGGCTGGAGGAACGCACCGCCAGCGGATGGTTGACCTCGGCCAGGAACGATTTCAGGTCTTCGTTGAGGGCGGCGGATAACGGCGCAGCCAGAAACTTCCGGTGAATTTCGGCACCATCCTCGCATTGCAAGGCAAAGTCCAGGAGGTTGTTCTCAGCCAGGAATTGATCGAACACATCCGTCGCGAGGACCACGGCGGGAGGCACCGAGATGCGAACGCCGGGAAAGCGGCGGGTCAAACGGCTTTTGCGCAAGAGGTGGCGCACGAAAGCGAGGCCGCGGGCTTTTCCACCAAGCGATCCGGAACCGATGCGCAGAAAATTCGATTCCGCAGGCTTGAACGTATCGGCCCTGAAGTCGCCGATCAGCACCTCACTCTGTTCGCGGCGGTACTCGTGGATCGATTCGATCAGATCGCGCCGCAGATGTTCCGGGCTCGCGAAGTCCGAAACTTTGCGCGGGCGGAGCTTGGCCGCCAACGCAAACTCGGTGCGCGCCATCAGCCAATGGGAGAAATGGTTGCTCTGCGAATGAAAGACAACGCTTTCCTCCGGAACAATTTGCAATTGCTCTTCCAGTTCGTTCATGTCCTTCGCCCGTCCGACTTCACTCGAGTCCGGCAGACGAAACACGAAGTCGCCAAACCCGAATTGCTCGGTCAAGATCCGGCGCAAGTCCTTCAGCAGCGTGGGCGAACGCTTGCGCAGAAACGAATAGCCCTCGGCGTGCGCTCGCGGGCGGAACTCGGTGCGGCTGGTTTGCAACACGACGGGCACGTCCGGCACCAGGCTCTTCACCAGGCGCGCCAGTTCGAAGCCCGCCTCCGGACTGAGTTTGCCCTCCCAGGGGAACTCCACGTCCGATACCAGGCCAAACAGATAGTCGCGATGCTCCTGCACCAGACGGGCCGCGTCTTCGAAGTTCGAGCTCAGCAGAATTCGCGGCCGCGCCTGCATGCGCACCAGCTTGTGCGCCACGTTGATGCCTTCCTGGATCACGCGCTTCGATTGCTTGATGAGCTCGGTATAGATCACCGGCAAGAACGATGAGTAATAGCGGATGTTGTCTTCCACCACCAGCAGCACCGGCACGCCGATAGCCCGCGTGTCGTGCCGGACGTTGCGTTGATCCTCGATGTACTTGACCATCGCGATCAGGATGCGGGCATTGCCCTGCCACAGAAAAATGCGTTCGATGTCGGTGACTGGATTCCGCGCCACGAAATTCTTGGTCTCGCGATAGTCGTAGGCCAGCACCAGTACCGGAACATCCAGCCCCGCCCGCTTCACTTCGTATGCCAACCGCGCTGCGTCCATGTCGCCCACGGCGAGATTGGTGACGATCAGATTGAACTGCGGCTGCGAGCGGGCCAACTCCAGCGCTTCCGCGCAGCTGGAGACATGTGTAATCCCGGGAATCTGCTGGAGGTTGAGTTCGAGCGATTCGTCGATGAGCAATTCGTTCAGCCGGCCATCTTCGCGGAGGATGAAGGAATCGTAGAGGCTGGACACCAGAAGAATGTTCTGCACCTTGAACGGCATCAGGTTTTCGAAGCCTTCAAAGCGCTCTTCGGCATCCAGAATCGGCTCGGCGATGCGGCGGACGCCCATGGGGATATCCTAGCCCATGTTCGCTGAAGAAGAGACTGCCGGGATTACTAGGACACCTAGCTCTTCCCCCACTTCCCTATCCGGAAGCAGGCTTTACCGTCCTCTCAGATCGACGGTCGGCGGCGGGCATCCGAGCCTACGCGACTCCTTAGTTAACCGTCAAATACACCACCTTGGCGTGCGACGCTGAACTGGCGGCAGTGCCGGTGATGGTGACGGCGTAGGTTCCAGCCAGCGTTCCGCCGCCGGGGGCAATGGTGCTGCCGGACGATCCGCAGGCCGACTGCAGCAGGATCGCACCCGCGATCAGGCCGAGGACAGCTCCGGCCAGCCAGCGGCGCCGCTTGCGGCCCGCGCCGATACCGAGTCCAAGCAGGCTTAGGCCGCCGATGGGGAGCCAGGCGGCATAGAACCAGCCGGAGCCGCGGCGGAACAGGCTGCCGGTGGTCACGGGGCGGGCCACGGTAGCGATGCTCAGCTTCGTGCTATAACACTCGCCGCCCGAAAGCACGACGGTGGTGGGGCTGTAGGTGGGAGTGGATGCAGTCACCATCGAAGGATTGAAGGTTGGGGTGGCCGGGGTGATGGTGCCGCTGTAGCCGAGTGTCGTATCCGTCGGACAGAACGTGACCGTAATTGTGGCCGTGTCGCCGTCCGTGATCGGGGCCGGGGTCGTCGCATCGATGCTGAAATCGACAACATTTGCAACTGGCTGCTCGACAATCGGTCCCACCGGACCGCCGTTCGCGCTGGCATTGCCCGAGACCGTGATGGTCTGGTTGACAATAGGACTTGCCGGCGTCATGTCGACTACGACGGTTGCCTTCCCATTCACGGGCAGGCTTCCTATCATGCAAGTGAAAATCATCGTCGTCGCTTGCAAGGTACAGTTTCCGGTGCCGCCGGTCTGGGTCGCGGTGGGAAGCGTGGTCAGGCCGGTGGTAGGCAAATAGGCATAAAAAGTCACGAGGTTCGCCTGTTCGTATCCGGTGTTGGTGACGTCGAAAGTAAATGCAATCTGAGTTCCGGCCGGGACCGGATTGGGAGTCGGGCTGGTGTATACACCGGCGACGGTGGTCGGCACCGTTACCGTGATCACGGTGTTCGCTGCGAGCGTGCTCACAAAGGCATCCGGCGTCCCGTTCAATGTCGTCTGGTACGCATTTGGAGTGATCGGGAACGGGGGCAGCGAGGCTGGTGAGGATTGGGTGGTACCGGCCACGAAAGCGGTGCCGAGGGTGCCGTCGATTGCGATTCCCGTGCCCTGATCCAACTCGCCGCCACCGAGATAGGTCGCATAATCGCCAGCGGGGTTCAACATAGTGCCCCCCAGGCTGGTTGAAATCGCGGCGACGAAGGCGTCCCCCGAGCATGTCCCGGTTTGAATGAACCCGCCGCACTGCGACTGATAGGCGTTGGCGGTCGGGAAGTTTGTGGAGTAAGTGTAGCCCACTACGAAGGCTTTCTGCGCCGAATCCACCTTGATGTCCTGTCCGCTGTCGAGGCCGGCGCCGCCCAAATAAGTGAAATAGTTCAGTGGATACCACGACCCGCTCAGCGGCCCGATCTTGGCGATGTAGGCGTCACCAGCCCCGCCGTTCGTGGCCTGATATTCAATCGGGCAACTGGTGGTACAAACCCAATCGGTCGAGTAGGTCGTGCCCGTGACGTAGGCGCTGGTGGAATCCACGGCGATGGCAACGCCGGTATCGTTGTCTGCGCCGCCGATATAGGTGGAATAGATCAGCGAAGCGGCGCCGCCGGGCGGGTTCGGGTTGATCTTGGCAACGAAGCCGTCGGTAATCGGCGTCGTGGCGTACGAGGCGCAGGTGCCATGGTTGCCGGACTCGTTGAGGCAGGACTGCTGCGCATTCAAGAGCGGAAACGCCGGCTCGCCGCTCGGTCCCTTTTCGCCCCTCATGTTGGTCGTGCCGGTGATGTACATGTTGACGGTGGTCCCGCCAGGGTCCACGGCAATGCCGCCGCCGGTCGCGGTTGCGGTAGTCGGATAGCCGCCTCCGAAGTACGTGGAGTAGCGCATGCTCGTGGCACCGGTACCAGTTGTGTCGATCTCACTGGCGAAAAACTGGGGGTTCCCGGAATTGTTCGAGGACGTCTGGTAGCCGTTGGGGCTAGCCGGGAAGGGGGCGAGGGTGGTCGCGGTGTTGCTGGACGTGGTATCGCCGGTTACGTAGGCGTTCTGGTTGTTGTCGACGGCCAGTCCGGTGACTGTATCGGCGCCATTGCCGGCGAGGTAGGTGGAATAGGCGAGACTGTATTCGGTGGTGACGGAGTTCAGTGTGATTGCGCTGACGAAGCCGTGGGAGATCCCACCGCCCACCGTGCTGGGTATTCCGTTGACCGTAGGAAATTTTTGAGACGTGGTCGAACCGGCAACGTAAATATTGGCGCTTCTGTCGACTGCGATGCCCGCCAGACTGTCTACCAGTTCACCGCCTAGATAGATGGAATACACCAGTTGTTGTGCCGTGGTTGTCTGGGACAGATCGATCTTGGAAATAAATATGTTCTGCGTGCCCGTTAAGGAGGAGTTGCCAACGGGGACCGTAGGAAAGTTCGGCGAGGTGGTCGAGCCCGCGACATACATCAAGTCGCCGGGATCGATCGCGATCTTCACCAGACCTTCGCTGCCGCCGGTGCCGCCGAGGTAGGTCGAATAGCTCAGCACCGGGTCGATGACAAGTTCGCGGCTGTGGTCGTAGGCTCCGACCGTGAATCCGATCTTGTTTTCCGCAATCTGGCGAAAGCTGCCCGCGACCGGCTTCTGATTGTTTCCGTCCTGCTGGTAAATGCGCGGCGAGTGGAAGCGAACCTCTCCGTTGGCGGTGGAGAGGATGAGGTCTCCCGAATCGCCCGCATCGATGCTTGTGGACGCGCCTTGGAAGCCGAGCGCAATTTGGTTCGGATCAGCTCCCGGCGCAACCCGGAAGTCGTATTCGAGTTGTCCTTGATTGCCGTAGTAAACCAAGTTGACGCCGGGATAAACGCTCTTGTACTCGACGCGGCCAAACTGCGGAATGTCATGATGCCACTGGGAAGGATCGCTGCCAATAAAATAGCTGCTCTTCCCCGGCAAAGGCGAAGTGCCAGAAACAAGGGCGGAGGAGTTAGCCCCGTCAAGCCGCATGCGAATCACGGAACTGGAAGCCCATGGCTCACGGCTGTTCTTAGCCTGCCCTGAGCCGAATGGCGAAGGGGTTGAGCGCTGCAATTCCAGCACCGCTTCATCGCCGGTCAGGAACAGGCCGTAGCCCGAGCCGCGCGCCAGAAACTTGACCTGAGGAGCGGTCTGACCCTGGTTGGGCTCGAAGAACAGCGGCAGCGACAGGGACGTCGAAGAAAGCGCTTTATGGGCGGCAGAACTTTGTGGGGCAGATTCTGCCCCGCTGACTTTGGCGGCGTGTACTGCGGTTCCAAAATAAAACACGACGCCCGCGGTGGCGAGCACGGCGGCCGCCAGCAACGCAGCCTTCATCCCATTTCCTGTCTTGTTTCCTGTCTTGTTTTCCGACATCGAACCTCTCACCGAACCTCCTACCGACACAGGGCAATTCCGATTCACGAAGCTCCTCCGATTTCCCAATTTCGTGGGGTGAGAACATGAATGGCACACAAACTCCGCCGCGGCTCGACGCCCTTAGGAAGCGGATGCGTACCGGTCACCAGAATACTGGGATTAAACCAAATAAATACTTTTACATCCAACAGATACGCTGTCAAGCGGGGCAGACACCATGGGCCACCTGGTGAGAAGCCAAAACCGCGCCAAATGGTTGCAAGAAAAAAGGTGTCAGGTCTCAGGTCTCAGGAAAAGCATGGGTGACGAAATTCCTGCTTGAGTCTGGACCTGGGACCTAACACCTTAAGACCTGACACCTAAGACCTGACACCTGGTTTTTTCAGTGCCTCGATCTCCCGCTTGAGCCGCGCATAGCGCGACACAATCGTTCCCAGGTAAACGCTGTGGATGATCCAGGTTACGGCGTAGGCGGCAAACAGGTATCCGTTTTTCATCGCCCACTCCCATGGGGATCGAGCAGCGATTCCAAGGCGTGGGCCTCGTCGACGTCGCGCTGCAGCTTTTCCAGGCGATAGCGCGACCAGCACACCAAGAACGCGAAGCAGGAAAAGGCCAGCCAGTTGATGAGCAGCACGTGCAGCATGCGCGGGTCGATCGATCCGCCTCCGCCCATCACCGGCTGCGGATGCTGGGTGCGGAAGAACCAGATGGAGAAATACACCAGCGGCACGTCGAGCGCTCCGAACACCGCCAGGGCTGCGGCCAGCATCTGCGTCTGGGCGCTGGTGGAGAAGCGCCGCAGCACCAGATAGCTCAGGTAGATCAGCCACAGCACCAGGGTTGAAGTGAGGCGAATATCCCCCGGCGCCCACCA
>Ga0074044_10005202_pt1 | contig 10631 bp, 9 predicted proteins | sample BogForMeECP23OM1_FD_94443 | JGI IMG/M metagenome (GOLD analysis project Ga0074044, IMG submission 94443) | Bog forest soil microbial communities from Calvert Island, British Columbia, Canada - Bog Forest MetaG ECP23OM1 | ecosystem: Environmental > Terrestrial > Soil > Wetlands ...
ACTTACAACCATGGCCAAAAACTCCAAGCCTGGCCAGCGAAAATGGGTCAAACTGTGGTTTCATTCATCATCACACAATAGCGATTGCGCTAGCGATGATTGCCAACAATTGTGTAGTGCTCATATCATTATCTCAAGAGTCTGATTAACATCAGACTCAACGGCTCGAAGAACTTTTCTTGTCACAGCAAACTTCGATTAGCAAATTCCTGCTCGATGGACAACATTACTTCGATTTCTTCGATGATCTTCTCTTGGCGCAGGGCGTTGCGTTTGAGAGCTAGGCCATCGAGCTTTTCAACAAGGCGGTCGAGGGCATTTTCCATGTGTGCCAAGCGTTGATGGTTCTCCACTGCAAATGACTCGTAGAGCAATCCATACAAGGCTGCCAACAGGTATTGATCAAGCATTTCGGCAAAAAACACTGGCGGCATAAGCTGGATCTGTGGCGCATTTGCAAAACGTGTCATTGATGTCGAAGGCAATGGCAGCAAAGACTTGAGTTGCGGTTTCCCATCAGCGTCGTGAGCTAAGCCAAAGAGCGCCACGTTATTAGCAGAAAGACGGCTGATCTTATGTAAAACATCCATCATTCTTCCTAGCACGATAGGCACATCCTCGGTTACGGTGGGGCCCTCCAGATTGGCGATAACGCTAGCGGTTATTTCCGAACTGGTTTCCAGCTCAGAGCTGAGACGATGGCCGACGATGACCAATTCAGGAGGGTTTTGCCACGCGGAGGACAGCTCATGCAGGGCAGCCAAAACGCGCTCATTGAAGTTTCCGCAGAATCCGCGTTCTGACCCGATGATTAGCAAGATAATGCGCTGTGCCCCGGTAATGTCTTCGACTGAAAAGAAATGCATGAAATCCGCAGCAGCAGCCTTGATGTTGGCGAGCATGCGACGCTGATGACCAATGAAACGGGCAAGCTTGCGTGTTTCCACCAGCGACAGGCTTTTCATCGCCGTCATGATGCCTTTGATATCCCTGAACTGTGAGAAGCGCTGTGAGATTTCGGCCAAACTGCTCACGATGCATCACCAAGCCATTTTTTCAATCGATCCAGCCACTCATTGCGAACAACATCGAGAACCAGCGGTTCACGCTCTAGCCCTGACATGATTTCTTGAAGAGCTCCAGGCAAGTCAGTCGGCGCATGGGAATCGAGCAGCCCCTCGTTATAAGCAATCATCCAGGCCAGCTGGAAACTTGCCGGGAGGGAAATCAGGCGCTCCTGCTTGAGGATTTCACGCAGCAAACGACCGCGTCGGATCTTGCCTTCGGTGCCCACTTCCAGCTTTGTGCCAAAGCGGGTAAACACCTCAAGTTCAAGGAATTGCAGGTAGTCGAGCTTCATCCGCCCTGCCTCTTCCCTAATGCGCGGATGTTGTGCCTTGCCCCCGATGCGCGAAACCGAAAGCGGCACATTTACCGCTGGCAGGACTCCCGCAGCGAATAGGCGACGATCTAGATAAATCTGGCCATCGGTGATGGAAATGAGATTAGTTGGGATATAGGCGGCGATTTCGCCTTCCTCGGTCTCGACAATCGGCAGCGCCGTCAGACTGCCACCGCCGTGAGCATTACCAAGGCGCGTTGCACGCTCGAGCAAGCGAGCGTGCAGGTAGAAAATGTCGCCAGGATAGGCCTCGCGTCCCGGCGGTCGGTGCATCAAGAGTGAAAGTTCACGATAGGCACGAGCATGGGTACTGAGATCATCATAGATGACAAGAGTATCCTCGCCACGCAACGTCCAGCCTTCGGCTACGGCACAGCCAGCGAAAGGTGCGAGATAATTCATGCCCGGTGTGGCAGTGGCCTCGCCCACTACTACCGTGGTATAGGCCAGCGCCCCATGGTTGCGTAGGGTGTCGATCACCATGGCCACTTCAGAGCTCTTCTGCCCAATCATGACGTAGACACACTTCACTTTCTGTCCAAACTGCGCCACGACAGTGTCTAGGGCCAGCGAAGTCTTGCCGGTACCGGAATCGCCAATTATGAGCTGGCGCTGGCCGCGTCCGATAGGAATCAGAGTGTCAACCACTTTGTTCCCGGTGTACAAAGGGCGGTTGACAAAGTCACGCGCGACGATCGACGGCGAAGCTCCTTCCAAAGCGCAATATTCCTGAACTTCGAGTGGCGGCAAGTCGTCGAGTGGCTTGCCCAGCGGATCAATCACACGCCCAAGCAAGCTATCACCGACGCAGATTTCCAGATGTTCTCCGGTGTGATAAACCTGCGAACCCGAGGTAACCCTCGCCGCCGGATCAAGCAAAATAACGCCCAGACGATTCTTTTGCAGCTCGAACACCATGCCGCGACTACCGTCTTCGAAGTGCAGGATTTCCTCCGCGGCAGCTGAAGGCAAACCTTGGACCCACGCGATGCCGTCGCCTACCGAGGTGACCTGCCCCTTCTCGCCCAGCCTCAGGCTAAGGCGGTAGTTATCAACCCTCTGCGCCAGCCGGTCGAGCAGACCTAGATCAGCCGCCACGCTCAGGCTCTCCGGTGAAAAAATTGAGTTCATCACGCAGGTTGGCCATCAGCTCCCAAGAGCCGACCATAAGGCAGAATCCCGATTTGAGTGAAGCGTCTTCGCTGAATACTGGTTCGAGCGCCCGCCCGGCCAACTTGCCCAGCACAGCGGCGAAGGCGGCGCGGCGCGGCGTGTCAAGCGGGTATGCAGTGATCACTTTCATGCTCACCCCCGGCTCCCGCAGTGCCGCGCTCAAGGGTGCAAGCTTTGTTGGTAACTCCGATACCAGTTCGTTCAACGCCAGGTCCACCAGCTTTGCTTCTAATTCGGGGCCGGCTAAGCGATCCAGAAAGCGTGTAGTGAAGCGAGCCGCAATGGCAATCGCTTTCCTCTCCAGAGCCGACGCACGTTCATTTATCTCGCGAGTCGCTAGCATTTGCCGACGTTGACGATCGTTGGCCACTTCAGCCTCCACTGCATTAAGACGCCGCACCCGTTCCTTAGCGATTTCTTCGTCCAGCTTGGCCATGGCCAAATCGCGTTCCTTGCCCGCATCTGCAAGGCGCAGCTCATACTCGTGTTTTATCGTTTCAGCTTCTTGGCGACGCATTTCGGCGTCCATAATGATTTTTTCAGTATCGGCTTTGCGTTTTTCAATCATTGCCAACACTGGCCGGTAGAAAAATCGTTTCAACAGCCATACCAGCACCAGGAAGTTGAGCGCTTCCAGGATGACGGTCATCCAATCAAATTCCACGGATGGTCTACTTCAGAACGTATTCGAGCAGGGGGTTGCGGAACAGCACAATAAGCACTATCACCAGCACATAAATTGCCAGCGACTCGATCATCGCCAAGCCAATGAAAAGCGTACGGGTAATTGATTTTTCGGCCTCAGGCTGACGCGCTAAAGCATCAAGAGCCTGGGTAATAGCGCGCCCCATGGCCAGCGCCGGAAACATCACGCCTATGGCGATTGCCAAGAGAGCGCCGCCGGTGGAAAGCAGGGAAAACCAACTTAACTTATCCATTAGTTACTCCTTTTATTAAGCTCATGGGATTGCAGCGCTCCGGCCACATAGACCAGCGCCAAGGTGCCGAAAATATAGGCTTGCACCAGCGCCTCGACAATATGCAGCATCAGGAGCGGCACAGGGGCGAGAAAGCCCGCTATTAATAACACCAGAAGTGCCGCCATTTCGAGACTCATCATGTTGCCGAACAACCGCACGGCCAGCGCTAGGGTGCGGGTTATTTCTCCGAGCAAGTGGAAGGGCAACAGAATCGGGTTGGGGTCAAGGTAATGGCGCAAGTAAGCACGTAGTCCATCGATTCGGATGCCAAACCAGTGCACCGCGAGAAACACCAAGAGGGCCAGCGCCATAGTCAGCGACAGATTGCCGGTCGGTGAGCGTAGGCCGGGTACCAATCCCGAGAGATTGGCCGTGGCGATAAACAACCATAAGGTGCCAATGAAAGGCAGCAAGCGTTTGGCGTGGCCAGGCGCCACATCTTCAATGGCCTGTTGCAATGCGAGCAAAGTGCCCTCCAATGCAGTCTGAAGGCGCGAGGGCTTCTCTACACTCATGTTGCGTGTGCCAGCAAAGGCCAATCCTGTGAGCAATACCATTAGCAGCCACGTAGTGAGCACCGTGGTGCTGAAGTACAGTGGCCCGAGGTGAAAGGCTAGAAGTTGGAAAAACTCCGGCTTGCCCATGACTTGGCCTCAATGTCTCTGAATGTAGAGATAAACATTCCAAGCACCGATCATCAGCCCGGTGATCAGTAGGCTTACCGTCCAGCGATAGGAGTACCCCCTCAGCTGGCTGTCGATCCACTGGCCGAGATAGGCACCGCCCACCACAGGCACAACGAACAGCAGCGCTAACGTGCCCAGAAAAACGGTCTGGGCAAGCAGTGTTGGCCGCTCCTTTTCCGCTTGCTCAATGCGCTGCGCCTGTTTCTCAATGCTGGCCCGTAAATGTTCACCGTTTTGCATGGTGGCTATTTTCTACCCAGTTGCGCCAATTGTTTGAGCATCTCAGCCTCCAGTCGGTGCAGCTTGCGCCTAGTTTCAGAAAGCGCCTGCTCCTCTGCCAGCAATTCGCGGGTCAAAGCCTGGGCGACGTGCGTTACATTCCTGTCGCGCAGATAGCGCCGAGTGGATATATGGCATTCGTTATCGATGAAATACAGCAAGCCACCCGGAATGCCCAGATATTCCCATGCGCCATCGGCGTGCCGCACGCGAGCCAGACCGAAGCCGAGCACGGTCATGAAGCGCTCGTGGCCTGGAAGCAGCCCGAAGCTGCCGCTCCTGTCCTCGCCGACAAAGCTCGTTACTCCATCGATGTTCTCGCTGCGGTCAGCGGCCAATAGTTGTACGGTAAAGCTGCTCATGACGCGACATTCATGGCGCCCCGCATGTAGCAGCGCTCTTCCGGCAGATCGTCGTAATCGCCGCGCAAAAAGGCTTCGCAGTCGGTGAGCGTCTGGGCCAGAGGCACCGAAACACCCCGGCTAGCGTTCTGTGCGCGCATCGTGTGAAAGGGCTGAGTAAGATAGCGCTGTAAGCGGCGCGCACGCTGCACGACCCGCTGGTCGGCATCGGATAACTCCTCCACCCCAAGCATGGAGATTATGTCTTCCAGTTCATGATAGCGTGCCAGAGACTCCCGCACGCGTTGGGCCACATAGTAGTGGCGGTCACCTAGGAATTGCCGATCCATCAGCTTGCTACCCGAGACAAGTGGATCCACCGCTGGGTAGATGCCCTTGGCCGTCTGAGTCCGAGAAAGAATTACCCGCGTGTCGAGATGGGCGAGAATGGCGGTGACTGCAGGATCAGTCATGTCGTCGGCGGGCACATAAACGGCCTGCACCGAGGTGATGTTACCGAGCCGACTGGAAACGATACGATCCTCCAGCTCCGCTACTTCCGACGGCAAAGTAGGCTGGTAGCCAACGGTCGCCGGCATGCGCCCCAGCAGTCCAGATACCTCGGAGCCGGCCTGCACAAATCGGAAAACGTTATCCATCAGGAACAGCACTTCCTTGCCGAGTGTGTCGCGCAGATATTCGGCGTAGGTGAGGGCCGCTAATCCAACTCGAAAGCGCACCCCCGGCGATTCGTCCATCTGACCAAACACCAGCACAGCATTGGCTAGCGCGCCATTATCGCTCATCTCGTGCCATAGCTCGTGACCTTCACGGATGCGTTCGCCGACGCCAGCGAACACCGACACTCCGCCATGCAACGAGGCGACAGCCTGCATGAATTCCATAATCAAGACAGTCTTGCCTACTCCCGCGCCACCAAAAAGTCCGGTCTTGCCACCACGAACGAAAGGACATAGAAGATCAATAACCTTGATCCCAGTTTCTAAGATGCCGGATGAAGGCAAAGTGTCGGAGAGGCGTGGCGGCGCGGCTAGCAGATCACGATACTCATTGCTGACCAACGGTAATCCGCCATCCAGCGGTTGGCCAAAAACATCAAGCAGACGCCCCAAACAATCGGCCGACACTGGTACTTGCAACGGGGCCCCACTGTCGAACACTGGCGCACCGCGCTGCAAACCTACCGTGCGGTTCAAGGCGATGGCCCGCAATTGATGCGGGTCAAGATGATGGAGCACTTCAAGCGTCGCCATGCCGCTGTCAATCGCCACCTTGAGCGCCCGGTGCAACGGAGGCAGTAGTTCACAAGTGATATCGACCACCGGACCATGTACCTCAACTACATTGCCAATGGGTGGCTGCGTAATTAAACCCATCACAGGTGACTCAGTTGATATTTCATCTTTCTATTTTCCACTTTTTGCCGATAGCAGTCATTTAAAAGTGTCGGCTTTCGACCCAAAGCGGACATATTTTAAGCTGTTAATTTGAAATATGATTTGCCGAGACTCCAGGTATGTCGGATCGATTCCACCAGCCGCCACCCAAGGCCTGAAATAATGCCGCCGTATCAGCATAACGATTGGCTCGTGCTTGTGCCAGATTGATTAGTGCCTGCTGATAAGCCTGGTCGGCGTTGAGCATTTTTAAATAACTAATACCGCCTAGTTGCATCTGTTGCTGCGCAATATCTAGGCCGCGGGCAGCCGTGCTTGCACCATTGGCTGCAGCTTTCAGCACATCGGCATCGGACTGGATTGCATGCAGCGTATCGGCCACATCCTTGAAAGCGGTGATTACTACGCTCCGATATTGTGCTGCCGCTTGATCATAAGCAGCTTCGGCCGCACGCTGTCTATGTAGTAATGCGCCGCCCTGGAAGATTGGCTGGGTTAGATTGCCTGCAACCACCCAAAATCCAGTGCCGGATGAAAATAATTGATCGATCGCTGTTGCAGTGCTTCCATAATCTGCGGTCAGCGTGAGATTCGGAAGTCGATTCGCAATTGCGACTCCGACCTGTGCACTAGCGGCGTGCAGTTGCGCTTCCGCCGATCGGACATCTGGGCGCTGCTCGACTAATTGTGCCGGCAGACTCAGCGGCAACTCCTGTGGTAATTCCAGCTCCGATAATTGAAACTTTTCTGGAGGTTCCTCAATAGGGAAATGGCCGACCAGCGCCGTCAGCAGGTCGCGTTGCTGCGCCAATTGCTTCTGCAATACCGGAAACCCCGCCTGAGCCTGAGCTAATGTCGCTTCTTGCGTCACGACGTCCGCTTCGGCTATTGCGCCGAGATCATATTGCTGCCGCATCAAGTCAAGCTGCTCGCTTTCGATCTTGATGATTTTCTGCGTGGCAACGATTTGCTCTCGTAACGAGGCCTCTTGGACTGCCGCAGCGACCACATTTGACGTCAATGTCAAATAGGTTGCTTCGAGCTGAAAACGCTGGGATTCCTCCTGTGCCTGCAGCGACTCGACAGTGCGTCGGTTGAGCCCGAATACATCCGGCACATAGGAGACACTGACTTGGGGCGTGAACAAGTTGTAAATGGAGGCGCCGGAAGTGGCATTGGTCGTTACGCTGGCGACCGGGGTTTTTTGCCGGATTGAAGAAAAATTGGTCGCAATGCCGGGGTAATACGCGCCTTGTTGCGCGTAGACGTTTTCCTGCGCGACGCGCAACGCCGCCTGGGCTGCCGTCAAGTCGGGGTTATTTTTAAGCGCCTCTTCAATTAAGGCATTAAGCGATTGCGAATGAAATAGCATCCACCACTGTCCGGAAATATCCAGGCCTGATTTGAAATACTGAACATCAGCGCCGCTCTTTTCCGCAGTTATAGTTTTTTCGGGAAGTGGTTCTTTTATATAGCTACTTACATTCGGGGCGGGCGGCTGGTGAAAATCCGGACCCACTGTACAACTCACGATTAGCAACATTACGAGGAGGATCGGGTATGGCATGGCACGAGTTTTCAACACAAGGGTACGGCACGCGCCGCAGCCGAATCCAAAAACCCAGCGAATTGAAACGAATGCCGGCCGCGTAGCAATTGATTTCATCGTTACTTATTCCTGCGCGGCACCGGGTATCGACTGGAATTGAGCTTCAGCACGCCGACGCGAAAACAACTCAATCAATACAGGCAGGACAATAAGAATTAGGACGGGCGCCAGCAATATCCCTCCCACAACTACCAGAGCAAGCGGCTTTTGGACCTGCGAGCCGATACCATTCGAGAATGCGGCCGGCAACAGCCCCACGCAGGCGGCGATGCATGTCATCATTACCGGTCGCATCTGCACCTCACAGGTACGCAGAATGGCTTTGACCCGATCAAGGCCGTTGGCAATCATCAAATTGTAGTAAGAGATGACAATAATGCCGTCCATCGCGGCAATGCCGAACAGCGCGACGAATCCGATCGCTGCAGATACGCTAAAAGGCGTCTGAGTAAGATAAAGGGAAAAAATGCCGCCGACAAGTGCCATTGGCATCACGCTTGCAGCCAGTAACATATCCGTCACTGATGAGAAATTCATATACAGCAACACGCAGATCAGGATCAGGCTCAGCGGCACGATCACTGCGAGGCGTTGCACTGCGTCTTGGAGGTTGCCGAATTCACCAACCCATTCCAAGTGATAGCCCCCCAGCAGCGGCACCTGCGCGGCCACCTTTTGTTGCGCCTCGAGAACCGCGCTACCTAGGTCACGGTTTCGAACACTAAATTTAATCGGAATATAACGCTCCTGATTTTCACGATAAATGAAAGACGCGCCGGAGACCAAGTTAATGCTGGCTACCTCGCTTAACGGAATCTGGACGACGCCGATGCCGCTCGGCGATTGCACGCCAATGGTAATGCGCCTAATCGCATCCAGACTTGCGCGATATTCAGGTGCGAGGCGAACAATCATCGGGAAATTGCGGTCGCTGCCATATTCGTAGAGATTGCCGACGGCTTGTCCGCCGATTGCCGTCTGGATGGTCGAGTTGATGTCGCCAGGAGTAAGCCCGTAGCGCGCCGCACGCGCGCGGTCGATGTCTATCTTCAGAGTAGGCTGTCCAAGAGAGTTAAATACGGCAAGATCTGTTATCCCCGGAACCGTTCGCATCACAGCCTTTATCCTGTCTGCCGTCTTCTCCAGCGTTTCGAGGTCATTGCCGTAGAGTTTGACCGAGTTCTCACCTTTTACGCCAGACGCCGCTTCTTCGACGTTGTCTTCGATGTACTGTGAGAAATTGAACTCGACGCCGGGGAATTGGCCAGCTAAGGCCGCGTTAACCAGGTCAGTAAGCTTTTGCTTGTCGAGGCCTTTTGGCCAAGCATCGAAAGGTTTCAGTGGAACAAAAAATTCGGCATTGAAAAACCCTGTAGCATCAGTACCATCGTCCGGTCGCCCGTTCTGCGAAATCACCGTTTCCACTTCTGGAAAATCCTTGATGATTTTCCGCATGCGGTTGACATAGCCGTTGCCTTCCTCAAGCGAGATCGAAGCCGGCATTGTGGCGCGGATCCACAGGTTGCCCTCTTCCAGTTTGGGCAGGAATTCCAGTCCCAACGAACGTACCGCGATGATCGCCAGAAGAAACAGCAAAGCAGCGCCCCCGAGCGTTACCGTTCGATTGGCAAGCGCAAATTCGATAACTGGCACATAAAGGCGGCGCAGCCCGCGCACGACAAATGTCTCCGTTTCCTTGATGTGATCCTCCAGCAATATCGAGCTCAGGGCTGGAGAAATTGTGAACGTCGCGATCAACCCGCCCGCGATGGCATAGGCATAAGTCTTCGCCATCGGACCAAAAATGTGCCCCTCGATACCTGACAGCGTGAACAGCGGCACGAAGCTGGCGATAATGATGGCGGCCGAAAAAAAGATCGCGCGGTTTACTTCCAAGCCTGCATTGGCAATCGTGGTAAACTTGCCGTGCAAATCGACATTGGTGCGTATGCGATGCAGTATCAGACTGCCCGATTGGCGTGCCTCTGCTCCTTCTGACAAATGTCGAAAAATATTTTCGACCATGATAACTGTTGCATCGACAATAAGGCCGAAATCGATTGCTCCAATCGACAGCAAATTAGCCGACTCGCCACGCAGCACGAGGATGGTAATGGCAAAGAACAACGCGAAAGGGATAGTGGTGGCCACGACAATCGCGCTGCGTAAATTGCCGAGGAAGATCCACTGCACCATGAATATCAGCACCATTCCCCACAGCATGTTGTGTAGTACCGTGTGCGTGGTGACATTGATCAATTTAGTGCGGTCGTAGATTTTTTCCACCCGCACGCCGGGCGGTAAAACTCCGAAGTTATTGATTTCTTCGACTTCCGCTTCCACTTTCCGCAATGTCGGTAAGCTTTGCTCGCCGCGGCGCATCAGAACGATTCCCTGCACGATGTCATCCCCATCATCCTGACCTGCGATACCCAGACGCGGCTGATGTCCGGCGGTCACCATCGCGACGTCATTGACAAGCACCGGTGCACCGTTGTTTGACGCGAGCATCGTGTTGCGGATGTCATCCATCGAATGAATAAGACCGACGCCGCGCACAACCGCCGCCTGCGGCCCGATGTCCAGCGTTTGGCCGCCGACATTCACATTGCTGTTATTAAGCGCCTGCAGCATCTGTGGCAGGGTCAATCCATAGTGATTGAGCCTATTGAGATCGACCGCAATTTCATAAGTCTTGGCTTCACCACCCCAGCTGTTGACGTCGATCACGCCCGGCACCGCC
>Ga0074044_10005203_pt1 | contig 10631 bp, 9 predicted proteins | sample BogForMeECP23OM1_FD_94443 | JGI IMG/M metagenome (GOLD analysis project Ga0074044, IMG submission 94443) | Bog forest soil microbial communities from Calvert Island, British Columbia, Canada - Bog Forest MetaG ECP23OM1 | ecosystem: Environmental > Terrestrial > Soil > Wetlands ...
CCCGCGCGGCGCGCGCCGCCGCCCGGTCGGTGAAGGAGAGCCGCCATTCGCGCGGCGCGCCGGGGTTGGCGGCGGTGATTCCGTCGAGGCGAGCCAGCGGTCGTTTCCACCACGACCAGTTCTCGAGCAGGAACCGATCGTCGAAGGCCTCGATGAGATCGGCGACCAGCGCGGCGCGCGACGGACGGTGAAAGAAGACGATTTCGTCCATTGCGAACGATCCGCGGAACCAGGCCTGATCAAAGTTCGGCCCCCATTCCGCCGGCGGCGAATCCTTCAGGGGCTCGGCGAATAAGAGGTCCGAGCGGCGTCTGACCGTCGATTGCGGGCCCCACAATTTCGCCTCCGGATAGGCCGTTTTCCACTCGCCGAGATAGAGATGGTGCAATTTGTTGGGGCTGACGAGATGCGCCACTCGGCCGAGCCGGTCGACCTCGCCGCGTAGCTCCGCGTCGAGCCTGACGGGGGACCAGACCCAGAGGCGGCCGTCGGCGAGACGCGCGATCGCGCCGCGGGTCGGGTAAGGAAACCCGTAGAAGCTGACGATCTCGCCCTCGGCGACCCACAATGCGCCATCGACGTTCTCGAGCCGCGACATTGCGTCACCTCATACCGGGCTTATGAAGCGCCTCATTGAGGGCGGGAGCAAGCGCGAAAGCCGAAGTCCGCTCCCGCTACCCGCGTCGACCGGCCAGGGCGTAGAGTCGGGTGCGTATGGGTGGAATTGACGACGCCCGCTTGCGCCCCCGCCCCCGATAGCCCGTCGAGAGACGGGCGTCCTTCCGGACGCCCTTTGGTGGGGGCGGGACGGGGTGGGGGGTCTCGCGGACCTTTCGCGGTCGCAGACAATCCATCAGCGACGAACGTGAATCGCATGGCGCAACCCCCCTCCCGGCCTCCCCCACAAGGGGGAGGAGACGCGCCGGCCGACCTTGCCCGCCCTCCTGCGGCGGATGGCTGGGCCTGTGTCGCAGACGTATCGAAGTCCGGGCGGCGCCGGCGGGGCGACCTCGACGGAAGAAACGTGAACCTCGGAATCCAGCATGAGCGACCCGCTTTTCTGCCGGAACGTCGGTTCGAGCGCTCCTGTTCCTGCCCGGTCGCGCGAGCGAAGGCGGAGGCCGCGTAACGGGCGCCGGAAAGGCGGCGATCGCGCGATAGGGAAGGGGCTTGAGCTGACGGGTTCGGCCGGCGCAGAGGGCTCGATTTTCGACAAGGAAAGGTCGCGATCGGGGACGCTGCGGAATTCCCTGCTCGCGCTCCAAAATTCCCTGCTCGGCGGACAAAAATTCCCTGCTCCCGCGCGCAGGGAATTTCATCGTAAGCTACTGAAATTAATGGCCGTTTAAGCGCGAATTTTGGCCATTTCGGCCGAATTCCCTGCTATTTCCCTGTTGGCAGGGAATTCGACCGCGCCGGGCGCGGGGTGGCGGCAGGGGGCCCCGAAGTCCACGCTGCCCGAAAACGCCCTTGCCTCCGTTCACAGAAGCGCGATTTGCGCCCGCCGCAGTTTGGCGTTTAGCTGCCGCCGAAAAACGCCGCGCCGCCGATGGCAGCGCCACTGAAGTGGAAGTTCGCATGCGCTATCGACCGCTCGGCCGGACCGGGCAATATGTCTCCGAGATCTGCCTCGGCACGATGACGTTCAGCGGCGGTGCCGGCTTCTGGCGCGCCATCGGCGCGCTCGATCAGGCGGGCTCGACCGCGCTCGTCGGCCGGGCGCTCGAGGCGGGCGTCAATTTCATCGACACCGCCAACGTCTATTCGGAAGGCCAGTCGGAGGCGCAGCTCGGGCAGGCGCTGCGCGACCTCGGCGTGAAGCGCGAGGACGTCATCATCGCGACCAAAGTGCGCGGTCGCATGGGGCCGGGGCCGAACGCGGTCGGCCTGTCGCGCGGCCACATCATGGATCAGATCGCGGGCAGCCTAATGCGCCTCGGCCTCGATTACGTCGATCTCTACCAGATTCACGGCTTCGATCCGGCGACGCCGTTCGAGGAGACCCTGCGGGCGCTCGACGACCTCGTGTCGCGCGGGCTCGTGCGCACGATCGGCTGCTCGAACCTCGCCGCATGGCAGATCATGAAGGCGCTGGCGATCTCCGAGAGGCGCGGCTGGGCGCGCTTCGAGACGGTGCAGGCCTATTACTCGATCGCCGGTCGCGAACTCGGGCGCGAGATCCTTCCTCTTGTCGAGGATCAGGGCCTCGGCGTGATGGTGTGGAGCCCGCTCGCCGGCGGCTTCCTGTCGGGCAAGTTCACCCGCGATAAAAAAGGCGACAACAACTCGCGCCGCACGGCCTTCGACTTCCCGCCAGTCGACAAGGAGCGCGCCTACGACATCATCGACGCGATGGCGCCGATCGCCGAGGCGCATGACGCCTCTGTCGCGCGGGTTGCGCTCGCCTGGCTCTTGCAGCGCAAGGGGGTCATGAGCATTATCATCGGGGCGAAGACCGTTCAGCAGCTCGACGACAATCTCGCCGCCGCCGATCTGACGCTGTCAGCCGAGGAGCTCGCGACGCTCGATGCGGTCAGCGCGCTGCGGCCCGAGTACCCTGGGTGGATGCTGGAGCGTCAGGCCGAGGGGCGCGCGCCCGGACCCAAGGCCTAAGGCGCGAACGGAGACAATTCGAAGGGGAGGCTGCGTTGCGCAAAGTGAAATGGGGCGTGCTCGGCGTCGCCAACATCGCCGTCGAAAAAGTGATTCCGGCGATGCAGCGTGGCGAGGTTTCCGAAATCGCCGCCATCGCGTCGCGCGATCTCGCCAAGGCGCGCGCTGCGGCCGATCGGCTCGGCATCGCGCGCGCCTACGGCTCCTAAGAGGAGCTCCTGGCTGATTCCGGGATCGAGGCGGTCTACAACCCGCTGCCCAACGAGCTGCACGTCCCCTGGACGCGGAAAGCGCTGGAGGCCGGCAAGCACGTCCTGTGCGAGAAGCCGGTCGGACTCGACGCGAACGAGGCGCGATCGCTGATCGAGGCGCGCAAGCGCGCGGGAAAGCTGGTCGCGGAAGCCTTCATGGTGCGCTTCCATCCGCAGTGGCGCCGCGCCCGCGAGCTCGTCGGGGCAGGGGCGATCGGCGCGGCGAGCGCTATCCAGACCTTCTTCTCTTACCGCCTGCTCGATCCGGCCAACGTACGCAATCGGCCGCCGGGGGGCGGGGGGCTCTACGATATCGGCTGCTACGCAATTCTGACGGCGCGGTACATTTTCGGCTCCGAGCCGACGCGCGTCGTCGCGACGCTCGACCGCGACCCGAATTTCCGCACCGACCGGCTAGTCAGCGCCATCCTCGAATTCTCGGGCGGACGGCATCTGACCTTCAGCGTGGCCACGCAATTGTCGGGGCATCAGCGCGTAACGATCGTCGGCGATGAGGGGCGGATCGAGGTCGCGATTCCCTTCAACGCCCCGCCCGACCGGCCGACCAGAATCATGATCGACACCGGCGCGGATTTATTCGGCGGCGGCACGCGGGTCGAGGAGTTCCCGGTCTGCGACCAGTACACGTTGCAGGGCGACGCGTTTTCTCGCGCAGTGCTCGGGGAAACGCCGCTCGAATTCCCGCTCGAGGATGCGGTCATGAACATGCGCGTCATCGACGCGCTGTTCCGCTCGGCCGAACGCGGATCGTGGGAGACGCCGTAGACGGGCGCGAGAGCAGAACTGCCGCAAGGAAGATCGCGCCGCCGGCCATCTGGAGGACCGTCATCGCCTCGCCCAGCACGCCCCAGGCGAAAAGAGCCGAGAACGGCGGTTGCGCGAGGATGACGAGCGCGACCAGGCCGACCGGCGCGCGGCCGACCGCAATCGACGTCAGCCCCTGGCCCAGCGCATGAGAGACGAGACCGAGCAGGATGACGGTCGTCCAGCCGGCGAGCGTCGAGGGGATCATTGTCTCGCCGTGCAGGAGCGCGGCGATTGTCAGCCCGACGGCCGACACCGCCGCGGACCAAAGCGTCGCCGTCGGGCCGTCGAGCCTCGCGCGCAAAAGCTTGATGATCAGAAGATAGCTCGCGTAGGCGGTCGCGGCGCCGAGCGCGAAGGCGTCGCCATAGGCGACGCGGGACGGCGCCGCATTCCGGCCATCACCCAAGCCCCGACGAGCGCCAGCGCCAGGGCGAGCCAAACCCGCCAGGGCGGGTGCCCCTCGATGAAGATTGCGCCGCCAATCAGGGTCAGGATCGGGGTGACATTGCCGATGAAAACCGCATTGGCCACCTTGGTGCCGTTGATCGCGATGTGGAGCGAGCCAACGTCGACGGCGAAGGCGAGGCCCGCGAGGATCAAGGGAACGGCGGCCTGACGCAGATCCGGCGCGCGAGGTCGCCCGCGCCGCGTGGCCGCGGTCCAAACTGCAAGCGCGGGAACCGCGAGGCCCATCCGCCAGGCCGCGCCGGCAAGCGGCCCGACGTCGAGGAAACGCACGAGAATTCCAGACCAGGCGATGATCGCCGTTCCGGCGACGAGCGCCATCACCCCGACGCGATCCGGGTGTTGGACGCGCGTCGCCGCTTCTGCTTGGACTTTCCCGCTCATTGCTCCTGCGTTATCCGATTCTTTCTCTCCAGCGCCACGGCGCGCTCGGAGGAGTCGCGTCGAGGCGACCGCTGCTCCGCCGGTTCATGCCGGCCCCTTCGGCGGCGACGCTGGCGGTTCGGCCAAAAACGTCCGCGAACCCGGAAATGGCGCCACAGGCGATTGGAAAGATCCGTTTCGAGCCCGTCCCGCCCCGAATTCGAGGGAGCGCCGAGGGCAGGCGCGCCTGGCCAGCCGCCTTACCGTCTGGGATAGCGCTCGCAAAGCAGGTCGAACAGCGCCCGCGCCGCCTGAATCTCGCCGCCCGCCGGCCCGTGCGCCCGCGGCTTCGGGTTCCAGGCGTAAACGTCGAAATGGGCCCAGGCCTTCGCCCTCTCGACAAAGCGCCTGAGGAACAGCGCCGCCGTGATCGAGCCCGCCATGCCCGCGCCGCTGCCCGAGTTGCTGACGTCGCCGACCGTCCCCTCAATCATCGCGTCGTAGGGCCGCCAGAGCGGCATGCGCCACAGCGGATCGGCCGCCTTGGCGGCGCGCTCGTCGATCGAAGCGGCGAGCCGATTGTCGTCCGTGTAGAACGGCGGCAAGTCGGGGCCGAGCGCCACTCGCGCCGCGCCAGTCAGCGTGGCGAAATCGAACAGGAGATCTGGGGCGTCCTCGTCAGCGAGCGCGAGCGCGTCGGCGAGGATGAGCCTGCCCTCCGCGTCGGTGTTGCCGATCTCGACCGCCAGGCCCTTGCGGCTGACGATCACATCGCCCGGCCGCATCGCCGAGGCCGAGATAGCGTTCTCGACGATCGGGACGATGACCCTGAGGTGCAGGTCGAGGTTCGCCTCCATGATGAGCCGCGCCAGCGTCAGCGCGGTCGCCCCGCCGCCCATGTCCTTCTTCATCAGCTCCATGCCGGACGCCGGCTTGATGTCGAGGCCGCCGCTGTCGAAGGTCACCCCCTTGCCCACGAGCGTCACCTTCGGCGCGTTCTCGCGGCCCCAGATGAAATCGACGATCCTTGGCGGCTCTGCCGCGGCGCGCCCGACTGCGTGAACGAGGGGGAAATTGCCGGCGATAAGGTCGTCGCCGCGGATCATTCTGATGGTCGCGTCGAAATCCTCGGCGAGTTTAACCGCCGCCTGCTCGAACTCGTGCGGTCCGAGCACATTGGCCGGCGCGTTGACAAGGTCGCGACCAAAGGCGACCGCGGCGGCGATGCGTTCGATGCGGTTCGCGTCGAACCCATCGGGCGCGACGAGGCTGGGCCCAGGCGTGGCATCGGGCTTGAAGCGGACGTAGCGGTACGACGCCAGCAGAAACCCGAGCGCCGCGAGATCGGCGTCGGCCGGCGGGTTGGCGAAACGGTAAACGCCCTTGGGCAGCGAGGTCGCGAGATTGCCCGCAGCAAACGGATCGCGCGACAGCGCGTCGGGGGCGTCGACGCCGAACAACGCGCCGGCGAGAGCTCCGCGCTCCCCCGGCAGAAGCTGCAATTGGCCCGCCTTCGGCGCAAAGCCGCAACGCTCGGCGAAGACGGCGGCCTCTTCTCCGATCGAGGCCTTCACGTTCTCCCAGTCAGCGGCGCTGACGAACCAGATCGGAACGGCGTCGGACGTCGGCGGGGCGAAAGCAGACAAGAGCGGGCTCCTTGGCGGACGAATGAGTGCGCCTTACCACGGATTCGACGGCGTTCTCCATCCGAATGACGCGGTCGCGTCCGCGCCTTTGCGACGCCCGGAGGGGTATCTCGAAAGACAAAATTGCGTAGCAATGTTGACAAAGAAGGCCGCCAGGCGACGTCGGTCAGGCTTGACACGCAGGCGAGTTGGCGCCCGTAACTGTGCCGCAATTCGCGAAGAATGTGCCCGGCTTCGATCATCCCGAAGGCACAGCGGCGCTGAGGAGGTTCGTTTGTCCGAGATAAGCGAGAAAGTGAAAGTTCGGCTGCTCGGCGGAGACGCGGCGGAGCTATCGACGTCCCCGCTTTCGGCCAAGCCGACGCAGGTCGGCGCGGATTCCGCCCCGCCTATTACGCTTGCGCCGAAACCGGGGGCGCCCGTCTTTCTTTCCGATTCCGCCGACGGCGCCGACGTGCTCGACGGGGCTGTCATCGTGCAGCCGTTGGCGCAGCTTTGCGTGACCGAACAGGTTCAAACGCCGTTCCTCGCCGCGATCGCCGGCGCCTCCGGCGCGGGCAAGACCTTCGCGCTGAAGCGGCTCACCCAGGCGATCGCGACGTTCGCCGGCTCGGCAGGAGCCCTCGCGCGGGTGGTTGTCGCAAGGGCGGACGCGTCCGACGGCGCCGAAGCGCCGGTCGCGCTTGCGAGCGCCGCCTACGCGGCCCTCGACTGCGAGCCGGGCGGCGTCGACTATTCCGCATTGCTCGACGAGTCGACGCATGCCGGCGGCGATCCGCTGAGTGCGGCGAAAGCCGCCTCCGACCGCCATGACGACATCGTCCGCAAGCTCGAGGCCGAGCGCACACAGCGCGACGAGGTCGAGGCGCGCGCCGCCCGCCTCGCCGACGCGTTGCTGTTCGAGACGCCCGGTTCGCGCGTCGACGTCTTCGCCCGGGCGCGGCGCGGAGCGATCGACGCCCGCCTCCGGCGCTTCGATCTCGCCGGATCCGACGCCGCCGCCAGCTATCGCGACCTCGTGCGCGACGTGGCGAGCATGGGACCCGGCGGACGCGCCGGCGTCGCGTTGCGTTCGATCTGGGCCTACGGCGGCCAGAGAAGGCTTCTATTCTGGGCGATTGTCGCTTTCGTCCTGGGGGTCGCCGTAAGCTTCCTGCACGGAGACGCCGCGCTGGCGGCGATCCGCGGCGTCGCGCCGCAGCTCGCGCCGTCTGCGGACTGGATCGCAGCGCACGCCGACTGGTTCGAGAAGGCGTCAAAGATCCTCTACCTGCTCGGCGCTCTGGCGCTTGCGCTGAATCTATGGCGAGCGATCAGCTTTTCGAGCCTGCTGCTCCACGGGGCGCAACTCCTCACTCTGGACGTGCGCGACCGGCGGCGCGATCTTGAGAATCGCGTAGCGCGCCTCAATCAGCGAGTCGCAGCGCTGTCCGCCGAAGCGGAGACCGCGGCGAGGCGCGCGGAAGCGGCGGCCCGGCGCGCCGGGGCGAAGGCGGCGTCCCGCGCGCCCGGCCCGGATTTCCTCGACTCTCGCCACGTTCCCGCGGCGGCGGCTCGAGCGTTCCTGGCTGCGCTCGCCGAGCGAATCGGCAAGGGCCCGGCGGCCGTCGCGCCGGACCGGCTCGTTTTCGTCATCGACAATCTCGACGCCCTGCCCGCGGGCGCGGCGATCGCCTGGATCGAGACGGCGCAAAGCGTTATCGGCGCGGGCTCGATCGGCGTCATGGCCCTCGATCCCGCGCGGCTTCTCGCCCCACTCGGCGGTCCTCGCGAAGCGCGCCGCAGATTCGACAAGTGGCTGCAGGTCGTCGTCAACCTGCCCCAACGCGCCGATCTGGACGGCGAGCGGCTTGTCGCGAGGCTGCTTTCAACCGACGCACAGGCGACGCCCGCTCCTTCGGTCGCGGAGCCCAGGACGGCGCTCGTCGAGCCGCTGTCCGCGACGGAAACTGCGCTCCTGACGGCGCTTGCGCCGCTGGCGGTGCATTCGCCGCGCGGCGCCAAGCGGTTCCTGAACGCCTACCGGCTGGCGCGCTGCTCGAGCGCGCCTCGGCCCATAATCGCCCTGATGCAGGCGGTCGCTTTCGCCGACGACGACGCGCGGGCGGCGATGCACAGTCGGCTTGTCGGCGGCGACGGCGAACTCGGCGATTTCGACGGCCCGGAGCCCCTTGTCAAGGCGGTCAAAAGCGCGCGCGCGGCCAACCAGGGCGCTATCTCCCTCGCCGACGCGCGCGCGGCGGAAGCGATCGCGCGCCGCTACGCCCTGTCATTCTGACCTGAGCGGCGGCGGCGGCGTCGGCGCCACCGCATCCGCCAGCGCGTCGGGCAGCTTCGTCTCGGTCCAGCCGCCGCCCAGCGCGACGATCAGACTGACGGCGTCAAGCTGAATCTGGGCCTGGGTCGCCAACAGCAACTCTTCCACCGAAAGCTGCTGCTGCTCGGCAGTGACGACAGTGGTGTAGGCCTGGGTGCCGGCCTGGTATTCGTTGAGCGCGATCTGGGTCGCCTGCCGCGAGATGCGCACGTCCTCCACTTGCACTTTCGCCTCTCTCGACAGGATGCGGATGCCGGAGAGACTATCCTCCACCTGCTGGATCGCCGTCAGCACCGTCTGGCGGTAGATCCCCACGTCCGTCTTATAAAGCTCACGCGCCGCGTCGACCTGCGCCCCGGTCAGGCCGCCGTTGAACACGGGCTGGGCAAGCGACGCGCCGAACGACCAGACAGGATTGGTCGGCCCGAGCGAGGCGGCGAATGGGTTGCCGGAGTAGCCGATGAGCCCGGACAGCGAAATCTGAGGAAAATAGCCGGCGAAGGCGACGCCGATCTGTGCATTGGCCTCTCGCATCGTCTCCTCCGCCGCCGCGACGTCCGGCCGGCGCTCGAGCAGGGATGACGGCAGCTGCACTGGAATCGATGGGACGCGGGTCGACAGGGTCCCATGCGGGATCGACAACCCGGCCGGCGGGCGGCCCATCAGGACGGCGATCGCATGCTCACTCTGCGCGCGGGTCACGCCTGCAGCGATGAGCATCGCCTGGGCGTTGAGCACTTGCGCCTCCGCGGTGATGACGTCGGACTTGGCGGCCGTGCCGGCGTTGTATTGGTTCTGGGTGATCGTAAGCGAACGCTTGAAGTCAACGACCGTTCTGGTCAGCAGGTCCTCCAGCGAGTCCGATTCGCGCAACGTGACGTATGCGGTCGCCAGCGCCGATTGAGCCGACAACGTCGCGTTCGCGAGGTTGGCGGCCGAAACTCCCGCGGCGCCCTGCTCGAGTTCAATCTCGCGCCGGACCAGGCCCCAGATGTCGAGCATCCACTGGCCCGACGCTTCCGCCGTCAGGGTTGTCGTTGCCGGCGAACTCCGGACCGCCGAGGCATTGCCGTTGACCGTCGGAAACAGTCCGGCCCGCGCCTCATTGATGAGCGCAATCGCCTCGCGGTAGTTGGCCTCGTCGGCGATGACCGTCTGGTTGGAAATGGCCACCGCGCTCGCGAGTCGAGCGAGCTCGGGATCGTGGAACACGCTCCACCAGTCGCCCTTGGGTTCGTTGGCCCGCGGCGTTGCGATCTTCCAGCCCGCGATCTCCTTGTACTGCGGAGAGACGATCGCCGCCGGAAGTTCGAAATTGGGGCCGACCGGCGCGCAGCCGGCAAGCGAGGCCGCCGTCGCCAGCGCAGCGAACGGAATCCTCGTGCGAGACGCTATCTCGTTCCCGCAAGCGGCTCCGGATGAACGCGCAGATAATATCGGTTCCACAGCCGCCCTAGCAACTTACCAAACGAGTCTAGGTAAATGAAAACCACCGGCGTTGTATAGAGCGTCAGCACCTGACTGACGATCAAGCCGCCGACAATGGTGATCCCGAGCGGGTGACGCAACTCGGAGCCTTCACCCGTGCCGAAGGCGAGCGGCAGCGCGCCGAAGATCGCTGCGCAGGTGGTCATCATGATGGGACGGAAGCGCAAAAGGCAAGCCTGCTCGATCGCCGCGCGCGTGTCGAGCCCCTGCCGCTCGGCCGCCAGCGCAAAGTCGACCATCATGATCGCATTCTTCTTCACAATGCCAATGAGCAACAACACGCCGATCGCCGCGATCACGGTGAATTGTGTATTGAACAGCCACAAAGCGAGCGCCGCTCCGACGCTGGCCGAAAACAGCGTCGACAGAATGGTGATCGGATGGATGAGGCTCTCGTAGAGAATGCCGAGCACGATGTAGATCGTCAGCAAGGCCGCGACAAACAGCATCGGCATGTTGGACTGCGACTGCTGATAGGTCGCCGCGGTGCCGGCGAAGGCGCCGCGCACTGTCGAGGGCATGCCGATGCGCTGGATCGCCTTGTCGATTTCGGTCTTGGCTTCGCTCAGCGCCCGGCCGGGAGCAAGATTGAAAGAGATGGTCGAGGCCGCGAACAGCCCCTGATGGTTGACGCTGAGCGGCGTGTGGCCGGGCGAGAAC